>ODAK010003024.1_pt1 | contig 17554 bp, 15 predicted proteins | sample 1539591 | NCBI WGS metagenome assembly ODAK01 (sample SAMEA3539303, study PRJEB22396) | soil metagenome | biome: tundra; feature: field; material: soil | place: USA | collected 2010-05 | depth 0.15 m
CGAAGGATTGGACATCGTTCTGCACGGCGAGCAGGTGTTCTGACCGTCGGTTTCGCATGAGTGACGACAACGGGCCGGACCTCGCAGTCCGGCCCGTTGCTTTTGGCAAGCCACCATCCCGGTGGCGAGCGCGAGCACGCCGAACTTAAAACGTTACAGTGTCAGACCGCCGTCAACCGTGATGGTTTGCCCGGTGACCATCGCCGCGCCAAAGCCGAGGAACAGAATCACTTCCGCCAGATCCTCGGGCTGGCAGCGGCGTTTCAGCAACGCGCGTTCAATCGATTGTTGCCGTTCCTGATTGGTCCACTCCACCATCCAGGAACTGTCGACCGCACCCGGTGCGATGGCGTTGACACGCACATTGGGGCCAAGCGCGCGGGCGAGATTCTGTGTCAGGCTGACGACCCCGGCTTTCGTCGCGCTGTAGGCGAGGCTGCTACCCGCGCGCCCGAGACCGGCGATCGAGGCGGTATTGACGATGGCGCCATGCGCCTCGGTCAACGCGGGCGCCGCGGCTTTGGCGCAACGAAACACGCCCAGAAGGTTGACGCTGAGCAACAGGTGCCACAGGTCCTCGGTGATCAGATCGAGTTCCGGCGGCGCGATGCGGCGATTGGTGCCAGGCGTGCCGGCGTTGTTCACCAGCAGATCGAGGCGGCCGAGATCGCTCACTGCTTTCAGCACCATCTTTTCCGCGTCGGCTGCCTCGCCCACGCTGCCGGGTGCCATGATCGCTCGGCCGCCTTCGTCGATCAATTTGTTGACGGCTTCGGGACCGCGCGGATCGTCCGCCAGGAAGTTGATCGCCACGGTGGCGCCGAACTTCGCCAGCATGCGCGCCGTGGCGAAACCGATGCCGGACGCGCCACCGGTCACCAGAGCGGTCTTGCCGGCGAGGTCATAACTGATCATGCGAACTCCTTTGCATTGCGCCAGGGATTTTGGGTGCCTCTTGCCAGGTCCAGACGGCGAGGCATGGTTCGATCGTGACACGCCGGAGCTGATATGCCGGCCCTTCGTACGCCGCGAGGCGCCGTAACGCGGCGGCACCGGCGATGACGATTTTGCCCGTGACAATGCCGCCGGCGCGGCGCCGCGACGTTGGCCATCGCGTGCGCGCGAGCCGTACGCGACGCCACCCGCGCAACACCGCGTTCCGGCAGCGCATCGGTAACGCGGGATCGCCGCCGCGCCTGGCCAGGATCGCGGGGTCCAGCAACGTGCCATACACGAACAAGCGCACGTCGTTTCAGCTTGCCTGAGGCAGCCAGGGCTCCGGCGCACGGCAATCGATGTCGGTGGCGACGTCGACGATCACGGTTTCATCGGATGCCAGCGCGTCCTTCAACGCCGGCTGGATCTGGGACGGATCCTCGACCCGGATGCCGCGCAGTCCGAACACACGCGCCACGTCGGCGAAATTGGTTGGCCCGAAGCGCACCAGCTCGCGCACGTCGCCGGGCTTGTTGCCTTGCTGGCGCTGGATGTTTGGCCAACCCTGACCGAAGCCGGAATTGTTGTTGATCACCAGCACCACCGCGATGCCGCGCCGCTTCGCGGTTTCGAGTTCGGTGAGATGGTAATAAATCGCGCCATCGCCGGACCAGCAAATCACCTTGCGGTTCGGCGCCGCGCATTTCGCGCCCAGAGCGGCCGGGAACGACCAGCCGAGCGAACCCGCCGCGCGCAGATACGTCTGACCCTCGCCGTTCAGTTCGATGAGCGAACTGCTCCAGATGCTGGAATATCCGGTGTCCGCGACGAGGATTCCGTCATGCGGCAACGCCCGGGTGATTTCGTCGCACAGCCGGTCGGGCCAGATCGGCACCGATCCGTTGGCCATGAACGGCGCCCGGTCCTGGCGCCATGCCGACATGACACCCGCGGCCCAATCGCCGAACCCGCTGTCGCGTGAACTTTTGCCGATGGCATCGACAAGTTTCGCCAAGGTCGCTTTCGGATCGCCCATCAGGCCAAGCGTATTGGGATACGAACGCCCGAGTTCCCGCGGGTCGATGTCGATTTGCACGCATGGCGTATCGATCGCCGGAATACGCCAGGTGTGGGTGACCTGATCGCCGGTGTGGCAGCCGACGAACAGCACCAGCTCGGCCGCGTGCACGATCTGGTTCGTCGGCGGCGCGGCATAGTTGCCGGCGCAACCAACCGACAACCGGTGCCGTGTCGGAATGATGCCGCGGCCGCCAAGCGAGGTCGCGACCGGGGCGTGCAATGCCTCGGCGAGTGCGAGCAATTCTTGCCCCGCGCCGGACTGCATCGCGCCGGTGCCGGCGACGATGGTGACCTTCTTCGTCGCGCGTAACGTGGCCGCCGCGCGCGCGATGTCGTCATCGGATGGCGTCGGGCGGTGTGGCGGCATGGTCATCTGGAACGCCGGTTCCGCGACGGGGGCTTCAGACACCATTCCGAGTTCGATCACATCGGCCTGCAGCCCGTTCAGATCGAGATGCGCGGGTCCAGGGGAGCCGGTCATCGATTCGCGAAAAGCCTGCCGCATGAGGCGCGGCATTTCGGCGGCGCTGTCCACGAAGGCGGAGAACTTCGTCACCGAGGAGAACATCGGCTGATGCGGAATCTCCTGATACGCATTGCGATGTTGCATGGCGGGCGGTTTGCGCCCGGTGAACGCGATGACCGGCGTGTTGGCGAGATACGCGTCCTGCAATCCCGAGGCGAGGTTCGCCGCGCCAACCGACTGCGCGAAACACACCGCCGGACGGCCGGCAATTCGGGCGTAGCCGTCGGCCATGTAAGCGACCGCCTTTTCGCTATGACCCAGGACGCGCGTGACACCGAGCGTGCCGAGTTCGATCAGGGTTCGGCGCAGGACCGCGTCGATGAAGAACACATGCGTGGTGCCGTTGGCCGCCAGGCTGCGCGCGAAAAACTCCGCGCCGGTGATCGGTTCGGTTCCGGCCATTTGGGTTCCCTCCGTAGGACGCCGGAGAGATTAGGCCCGCGGGTTCGCTCAGCCAAGGCGAGGCAATGCCGCCGTCAGCAACTGGGCGAAACGGGCCGCCCATGCGGCCTGGCCTTCCGGGGTCGTGATGAGGTCCTGCCTGATTTCGATCTCGACATGTTCCAGGCCGCGGCGCTCGGCATGAAATGGCACGCTGTAATCGCTGTCCAAAGTCAGCGCGTACGGCGCGTTCTCACCGACGGTCAGGTCGCCTTCTGCCCGTAGCAGGTCCAGCATGATCTCCGCCAGCCTGGTCCGGCGGAAATACAGCACCCCGACCTCGATCGCCCTTGGTTCGCCTTTGAATACGGGAGTGAAACTATGCATCGCGACCAGCACGGTCCGCCTGCCGGCGGCCGCGCGCGTGTCGAGGAGCGATCCGATCCGATCGTGATACGGCCTGAATATTTCATTGACGCGAACGGCACGGTCAGCGTCGGTCAGATTTCGGTTGCCGGGGATTTCGGTGTGTTCGCTGATCACGGGTATCGCGGACGGCCAGGATGGATCGCGGTTGCAGTCGATCACCAGGCGGGAATAAGCCTGCAACGCCGCCGCCGCGTCCAATGCCGCGGACAGACGCTCGGTCACGCCGGCGATGCCGATGTCCCACGCGATATGCCGCTCCAGGTCGGCGGCCGCGATCCCCAGATCGCCGAGGCGCCGCGGGATGACTTTGCCAGCGTGGTCCGCCGTCAGCACGAAATCCGACGCGCCGCCCTCCCGCGGCACCCGCACCGGCGCGGGTTCATCGGGGGTAAACAAAGCGGGGGCGGTCATCGCGTCTCTCCGTCAGGTGACCCGGTTGCGGTTTCATCTTAAACCGCGGGCCAGGATGATGAAAGGAACGGACCATGGCGCTGCCAGTGCGGATGAGACAGATCGCGATGGACGGGGCCGGCGCGCCCGAGGTCATGAAAATCGGCACCGGCGAATTGCCCGAGCCGAAGCCGGACGAGGTCCTGATCCGTGTTCTGGCCGCGGGCGTCAACCGGCCGGATATCGCGCAACGTCTGGGCTCCTACCCGCCACCGCCGGGTGCGTCCCCGATCCTCGGCCTGGAGGTCGCCGGCGAGGTCGTCGCGGCCGGAGACGCCGTGACGGACTGGAAAATCGGCGACCGGGTTTGCGCGCTGACCAACGGCGGCGGCTATGCCGAATACTGCACCGCACCGGCGCCGCAGTGTCTGCCCTGGCCAAAGGGCTACGACGCGGTTCGCGCCGCCGCGCTGCCCGAGACGTTCTTCACGGTGTGGGCCAATCTGTTCCAGGCCGGCCGGTTGCGCGGCGGCGAAAAGACGCTGATCCATGGCGGGACCAGCGGGATTGGCGTGACGGCGATCCAATTGGCGCGCGAGTTTGGTGCCACCGTCTATGCCACCGCCGGAACCGACGAGAAATGCGCCGCATGTGTGCGCTTCGGATGTGACGCGGCGATCAACTACAATGCCGAAGATTTCGCCGCGCGGATCAAGGAACTCACCGGCGGACGCGGTGTCGACGTGATCCTGGACATGGTCGGTGGTTCGTACGCGACGCGTAACATCCGCTCATTGGCAATGGACGGACGGTTGGTGCTGATCGCGTTTCTTGGTGGGTCGAAAGTCGCGGATTTTGACTTCACGCAGGTGATGGTGCGGCGGCTGACGATCACCGGCTCCACGATGCGGCCGCGCACGACGGCGCAGAAGGGGCAGATCGCGGCGGAGTTGCGGGAGAAGGTCTGGCCGGTGCTGGATGCCGGCCGTTGCGCGCCGGTGATCGACGCGACGTATCCGTTGGATCAGGTGGTGGAGGCGCACAAACTGATGGAGTCGAGCCAGCATATCGGCAAGATCATGCTGACGGTTGGCCAGAGCATGATTGCTTCAGGTTGAAGCAATCATGCTCTGGCGTACTTACTGTCTGAGAGCGTGATTCACGCCAGGCGATCACGCTCTAAAGGATCGCCATTGGACTGATCGGACTGCCGGTGCCGCCAACCACCGGCAGCGGGCTCGCCGCGAACAGGAAGTCGTGGCGGCCGGTGTCGGCGAGCGGCTTCAGCACCAGACCTTCGAGCAACGGGATGCCGAAATCACGGATCAGGCGCTGGTGCACCGGAAACACCGTGCCGGTCGCGAACGGCAGCACCTCGACCGCGAAGTTGTCGGCACCGACCACGGCCACCTCGCGGCTGGCCAGCCATAACGCGGCGGCGAGATCGAGGCCAGGTTCGGTATCGAATGAAACCACTCCGGTCTGGCGCTCCGCCCAACCGGTGCGGATCAGCACGACGTCGCCTTTGGCGGGCTCGCCACCGGCATCGCGCGCGGCCTGCTCCAGGTCGGCGACACCGATCGCCGCGCCGTCCGGCAGCGGACCACCGCGCACGGCGGCGACATCGAGCAACACACCCCGGGTCACGATCGGCCCCATCCGGTGGATCCCGCAACGCGCCGCGCCGGTGGTGCCGCGCGTACCCGCACCGGGGAACCCGTTGTAGAGCTGGTCGTCGTACCAGGCGTGGCACAGCGCATCGATATGGGTGCCGATATGGGCGGGCATCAGCAACGTATCTTCGGCGAACTGAAAGCCGCCGGGACGCCGAGCGCCGGCAGCGTAATCGCCCCCGGAGCGGCCCATGAAATGCTGCATCCCCGCGCGATGCGGGGGAAACGGCGTGCGCGCCGACAACGGCTGCGCGAGGCTGATCACCTGCCCGGTTCGCACCAGCGCGGCGGCACGTTTCACCGCCTCCGCGTCGATGTGGTTGAGTGCGCCCCTTTCATCCTCGGCGCCCCAGCGGTTCCAGTTGTCCTGGCTCATTTCGAAAAGGTCGCGGCGAGGGTCTTCAGATCGCGGCGCATGAGCTTGCCGGTGACGGTGACCGGCAGCGAGTCGCGAAGTGAAATGAAGTCGGGAACCTTGTAGCGCGAGGCATGCTCCCGGCAATGCGCGGTCAATGCCGCTTCGGTCAGAATCTGACCAGGCTTCGGAACGACGAAAGCGGCGATGAGTTCGCCCTGGGTCGAGTCGGGCACGCCAACGACGCCGGCCAGCGCCACGGCGGGGTGACGCATCAGCACATCCTCCACCTCGGCGGGGGCGACGTTGATGCCGCCTTTCTTGATCATTTCGGTCGTGCGGCCGATGAAGCGGATGTCTCCCGTTTCGGTCAGTTCGCCCATGTCGCCGGTGCGGAAGAACCCATCCGCGGTCAGTGCCGCTTCGGTCTGGCTGGCACTGGCACCGATGTAGCCGCGCATGACGTGGCCCTTGACCTCAATCAGGCCCGCCCGGCCGAAGGGCAGGACCGCGCCCGTCGTTTCGTCGACGATTCGGATCGTCACGCCCGGCAGCGGCGGACCCTGACACGCGGCGCGGCGTTCCAGCGGCCAATGATGCCAGCTCACGCAGCAATTGCCGTAGGTCTCGGTCTGACCGTAAACGTTGCAAATCTCAGGCGCGCCGAGGACCTCGGCCGCGGTCACGACATCCTGTGGTGCGCCGATCGTCAGGCCGGTGCGCAGGCTGCTGGTTCGCTCCGGCCGGAACGCCGGGTGGGAAATCAACGCGGCGGTGATGGCGGGCAAAGTGTAAAGCGCGGTGCAGCGATGGCGCTCGATCAGGTCGAGCGACTCGCCTGGTTCGAATCGAGATTGCAACACCAGAGTGGCGCCATGCGTCAGCACGGCGGACAATGCGTTCGCACTGCCATAGGACCAGAACAACGGCGGTGCCAGCAGCACCCGATCGGCCCGCGTGTAGCCCTGACGCTCGCCGATATTGAAGCCGTTCTCGATGATGCCGCCATGCGACAGCGGCACGGATTTTGGCCGGCTGGAGGAGCCGGACGTGTAGATGATGATCGCGTCGTCCTCGGGGCGAACCGGCGTTCCGGGTCCGGTTGGCGGCGGTTCCAACATGGCGCGATACGGCACCCAGCCTGGTTCGCGATCCTCGCCAAGCAGCACGACATCGAGCGGCGCCATGGTGCGAAGGTCATGGGCGAAGTTCTGGCCGCTGAACTGGTCCAGCGTGACCAGCAACCGAATGCCGGAATCGGCGATCAAGTACGCCAGTTCATCGCGCTTCGACCAGGTGCTGAACGCCACGACGACGGCGCCCGCCATGGCGGCACCGAACAACGTCTCGACCCATTCCGGCCGGTTGTTCATCAACAACCCGACGCGGTCGCCGCGCGTCACACCGCGCGCGATGAGGAACGACGCGATCCGCGAGGCGCGATCGCACAGCGCGCCGTAACCAATCGTTTCGCCGCCGCCAATCAACGCCGGATGGGCGCCAAACCGAGCCGCCTGCTCGCGTAACAAAATTCCGAGATCACGGCTGACCGGCATGTTCATGGTATGAGTTTTCCTTGCGCGATCCAGTCGCGCAGCACGTTTTTGGCCAGCTTGCCGGTCGGACCATGCGGCAATTCGTCAACGAAGGCGATCGCATCCGGCAGCCACCATTTCGGCACCAGCTCGGCCAGATGGGCGCGCAGTTCCTCCGGCGTGACCGCGGCGCGCGGCAGCACGATCAGGAACGGGCGTTCCTGCCAACGAGGATGCGGGATCGCGACGACGGCGGCCTCGGCGACGGCGGGATGGCGACAGGCGGCGTCCTCCAGTGTCTGACTGCTGATCCACTCGCCGCCGGATTTGATGACGTCCTTGGCGCGGTCGACGATGTGCAGGGTGTTGTCCGGGTCGATCGTCGCGACGTCGCCGGTGCGCAGCCAGCCATCCGCGGTGACGGCGTCGACATCGGGACGCTGGAAGTAGCCGCCGGCGATCCAGGCCCCTCGCGCCTGCAAATGGCCCGGCGTATCGCCATCCCGCGGCAAGCGGTTGTCGTTGTCATCGACAATGCGGATTTCGTTGCCGAACAGCGGTTTGCCCGGCGTGCCCATCACCGCCAGAGCATCTGTCATGGTCGCGGTCGCGAACGAAATCGTCGCGCCGCTGGTCGTTTCGGTCATGCCCCAACCGTGGATCGTTCTGACACCGAATTCGCGAAAGTAGCCCTCGATCATCGCGGCCGGAGGCGCCGTGCCACCCGAATAAATTCGATTCAGCCGGCCGAGGGACAGACCATGCGCGCGGCAATGATCCAGCATCGCGAGCCAGATCGTCGGCACGCCCGGTCCCGCCGTGATGCCCTCCTCGACAATCAGCCGGTGCAGCCATGCCGTATCGGCGCGCCGCCCAGGAAGGACGAGTTTCGCGCCGTACATGGGACCGAAGAATGGGACCGCCCAACCGTTGCAGTGGAAGAACCCCGGGATCGCGATGATGGCGTCGTCGGCGGATAATCCCCAGCCATTGCCGGCCCCGGTCGACATCGCGGACAGCACGGTGCCGCGGTGATTGTACAACGCGCCCTTGGGATCCCCGGTGGTGCCGGATGTGAAACACAGCAGGCATGCCATGCGTTCATCCAGCTCCGGCCACGCGAAATCCGGATCGCCGGAACTGATCAGGTCGTCGTAACAAATCACCCCGGGAAGATTGGTCGCGGGCATCGTCTCACGCGCGGCCATCACGATATACCGGCGCACTTTGGTCAGACGCGGCGCGAGAGTTTCCGCCAACTGGATGGTGTCGAGGTCGATGAACAGCGTGTCGTAGCCGGCGAAATTGATCGTGTAACAAATCTGCGCCGCCGGCAGCCGCGGATTGGCGGTGTGCAACACCGCGCCAAGGCCGGTCATGCCGTAAAACAACTCCAGGTGCCGATGTGAATTCCATGCCAGCGATCCCGCCATCGTGTCCGGGGCGTAGCCCAGATGGCGGAGCGTGGACGCGAGGCTCCGGGCGCGCGCGGCCACGATCCGGTAGTTCAGCCGCGTCGTTTCATCCCGGCTGACGCACACCACCGGCACGTCGCCGAAATTCGCCGCGCCGTGCTCCAGCACCGACGACAGCAGCAAAGGGAAATCCTGATTAAGTCCGAACACCGCGTCCTCCGCGGTCAGTTTGGAAGCAACCGGGCTGGCGGGCAACTCATGCGGTGGGAAGCGGGCGGTCCCTGACGATCTTCAACGTCGGATCGTCGGGATGGATCGCGACGAGATTCAATCCGGACACGAAGACCCGATAGCCGGCGTCCGCCAGCAACCGCCGTAACGCCTGCTCATCCGTCTTTATCTTTTCGATGACCATGATGGGATGGTGTTGGCCAATGGAGTTGCGCGCACCTTCCAGTACTTCCAGTTCCATCCCCTCAACATCCACCTTCAACAGGTCCAGCCGCCGGAAATCCAACGCATCGATCGAGGTGGCGGGCACGTTCATGGTACGCTCGTCGCTGTAATCGATCGGTTGTCCGATATCTTCCGTTCGTGCCGTTAAACGCAGCTCCAGGCTGCCGAATGATCCGGGTTGAAAGTAGTTTGGCACCGGGACACGCATCATGCCGGGTTGGCTGGTGACCGCCGCGAAGATCGTTCGCGCATTGAAGCAATTGTTGATCGCCACGTTGCCGCACAGCGCCTGGAACAGGCGTTCCTGCGCCTCGAACGCCACGACCTGGCCCCAGCCGGTCATATGCTTCGCCCACTCGATCGTGAACACGCCAATATTGGCACCGATGTCCAGCGCGTTCACGCCATCGCCGAAATACGCGCGGCGCGCGTCCAACAGCCGCGCGACCAACATCGCTTCGTCCGGGTCGTAGCTCGAACCCGACAAAAGCCTGAAGCCGACCCCGAAGCTCTCGCCATTCTCCACCGTCTTGCGGTCGAACCTGTTCACGATCATCGTGCCATGGTCGGTTGACGCCAGGATGAAGGCGATCGGGCGCGGTCGCAGAGCCATTTCGGCATCCTCTAATGACGACGCGCGATCTGTGATCCCATTTCCGGCACCGAGCAATGTCCACCGCGGATCGCGACGCTCGACACGCCCAGGCCACCCGGTCATGCTTGGCAGCGAATGCGATGGGAGATTGAGCGGATGCCAGGTCTGATGGAGGGAAAGGTCGCGGTGGTCACCGGCGCCGGCGGCGGTGTCGGGCGGGAAATCGCCATCATGATGGCGAAAGCGGGCGCCCGCGTGATCGTGGCCGATATCGGCGCGTCGCTGTCAGGTGAGGGCGGCTCCTCCACCCCGGCGGAGCAAACCAAGGCGCTGATCAACCAACAGGGCGGGCTCGCGGAGATCTGCGCCGAGTCGGTCGCCACCTGGGGCTCGGCGCGCAAGATCGTACAGGCCGCGCTGGATCATTACGGCCGCATCGACGCCGTGGTGAACAATGCCGGCATTTTGCGCGACGGCATCTTCCATCGCATGAGCGAGGATGACTGGCTGTCGGTGATTTCCGTCCACCTCAACGGCAGCTTTTTCGTTTCGCGCGCGGCGGCCGAGCATTACCGGACGCAGGAAAGCGGCGCGTTCGTGCACATCACCTCGACCTCCGGTCTGATCGGCAACATCGGCCAGGCCAATTACGCCGCCGCCAAACTGGGGATTACCGCGCTGTCCAAATCAATCGCCCTCGACATGGCCCGCTACAACGTACGTTCCAACTGCCTCTCTCCCTGGGCCTGGAGCCGGATGACGAGTTCGATCCCGACCAACACGCCGGAACAGGCCGCGGCGGTTGAGAAGCTGAAACAAATGACGCCCGATAAGAACGCGCCGCTGGCGGTGTACTTGTGCTCGGATGCCGCGAAGGGCGTGACCGGTCAGGTGTTCGGCACGCGGATGCACGAGATTTATTTGTTCAGTTCGCCGCGTCCCGTGCGCATCGTGCATCGCGCCGAGGGGTGGACTCCGGAAGCGATCGCCGCGATCGCCGCGCCGGCCCTGGCTACCGGGTTCATGCCGCTGGATACGTCGGAGACGTTGTTCAATTGGGATCCGATCTGACGGCGTCAGGTCAATCGCGCCGTCACCGCCGGCAGTCCCTCGAACTCCACCGTCACATGGGCGGGACCGTCGAGCCACACTGGCGGCGTCACGGAACCCAGCATGACGCATTGACCGGCTTTCAGTCCGCCAAAGGCAGTGGCGACCGAGGAACTGGCCAGGAAGGCGAGGCAGGCGAATGGGTGACCCATCAGGTCGCTCGTCACGCCGGCGTCACGTTCAACTCCGTCGATCAGGATACGGCCGCGTAACGCGCCGATCGCCAGAGCGTGCCAGTCGACGCTGCCCTGATCGCCGAGTACGGCGGCGACGTGGTAGACCTGATCGGCGATCAGCGTGGGTGTGCCAAGAGTTTTCAGGTCGTCGTAACGGTTCTCCACGATTTCGATGCCGGCGACGAACTCCCCGACGGCATCGGCCACCATTTCTTTGGTGTAAGAACCAGGCGGCAGGTCGTGCGCCAGGCGCACCGCGACCTCACACTCGACGCCGGGTTTGATGCAGTCGGCGAACCGCACCGATCCGTAGGCCCGGAACACGGTGGCGGCTTGCATGAAACCGGCGGCGGGTCCGTTCAGGCCAAGATACTCCTGCATTCGTTTGCCGGTCGCACCGATCTTGAAGCCGGCACAGGGCACAGCGCCAACCAGCCGCGCCAGAGCCAGTTGCGCGGCGGCACCGTCCGCTTCGGTCCGCGGCGCGATCGCGGCCGGCAGCGGCAGCACCAAACCCCGCTCCAGGCGCACCTCGCGCAGGGCGGCCGCCGCTGGTTCGGGATCGTAACTCATGCCGCTCTCGTCAGTTCGTACAGCGCGACGGCGGCCGCGGCGGAGACGTTCAGGCTCTCGACCACGCCTTTAATCGAAAGTCCCGCGATCTCGTCGCAGGTTTCGCGGGTCAGACGGCGCATGCCCTCGCCCTCGGCGCCTAGCACCAGCGCCACGCGGCGGCCGGCGAAGAATGGGCCGGACAGCGGCTTGCCGGACGCGTCCAGGCCGACGCACCAGACGTTGGCGGCTTTCAGCGCGATCAGCGTGCGGGCGATGTTTACCGCGCGTAACAACGGCATGGTTTCCAGAGCACCCGATGCGGCCTTGGCGAGGGAGCCGGTTTCCTCGGGCGCGTTGCGGTCCTGAGTGATCACCGCGGCGGCACCGAACGCGGCGGCCGAGCGCATGATCGCGCCGATGTTGCGCGGGTCGGTGACCTGATCCAGCACGACGATCGGCCCGCGTTTCTCCAGCACCGCGGCCAGGCCGGGTTGCGCCAGCGGATCGGCGAGCAAAGCCGCTCCCTGATGCGCGATGTCGCGGCCCAGAAGCTGATCGATACGGCCGCGGTCGGTGCGCTCCGGCGGCAGCGGCCATGGCGGCGCCAGGGTTTGGACCAATGTGGCCTCGGCTTCCTCGGTCAGGATCAGGCGGCGCAGGCGGCGTAGTGGATTGGCCAGCGCGGCGGCGACCGCGTGGTGGCCATACAACCAGACCGCTCCCTTCGGCGTGTCGGCGCCGGGTCGGGGAGCATCCTGCTGACGCGGGCGTTGATCGTAACGCTGCCCGTCGCGGCGCGGGCCATCAGCACGCTGTTGAAACGGTTGTCCGCTCTGCGGACGGGGTCCCTCGTGCCGCGGTCCCTCAGGTCGCGATGCCTCAGGTCGCGATCCCTGGGGGCGCGCTCCCTCGGGGCGCGGGTTCCGCTGGTCCTGCTGACCACCACCGAGGGACAGCCGATTGGGTGAGCCTCCGCCGACGGGCTTACCGCCGCGGTCGGGTGGGCGGCCGGGCCCGCCGGAATTGGGGCCGCGGTTTGACGGAGGCCGGCCGGAGCCGCCCGGTCGGTTGCCATGTGGTGGTTTCATGCGGCGGGGGTATAGCGCCCGCATGGAGGTATGCCCAGAGGGACGGAACCCGTTTACCCAGTGGCGAGTGCCGCCGCGATCCGATCCGCCAGTTGTCCGATCGCCTCGCTCATCGCCGCGACAAGGTCCGGTGTGTCTGGGCTACGCGTGGGGACCTCAAGTGTTACGCCGCGTGTGTCGGGTGCGTGTCGGACCACCGCGAACTGCGCGATCAGCCGGACCGCGCCGCCGAAGACCTGATCCAGCCGCTGCACGTTGACCTGCACGGTGGCGTCGGGCGCGGCGGAAATGGCACCATTTTCCAGATACACCGTGCTGCCCGGCAAACGTTGCGTCAGAGCGCGCGCCAACGTGCGGCCGATCATCGCGTCCAGCGGCTCCCCCCACCATTCGTTCGGCAACACATCGAGGCGGTAATTTTCCGATGACCGAACGATCTGCGAGCGTTCCAGATACCGCGCGAGCCCGATACTCCGCAGCTCGATCACCCGCGGGCCTGAGCGGCGCACCGGTCCGGGCGGCACATCGAGAGTATACAACTTCGGGCTGGGGGATGCGCAGGACGCCAACAGGCAGGCGACGGCGGACCCCAACGCACGCCGAGACAGAGATCGCATCTTCATCGCACCTCCTGCTCGTCACGGCCGCGGATCAACGCCTCCGGATGGCGCGACAGCATATCCGCCAGGATTCGAACCGACCGTGCGGCATCCGACAATTGCGCCAGCATCCGGTTCATATCGCGGCCGAACTGAGACCCGCCCTGGCTGTCGTCGAGCGACCCGACGAGCTGGTTGGCATGCTTCACCGTCCCCTCCAGTTCCGCCGCGATTCCCGGCAGACGCCGCAGCAACGGGTCGGCGCCCTTGTTGACGTTCGCCATCAAGGTCTGCGTCGCGTTCAGCGTCTCCGACAGCGCGGCGATCGCATGACGCAATTTCGGATCGTTGATCGTGCCGCTCGCACCGGACAATGTCTTGTTGAGGTTGTCGCCGATCTGCTCGAACGGAATCGATTGCAACCTGGCGATCAACGCGCCGGCGGCCGCGGTGATGTCGCCCTGACCGGCGTCCAGCGGCGTCAGCACATAAGCATCGCCCTGTTTGTCGTAGGCTGCTTCCGGCGCGCCCGCGACGATGTCCAACGCCAGTTGTTTCGCGCCGGTGACAAGATTGGCGCTCTCCAGCCTGATCCGCAGTCCGCGGTGCACGAGATCGACCATCACCTTGTCGAGGTTATCGTCGCCGGGCAGATTCAACGTGACGATCCGGTCCGGTTCGACATCATAACGGACCGCGACCTTCACCTCGTCGGCCGCCGGATCGTAGCTGAGCGCCACATTCGTCACGGCACCGATGCGAAGTCCGTGCAGTGTGACCGGCGCGCCGGCACTGAGGCCGGCGACCGAGCCTTTGAAGTAGCTGATGAACCGCAGGGTGCGGTCATAACTCGCGGTGTCCGCGGCGTCGCGGTCCGGGTACAGCGCGAATTCGTGATTGCCCTCCGCGACCGGTGAATCCTGGGCCTTGTCCGGCGTTTCGAACGCGATCCCGCCAAGCACCAGCGCGCGCAACGATTCAAGCTGCAGCCGAAGACCGTTGCCACCCAGTTGGATCGACGCGCCGGAGGCATTCCAGAAGTTGGTCTTTTCGTGAACGTAGCGATCATACGGGGCGCGCACGAACGCGTGGATGGTGACATCGTTCGCCATCTCCCCCAGGTCCCAGCCCAGTACTTCGCCCACTGTCAGATCGCGGAAGAAGATCGGCGATCCAGGATTGAGTGAGCCGACGCGCGGCGCTTTCAGCCGGAACGTATGGCCTGGGACGGAACTGTGCAGCACGGGAGGATCTTCCAGGCCAACGAAGTCGGTCGCCGGCTTGCCGCCGTCACCCGCTGACTCCAACTGGATATAGGACCCGGAGACAAGCGTCTCGAGCCCGGTCAGGGAGCCGGCGAAGAACCGCGCTTTCACCACCCAGAACTCGGCCTTATCGGTCAGCAGCGGCCGTGCCTCCCTGGTCATGCGGGCTGTTACGATGACGTGATCGTGATCCGGGCTCAGGGTGAGTTGCTCAACGACGCCGAGTTCGACGTCGCGCAGTCGAATGCGGGACTGGTTGATCCGCAGGCCGGACGCGCTGTCGAACCGGATGGTGATCAACGGACCACGCTTGGACAGCGTATCCCAGCCGAGCCAGGCGGCCACGCAGGCGGTTATCAGCGGGACAGCCCAGATCAGCGAAATGCGCCGCCGCCGCTCGGCCCGGGTGCGAACGATCGCGACGGGGAGCTCGTCGCTCATACCGGCTCCGGCGCCTGCCGGGCGTGATCCCACATCAGTCTCGGGTCGAAAGCGCGGGCGGCGAGCATGGTCAGGATCACGACGGCGGCGAACGCGAGCGCTCCGGGTCCGGGGATGATGGTCACAACGGCGCCGAACTGAACCAGAGCGACCAGGATGGACTCCATGAAGATGTCGATCATCGACCAACGGCCAACGGCATCGAGGATCCGGTATAGCACGGTCCGATCGCGCCGGCGTGTCCGCACCCCCGCCATCGTGGTCATCAGCAGCAGAAGCAAACCGGTCAGCTTCAGGACCGGCACGGCGACGCTCGCGACGAACACCAGCAGGGCGAGCGGCCATTGCCGCGCCTCCATCAGTTCGCGCACGCCGCGCAGGATGGTACTGGGCTGGCCGGAGCCGAAACGGATCACGGTCAGCACCGGATACGTATTCGCCGGGATGTAGAGAATGAGCGATGCCAGCACCAAAGCCCAGGTGCGGGTGAGGCTGTGGGGTTTGCGGTGATGCAGGGCGAAACCGCAGCGCGGACACAATGCGCCGTCACGGCCGCGGGCGACGAGGCCACAGGTGTCGCAACCCATGCGATGCAACGTCGCGCCCAGCAGGCTGGCGGGCGGCGGGCGAGAGGCGTCACTGCGTTTCTGGGCATCCAGGGCCTCCCACACCGCGTGCTCGTCCAGCATGATGTCGGCCGCCAGCATCGTCACCGTCAGCGTCCCGAGCGCCAGCAGCGCCGGACCCAGATCGATGTGCGCGATACCGCTCAGGCGGACATAGGCGACGAACAGCCCGAGCAGAAAGATTTCCACCATGGACCACGGACGCAGATGCTCGATCCAGGCGAAAACCATACGGATGCCGGGCGGCCGATGCGGCAGGCGCAGGCCGACCAGCACCGCGATCATGCACAAGATGCGGGCGAGCGGGGCGACGAACGTGGTGATCAGTACGACCACCGACAGTTCCCACAGTCCGAAGCTCCGCAGTTGCTCGGGTCCGCTCAGCAGGTCGGCGTCGCGCGACTGGCCGGCGGTGCTGACCGACAGCAGCGTCCAGAACGCACCAATTCCGAAGAGCAGGAGGGCGGTGAAATTGAGCGCCAAAGGCGGCGTGAACGGATCGGACCTGGTATGGCGCAAATGAGCGTCGCACCTCGGGCAGGCCGCGCGCGCGTTGGCCGGCATCGCCGGAAGCCGCTGGATGGTGCCGCAATCGTGGCACTCCAGCAGATGGGGTCGAGTCGTGAGGGGGAGGGACGCCATGGCCGCAGCGTAACGCGGCATGGGCCGCTGAGCGACCTCCTCGAAACGGCCACCGGGCGGGAGTGTCGCGTTGCCATGCCGGGGGGGGCCATGCCGCGCCGCACTCGCCGTTCGTAAGCGATTACCTACCGGACCGGCGACCCACCTCGACTCGTATCCGGTAATCGACCACCCTGGGCGACATGTCCTCATTCACAGACCCAACGGAGCAACCGCGATCATGCGCCCTAATCGCCTGCGCGCGCTGCTGACGGCCGGACAACCGACCCTCGGCACGCATCTGCTTTCGACCTGGCCGACGCTCGTGGAGCTGGTCGGTCAGGCCGGCAACTACGACTATGTCGAGTTCACCGCGGAATACTCGCCATTCGATATGCACGACCTGGACAATCTCGGCCGTGCGCTGGAGTTGAAGAACCTCGCCGGCATGATCAAGGTCGAGCAGACGCAATGGACCCATCAGGCGATGCGCGCGATCGGTTCGGGCTTCCAGAGCGTACTGTTCGCCGACCTGCGCACGGTGGAGGACGCGCGGGCCTGCGTGGCGGCGGTGCGCCCCGAGACGCCGGGGACGGGCGGCCGGCTCGGCGTCGGGATGCGGCGCGACGTGGGCACGGTGCGGGAAGGCGGCTCCCCCGCTTATGTGGACGCGCTCAATGAGGTCGTGATCGCGGTGATGGTCGAGAAGCGGGAATGCGTCGAGGACCTCGATGCCATCCTGTCGGTCAAAGGTCTCGACATGGTGCAGTTCGGCAGTTCGGATTACTCGATGAGTCTCGGTGTGACGGGCCAGCGCAATCACCCTGACGTGGTGAGAGCCGAGCGCAAGACGATTGAGACGGCGTTGAAGAAGGGTCTGCATCCGCGGGTGGAGCTCGCCGACATCAAGGGGGCCGCGCCATACCTGGAGATGGGCGTGAAGCACTTCTGCATCGGCTGGGACGTCCGGATCCTGCACGAGTGGTGGCGCGTCAACGGTGAGGGCATGCGGGCCATGCTTGGCGCGGGCGAAACGGCATCCGTCGCGCCAACCAAAGCGAGTGTCGCGACGTATTAGCGGGCCTCCGGTCAGGACGAGGCCGACCCTTTTGGTGACGCGTCGTCTGCCGCCCGCCGTCGAAGCCCGGGCGGCGGCCGAGTTCGATGCACGGCTGGCGGCATCCGATGTGCCGATGCCGGATGCGGTGGCGCGGGCCTCGGGCGCCGACGCGATCCTGACCTACCCAGGGAATAATACCAACCCGTGTCGAGGTTGACTCTTCGCCACATGCCTATGGCTTT
>ODAK010003025.1_pt1 | contig 17547 bp, 12 predicted proteins | sample 1539591 | NCBI WGS metagenome assembly ODAK01 (sample SAMEA3539303, study PRJEB22396) | soil metagenome | biome: tundra; feature: field; material: soil | place: USA | collected 2010-05 | depth 0.15 m
TAAACAACGTCTTATTTAGAACGAATATAAATTAAATGTTTTTGATAAAATTTATTTATTATTGAGGTGTTAATATAATGTTTCTTATAATTTTGTCGCGCAAATAAAATAGCGTCTTCGTAAAGTTTGCGATTTCATAGGTTTAACAATTAGAAATTTATATGGATACACTTTTCAATACGCCACAAAAAAAACTTCTGGCAACTATTACCTTTCTATTTTTATCATTTATAATTAATTTCAGTTCAGTCGCTGCGGAAGACGGAAGTAAACTTTTTAAACAAAACTGCGCGGTTTGCCATAGTTTAGGTACGAATAAAATTACAGGTCCGGGTCTCGCAGGTGTTGCAACTCGTGTTCCCAACGATGCGTGGTTAGCAAAATGGATTAAAAATAATAAAGAAGTTATTAAAAGTGGTGACGCTTACGCAAAGACAATTTTAACTGATTTTGGTGGAGCGGATATGACTGTTTTTGCCGATTTAAAAGATGAAGAAATTGCAGCTCTTATTACTTTCATTAAAAACCCGCCGGCTCCGCCGGTAGCTTCAGGTGCACCAACAGCAGCGGGTGGTTCTCAAGAACCCGCAGAGAAAGGCGTTAATCCCTTAGGTATATTATTAGGTGTAATTGCATTTTTAATTATTATAATAGGAGTGTTGCGCGGAGTACGTCATACCTTAAAAAATTTACAAAACGAAAAACAAGGATTACCGGAAGAAGAAGCTCTTGGTCCATGGCAAGAAATTAAAACTTGGTTGCGCAGCCACAAACGTACTTTTGCAGTAATTATATTATTTACCTTAGGTGGTTTGCTTGATGCAGGATGGTATGCGCTTAAAGAAATAGGTGTTTATGAAGGTTATCATCCATCACAACCCATCGCGTTCTCTCATAAAATACATGCAGGAGATAATGCAATTAACTGTCAATACTGCCACTCGGGTGCAGAAAGAAGCAAAACAGCTGGCATTCCTTCAGTGAATGTTTGTATGAATTGTCATAAAGGAATTTCAAAAGGTCCTTCTGGAGAAAAAGGAACAGCGGAGATCGCTAAAATATATGATGCTGCCGGTTGGGATCCTGAAAAAGGAGAATATAATAAACCACAAAAACCTATTCAATGGGTTAAAGTACATAACTTGCAAGACTTCGTATTTTTCTCTCATCAACAACACGTAAAAGTAGGAAAGCAAGAATGTGTAACTTGTCACGGTGACGTAAAAGAAATGACTACCGTAAAACAAGAAAAACAACTTACTATGGCTTGGTGTATTGATTGCCATAGAAAAACTGAGGTTCCGGGCATGAAAGACAATCCATATTATGAAAGTTTACACAAAAAATTAGCTGAAAAATACAAAGACCAACCAATTACTGTAGATAAAATGGGTGGTATTGAGTGCGGAAAATGTCATTATTAAAATTCTAAATCCCAATCTCTAAATCCTAAAATTTAATTTAGATGCGGGTTAGAATTTAGAAATTAGTATTTAGTATTTATTAAAAAGATTAGAATTTACAAAAGATATGGCAACAAAAAAATACTGGAAAGGATTAGAAGAATTAAACAATAGTCCTGAATTTGTTCAACATGCACAAAAGGAATTTGCAGAACAAGTGCCCGTAGATGTGTTTTTAAGTGACAGCAATCTCACTGAAAATAATGGCACTAATCGTAGAGATTTTTTGAAATTTTTAGGATTTAGCGTTACTGCCGCTTCACTCGCTGCTTGCGAAACACCTGTAAATAAAGCAATACCATATGTTATTAAACCTGAAGAAATTACTCCAGGCGTTGCTAACTGGTATGCTTCTACTTATTATGACGGTAATGATTACGCTGCTATTATTGTAAAAACAAGAGAGGGTCGTCCTATTAAAATTGAAGGTAATGAAATCTCTAAAGTTACAATGGGAGGCACAAATGCTCGTGTTCAAGCGTCTATACTTTCATTATATGATTCATCTCGTTTAACCGGTCCTGTTGCTAATGGCGCAAGTGCAACCTGGTCGGATGTTGACAAAGAAATTGGGAATAAATTAGCGGCAATTGCTGTAAAAGGTGGTGCTATACGTATTTTATCTTCTACGATTATCAGCCCTTCAACAAAAGCTGTTATTGCTGATTTCTCTGCAAAATATCCATCTACAAAACATGTAACTTATGATGCTGTTTCATACTCAGGTATTGCAAAAGCGAATGCACAAACTTTCGGACAAGCAATTATTCCTTCCTATCATTTTGATAAAGCAGAGGTAATAGTAAGCATTGCTGCTGATTTTCTGGCAAACTGGTTATCTCCAATTGAGTATGCAAAACAATATTCAAAAACACGTAAAGTGAGTAAAAACGATGCTACAATGTCAAAGCATTACCACTTTGAATCTAACCTTTCTTTAACAGGTTCAAACGCTGATGAACGCCAACCTGTGAAAGTATCGGAACAAGGAAAAGTAGTTGTTAATTTATATAATGCAGTTGCTAAAATCGTTGGAGGTTCTACTATTCCATCGTCAGCATTCTTTTGCGATGCAACTATTGCAAAAGCGGCAAAAGATTTGACAGACAAAAAAGGAAAATCATTGGTTGTTTGTGGTTCAAATGATATAAATGTTCAATTGGTTGTGAACGCCATCAACCAACTATTAGGCAACTACGGCAAAACAATAGTTCTTGAAACCTCATCTTATACACATCAAGGTGATGATTCGGCTTTCGCTGAATTAGTTAAAGAAATGGCTTCCGGTAAAGTGGACGCTATTATTACATATAATACAAATCCTGTTTATACAGCACCGGGAGCATTAAAATTTGCTGATGCATACAATAAAGTAAAATTGAAAATTTCATTTGCCGACAGAGCTGACGAAACAGCTTCGTTAGCGAATTATATTTGTCCTGACCACAATTTCCTTGAATCATGGAACGATTATAATCCTAAAAAAGCACATTACAGTTTGGCTCAACCTACCATCACTCCATTATTTGCCATAGCAAATTCAGGAACACGCCAAGCGCAAGAATCATTATTATTATGGTCAGGCAATTCAAACGACTATCATTCATTCATCCAAAAAAATTGGGAAAAAACTATATTTCCAATGCAAAGTAAATACATGACGTTTACCGGATTTTGGAATCATTCTTTACATGATGGCGCAATAGAAGTTGGGAAAGGGACGGAAGTAGAAGTAGTAGAAATGCTCGAAATATCCGAAACGGTTGTAAATGATAGTACTGTAATGGTTGAGGAAACTATTGCAATCATGGAAGTAACGGATGCAAAGTCAAAAGTTAAAAGTCAAAAGTCAACAGAAACAGAGAAAGAAAAAGGAACAGAACTTACCCAATTTACTCCTTCAAATTTAAACTCAATAGCTAAAAAAATAAACGCTACACAAGGCGGAGCGTTTGAATTAGCCTTGTATGAAAAAATAGCTATTGGTAACGGCACTCAAGCAAACAATCCCTGGTTACAAGAATTACCCGATCCAATCTCAAAAATTACTTGGGATAATTATGTTACTATGTGTCCATCTGACATGGTTGGCAAGTACAAAATGATGGAACGTCAAGATAGAGAGGCAAGTGTTGTAAATGTAACTGTAAATGGTGTAACTATTAAATTACCTATTGTGCCACAACCGGGTCAGGCTGTTGGAACTGTTGGTATCGCTCTTGGTTATGGACGTGATAAAGCAGGTAAATTAAGTTCACAAACAGGTGGTGTTGTTGGACAAAATGCTTTTCCATTTGTAAGCATTGAAAACGGCACCATGGTTTATGCTGCATTGAACGCTGTTGTTGAAAGCGCAAACGAAACAACAGAAATAGCGGGAACACAGGTTCATCACACGATGATGGGACGTGAAATTGTTAAAGAAACTGTTTTAGGAGCTTACCAAAAAAATCAAAAAGCAGGTAACCATGATGAAATGCTTCTTAACAAAGGCGTAAAAGTTAAGGCTGCATCACTTGATTTATGGAATGAGCATGAAAAGTTAGGTCATAGATGGGGAATGACCATTGATTTGAATTCATGTATCGGTTGTGGTGCTTGTGTAGTAAGTTGTACAGCAGAAAATAATGTTGCTGTTGTCGGCAAAAAAATGGTCATGCAAACCCGTGAAATGCACTGGTTACGTATAGATAGATATTACACAACCAAATGGCCTAAAGAAGTCAGAGAAGCAAAAGAGAAAGCAAAAGAAGAAGGAGTTGGCTCAATTGATATGTATCTGGATATGGAAAACCCGGAAACATTGAATCCTAAAGTTGTTTTCCAACCGATGATGTGCCAACACTGTAATCACGCGCCTTGCGAAACTGTTTGTCCTGTATTGGCTACTAATCATAGTTCCGACGGATTAAACGCAATGGCGTATAACCGTTGCGTTGGAACACGTTACTGTGCGAATAACTGTCCATTTAAAGTAAGACGTTTCAATTGGTTTAATTATAATGAAAATCCTGAATTCTCTTTTAATCCAACTCAAGACGATTTGGGACGTATGGTTTTAAATCCCGATGTGGTTGTTCGTTCGCGCGGTGTAATGGAAAAATGCTCTATGTGTGTTCAACGTATTCAAGGAGGTAAATTAGAAGCTAAAAAAGCAGAACGTAAATTAGTGGATGGCGATATCAGAATGGCTTGCGCTCAAGCTTGTCCTACAAATGCCATCGTATTTGGTGATTTAAATGATGATGAAAGTGCAATTTCTATTTTAAGAAAAGAAGATGAGCGCAACTATTTTGTATTAGAAGAACTTGGAATAAAACCGACTGTCTCTTATTTAACAAAAGTAAGAAATTGTGAAGGTGAAGAAGAAGAAACTCATGAAAAACATTCTGAAGAAAAAACAGAAAAAGAACACGCATAATAATTTGAAGATGTGCTAATGCGCTGATTTGAAAATGAAAAAAGAATTATTGCCATATCACAATTTATAGTTGATAATTTAAACTTATAATTTTTTTAGATAATATGCAACACGAATCAGAGATTAGAGAGCCGTTAATTCTTGGTAAAAAATCATATCATCAAATTAGTGAGGATATTGCCAGACCAATTGAAGGAAAAGCTAATAAATATTGGTATATATTGCTCACATTAGCTGTTATTTGCTTTATGTGGGGTATCGGTTGTTTAGCATACACTATTGGTACAGGTATCGGAGTTTGGGGTTCAAACAATGGCGTTGATTGGGCTTGGGACATCACCAACTTTGTATGGTGGATTGGTATTGGTCACGCCGGTACACTTATCTCTGCCGTATTATTATTGTTCCGTCAAAAATGGAGAATGGCTATCAATCGTTCTGCTGAAGCAATGACCATCTTTGCCGTAATGTGTGCCGCTATTTTCGTATTGTTACATACAGGTCGCCCTTGGTTAGATTACTGGTTGTTCCCATTACCAAATCAATTTGGTTCCCTATGGGTGAATTTTAATTCTCCATTATTGTGGGACGTATTTGCGGTTTCAACATATTTTTCAGTTTCCTTGGTATTTTGGTACACTGGTTTAGTTCCTGACTTTGCAATGATTCGTGATAGAGCTGTTAAACCTTGGGCAAAAAAATTATACAGCGGATTAAGTTTTGGTTGGGGCGGAAGTGCCCGCCACTGGAGCCGTTTCGAAGAAGTATCATTGGTACTTGCAGGTTTATCAACTCCTCTTGTGTTTTCAGTTCACTCTATTGTATCTATGGACTTTGCTACATCAGTAGTCCCGGGTTGGCATACTACCATTTTTCCTCCTTATTTCGTTGCTGGTGCTGTATTCTCAGGATTTGCAATGGTGCTTACATTGTTGCTAATCGTTCGTAAAGTTTATAATTTAGAAAACTACATTACAGTAAAACATGTTGAATACATGAATATTGTAATTATTGTAACAGGTTCTATAGTTGGTGTTGCATACTTAACAGAATTATTCATCTCTTGGTACTCAGGTGTTGAATATGAACAATACGCATTTCTTAATCGTGCTACCGGACCATACTGGTGGGCTTATGCTTGCATGATGACTTGCAATGTAGTTTCTCCACAGTTATTTTGGTTCAAAAAATTACGCACCAATTTAATGTTCACCTTCTTTATGTCAATCATAGTAAATATTGGTATGTGGTTCGAACGTTTCGTAATCATTGTCCCTACTTTGTGTCGCACATTTGTCCCTTCGACTTGGAACATGTATCATCCAACATTTGTTGATATTGGAATTTTCACAGGAACAATCGGAATGTTCTTTACTTTCTTCTTGTTATTTTCAAGGTACTTTCCTGTTATTGCTCAATCGGAATTAAAAACAATTTTAAAAGCAGCAGGTCAAGAATATAAAGAAAAAGCAGCAGCACATCATTAGAAAAAAAATTCTAGATCCTAATCTCTAAATTCTAAGGTTAGGTTTAGATTTATAAATGAGGTAAAGAATTAGAATTTAAAATTTAGAGCTTAGAATTTAAATATATAAGATATGAGCACAGTAGCAATACACGCAATTTATAATGATGAAGAGCCATTGATGGCTACTGCCAAGGAACTTCGTTCGAAAGGCATAAAAGTAAAAGATGTTTTTTCTCCTTTTCCAATACATGGAATAGATGGTGTTATTGGTGTTCCAAGAACACGATTGGCAATTTGCGCTTTCATTTATGGACTGACAGGTTTAGCATTAGCAACTCTGATGATGTGGTACATGATGGTAAGTGATTGGCCAACTGATATTGGAGGTAAGCCGAGTATGGCGTATTATATGAATGTTCCCGCATTTATTCCTATTTCATTTGAATCAACGGTACTGTGTGCTGCACACGGAATGGCAATTACTTATTATCTAAGATGCTGGATGTTACCGGGAGTTAAAGCAAAAAATCCGGATCCAAGAACTACCGATGATAAATTTTTGATGATCGTTGAAACAAAAAATGAAAACAAATCTACGATTGAAACATTATTGAGAAATGGTGGAGCATCTGAAATTTCATTTAAATAACAGTTTAAACATAATTTGCTAAAGAATAGTATATAACGATGAATAAAAAGGTAACACAAATTATTTCTTTAATGGCGGTTTTTGGCTGTGTAACAATCAGTTTTACTGCTTGCGAGAAACATGATAAAAATAGTCCCGGAGTTGAGTTTATGCCGGACATGTATCGCTCGCCATCATTGGAAACAAACATGGCTTATATAGATATGAATACAGGCGATACGCTTCAAGCAAACAGGCTACCTGTAAAAGGTACCATTGCAAGAGGCTTTATGCCATATCCTTATCCAAATGATACATCAGGATATGCAAATGCAGGAAGATATTTACATAATCCACTTTATAAAAATGAAGCTAATTTAGCGGAAGGTGAAGCATTGTACAGTAAGTTTTGTGTTCACTGTCATGGCGCATCAGGAGCGGGTGATGGGCTTGTAGGAGGTAAATTACCCGGTGCTCCACCATCATACTTTGGCCCGGCATTAAAGAATTTGCCTGAAGGAAAAATATTTCATACGATAACTTACGGTAAAGGATTAATGGGTTCACACGCATCACAATTAAGTCAAGAAGAGCGTTGGAAAGTGGTGATGTATGTTCAAAAATTACAAAACCCAAATGGTTCTGTGGCTATGGATATAGATTCAACAGTTACAGCAATGAAAACAAAATAGATTGATTTTAGAATTTAAAGATAAATACAATAAGATATATGAATAATTCAAACTATACTTTTACTACAAAAACCAAAAACATTACCATTGGTTTGATGGCTATAGGCTTAGTTAGCATCATTGCAGGTTTCATGACTGACCAAGCCCCCGAAGGTGTTAACGCTGAAGAATATCACCACACAAGAATTTGGGCAAATTTGCTTGTGAATGGCTGGTTTTTTATGGGCATTGGTTTGTTGGCAACATTCTTTTTAGCATTGCAATATGTTACCGAAGCAGCTTGGGCAGTAGTAGTAAAAAGAGTTATGGAAGCCGTATCATCTTATCTACCTGTTGGAGCAGTTATTATGTTGTTGATTCTTATAGCCGGACAATTACAAATTCATCATCTATACCATTGGATGGATCCGGAAGTGATTGATCCAGCATCTCCAAAATATGATGAAGTTATTGCAAATAAACATGGTTACTTTGGAGCTGGTAATTGGTTTTTCTGGGTTAGAGCACTTTTATATATAGTTGTTTGGAATTTATTTCAAAGAGGTATTATCAAACGTTCAATAGAACAGGATCTTCAAGGTGGAACACAAATTCATTTTACACAAATGGGTAAATCCGCAATGTTCATGGTGTTTTTTGCGGTTACTTCCTCAACAGCAGCATGGGATTGGATGATGTCTATTGATGTTCATTGGTTCAGCACTATGTATGGATGGTATTCATTTGCCGGAATGTTTATTTCTGCATTGATTACCATCATTCTACTTGTATTATACTTAAAGCGCAAAGGTTATCTGGAGCAAGTGAACGACAGTCATATTCATGATCTTGGGAAATGGGTATTCGCTATTAGTTTTTTATGGAGCTACCTTTGGTTCTGCCAATTCATGTTAATATGGTACACCAATATTCCTGAAGAAATTATTTATTTTCAAGATCGCTTGCATAACTTTGGTTATATGGGTTTAATGTGGACAGTATTTTTTATGAACTTTGCATTTCCTATGATTTTATTAATGAGCCGTGATGCGAAACGCAATTATTTTTTCTTAACATTTGTAGGTTGCTGTATTTTTATAGGTCATTGGTTAGATGTATATATGATGGTGATGCCCGGAACTGTTCATGGAAATCATCATTTTGGATTGATGGAAATAGGTACGGCACTTGGTTTTTTAGGGTTGCTTTTATTTGTAGTACATAGTGCTTTAGCAAAAGCGCCTTTAATGGTTACTCAACATCCTTATTTGGATGAAAGTATTCATCATCATATTTAATTGCCCCCTGTGCCCCTAAAGGGGAGAGGCAATAGTTTTTAAAAAGAGTAAATTAATAATTAACAACTCCTCTTCTCCCCTTTAGGGGCTGGGGGCTCAACAATTTAGGATATGATAAAGTTTTTAGTTTATGTTGCCATAATTTTAGCGGTTTTTGCAATTGGTTATTTAGTAAGGGTGTTTGAACTTGCATCAAACTTAAAGGGCAATAAGCCACATGAAATAACGGATAAGGATAATCGGTTAATGTCGAGAATAATGCTGACTTTTTTGATAGCATTCTTTGCATTTGTGATTTGGAATTTAAAAACCTATGCGCCTATTTTGTTGCCGGAATCGGCATCGGAGCATGGTGTTGGTTTAGACTGGTTGTTTAATTTTAACTGGGTTATTATCTTTTTTGTATTTACAATTACTCAAATTTTATTGTTTTATTTTTCATATAAATATTATGGACGTAAAGGAAACATTGCAACTTATTTTCCGCATAGCAATAAATTAGAAATGATTTGGACTGTAATTCCTGCTATTGTTCTTGCTGTTATCATTATTTTCGGATTAAAAGCCTGGAATAAAATTACCGCTCCTGCTTCAAAAGATGCAATTGTAATGCAGCTTTATGGTAAACAATTTGACTGGACAGCACGTTATGCAGGTAAAGACAATGAATTGGGCGCATCTAATTATAAATTGATTACAGATGAAAATCCATTAGGTATGGATTCAACCGATAGTAAAGGATTTGATGACATCATTGTAAAAAACGAGTTTCACATTCCTATAAATAAAGAAACTGAATTCAAGTTAAACTCCCGTGAAGTAATTCATAGTGCCTTCTTGCCACATTTTAGAGCGCAAATGAATTGTGTTCCTGGAATGACTACTATGTTGCACTTTACACCAATCATTACTACATCGGAAATGCGTAAAAAACCTTACGTTATTAATTTAATGGCTGGGATTAATGCTTTAAGAGAAAAACGTGGAGAAAAACCGGAGGAATTTAATTATATATTATTGTGTAACAAAATTTGCGGAAACAGTCACTACAATATGCAAATGACAGTTGTTGTAGAATCCGAAGAAGATTACATCAAATGGTTAAACAGTAAGAAGCCTTATTTCAGTAAAGCAATAGCAAGCAAATAATTTAAGAATAAAATAACAATTCAACAATACAGAAATATGTCAATGAATAATCACGATCAACACGCTCAGGAACATCACGGTCACGAAGATGAGCATCATCATGAAGAATCATTTGTGTCCCACTATATTTTTAGTATGGATCATAAAATGATTTCACGTCAGTTCCTGATAACTGCTGTGCTTATGGCGTTTATTGCAATGACGATGTCCTTCCTGTTCCGTTTGCAATTAGCATGGCCCGGCGAAAAATTTGCTATCATCAATTTTTTATTGGGCGATAAATGGGGTAAAGACGGTATTCTTGAACCTGGAATGTATATGCAACTCGTTACCATTCATGGAACTATCATGGTATTTATGGTATTAACAGGTGGATTAAGCGGTACGTTCAGTAATCTTTTAATTCCATACCAAATTGGCGCACGCGATATGGCTTCAGGATTCTTAAACATGTTATCCTATTGGTTCTTCTTTTTGTCGAGTATTTTAATGTTATCTGGATTTTTTATTGAAACTGGTGCGGCATCAGGAGGTTGGACAGTTTATCCTCCACTAAGCGCATTACCACAAGCAATGGAAGGATCTAAAATGGGGATGACTTTATGGTTGGTATCTATGAGTTTATTTATTATTTCTGCTCTATTAGGCGGCTTAAATTATATTATTACTGTTCTAAACTTACGCACAAAAGGAATGTCAATGACTAGAATGCCACTTACAATTTGGGCGTTTTTTGTAACGGCTATACTTGGTGTACTTTCGTTTCCTGTGTTATTATCGGCAGCTTTATTGTTGATTTTTGATAGAAGCCTTGGAACTTCATTTTATTTATCTGATATTTATATTGGCGGACAAGCTCTTGAACAAACAGGCGGTAGCCCGATTCTATACCAACATTTATTTTGGTTTTTAGGTCATCCCGAAGTGTATATCATTATTTTACCGGCTTTAGGAATCACATCAGAAATTATTTCGGTAAACTCACGTAAGCCTATCTTCGGTTATCGTGCCATGATTGGGTCAATTATGGCAATTGGATTCCTTTCTTTCATCGTTTGGGCTCACCATATGTATATTACAGGTATGAATCCATTCTTAGGTTCAGTATTCGTATTTACTACCTTGTTAATCGCTATTCCTTCCGCCGTAAAAGCATTTAACTACATCACTACATTATGGAAAGGCAATATACGTTTTACTCCGGCTATGTTGTTTGCTATCGGATTGGTTTCTACATTTATTTCCGGTGGTTTGACAGGTATCATACTTGCCGATTCAGCATTGGATATTCCGGTTCACGATACATTGTTTGTTGTTGCCCACTTTCATATTGTAATGGGTGTTTCGGCTATATTGGGTATGTTGGCTGGTGTTTATCATTGGTTCCCGAAATTATTTTTGCGTCACATGAATAAAAAATTGGGATACATCCATTTTTGGGGGACATTTATTTCGGCTTATGGTGTATTTTTCCCGATGCACTTTTTGGGTTTGGCAGGTTTGCCCCGAAGATATTATTCCAACACGGCATTTCCGATGTTTGATAATTTAGTTGACATCAATATATTGATAACAGGATTTGCTGCTTTGGCTGCTCTTACTCAATTAATATTCTTATTTAACTTTTTCTATTCTATTTTCCGAGGACCAAAATCAGAACAAAATCCATGGAATGCCAATACGTTGGAATGGACAACACCCATGAAAAACACACATGGAAACTGGCCTGGTCAATTACCAACAGTTTACCGTTGGCCTTATGATTACAGCAAACCGGGTAAAGCAAACGACTTTGTTCCGCAAACCGTTCCGTTAGCCGAAGGTGAAATTGATGGTGGAGGCCATTAAGAATGGTTAGAGTAATGAATGGTTACTATAAAATTCTAAACACTGACAACTAAAAACTAACCACTAAAAAAAAATTGTGTTAAGTTTGTTAATTACTTTAGTTTGTTTTTATTTCTTTTTCCCTAAGCAAAAAACTCTTTCTAAAAAATAACAGAAAACACTTTTTCTTTAAAAAAAACGATATTCTATTTTTTGAGTTTCAAATAATTCTCAATCAATTTGGATACAGGGTATTGTTGAATGTTTTTTTCTTTAATAACCAATGCGGTTTCAGAAACTAATTTGTCAAATGGCTTAGCACAAATAATCTCCCAAAAGCGAGCATAAATTTTTTGATGACTTAAAATGTGTTTATAATTTGTCGGCATTCCTTTTAAAGTAAACTTATTTTTCCCAATCAATTTTTCCCATTCCTTTGATTTTAAAAATTGTTCTTCGGTCAATTTATTTTCAGTTTCTATTAATGGGAAATCATATAAATTAGTCCAGATATCTTTATTAGTACGTTTGTTTATAGCAATGTTTCCATTGTGATGCAATACGATATAATTGAAAAATCGATCTCTCGTTTTAATTTTCGTTGCCTTAACAGGTAAGTCCGAAATTTTATTTTTAGAATAAGCGAAACACATTGTATTTAAAGGGCAAATCGAACAATCAGGTTTAATAGGCTTGCATTGGATTGCTCCCAACTCCATCATGGCTTGATTATGTATTGCCGGATTTTTTTTATCAATTAATTCATTCGCCAATTGATAAAATTCTTTTTTGCCTTGCGCACTATCAATTGGAGTTTCAATTCCAAATACACGCGCTAACACGCGATATACATTCCCATCTACAACAGCATGAGGCTTATTAAAAGCAAAAGATGCTATCGCGGCAGCAGTATATTCTCCAATACCTTTCAGAGATAGGATTTCAGAATATTCAGATGGAAATTTACCTTTATATTTATTTGTAATAATTTTGGCGGTAGTATGCAAATTTCGAGCGCGGGAATAATAACCCAAACCTTGCCATAACTTCATTACTTTTTCATTGTCGGCTTTCGCGAGATGTTGTATTGTTGGAAATTGCTTTGCAAACTTTCGGTAATAATCCATCCCTTGGTCAACTCGGGTTTGTTGCAAAACAATCTCCGAAAGCCATATCAAATAGGCATCTTTGGTGTTACGCCAAGGTAAATCGCGTTTATTTTGTTGATACCAAGTTATTATTTTACCGGAGAAATGCTTCATCGTAAAACAGTAAAATTTTTTCTAAACTATGACGAGTTTTGTTTTTGTTTAAATTTTTCCTGCAAGCACACATGTTTTTTTATAATGCCTCACTTTGCCTGTTAAATCAAATGCTTCCACGAATATGATGTAAATGCCAATGCGTGCTTTTTCATGACTTTCGTTCATACCGTCCCAACTATATGTTCCGTTAACACCTAATAATTCATTGCGAACAAGGTCTCGTACTAAACGTCCTTTGCTATCGTAAATGGTAATGTTTGCAGTAAGTCCGGGTGAGTCAAAATGATAATTGATATTTAAAATATCGTTCATTCCGTCTTCGTCAGGTGAAAATATTTCAGGTATAATGTCTACTACATTGTTTGTTTCTCCAGCATTATTATATTGCGAATTTTTATATGTAGGTGTTGCAAATCCAACGGCTTCCGCTGCCGAATGCCAATTGGTTTTATCTTGGGTCGGACGATTAAAATCAATGCGCTCCAACGAAACACCTTTGGTAACATTCAATAATGCGAACTGCATATTTTCATTGTATTTAAAATAATCAATTACCTCTGTTGAGGTAGATAAACAAACCGTTCCACTCGCAATGTTCATGGAAGGTAAAATTGTTATATCAATAAATCCGGTAGAGTTAGAAGTGAAGTATTGGCTTTTTACAGCAGTTCCGTTTTCACTTATTACTAAATAATTGTTGGGATAAATTAATCGGCTAATAGTAGTTATTGATTTTTTATTAATTGGAATATTATTAATGGTGTCAAACTGCGAAATAAATATTTTTTTTAAATCAACAATTTTGTTTGAACGATTGTAAATTTCTACAAAATCAACACCTCCTGTTTTGGGGTCGGCTAATATTTCGTTTATCACTAAATCATTGGCTTCAGCCGTTTGTGGAACAACAAAATCAGCCATATCGGCTGTATCAATGCTATTTCCGGCACAGTCTTTAATACCATTGTTTACTGTTATGGTATAAACAACTCCTTGTTGCAAAGGCAATGCGAATGTAAGCAACACACTTTTTACATCTGTATTAATACAACTTGCATGAGTAGGATTTCCAACACCATTATTTACATTATAAAAAAGAGTGTCTTTCATGGTTGTTGTGTCAATCGCTTCACTAAATAATAACTGAATGCTATCTGCGGAAATAACATTTACGCTCAACAATTTTGGAGCATTATTATCAGTCACCTTTACAGAATTTACAATTCCAGGAGTGCCGCCGTTACTGTTGTTAGAGGCTGTCCAATTTACAGATGGAGGACAGTTGGTGCTACCGTTTGGTTGGATTAATTCCAATGTCCAGCCACCATTTTTTTTACTTGTATTTTGATACCATGTATCTGAATAATCAACAGAGTCAACGATCAATTGATTGTTATCTGTCAAATAAATATTATCTCCCGTATTATTAAGCGAAGGGAAACTGCTCATTCCTACTACTCTCCCAAAAGGCTTATACAGCAAGGTGTCCACATCTTTGCAAATAATTAAATATTCCTGAGGTGCAAAATAAAAGTTAGTTGTAGTAATGACTGATGAGCCTGTTACATCCCCCAGCAGCCAGCCTTTTAAATTAAATGTTTTTGTACTTCGATTATAAATTTCTATGAACTCTGCACCGGGTAATCCCACTGGAGGTGATGGATCAGGAAATAATTCGTTGATGATTACATCTTTTAAAACAGGCATTACAGGAGGATGATATGTAAACCGAATATTGGTTGCAGCAATGGTATTATCATTAAAATCTTGTACACCGGTTATGGTAAGCGTATTCAACAGACTATCGGAAAAAACTGTTGCAAATGTTAAATGAACCAAAGCCGGATTATTAACATCGCGTACCGCTGTTGACGGACTTCCTAAACTATCGTCAAGAATATAACCTATCGTATTTTCAGAAGTAGTTAAGTCAATATATTCGCTAAATAAAACATCTAATTGTGTTGAAGAAATAACAGTTGTTGAAATTATTGTTGGCGCTATGGTATCAATAACCATTGTTTCCACATTAATATCATCATAAAAATGTTTTAAATAAAAGGAAGCAGTAGATTGTTTTACAGAAATTCCAAAATAGGATGAGTGCATAATTGCAGAATCAGTTACCGTGCCTTCTGTTATATAACTGAGTCCTGTGCCGGTTAAATCTCTTTTAAGCCTCCATAAATTATTGGCATTTCTGGTAACTTTTACTTTAATAATATTATTTGAAGTATTGGTTTGTCCATCGGCGCCATCAATAATTTTGGTGTTTTTACCGCTTAAATATTTGTATAAACATATTTCATCTTTGGTATTTCCTATCCTTACAAAATATCCGCTTCTATTAGCGTTTTTTAAATTGGCATTATCACATATCAAATAAATATCAGTATAATTAGAGCCTGATGTCGCGAATTTCAGGTTTACATAAAATTCCCATTGCGCTTTTATGGCAATTGTTGAAGGAGTACTCAAATAAAAAGTGTCTTTAGCTACAGTAGAGTTGGAACGTAATTGACCATTTATAACAGTCCATTTAGTAATGTTGCCAATCCAAACCGGATTAGCAGTGAAATTAGAATCAGCAAAGTTATCCAACACCTGTGCAGTGAGAAATGATGAACTGAATAATAAAAATAAAAAAATGAAGCGCATAGAAGTTTTTACCTTTGGGCTGTAAATGTAATATAAATGCTTATAGAATATTATTTTGTGTCGTTTAAAAAATTGTTTAAAAAATTTTGTTCTTTTCAAAAAATGCCCTACGTTTGCAAGCGCAAAATCAAAAGATATTTCAATAGTATATAATCTAATGGAACAATATTTTAAAAATAAAAAGCAAACTAAGAAACATTTCGGCAACGGAAGGGTTAATTAGTGTTTTGTATATAAACGTAAAATAACAAAAGCCTTTCCAAATTTTGGAAAGGCTTTTGTTTTAAAATCAGATTCAAACAATTAAAAACAAAAAATATGAAAATAGCAGTAGTTGGCGCCACAGGTTTAGTAGGCACAAAAATGATTCAAGTATTAGAAGAACGTAATTTCCCAGTAACAGAGTTGGTTCCGGTAGCATCCGAAAAATCGGTTGGCAAAGAAGTTTCTTATAAAGGACAAAAATATAAAGTGGTTGGAATGCAAACAGCGATTGATATGAAACCCACTGTGGCTTTGTTTTCGGCTGGTGGTGACACTTCAAAAGAATGGGCGCCGAAATTTGCTGCGGCAGGAATTACTGTTATTGATAATTCATCAGCTTGGAGAATGGATGCTACTAAAAAATTAGTAGTGCCTGAAATCAATGCGAATGAGTTAAGCAAGGATGATAAAATTATCGCGAATCCGAATTGTTCAACGATACAAATGGTGGTAGCATTAAATCCATTGCACAAAAAATATAAAATAAAACGTGTTGTTGTTTCTACCTATCAATCCGTTACAGGCACTGGCGTTAAAGCGGTTAATCAATTAATGAATGAACGTAAAGGAATAAAAGGAGAAATGGCGTATCATTATCCGATTGACTTAAATGTGATTCCGCATATAGATGTTTTCACTGAAAATGGTTATACCAAAGAAGAAATGAAAATGGTGAATGAAACAAAAAAAATTATGGATAATTCTATTCGCGTTACGGCTACTACTGTGCGTATTCCTGTTATGGGCGGGCATAGCGAGAGTGTGAATGTAGAATTTGAAAATGAATTTGATTTGAACGAAGTACGTAGTTTGTTAGAAAACGCTCCGGGAATTTTATTAGTTGATGATGTAAAAAATTTAAAATATCCGATGCCGATGGATGCACACGATAAAGATGCAGTGTTGGTGGGTCGTTTGCGCAGAGATGAAACACAGGACAAAACATTAAATATGTGGATTGTCGCAGATAATCTTCGCAAAGGCGCAGCTACAAATGCAGTGCAGATTGCAGAATATTTGATGTACAATAAATTGATTTAGAATTTTTGGGGTTATTCTAAGGTATTATTTTTTTTCGCTTCTTTATTAAAATCAGCTTGCGTTTTCAGCCAAATGATTATCAATGATGCTATAATCAACCAAAAAAATACGTTTGGTCCGTTACCTAACCCTTTCATAAAAGTAAATGTCCATTGAAAAAAATGCCCTATCCCGTTAAAAACATCTGTCATATTCATGTCTTAAATTTTTTATTGTTTGGCTCAAAAATACAAATTTTATTTATAACAAAGTTTTTTTGAAACTAATTTTTCCTTCTTTATGCAAAGAAGAATTGTCATCACAAATGTATTTACTGAATCATTAATTTTTTAATTATAATATTTGCAGTTGTACTTAATTTTAGATAGTACATTCCTTTTGCCAAACTTTCCAA
>ODAK010003026.1_pt1 | contig 17546 bp, 26 predicted proteins | sample 1539591 | NCBI WGS metagenome assembly ODAK01 (sample SAMEA3539303, study PRJEB22396) | soil metagenome | biome: tundra; feature: field; material: soil | place: USA | collected 2010-05 | depth 0.15 m
GAGATTGGTCAGTGACTGGAGTTCAGACGTGTGCTCTTCCGATCTCCAAGCGCGGATGCTCCGAACATCACATCGGTCAATCCTTCAAAATGGAAACCGCCGACCACGAACGTCTGACCGCGAGCGAAAAGGTACTCTGTCCCACTCTCCAACTTGGCCGGCACCTGGGCTTGTGTCGTGACGGTTACGGTTTTGGAAATCTTCGGGGTTGCCGGGGTTGCCGGAATTATCCCGACCGGGAGTTGCGGAACCGGCGCAGGGGCCGGCGTAACTGGGATCGGAACGGATACGGTGATTGGCGTAGAACCGAAAGGCGTTGCCACCAGCGACGGTACCTGAAATTGTTTCAGGACCGGCAGAACAGCAGCGGTGAGAGCTTCGTTGAATTTTGGATCGATTGTAGTTGCCATTTTTGTTAAAGTCCCAAGCAGACAGACCCGATAAGGAAAACATGGAACACACAAACGACGATCTTTCGGCATACGACACTTATGACCGGCACTGGGAGCAACTGCTCAACGCGGTTGTTCCGGTTGAAGAACCCGAGGTTGAGCCGGAAGATCCCGAACGTTTCGACGGCATGAGTTAGCTCCTGTTATGCCATGGACTAATTCCAGCTCACGGCCACATTGCGTTTCATGCGACCGGGGTTGGCGTAACCGGCGCGGTCGCAGCCGCTGCCAACGCGGTGGACTTGGCGACGATGGAATCCAATCGAGCCTGATCCGTAGCGGATATCGTCGGCTGGAATGCCTGGATTTCGGCGTCGAGCGCGGCGATCCCGGTTTGGATCGTTGCAAAATTTGCGTCAACTTTGTCTGCGAAGTCTGAAATAGCGGACATAAGGTTCTCCAAAATGTGTTCAATCGCGTGCATGCGCCGGGCAACAAGCTCCAGCGCATCGCGAACGTTTTCGGTTTCTTCGGTCAATTCCATCCTGAGAGTTTTTCGGCCACGATCAACAGCAGTGCCACGATCAGCAGCCACAGTAAAAACCACTCGATCATTCCGAATCGCGGTTTCATATCTTTTCATTCATGCCGTATGCCAATCGTCGGCTCGGGCGAGAAATGTTTTTCCACTGGAGGACTCCAATTTTAAAACGCCGTCCTTGTCAACGATTCCGCCGTGGCCAGATGGAAACACATCAACGATCTTGTGCGGCGGTTCGTAATAAAGTTCGTGCGACCTCATTTTCACACTCGCGCTTAGGCCGATCCGCCAGTCTTTTTTGACTGCCTCGGATTCATTTGGTTTTTTACTCATCGCTGTCGCGTCCCTTAAAATTTCTTCAACCGACGCGATGAACAATTCCGCCAACCCTATCGCATCTTCGCTGTAAATGTCGCCAAGCCGCCTTTTGAATCGCTCAGCGGCGTGGCTCAATCGAGCGGAATATTCGTCGTGCGCGATCATGTTTTCGGCTTCGAAATCGAAATGAGAGCTGCCGTTTTAATTATCGGACATCCCTCAAGGTCATTGTCCATAGCACACCTCACGAATTTACCGACGATCTCATTCGTTTCGGCAAGCCCTCTTGTGACCGCCGCGAGACCCTCCTCCAGAACTGTGAACTTGTCCATTTGGTTCGAAGTAAGTTCCTTGGTCTGGACGGCGAGCTCTTTGATCGTCGTGCCTCCGTTGCCCATACCGTTATTTTCAGGAGGGAGGACTTCCGCCAGAATCTTCTTGACGGTGATGGTTAATTCCTGCCGATCTTCTTCCTTGCGGCGCTCTGATGCTTTGGTGTACACCGCCTGGCCACGGTCATAGACGTATTTGATCGCAATCCCTAATGGGGCACCGACCGCAATCAGGATCGTGCAAATTTTATAGATCAGGTCGAGCATTTTATTCCTATCCTACGTTTGTCACTTCGACCGGGCCAACGGTGCCAGGAACAATCGGCGGCGGTTTAGGAACAACCACAATCTTCTTCTGCTGCATCGACGCTGAAATCAGTTTGATGTTTTGCAGGGGCAATGCGGCGGAAATATGCTGAACCAGACCACCGATGAATCCGCCTGCCGACATCAGCGCCGGCGTCAATGCCGGGAACACGATCAGCAGCACAATGCCAACGACGATCAGAATCACGATGCCCCAAAATCCGAACGTGCAGAAAACTTGCAGGCGATATCCCCAACCCGATTTCACCTTGGCCAGTTCTTCGCTGGCATTCTTGAAATCGTTGGTGACGGTGACGAGATTCGGATCGACCGTCTTGGCCTGAGTGAGTGCATCTTTGAGCGTGGCTTGATCGTTGGCCGGCAACGCGGGATCGGTCAATACCCGCTGGATGTCCGCAATCACCACCGCGATTGATCCCTTGATGGCGTCGATCTGTGGGGCTGGGTCGATGTTGCGGCAACCCGCCAGCAAGATCAACGCAAAAGCGTAAACCGTAATTGCCGCGAGGATGGAAAAGAAGATCTTCATTTTCAAAAACTCCCACGGCTGCGAGGGGGTGCCGTGGGAGCCAGGAGGAGTAGGCTCGTTACAAACTTCGGCCAGCCGCGATAACAGAGAACGGGACAACTCCCCCATCAGCGGCAATCGTGAGCGTGTCCTGTTGGCCGGATATAGCAGCAACGCCAGCGGTGGTCGTTGTGGATGTTCCCTTGGTCGATGAACCGCCGATGGTGTATCCGGTACTTGCAGCAATCAGGGTGGCGACGAAATGGCCACCGAAAGCCTGGTACTGATATCCGGCAAGAGTTCCAGTGATAACGACCGTTGCCAACGACGCGCCAGACGCAACAAGATTGCCCGCACCAAACGTCGAATCGAGCGCCGCGTCGATGTTGGTCTTGAGCGTGGCGACCGTTGCGCTGTAGGTAATGGCCGCGGTGGTGAGGCCCATGTAGCTGATGTTGAAGGTTCCCGAGCCGGTTGAATCAACAAACGGAAGTGCTTCGACGGGAGAAACGCCGCCCACTGCGCCGCTTGTGACCGCATACCCGACACCATGATTGCTGAACACGCACGAACCGCCCGGATGCAAAACCATCTGGTCGCTCCCCATGACGGGATGCGTGCCACCGCCAACCATGATCGATCCTGTGCTGCCTTGGTGGTAGACGTGGATGCGTCCAACGTGGAGCATTCCGAGCGTGTTCCCATATTGGTCCGCTCCGCTGGATAAACTGATCGTGAATGCGGTACCGGCGGTGACGGTCGCCGCGGTGGCCGGCGTATACACGCGGTCGAAGTTACCGATGACGCCGTTGGGCGCATTGCCAACTCCCGGATTCGACGAAGGCGTAACGATCGTTACTGTCCCGCCTACAGTTCCGGTACCGGTGCCGGAAGTGGAAGCGATTTTGGTTGTTTCTCCGACCGCGATTCCAGAATTTGAAATAGCTGTGCTTGGCATTGCTTACCTCTAAAAGTTTAATACGGCGTTCCGTCTAATCGGCGTCTGACTTTTTCCTTCGCGAATTTCGGCAGTTCGTAGTCTTTCGATCTTCTGCCGGGCGTTCTCTGCCAATCGTCGAAATCGTCCATCAGTTCGTAGGCGATCATCAGTTCTTCAAACAGGCTAAACGGGACTCGATCCATCAGCCCATCTATGTCCCATTCTCCAACAACCCGCGCCAGTCGGTGAGCGAACATCCTTTCCGGCTGGCTTATAATTTTTTTGCGATCTCTTCTTTCGAGCGGTAGCCGTTCAGTAATTGGGCTGCGATCAGGATTTCATCCCGAACCGAATCGGCAACCTCATCGCTCATGATCCCTTCGATGGCATCCGTTGGAATCATCGTCGCCAGCAGCCATTCGCGGCAGAAGTTCACGCCCTCGACCAGCTTGTATCGACCCTTGCCGTCTGTGCTCGGCGTACCATCGGCGTTGAAGCCGAGGAACTTGCCGTCTGCGCTGCGTTGCCAGAGAGTTTCTTTCAGGGATTTCTCACGGGATGCAGACATCTCACGGACGGTGACGTTGACGCCTTCACCAATCTCAACGTCACTGGTTTTGAACCGTTTCAGGGCGGCTTCGGCGATTTGTTCTTTGGTGCTTGCGGGCATCGGTCTATTCCTTCGTCGTTCGTTGTTCGGTCAATCAGATCATGCGGTTGTCGGCGATGCGGGCACGGTAAAGATCGTGGTGGCCTTTCGCAGACCGGCCCCGTCAACCTTCCCACCACCAACCGAAGTCAGCGCCGCACCCGCCCATGTCTCGACAAGACCATCGGCGTAGGTGCAAGCGAGCGTTCCCTTGATGCCCGCATTCCAACAGACTAACGCGGCCTGATACGACGCCTTGTTGTAGGCTCCCAAGACCTGATACGTCTTGATCGGCGCATTGGCGATTACGAATTGCTCGATACCGGCATTTGGTCCGCTGATCGGCGTGAACGTTGGCGTGGTCTTGGCAATCGTGGGCGGATCGGCTTCCTCGGCCTGAAATTGCACCGTGCCAAACGGCGTCCCACTGGTTGGGGTGAACACGAAACTGTACGGATAACCAAGTTGGCCGTCGTAGGATGTATCAGGCATTGCAGTTCTCCAAAAACGCGGGGGCTATTACGCCGCCGCTTTGAAAATCAAAATCGTGTCGCTCTCGTAAACATGCTGTTGAAGCAGACGGTCCAGGCTATACAAGCCCTTGCCGCGAAATCCGCGATCCACGTTCTGGATCTCAACCGCGATCAATTTCGTGGTCTGATGAACCGCATTGGTCAGGTCGAAGGCTCGCAACTTGATACCTTCGATAATCTCGCTTCGCAGCTGCGTCAGGAGCGAGCATTGTGCTTCTTCATCGGACGCGCCGGTCAATTGCTGCTGAATGAAAATGTGGACCCCGTACTGAGAGATAAAGGCGTTCGAAATTCCCTGCCGATTGCTGGTTTCAATGTCCGGGAAAACGTCCACGCTTACTTTGTCGAGATAGCCGGGAATATCCGTCAGGTTGTCGATCAGGGCGAATCGCCTCTCAGCTGCAATCGGCATACAGAACGCACGCTGTTCGGGGTTGTCGATAGTGGCGAACATGCCCGCGCTCAACCACGCGACTACTGCAAGAGCCAAGGCGTCGGTCTGTCCAAACGTGGTCTGCGGCATCAGGATTCCTCAACCCGTTTTCTTTACCTTCGTATGAATGCGCCGCCTGATTTGGTATCGGTCAGCGTATTCCCAACAGTTTTTTCGATCGCCGTCATTCATCACGATCATGAGCGTTGTCGCGGAGCCAACCGTTGCCAAAATCTGATCGCCGGAAACCGGCATCTGTTTCATGTCCGCCGTTTTCACGAGCATGCCCTGGTTGTCCGAAGCGATGATCGTTCCACCTTCATCTAGCAGATATCCGCGATTCTCCGGCACCGCCAAAATCTGGTACGGACTTCCGACCGTTGGCGTGTATGTGACCATTGTTCCGGTCTGCGCCATTGCCTGGTCAATTGCCGAAGATAACTGGCTTGCGATGGCACTCATTATCCAACTCGAATCGAACGGTCGAAGCGGTAGTTGCCCAAAAGGAATCGGTGCTTCAGCACGATCGCCACCCGGTTGGTGCGCGTCTCGTACTCAGTTCCGAATCCCAACGCACGGCCCTGCAAAGGATAGCTTTCGCCGAAAACGAAAGGCCGTTGCGGCATTCCGACGTAGTGCAGATACCAGCGGCTTGTGCTGTTGGCATCCAGATAACCATCGGCAAAGATATCGGCGATGCCGTTGAACAGGCTTCCCGGTCCACTTCCGGTTACAGCCGCGGTGCCAGATGTAGTCACCGGTGCCGCCACTGGGATGAATCCGGCATGAAGAAGGTTGTGGAATGGTGCCGCCAGCGCCATCGGGCATTGGATCAGCAGCTTTGTCGGCCCATATGCAACGTTGGGATTCAGCAGACGGCCTTGGTTGTCGAGGAACGTTCCAAGCAGCGCCACGGCACTTTGCAGATCGGCCCACAGCGCCGGAATAGTTGTGCCGGTTCCCGCAATCGAGTTGACGATTCCATTCTTGCTGTTCGCCCAAAAATGCGCGCCAGTTGTCGCATTGGAGGGGACATAGAACTGTTTTCCGTCCCAGGCGGTTCCGCCCGATGCGGTGGTCGATGCCTTGTTGCCACCGTTCGCAAACAGGTTCTGCGTGAACATGTAGCTGGTGAACTGCTTGGCGCTCAACGTTCCTTCCTGCGTCTTGGAAGCCATCGAGTACGCCTTGCTCTCGCGCATCAGGTCAGAGCCGAAGCCGAGCCTCAACATATAGGTTGCCATGTTGTACTCGGGCACCGCAGCGACTTCGGTTGAGGTGTCCTCGCCCTCGCCATCAAACAAGGTTGGGAAAGCCACCTTGGTCTGGATGGGGATCTTCACATACGCCTGATCCGACGCCTCCAGGTCCGTGGTCACCAGCGGATAGAGCTCCCGCTCGCGGTCCATGATCTCCGCTTCCGCGATTTCGGTAAGGTCTTTCAGGACAGCGTTTGAATCGCCAAGAATCTGCATGACTATCTCCAAGAAATTTCAAATCAGTCGTTCAAGCGAAATCGTTCCATCTCCCTTTCGAGTGATGGACGATGAATGTTCATTCAAGTTCGAGGTTGATAAGGGTGGCCTCGGTAGTGGTACCGATCGATATCACCGTTCCATAGAACGGAAGCGCGTAGGCCGTTGAAGCGACGGGACCAACAGTACCAGCGGTGGCCGTAATGCCACACTTTCCGCCAACTACCAACGTGCCGGTACAGATCGCCGGGGACAACCCCTTAGTCTGCGCCCAGTAGTAATTGCTTAATGCCACATCGACAAGCGGAATGCCTGCCGCCGCACCGGTGGCTGTAGTCGCCGGAACAACGATAGTCGATTGCCAGCGATTGGGAATCAGCGTCACCTTGTCGGTGGCGGCGATCGCATTGCGAAGCGGTTCGCCGAGAACGAGCCCTATTGTTGTGGTTGCGACAACCGCCGCAGACGAGACGATCGGGTAGCTGTCTCCGATGTTCGTTCCAGTGACCACCATCAGCCTGCCGCCCGCGAAATAGTTGGCGGCTATGGTTGCTGAAGAACAAGCAACCGTGATTGCTGTAGCGCCGATGGCAAGCCCGGTCGTGCTAGTTTGGGTAATGTCGGCGAAATTGGAATTCAGCGCGGCAGACTGCTGCATCAGCCCTCGGGTGATTGCGGTTGCCGCTGCAAGCGCGTAGCGGAACTTTCGACCATCGGAAAACTCGCGGACGGTTCCGAGCGGATAATTCTGCGTGGCGCTGACAGAGTAAGTATCCTGAGCCACGCCACCGGAAATAACCGATCCATGCGTTTGGTTTCCAACATCCACGGTAGACAGGACCGCGGTAGTGATATCCACATAGACATTTCCGGAGGCGTCCACCGCGCAAACGACGCCGGCGAACTGCGTTCCCGAAGTAAGCGTCACCGTATGGTCGTCGGAGAAAAAAGCATCCTGGCCGATTGATCCAGCAGCGATAGTGGTGCCTGTCTGCGCCCACATCACGATCCCACTGCGAATGAGCTGGGTAAAGTAACCGCCCGCAGTTCCAGCCGTGTTATCGTAAGTCTCGGTGAAAACGCCAACGAATTGCTGGGTCGCAACGCTGGAGGCCACAAGCGGAGTTCCATACCCGGTGCCAAGAACGATAGCGGCGGCGCAGCCCTTGTAGGTTTTTTGCACCGCCAAAGCCAATGGCACGATGCAGTACGGCTCATCTCGAACGATGGTGTCAATTGGTTGAGTGGAGTTTGGCATTTTTCAGTTCCTTCTTTCGTCTTGCTGTTTTCAGGTCCAAAACTAGGAGAACCGTTTAAGGTTCACCGGGCTTGTCTGCTAGGACACATTCATTGAACGACGAGCATTCCCTTGTTGGCGAGTGCTGCGGATACCGCATCGCCTTCGCGAATCTCTTCGAACTTGCCACCATTCTTGGCGTCCTTGGCGTTCTTGTTCACGGCGCGGACGTATCGGTTCATGCGATCCTTGTACTGCGCGTCATCCGGGTTGCTGGTTAGGCAACCGTGCATCTTGCGCAGTCTGGGTTCATCGTCCCAACGCTTCTTGGCGGTGGCAACAACCTTATCGGCCTCTTTGTTGGTCGGATCGGCATCGCCTTCGCCATTGCCGGGAGCGCCTTCGCCAACAGGCTTGGCACGCTCGCCAATCGAGTGGCTGGCTAGGAATTTCAGATCTGACTCGGCGCGGCCATAGAAATCCTTCTCGAACTTCTTGGCATCTTCGCCGGCCAACTTGGTCGTTTCGACGACGGTGTTGAACATGGAGCGGTAGGAGCGCTCGGCCTCAGTCGCATCGTTGCGGGCCTTGGTCAATGCGGCCTCGTTAGTCGGCACCGGGAGCGATGAGATATCGACTTCCTCATCGCCGATGAAATACTTACCGTCGCGCATTTCGATCTTTTCCATTGGAGTTTCCTTTTTCGGAGTCGGTTTTAGTTTCTCGTCCAGTCGGGCGGCGAACTTTCGCAGTTCGGGCGGGGCATTCTCGTATTGATTTAAGAAATTTTTTGCTGCTCGCGACATTCGATTTTCATCAACGTCGTCTTCGGAAATTTCATCGCACAATCCCCACGCCTTTGCTTCCACCGCATTGAACCATGTGTTTTTGTTCATTGCGGAGACAACTTGGTCAACCGGCTTACCCGTTTTTTCGGAATATGCGTTGGCCACAGAATCCGTCAGACGGTCCATTACATCGGCAGCTTCTCTCAGCTTGTCCGAGCTTCCGAATGCCCTTGTTTGGACCGGATGAATCATCATAAAGGCATTTCTGCCCATCTGAACCTTGTCACCCGCAATGGCAACCGTGGCGGCGGATGATGCCGCAATCCCGTCTACGCAACATGTAATTTCAGAATCGTGAGATTTGATGGCGTTATAGATCGCAAAGCCGTCGAAGACCTCTCCACCAAGGCTATTGATGTGGATAGCAATTTTGGGAGTCTTGATAGCTTGGAGCTGATTGCAAAAATCCTTCGCCGTTACGCCATCTTCTCCGATGTCGCCGTAAAGATGGACTTTTGTGCAGTCATTCGCTGCGTTGAATATCTCAAACCACTTAGGCATTTGCATTCCCTCCTAGTCGGTTTAAAAATTCCCGCATCCGATTTTCGGGCGGCGTCGGTTCAGGCACCGGCGGATTCGTGACTTCCTCGCCCGCCGAAGTAGACAGCACGCGGCCATCCAACAGGAAATCCAAATCTCCCGTTTCAAGGCCGAACTCAACCTCGGCTTCGCGGCACATCTTCATAGACTGGCCCCATTCGCGAAGTATCTGGCGAAGATCATGCCCATCGGCTTCATTCTCTCGAAGCGGGCTGGTTGTCCGCATTCCGAGCGACATCGATCGAGCCTTCATCGTGTCAACGGGGTTGATGTGGAGTTGGCCGGGGAATTGGGCGCGGAACTCACACCAGTATTTTTTTGTGTCGGCGTTGTATCCCGGCATTGAGGCGGATGATGTCAACCAAACCGCGTCAATGAACCATTCATTCACCTTGCCCCAGGCTTGAACGAACGCATCGCGATACTGGCTGATGATTGGAACGTCCTGCTGATCTTCGAGCCTGCCGCCAGCGTATGACGAGCTTACCTTGCGCGTGAACCGACTGAGAGACGACACCAGCCCGCGGGCGGTTCGCTCATCCGTCATGGCATAGAAACTCTCGGCATTTGGCTCGGGGAGTTTGGCCGATGCCCATGATGTTTTTTCGCCAGCCTGGTTGTAGAGCATTTTCACGCCGCCCATGTTGAGAAATCCAACGGGCATGGCGTTTTGCTCGGCTGCGTCATCGGCAGCAGCGGCATAAGGATCAACGTCGGGAGCGCATTCGGTCGTCGCGTAGTATTGTGCTTGTGCGCGGGCTGACTCTACCGACGACTCGATAAACTCGCCGCGGTTGCGAAGCAGCCGCGTGGTGCTTGTGCTGATCGGCAGAGCGCGGTCGATGCCAGCGATCTCGGTCAGCGAAAGAAGCGATCCATCCTCAACCGGGATGAAGTCCCACACGAAATCCTGAACGAAGTTGTTGCCAACCGTCTTGCTCACGCGGCGAATATGCCAGCCGACAACCTGCGTTCGATGTTCGTCGGAATACTGGACGCCGTAGGAAATCATTGGATCGCCGAAGCGATTGAACGGTGTAGAGATTCGCGAGGCGGGGATCAGTTCAATCGACAAAGGAAGTTGATAGCGAGAATCCCTTCGCCACACCCGGTGGATCAGACAAGCGCCGAGAACGAGCGCGGTCAGCACGGCACGCTCTTGTTGTTTCCCTTCTGATCTGCCAAGTCCCTGCGCATCAAATCCGCCGAGCCGCGAATGAATCTCCCGGATGCGATTCACCCTATGCGTGACTTCCAGCATCGAATCGGAATCGTCTTTGCCAAATCCGACTTCGGAGTTGTGCGGTTGGTGTTTGAACTGAACGCCGGCACCGACGATCTGCGCGGTGCGCGTGCGGTGGAATCCGTGAAGGTCGGGCTGGTTGATGTCGTTGTCCTGCGCGCGACTCTGAATCTTGGCGAGGTCTTGGAGATATTCGCGGTTGAGGGAATCGTCGCCGTCTCGGGTTGCGATTCCCGGCCATGCCTGCCCCGGCGCTTTCGATCCTGCGCTGATCTTGTTCAACGCGCGGAAGCGGCGATTCTGGCCGCGAAGGCGATTCCGTTCTGCCGTGCCTCCGAAGATTCGATTGAGGAAGCTCACGCGATTCCCCCGCAGTTGAAGGTTGCAGCAACACGGCGGAATCGACCGTTGGAACGCGGGGTAGCGCCGAGAAACTTTTCGAGTGCTTCCTTCTCCGATTTCAAAGACTCGTAATCAAAAATGCTCCCAACATCGCCAACCCGCTGGGCGCGATTCACGAACAAATATCGGATGGCTTGAAGGGCAAGATCAGCAGACGCCGGATTGTTCTGCCAATCCAAGTTTGCGTTGTACTGTGCGAGGGCGGATGGGATATCGCTGATTGCCATTTACGGGATGGATTTATAAACCCGCCTCAGCCGATTGCAATCGCTTAATTTCATGATGTTGGTAAGAGTTTTGACAAATTGGCAGAAATGATGACAAGGTGCCTGCGATTCTTGCCTCAGCAGGTGGCCTGCGCTCAATTCTGGTGCGTTTTCGGGGAACGTCGCGCACGGTAGGACGATGGAATTGGCAAAACAGGCGGAAATGACCGTTTTGGGAGTTTCCCTACGCGTCTATTCGGGTTTTATGATCGCCCTGAGGCCGGTTATCCTCTCCGCGTCCTCAATCGCCGCCCGGATGTGGTGATCGACGCAGTGCCTCCATTGCCACTTCGCTGCGGTTGTTCCGCAGGCCGAGAATGGCCTCATTCCGCTGATGCGAGTCAGTGCCAGCTTGACGATCAGTTGTTCGATGGTCATTTGTCGTTCTCCACTTCGAAATTCTTGATCGCAGAAAATGCATCAACGAAATCGTTCCGAAGTCGATCGCGCTTGGCGAGTCGCGATCTCTGTGCGTCGCATGGCAAGATCGGTTCAGAAATGTCGGCGGCGAAGTCCATCGCCGCATCTACGAATTTTTGGGCCAGTTCGTCGGGTACATTTTTCATTTTAACTCCACTCGGGTCTGTGCGTGTCCCGGTTTTCTGATTGTTCTTCGAATCGTTCCATCGCAATCAGAAGTTGCGAATGGCGAAACCTCAGTATTCGACCGATGCGCATCGGCTTTAACTTTCCAGCCGCGACCCATCGGTAAATCGTCATCTCGCAAACGCCAAGAACCGCCGCGACTTCTTTGGCGCTGAGGACTTTATCTTCGGCCATAGTTCACGACCATTCTGGATTGCTGCTCGCGCCGGAAGGCACAGTTTCAAATCTTCGCATCGGTTTCGATTTCTTAGGCTGCGTCGGGATCATCGAGCAACCTAGTTTTGACGCGGCGACCATGCAGCCTATCAAGCAGTCTAAAATCTCGTTGTCTTTGTGCGCGTAACAAAACCACTCCTGAACGTCGATACCCTGCTCGCTCTTGGGTACTTTGTAATACTCGGCGAGGATGTGGGCCGCAGTAAATCGAACATCGTCTGGTTTGCCGAAGAAAGATAGGCACCCCGGATCGCCGGCCATCGTCTTGATTGCGATGTGGATGTAAGTTTTCCAATAGTTCGTGTCGATCAAAGTTGTGTTGGTATGATCGTCCCTCTTTATCCACCAGTGGTGTCCCAACTCTCGGTTTTTTTCCCTACTGTAAGTCACAAACTGCGCGCGGGTGGCGTTGATGCCAAAACCATGAGACGCCCTAAAGATCGGCGAGTCTACCATTCGTATCGCCGCATGAACCTCTTCGGGGAAGTGGGCGCAGTCAACAAAGCACAGTTCTATTTTACGACTCTGCCCGCTTCCGTCTTGCTTAAACTGCTTTTTAAGCAAGTCCTTCATCAGCGCCACGAGACCAGCTAAGGCAGCACCCTTTATCCCGGCACCGGGATATGCGTCGATCAGCTTCTTCTTCGGGTTTGCCTTGCTAAACGAGAGTCCTTGATCCGGTCCAGTTCCATAGTCGATGGTTGATCCGGTGAAGTTCTTCGCGAACGCGCACGCTCCCCAAGTGTGGTAATACTCGCCGGGATCTATGAATCCGACGACATGAATAGCCTGCGGTGGAACGGTTCCTCGCGGGACAAAGTTCGCCTTTTCGCAAATCTCTTCAACCGATGGCATTCGCGATGCGATTTCGCTTTGCAGCGGCTCATTCTGAAACTCGGACGCGAATCCCGCTGGCCCATAATCGAAGAAGCTGTGCATCGCCGCTTGGAGCGAGCTAATGTTTTTTTCCTCCTCCGGCATCTCCGGCTTGTTGTCGAGACGATCAACCCAATCGACCACTGCGCCGCACTCCATGCACTCATCCTTGTTATCACATTCGCAATCTTTTGGATCATCCAATCGCCGCCCGCTGCTGCACATCCTCGCCCGGTAGAACTCCGTCGCCTCGGCTGGCGGCATGTCGGCACGCTGGCAATCATCTCTGATCTCTCGATATTGGTCCCACACCTTCATATTCGTAGGCCATGAGTAGAGTCGCTTGGTTCTCTCGCCATGGAATCCGGGGAACTTCTTTCGGTTCAGTATCTGATCGGCTAAATCGCCTTGCTCAATCGCGGTGCATGGGATGAAAATGCTTATTCGGCTGTTCGGGCCTGCAAGTCCCTGGATTGACCGCGTGATTTTACTCAGCCTCTTTTCGGTCTGGCTCAACGGTCCCTGAGATAATGCCGTTTCTTCTGTCTGGGGATCGTCAACTATCGCAAGTGATGGCCTAACCGATCTACCGTCTGGTAGCGATATAGTTCCACCGCGAATGGCGCTGTCCATACTCCCTTTGGAAATAGTGAACCCGGAAAGAGGGCTGCCATCAACCGTAGGAAAACAAATCTTTTTCGGCGACCAAATTATGTTCGTCTTTCGGCCACCGATATGCTGGCCCCGACATTTTCGAGGTTCGTTGTCGATCTTCCAAATCGGGTAACACACTTCCGGGAAGTCCTCCAAGAGAAGTTCGTTGGTCCGAAGCTGGCTCTTGATGAAGTCCATGCCTTCTTCGGCTTTGTCCGCGGTTGCTCCGACGTAAATTGTGAATGGATGCCAGCCGCCAAGCGTTGCTCTCAGGACGATCGCGCGGCATCGCGTGCTTTTTCCATCTCCGCGAGGCTGTCCGATTGCCTGCTTACCTCCAACCTCCACTATTCGATCACTCTTAGGCATGCTTATCAAATGATCTTTTGACCACGGCATGTTGAATACTTTGCTGAGATAGGTTTCGCAAAATCTTTGTAGGCTCGATAGACCATACGCCCGCCGCTCTGGATCTTTGCAGTCTGGAATCCTTCCAATGTCCTGGCTCGCAACCGTGTTCGCATTCTTCCGCGACAAGTCTCTCGAAGCGCGGTCCTTCGCGCCGGCCTTCGCGCGTCTGTCTCGCTCGCCCGGTGGTAGTGGCTTTGGGCCTCGCTTTCGTTTGGCTGGTGGGGCGGGCTTGCTCATTTACCGAAGCTCCAAAATCTTCCATGCCATCCCGAAGCACCCAACCCGCCCCCGCAGAACAAATCAATCACCGTCTGAATCTTCGGATCGGCCCGTTCGATGCACTGGCGAAGACGCCAGACTTGCAACGGTGCTTGTCCGTTACCGCAGATTTTGTATTTGGCGGTCTTGCTGATCTTGGCGGGCCATTTGAAATCGTCGGCGGCAGACATCAATCTCATGCACTCTTCAACGGTGAGTCGGCGAACCGACCCGCGATCACGCACCACCTGCTCAACGCACCTACCGCCATCTCTTGGCGAACGAGCTTTGATGGTTGGTGCAGGTTCTGATCCGTCTGCGATCGGGTGCATTTCCTCCCACGTGCGCCCATCCACGCTCAACTCCGAACCGATGCTCGTGATCGTGTTGGCGGGCTGCTGCTTCTGCTGAAATGGATGCTTGGGGTCGATGACTTTAATTTTCATATCCCCGCAACCGGGAAGGCAATTGCGAAGCGTCGGAGAAGGCGTTCCAGCGTCAAACTTTCCGCCATCGAATCCACCGTGCCCCTGCAAACTAATTTCCTGATGATTTCCGTTTCCCTCAAACCAAGTCCCGTCGCACTGCCGATGCGGGATGTTGAGGGCCATACCGACAGTCACAGCACGTTCAAGCTCCGCGCCGAACATGCACGGTTGCGGCCATGGCCAGGAATGCGTTGGAAATGGCCACGAATGCCGCACGCCGCTTTCGTAAACGTCGCGACGGATGCCCCACACCCAAAGACGTTCGCGGAATTGCGGGACACCGTAGGCCACGGCATCAAGCACGCGGTATTGAATGACATAGCCTGCCGCTACCAATGCACCGTAGAGCCATTGCCAATACTTTCCGCCCTCGCTGCTGAGTAGGCCGCCGACATTCTCCATGAGGAAGTGGCGACTCTTCACCTTGTTTACCGCTGCGATGAATTCTGCGCCGCCGTCGCGTTCATCCGATGATGCGAGACGCTTTCCGGCCAAGCTGTGACTTTGGCAAGGAGGCCCGCCGATGATTAGGTCTGATGATGGAATAGATGGGATGAAGGACGCAACCTTCCCCCACTCCACGATGGTATCGGGGAAGTTGCATCGGTACGTTGCCGCCGCATTCGCATCGAAGTCTATGGCTAAAATGGTTCTCACGCGATTCCATCCGATTCAGGATAATGCTCGACGAAAAGATTGGGCTGCGACTCACTTGGCAATTTGGTCAGCGTCACGATTGCCTTGCCGTTGGGGACGATGTTGCGAAGGATCAACCGAAGATCATGCACCTGCGAATCATCATCGGCGAATATCCACGCGCCGGAGAATTGCTTTTTATCTTTCGGTCTGCGTTTCAGAGAATCAAGAACTGCCTTGGCCCTGTTGTCCACGTCGATCTTCCGACGATCTTTCGGAAATATTTCGATGGTCACGGCGAGCGGTCCTTCGAGTTTCGGCAGCTTCAATCGATTCTTGATTAGAATGCGCCCAACCTCTTTAAAGAACTCGCGACCCTTCTCGCTGATGCAAGTCGATGGATGCTTACGGCCCGGTAATAGGAAGTGACGCAGAAAGGTATTCGTCGAAGGTGGCCAAGGCAGTTCGATAGTCAACGATTTAGAGTCGGTCACGTTACCTCAATTTCGTTCATCGGAACAGTTCCGCACGATCCTAGCAAACTCCGAACTTCCTCAACGCTTTCAAAGTGGTGTCCGATATATTTTCCGATCTCCGGTTTTAGAAACTCACGTTTTCCAACCAGGTACGATCCGATATCAACGACCCTCTGACAATCTCCCCAGCTAACAAGAATGCTTTTCGGGTCAACGTTACGTTCGAAGAAGCCGAGAATGTATCCTCGGCCATATTCAAACAGAATTAAGTCCCCAAGCTGGGCAATAAAACCACGCTTCGGTGTATAGATTTCCATCTTCATCCTCTAAAAATTTGATCAATTTTAATCTCGTTGCCGTTTTTGTCCTTCGCCATGACCTACTCCTTCGCTTTTGGTTCATACTCGACCGCCGCGTAATTCTCGCTCGGCTTGTCCTGTCCATGAAGAGGACAAACGCAGGCTACGACGAACGCGATCTGTCCGTCTTTGAATTTGTAACCGCTGCCGTCCTTGTTCGCATCGGCATCGCAAAGGCATCCAGCCGTGTAGGCCGCGAGACTGCCGGGGCGGTATAGTTTCATTTGTTCGGATGGGATCGTTTCACTTTTCGACATTGGAAACCTCGGTTGTTGAACGGTCGCACGACAAAACCAGCGTCATTACTTTTAGCTTCTCTCCGGTTATAGGTTCGACGACGTACCCGCGCTTGTATCGGTTCATGAAGTAGGCGTAGTTTATGTGCAGAGCATCAGCGGCCTCGCGACAGCACTCATACCGAACGCCGCCAACAATCATGGGCACGCAGTTGGAACGCGACAGCGCCGGCCTATCGCTAATAGGTCGATCCAAAAACCACCAGTACCGACCGCCTGCCCTGCAACCCGTTCGTATCGACTCAGATATCGCCGTCGCGGAGGATCTTTTTCCGTTTACTGAAACGAACTCTCTTGCCGCCTCGCATATCCTCCTAAAATCCCGGCGTTCGAATCCGAGTTCTGGCTCGGCTATGCAGTAGACCGCGCGCGACGGACCCCTGCCCGGCCCTGGTGGTGGAGTCGGCAGGGGTGGTGGCAACTTGGACGCAGGCCGAATGTCTTTCTTGCTCACCGGCGCGATCTTCTGCCAAAGGGGTTTTCGTTTTATGGTTGGGATCGCGGTCATTTGGAAACATCCGATCTGAATAGAGAAAACTGTTTCGGTTCATCGGCTAAACATGCTGGGCTGCACCAAAGACGTTCTTTATTTCTGTTGGTTCTTCCGTCCGATTCTAAATCGTTGCATTGCGACCCATACCCTCCCGCTGCTTGCCATTCGATCACGCGCCAATCGGCGGGAATAACATGCTCACCATCGTACCCTGCCAGAACGATGCGCATCTGGGGATTCGTTGCCTGTTCGATGGCCCATCGGCGAACGTCATGCGCAACCTGTTCGCAATCGTTCGCATACAAATCCTTGGTTCGCTTGGCCGTGTCGGCGTATGGTGGGTCCAAGAAAACGCCGGTCATTCCGTGCCTGAAAGTTACGGATGGGCTGCAGACCCGTTGCCAATCTCCGCTGCATACCCGGACATGCCGAAGTCGGTCTGACATTCGTTTCAGGTAGGCCACCAACCACGCGTGCCGTTTCCGGTTCACGCCTTTGCCAGAGTTGCCCAAGTGCGGCAGTTTCCGGTTCACGCCTTTGCCAGAGCCCAAGTGCGGCAGTTTCCGGTTCACGCCTTTGCCAGAGTTGCCCAAGTGCGGCAGTTGCCGGTTCACGCCTTGGCCAGAGTTGCCCAAGTGCGGCAGTTGCCGGTTCACGCCTTGGCCAGAGTCGCGCAGAACCATTGATCCATTTTCGGAAATCCATGGCCCTTTCCCGCTACACCATCCTGAGCCGATCCAGCAATTCAATCCCCAACACCACCAGCCCGCAGCCTTCGCATCGTAGAAATCGG
>ODAK010003027.1_pt1 | contig 17537 bp, 16 predicted proteins | sample 1539591 | NCBI WGS metagenome assembly ODAK01 (sample SAMEA3539303, study PRJEB22396) | soil metagenome | biome: tundra; feature: field; material: soil | place: USA | collected 2010-05 | depth 0.15 m
GTTCCGGTTTATCGCCGAGCACGCCGGCGATCTGGTATCGGTCCTGACCCCGGAGTATCGCTTCCGCTACGCCAGCCTGTCACACGAAAAATATTTCGAATCAGCAACGTTTGCCGACGGGGCGGATTGGCTCGAGCTTGTCCACCCGGCGGACCGCGGGCGAGCACGCGCATTCCTCGACTTGCTGAGCATATCGCCGCGTAGCGAGCGCGCCCAGCTGCGGATGATGCTGGCCGGGGCACCTCCCCGTATCATCGAGTGCGAGGGCAACCCGGTGCGCGAAGAAGGCGGCAAGTTGCAGATGATCGTACTCTTGGGCCGCGACCTGATCGTCAGCGACGAACTCAAGCTCGCCGGCCTCCGGAGCGTCCTGGCGACCGGGAGTGTCGCGCCAGACGGTACGAGTAGTTAACCCGGCGGTTGAGGACGGTGGCGCGCTGCTGAAATTCCCCGTCATTCGCACGCTGCTCGGCGGCGCAGCCGCGGTAATGCGACGCGGCCGGGGTAAAATGCTTTCATGAAAAGGCTTATCCTCGCCAGCAGCAACGCCGGCAAGCTGCGCGAAATTCAGGCGATGCTCGGTCCGCAGGGCTACGAGGTCCTAACTCAGGCCGAATTGGGCATCGCGGACGCGAAGGAGCCGCACCTCACCTTCATCGAGAATGCGCTGGCGAAAGCGCGCCATGCGGCACAGATGGCACAGATTTCCGGGCTGCCCGCGCTGGCGGACGATTCCGGGGTCTGCGCTGTAGCGCTTGGCGGCGAGCCCGGCGTGCACTCTGCGCGCTATGCCGGGAACTCCGCCGGACACGAAGAGTGCGACGCGGGCAACAACGCCAAGCTGGTCGCCGCGCTCGCCGCCTGCGGCGACCGCCGCGCCTATTACTACTGCGCCATGGTGCTGGTGCGCCACGCGGCCGATCCGCAGCCGCTGATCGGCGAAGGCTACTGGTGGGGCGAAATCAGGGACGAGGCGCGCGGTCGCAACGGCTTCGGCTACGACCCGCATTTCTTTCTGCCCGGCCTCGGCAAGACCGCGGCCGAACTCGATCCAGAGCAGAAGAACCGGCTGTCACATCGCGGCCAGGCACTGCGCCAACTCGTCGACAAGCTGCGCGGCTTTCCTTAGGCTATGCTAGTCGGGAGCATGAGCGTCATATCGGGCTTGGGCAGCATAGGTCTGAAGGCGCTGCCGCCACTGTCGCTCTATGTGCACATCCCCTGGTGCGTGAGGAAGTGCCCCTACTGCGACTTCAATTCGCACGAGGTCCGGGGTAAAAGTCAGGGCGAGGCGCCGGAGCAGGACTACGTGCAGGCGCTGATCGCCGACCTGGAGCTTGCGCTGCCGCAGATCTGGGGCCGGCGCGTGTACTCGATATTTTTCGGCGGCGGCACGCCCAGCCTGTTCTCCGCCCGGGCGATCGAGGAGTTGCTGGCGGCGTTCCGGGCCCGGCTCAATCTTGCCGCGGATGCGGAAATCACGCTCGAGGCCAACCCGGGCACGTTCGAATCCGCCAAGTTCCGCGACTACCGCGCCTGCGGAATCAACCGCCTGTCGATCGGCATCCAGAGTTTCAATCCGGCGAAGCTGCAGGCGCTCGGCCGCATCCACGACGGCGAAGAGGCGCGCCGCGCCATCGGCATTGCGCAGGCGCATTTCGACAATATCAACCTCGACCTGATGTACGCCCTGCCTCAGCAGACGCTGCATGAGGCCGAACAGGATATCGACACCGCCGCAGGCTTCGGTACCAGCCACCTTTCGGCCTATCACCTTACCCTGGAGCCCAACACTCTCTTCTACCGCCATCCGCCGCCGCTGCCGGACACCGAACTCGCCGCCGACATGCAGGACATGATCGAACATCGGCTCGCGGGCTGCGGTTACGTCAATTACGAGACCTCGGCCTTCGCGCGGCCGGGCCGGGAGTGCCGGCACAATCTCAATTACTGGCGTTTCGGCGACTACCTCGGCATAGGCGCTGGCGCGCATTCCAAGCTTTCGTTCCCGACCGGCGTCCTGCGCCTGGCGCGCTACAAACAGCCGCGCGAATACATGCAGAAGACGGCAGCCGGCTCGCCGGTACAGGAAGAGCACGTGGTTTCACCCAAGGACCTGGGCTTCGAGTTCATGATGAACGCGCTGCGCCTGGCCGAGGGATTCGAGGTGGCGCTTTTCGCCGAGCGCACCGGTCTTGCCCTCACCGCCGTGGAGCGGCCCTTGCAGGAAGCCGTGCAGCGTGGTCTGATAGGGCGTGACCATGTCCGCATTGCGCCTACGAAACGCGGGCAGCGGTTTCTGAACGATCTGCTGCAGCTGTTCCTGCCGCCGGACGCGGCAGCATAAAGGGGAGAACTAAATGAACTGGACCGGGCTGATCATCTTTCTCGTGATTCTCGCTGCGCCCTTCATCTGGGCCGTCTCGATCTACAACGGCCTGGTGGCGCTCCGCAACCGCTTCAAGAATGCGTTCGCGCAGATCGACGTGCAACTGAAGCGCCGCTACGATCTGATCCCCAACCTCGTCGAGACGGCCAAAGGCTACATGGCCCACGAGCGCCAGACGCTCGAAGCCGTGATCGCGGCGCGCAATACCGCCGTCGGCGCCAACCAGCGCGCTGCGGCCAACCCTGCCGATGGCGCGGCGATCCAGGGCCTCGCCGCGGCGGAGGCCGGACTCTCCGGCGCGCTGGGGCGCCTGTTCGCCCTGTCGGAAGCCTATCCGGACCTCAAGGCCAATCAGAACATGCTGCAGCTGTCGGAGGAACTCACCAGCACCGAGAACAAAATTGCGTTCGCGCGCCAGGCGTTCAACGACGAGGTGATGAGCTACAACACCAGGATCGAGTCCTTCCCGGACAATATCCTCGCCGGCATGTTCCAGTTTAAGGCCGCGGAACTGCTGCAGGCGACCGAATCGGCCGAGGAGCGCAAGGCGCCCAAAGTGTCGTTCAGCTAAACCGCCGGCGGGAGGAACGGCCAGAGCGCGATGAATTTTTTCGAGCAGCAGGACGCGGCACGGCGCCAGACTACGCGCCTGGTCATGCTGTTCCTGCTGGCGGTAGTGGCGATCGTCGTCGCGGTGAACATCGTCGCCGCCGTCGCTATCATCGGCGTATCGGTCAACTACATCATCAGCAGCGGACGCATCACGGCGCCGGCGTCCTTCTACGTATTCGTGACGTTCGCCACCCTGGCGCTGATCGCCGGCGGCAGCCTGGTTCAGATCATGAGCCTGGCCGGGGGCGGTGCGAAGTTGGCGCGCATGATGGGAGCGCGGCCGGTGTCGCGCGCGAGCAGCGACCCGGCCGAGCGCAGGCTGCTAAACGTGGTCGAGGAGATGGCCATCGCCTCGGGAACTGCAGTGCCGCAGGTTTTCGTGATGGACGATCAGCAAGCGATCAATGCGTTCGCCGCGGGCTTCTCGCCCAACCATGCGACGGTAGTGGTCACCCGCGGCACGCTGGACCGGCTCAACCGCGACGAATTGCAGGGGGTGATCGGGCATGAGTTCAGCCACATTCTGAATGGCGACATGCGCCTCAACCTGCGCCTGATGGGCGTGCTCGGCGGGATCCTCCTGCTGACCACGCTCGGATGCATGCTGACCAGCTCCTCCCCGCGCAGCAAGAGCAACGGTTTCTCCGTAACACTGCTGGGTTTCGGCTTGATCGCGGTCGGCTACATCGGTGTGTTCTTCGGACGGCTGATCCAGGCGAGCGTATCGCGCCAGCGCGAATTCCTGGCAGACGCCTCCTCGGTCCAGTTCACCCGCAACCCAGACGGCATCGGCGGGGCGCTCGCGAAAATCAGCCAGGCCGGATCCCTCGTAGACCATCCGCGCGCGGGGGAGGCGAACCACCTGTTTTTCGGCGAGGCGATCGCTTCGGGTTTTGCCGACTTTTTTCCCGACTTGATGGCCACGCATCCGCCCGTGGGCGAGAGACTGAAGCGCATTTACGGCCATACGGTGGCGATTGGCGAGATCGTGGCGCGCTCGGCAGCTGCCGCGCCAGAACCTGCCGAAACTGCCGCGGTCAGCGCATTCGCCGGAGGCAATGAATTCGGCCGTAGCGCGGGCGCGCGCCGCAGCGGCGAAACCACCGCGCAGGCGGCAGTGAAAACCGGAGCCGCCGTGATCGCCGCGATGGGCGAGGTTTCCACCCGGCACGTCGATTACGCCGCATCGCTCCTCGACGCGCTGCCGCGAGCAGTGCGCGAGCTCACGCGCAATACCCAGGGCGCGAAGCAGGCGATGTTCGGCCTGGTATTCGCCCAGGGCGGACCGGCGAAGCCGGCGCAGGCCGAGCTGCTGCGCGCAGGCGGCGAAGATCCCGACCAAGTGGAGAAAATCGCAGCCGAGGTGCAAGGCCTTGGAAAAATTGCACGCCTGCCGCTGATCGCGCTTGCCGCGCCTACGCTGAAGAGCCTCGCGCCGGCCGAGCGCGCCGCGTTTCTGCAGCTGCTGCAGCAGCTGATAGCAGCCGACCGGCGCGTGACGCTGGAGGAATTCGTCGTCGCAACGATGCTCGAGGCGACCCTGGGCGAGCGCTCCGGTCGCGCCGTGCCCGTGACCTACCGCGCTCTGGAACCGCTCGTCGCAGATGCGCAACTGATCCTGTCCCTGATCGCGCATGCGACCCGAGGCGACAGCGCCGCCTCTTTCGAAGCAGGCGTGAAGGAACTCGGCATCCCGCTCACGCTGCTGCCTGCAGGCGCCGTCAGCCTTGATGCCGTCAAAGCGGCGCTCTCACGCCTCAATCAGCTCGCCCCGATGCAAAAGCCGCGGCTGGTGAAGGCATTGGTAAAATGCGCGCTCGCCGACGGCAAGCTGTCCCTGACCGATGCCGAACTGCTGCGCGCGGTTTGTTCCACGCTGGATTCGCCGCTGCCGCCTTTTCTGGAGGCGATGCCCTATGCACCCTGAGGAGAAATCATGGCAAAGCCACTGACACCTGCGCTGCGGCAAGTCAAAGCGCTGACCTTCGACGTGTTCGGTACCGTGGTCGACTGGCGCGGAAGCATCACCCGCGAAGGGCGCAAGCTGGGAAAAGAACTGGGCGTGCGCGCGGATTGGGCGGCATTCGCCGATGCCTGGCGCGCGGGTTACCAGCCGGCAATGCAGGACGTGCGCTCGGGCAAGCTGCCCTGGACCAACATCGACGGCCTGCACCGGCGCATCCTCGACCGCATACTGGATGATTCCGGTCTGGACATGCTTGACGAGGCGCAGAAGGACCAGCTCAACCGCGCCTGGCACCGCCTTGCGCCCTGGCCCGATGCGGTGCGCGGACTGAAGCGCCTGAAAAAAGGCTACCTCATCACCACGCTCTCCAACGGCAATGTCAGCCTGCTCACCAACATGGCGAAGCATGCGGGCCTGCCCTGGGACTGCGTGCTGTCAGCCGAACTGTTCCATCATTACAAGCCCGATGCCGAAGCGTACCTGGGAGCGGCGGCCATGCTCGGCCTCAAGCCGCACGAGGTGATGATGGTGGCGGCGCACAAGAACGATCTGCGCGCGGCGCAAGCAGCGGGCCTGCGCGCCGCCTTCGTGCAGCGGCCGCAGGAGTTCGGCGATCCGGCGAAGAAAGACTTGAAACCGGAGAAGGATTTCGATGTGAACGCGGCCGATTTCCTCGATCTCGCATCGAAGCTTGGCTTTTGATTTCAAGCATCCGTATTTCGTCACCTCTTCGGGTGATCGAGGTCGTTGATCTTGCGTTGCGCAACGCATCGACGAACGCGGCCTGCATGAACTTACCGAGTTGACTGCCCCGGTCCGGCCAGGCGCCCTCGCCCTCGTCGTGCGCGTTCCGCAACCCTGTTATTTGACGGTCGCAGCGCCCGTCTTGCACACCACCTCGTCCTGTGAGCCCGTACCGCCGGAGCAGCCGATAGCGCCGATCATCTTGCCGCCTTCCACGAGCGGAATGCCGCCGCGTGAGGCGATGATTCCATCGAGCGTCAGGAGATAGTTAAGATTGCCCTCCTGAACGCCGCTTTCAAAAACCTTGGTTTCGCGGCGATACGTCGCGGCTGCGCGCGCCTTGTGCTGCGAAATCTTTACCGAGGCGAGCTGCGCTCCGTCCATGCGCTTGAATGCGACGAGGTTGCCGCCCGAGTCGACGACAGCGATATTCATCGGCCAGTTGCGCTTCCTCGCTTCGGCCATGGCTGCGTCGATGGCCGCTTCCGCCCGATCAAGCGAGATCGGCGCCCCGTAGGGGACATTGAACGGCATGTTTTCCGGCACGGCATCGCGGGGATTGGGCTGCTGCGCGAAACTCCCGCCGGCGGCGAGCGCGGCAGCGCCGAGGGTTGCAACGGTAACGACGAATTTCAGCGACATGGTATTTCTCCTCTTTGGTTTGAGACCACTGGCATTGCGCCTGGTTCGGGCCGAGGCCAGGCGTAAATGTGCGTTTGCGGTGCTGGGATTGGTTTCATATTATGCACCAATCGCGTTCTGGCAGTCTTGCGCGTTCTGCTGGTCCTTCCCAAACTGTGCTCCGGACACGATGATTGCCCCGACGCATTCTCCCTCGGCCGAGATGGGTAGGTCTGCCCCGCGCTGGCACAACCGACATTTTCAGGATCAACATGCAACAGACTGCGATCCGGTTCTCTCACGTGTTCCGCAAGCGCCGAGTCCTGGCCGACTGCGGCCGGTGGCACCCTCAACCTGCTGATTTTCCGGCAAATGTTCACTTGCAGAAGACGCGACTGATCGCTCCCCGACTCACTCCATACATTCGCGGTGGCTGTGAGCAAGTTGCTGTCCGAATTCAATAGCACGCTTTCTAATTGCGCAATCCGTGGAGTAGACTGGTCGGCGCTCTGGGAAGCATCCGAAGGGTGGGCCGATCGGACCGATTCACGAGTTCACATTTCGGCCTTCAGGGCTCTCTCTTTCGCTACACGCCTGTACCGCCCTGCCAAGCAGCAAGGCAGCCGATGCAAGAGGGGGACTGCGAAGCGCAAGGATGTTCATTGCAAACAAAGGAGATTTTGATCATGAAAGCGAATCGGATTGTGTTGGGCGCTGTGGCGGCGTTGGCGGTGAGTCTCGCGGCGTTTTGGACGGGGATATCGGTGGGCCAGGAGAAAAAGGTGAACACCAGGGTTTATGAGTTGCGAACGTACACGACGCTGCCGGGACGACTGCCGGCACTGAACAAGCGGTTTGCCGAGCACACGTTGAAGCTATTCGAGAATCACGGGATGAGGAGCGAGATGTACTGGATCCCGATCGACGATGCGCGAAAGGACAACACGCTGATCTATGTCATCTCACACGAAAGCCAGGACGCGGTCGAGAAGAACTGGAAGGCGTTCCAGGCCGACTCCGACTGGATCAAGGTCCGCGACGCCAGTGAAGCCGACGGCAAAATCCTGGCCAAGGCACCCGAGCGGGTTTTCATGCGGCTGACCGATTATTCGCCCGGGAAGTAGGATTTCCTCGGGGGGCAGGTTAGAAATGCCCAGTAGTATTCGCGCGCCTCTGGCTAGGGACTTCTCGTATGCATACGCAAGTCGCTGGTCTTGCGGTCCGCATACGCGCTTCAGCAAGCAGTGAGGCGAGATCGGTCTTGGCCGGCTACTGCCGGTGGCGCTTCTCGTTAGCGGACCGTCGAGTGCATCTCGGCTTTCAGGATTAGCGACAGGCCGCCATCGACCCGGTCCGGCCTGTGGGCATAGGTTCCCAAAGCGGTCACAGCGAAAAACGGGCTTGGCGGCGACCGTCCTATTTATTGAGGAGGCGCTCGCTTAGGCGTCGTTGGCGCACGAGCGACAGCTCTTTTCCTCACGAGCTTCCCGTCAATCTGGATTACGACCACCTTTTGTCCGTTCGGCGTCGTAATGATCCCATCGCCAATCAGCTGGTTTTCAAGAAATTCCCCATCGAGGCGAGACCCAAAAGGCCAAGTGCGTCGAACGTCGACGTTACCCTTCCCGACATTCACCCCCGTATAGACCGCATGCGGAAGGGTCACGTAGCCTTTCCCAATCAGTTTGCCTTCTTTGAATGTGCCTGAAGTAATGCCGTTTATTCTGCCCTCAGAAAACCACGCGACCGTACCTGCGCCATCGACAAATCCATCTTTGCAGTGCCCTGACCAGGTAATCGTCTCGATGGGTTGTGGCTGGGGATTCGCCACTTTGCAACCGAGCGAATCTCCAACCCAATCAGTGCGCGGAGGTTCGGCGTGAGCGGACGGAAAAAATGAGCAAAGAAAAGCCGCACCTAGGCAAGCCAACTGCGAATATGCGTTCATCTGAGTACTCCGAAAAATGCGATAGGAGACGAAAGTAGGCAATGTGTGCTATCGGTCCACCGAACGAAGTGCAACCGAGCTTCAGAAAGGCCCAGAATACCGATGCAGGATGTGTCTTCCCGCCTGAGGCTTCGTTGGTATGTGCATTCACGCGATCGGCTTAGCTTTGCTTTGCGGCGGAGCGGGCAGATATTAATCTTGATTTCGCCTGAAGACACGCTAAATCTGCCAAGGTCAGCGGTCCCGAGAATTTTCTCACCTTTAATTCTCGCATCCCTGAATGACCGCCGCTGGCGGGTTTCCGACATGTCGCTTGATGTGTTTATTTCTTCTTGACGGCGAATTCTTGGTTACCGAATGTCGAAATATCAGGACGCCTTATCACGATGTAGGCATGCTTGGCGGCTTGATGGCATGCATTACATGCCGTTGTGAGGCCGTCGAAGGCCTTGCTGAACCGAGCGCTGTCTTCTTCTTCGATGGCCTTGGCGACTTCTGCAAGCGGTTTCGTTGTGATCTTATCGACTAACATGGCAAGCGGAACTTCATCATGTACGTTGGCAGGGGTCACACTGGCGCTGTGCACCAAGCCGCTCTTGCTGTCCACGCCGATGTGCACCTTCATTCCAAAGTACCACTGGTTACCCTTCTTGGTTTGATGTATTTCAGGATCACGGGCCTTGTCCTGGTTCTTGGTGGAGCTGGGCGCCGCGATGATGGCGGCGTCCACAATAGTGCCGCCCGAGAGCTTCAGCCCATTCGCTTGCAGCAATTCGCCCACCTTGGCAAACAGAGCAGCGCCGATGTTGTGCTGCTCCAGCAGATGACGAAAGCGCAACAGCGTGGTCGCATCGGGCACGCGCTCTCGCCCCAAATCGATACGACAGAATTCGCGAAAAGCGGCGATGTCGTACAAGGCGTCCTCGCAAGCCTCATCGGCCAAGTTGAACCAGTTGGCGATCAAGTACATGCGCAGCATCCGCTCAAGCCCCACCGGCGGTCTGCCGTTTCCTGCACGCGGATACTATGGCTTGATCAACGCGCAGAACTCGCCCCATGGAACCAACGCTTCCATACGCGACAAAAATGCCGCGCGTCGCGTAGTCTTGCCATGAAGCTCAAGTCCACTTGCCCCTGCATTCATCGCCAACGTCACCTGTCTCATCGTCCATCATCCTCGTCTGTATTGACCTTCTCTGCTATAACGCACGAGGGTTATGTTTCGAGGACTTATTCAGTGTTTCCTTAATCTACTTCATACGTGCAGCAACTTTTTTTGCTCGATATGTGCGCCATCGTACAGAGTGAGCTCGCTTCGAAGCAGAAGATGATACTCTAGATGGTGAGGTTCTATTGCTGCGGCTTTACGTTTCCGCGACTCGTATCGGAACGTGGCCGCAGATGTTTTCGTCCGGGTTTTTTGTCCTGTTTCGCGGCGCACTCCTATGTCAGGTAGCCTAATGCACATCCCATCTTTCCGCCCGCGGCTTTGGGTCTTGCTGGTCGGCATCGCGGTGTTCGCCCTGAGCGGCTGGGCCGCGGCTGACCCGCCATTGCGCGCTGCGCGTCTCGGCTATATATCGGGGGCGGTCAGTTTTTCACCCGCCGGTGAAAACGATTGGGTGCAGGCGACGCTGAATCGGCCGCTGACCACCGGCGACCGTATTTGGGCTGATGCCGATTCGCGCGCCGAAGTGCAGGTCGGTGGTGCGGCTTTGCGCATGGGCGCCAGCACCAGCGTGACCCTGCTCAATCTCGACGACAGCATCGCGCAGGTGCAGTTGGCGCAGGGTACGCTGAAAGTCCGGGTGCGCCGGCTCGCGCCCAATCAGGCCTTTGAGGTCGACACGCCGAACCTCGCGTTCACGCTGCGTCGGCCCGGCGACTACCGCATCGAGGTGGACCCGGCAGGTGATGCAACGGCGGTGATGGTGCAAAGCGGCCAGGGCGAGGTGTATGGCGACGGCGCGTCCTATGTGGTCGATTCGCGGCAAGGCTATCGCTTTTCGGGCACCGGCTTGCGCGACTATCAGCTCATTGAAGCGCGGCGCGACGACGATTTCGACCGCTGGGCAAACGACCGTGATCGCCGCAGCGACAATTCGGCATCCGCTCGTTATGTTTCGAGCGACGTGGTCGGCTATGAAGACCTCGATAGCAATGGTACCTGGCGTACCGAGCCCGGCTACGGCAACGTTTGGGTGCCGAATCGCATGCCCGCCGGCTGGACGCCATATCACGAGGGACATTGGGCGTGGGTCGACCCGTGGGGCTGGACCTGGGTGGACGACGCGCCGTGGGGCTTTGCCGTGTCGCATTACGGCCGCTGGGCCAATCTCCGCGGCGCCTGGGGCTGGGTGCCGGGTCCCGTGGCTGCGCGGGCGGTCTATGCGCCCGCGCTGGTCGCCTTCATCGGCGGCAGCAATTTCCAGTTGTCGATTTCCCTCGGCGGCGGCGGCGCTGTCGGCTGGTTTCCGCTTGCGCCGCGCGACGTCTACCGGCCGTCCTATACGGCGAGCCGTGGCTATTTCGACAATATCAACCGCAGCAACACAGTGATCAACACCACCACGATCACCAACGTATACAACACCACCAACGTGACCAACATCGTCTATGCCAACCGGCAGGTGCCGGGAGCGGTTGTCGCCGTGCCGACAACCGCATTCGTGCGCGCGCAGCCGGTGGCGAAGGCAGCGGTGCCGGTGTCGAAAGACGCAATCGCCAGCGCCCCCGTCTCGGCGGGCGCCGCCGTGGCGCCGATACAGCAAAGCGTGCATGGCGCCGCGGCCTCCGGCGCGAGGCCGCCCACCCGCGACCATGGCATCGTCGCCCGCAGCGCGCCCCCGGCTGCGCCGATCGGCTTGGCCGCGCAGGAACAGCAGCTGGCTGCAAGGCCGGGCAGGCCGCTCGACGAAGCGGCGCGCAAGGAATTGAAACCGGTTGCGCCGGTACCGGCACCGAAGGTCAATGTGGTCGCCACCGTGCAATCCAGGCCGCCGACCGCACCCCCGCCGCCGGCGGTCAGGTCCAATGAAGGGGGCGGAAAACCCGATCAAGCCAAGGCTCCCGCGGCACCGGCTCTCGGCGCGCCAGGATCGCCGCAACAAAGCGCGGTGTTGCCAAAGGCTACGCCAGCCCAGGTCATGCCACCCCCGGCAGGCTCGTCCGCAGCCGTTGCGCAACCAGCGCAGCAAGCGGCCAGGCCCGCACAGCGCGATCAAGTCGTGACACCCGCGGCGCCACCCCGGGTCGAGCGGCCACCGATGGCGTCGCCGCCAAGGTCACCGCCACCCGCTGGTCCGCCTGCTGTCATTACGCAACCGCCACAGCAAGCGGCCAGGCCCGCGCAGCGCGATCAAGTCGTGACACCTGCGGCGCCACCCCGGGTCGAGCGGCCGCCGATGGTGTCGCCGCCACGCTCACCGCCACCCGTTAGTCCGCCTGTTGCCGTTACGCAACCACCGCAACGCGCAAGGCCCGAGCCGCCTGTGCAAGCGGTAATGAGGGCGGCTCCACCCCTGGTCGCGCCGCCACAGGTCAGGCCACCGCCAATCGTATTGTCGCCAGTACTTCCACCCGTACCGATCGCGCAAGTACCGCAACGTGCAAGGCCCGAGCCGCGCGTGCAGCCGGTGGCGGTGCCGCAAGTCGCGCCACCGCCCGTCCGGGCGCCGACACCAGCTGCGCCTCCTTCGCCGCCACAGCGGCAACCATCGCCCCTAGCGCAGCCGCCCGCTCTTAAGCCCGCGCCCGAGGCGAGTAAATCGGCCGCGCAGAAGAAAGCTGAGGAAGAAAATCAGAAACGAAAACCGTGACCCCGCTCGGAATTGTCGATGGGTCGAAATGCCAGTGCTTGCCTCACGATGGAGACAATTGATCACGCAAACATCAGGACATCCCGCCTTGCGGCAGGGAATACCTCGAACGACCGGTTTGGGTCCACTGCGAAAATTCAGCGATTTTGCAAGCGGCCATTCGATGCAGCCAGACTGATTGCCGGTCTTGGCACCTGCGAACGGCCGGACTGGCCGAAGGGCGGCCTTTCATGACGATGTGGCTGATAGCCTGCAGCGGGACGAACTGAGACCGTCAGCGTATTCGGCACAGCGTTAATTTCGGTCATTGGCATTCTGCGAAGCAGCATGCAATACGGGTATCAACCATCTCGAGCATCTCGATCCCCCTTGAGGGGACCCGGAGAGGTGACGCAATGCGGATACCCACAATTTCTAACGCTTGCGAAAAAGGATGTCCCACACTCCGTGCCCGAGCTTCAGGCCGCGGTTCTCGAATTTGGTCAGCGGCCGGTAACCCGGGCGCGGCGCAAATCCCGGAGCGGTATTGGCAAGCGCGGGCTCGGCGGAGAACACGGCGAGAATCTGCTCGGCGTACTCCTGCCAGTCGGTGGCGGCATGCAGATAGGCGCCAGGCGCGAGGCGCGAAGCGAGCAGCGCGACGAAGCCGGGCTGGACCAACCGGCGCTTGTGGTGGCGCTTTTTCGGCCAGGGGTCTGGGAAGAATATATGCCCGCCGGCGAGCGCTTCGGGCGCAATCATGTGCTCGAGCACTTCGACCGCGTCGTGCTGGACCAGGCGCAGATTGGTCAACCCGCCTTCGGCGATGAGCTTGAGCAGGCTGCCCACGCCCGGTGTGTGCACGTCGATCGCCAGGTAATTGTTCTCCGCATGCGCGTGCGCGATTCGCGCGGTGGTCTCGCCCATGCCGAAGCCGATCTCGAGTATCGTCGGCGCGTCCCGGCCGAATACCCGCTCGAAGTCCAGCACGCCCGGCGCGTAGGCAATGCCGTAGACTGACAGCAGGGTATCGACCGCGCGCCGCTGCGCGTTGGACACGCGGCCCTGGCGCAGCACGAAGCTGCGTATCGGAGGATGGGAAGATGGGGGCATCGGATGGGACGCCTCGCGCCGGGACCTGGCCCGGCAGGCTTCAGGCGGCCTTGCCGATGATGCCGGTCGTGGGCGAGCTGGGCACGGCCGCGTACAGCTTCTTCGGCATGCGCCCGGCGAGATAGGCTTCGCGTCCGGCCTCGACCGCCTTTTTCATCGCCTGCGCCATCAGCACCGGATTTTTCGCAGCCGCCACCGCGGTGTTCATGAGCACCCCGTCGCAACCCAGTTCCATCGCGATCGCGGCGTCGGACGCCGTGCCCACCCCGGCATCGACGATCACCGGCACCTTGGCATTTTCCAGGATCAGCTGCAGGTTCCAGGGGTTGAGTATGCCCATGCCCGAGCCGATGAGCGAGGCGAGCGGCATCACCGCCACGCAGCCGATTTCCTCCAGGCGTTTGGCCAGGATCGGATCGTCGCTGCAGTACACCATCACCTTGAAGCCGTCCTGCACCAGGGTTTCGGCCGCCTTGAGCGTTTCCATCATGTTGGGAAACAGGGTCTTCGGGTCGCCCAGCACTTCCAGCTTCACCAGCTCATGGCCGTCCAGGAGTTCGCGCGCGAGGCGCAGCGTTCGCACCGCGTCATCCGCCGTGTAGCAGCCGGCGGTATTGGGCAGGTAAGTGTATTTCGACGGCGGCACCGCATCGAGCAGCGAAGGCTCGTTCGCATTCTGGCCGATGTTGGTGCGGCGGATGGCCACGGTGACGATCTGCGCCCCGCTTGCCTCGATGGCGCGGCGCGTTTCGTCGAAGTCCTTGTACTTGCCGGTGCCGATGAGCAGGCGCGAGGCATAAGCCTTGCCTGCAATATTCAGAGAGTCCATTGGATGCCTATATAGTGCCAGCGACGCTCACGCGCGCGTCGCAGGATACGGGAAAATTGACCGAGCTGGCGATGAAGCAATGCTCGTGCGCCTTTTCGTGCAGCTGCGTGGCTAGCGCCTGGTCGCTGCCGGTGGCGATGACCACCTGCGGCCGCAGGCTGACATCGGTAAAGCGCATCTTGCCTTCGTGCGACTGCATGGTGCCGCTGGCCTCGTCCAAGTAGGCGAGGACGTGCACGCCCGCGCGCGCCGCTTCCGCAAGATACGTGAGCATGTGGCAGGCCGAAAGCGACATCACCAGCAGGTCTTCGGGGTTATGGCGCGAGGAGTCGCCGCGGAACACCTTGTCGGCTGAACCGAGCAGCGTCGGCTTGCCCAGGACTTTGATGACGTGGTCGCGCGAATAGCCCTCGTACGAACTGGTGGTGCCCTTGGCCGCGCCGGTCCAGGTCACTTTGGCGCTGAAATGATGCATCTGGGCCATGTTCAACCTCCTCCGACCGCGACCACGATTTCCAGCCGGTCGCCGTTGGCCAGCGCCGTCTGCGCGAAGCGGCTGCGCGGCACGATCTCACCGTTGCGCTCCACCGCCACGCGCTTGCCCGCGAGTTGCAGGCGCTCTAGCAGCGCGGCGATATCGGTGTCGGGCTCGAAGCGCTGGGCGGCGCCGTTGACGTTGACTTCTATCACTTTGGGGACCTATTTGGGCGGGCGGATTCCGCGACGGTCGGGCTGCAGTAGTTGCACTTATTTTACGACAGTTACAGCCATCGGTCATCAGCGAATCGCAGCGAATCGCGGGCGAGGGCGCGCGAACCCGACTTGGTTCAGCCCGCAGGTGAGCGCCTGCTTCGCAGCGCAAGCATCAGCAGCGCGGCCAGGGAGAAAACGGCACCGGCATAGAAAGTCACCCCCGGGCCAAGCTGGTCCCAAAGCAGGCCCGCGAGCACGCTCGCGACGAGCATGGCGATGCCGCTCGCCAGATTGAAGAAACCGAACGCCGTTCCGCGCAAATGCGCCGGCGCGGTATCGGCGACCATGGTTGCCAGCAGACCCTGGGTCATGCCCATATGCAGGCCCCATAAGGCCACGCCCAACGCGACCGCGGCCAGCCCCTGCGCCCCGGCGAGGACCAGGTCGGCGATGATCAGCGTAACCAGCCCCCCGCTGAGCAAGCCCAGATGGCTCATGCGGTCTGCAAGTTTTCCCAAGGGATACGCGGAGAGCGCGTAGATGAGGTTCATCACCACCAGGACCAGCGGCGCATAGCTATCAGGCAAGCCCTGCTGCTGCGCACGCAATATGAGAAACGCCTCGCTGAAGCGGGCCAGAGTGAACACCCCGCCCGCCGCGACCACGAACCAGTAGGCGCCGCTCAATTCGGCGAGCGTGTTCCATTGAATAGGAGCGGCCGGCTTGCGCCGGGCTGCGCCCGGCGCCGGCTCTTCCACGCCGAATACCAGCAGCAGCACCGCGATGAAGGCCGGAATCAAGGCGTACCAGAATACGGTCCTGAAGTTTCCCGCCCAGAACAACATCAGCGCCACGCCGAGCAAGGGGCCGACGAACGCGCCGACCGTGTCCAGCGATTGGCGCAGGCCGTACGCGGCGCCGCGTATCCTCGGGGGAGCAAGATCGGCGACGAGGGCGTCGCGCGGAGCGCCGCGTATGCCCTTGCCTATGCGGTCCATGAAGCGCGCGGCGAGCACCCAGTTCACCGACAGCGCGAGCGCGAACAAGGGTTTGGATAAGGCGCCCAGGCCATAACCGATCACTGCCAGGGCTTTGCGCTTGCCGATGTAGTCGCTGAGCACTCCCGAGAAGACCTTGACGATCAGGGCGGTCGATTCGGCGATGCCTTCGACTACGCCAACGGCAAAGGCGCTCGCGCCGAGACTCGAGATCATGAACACGGGCAGCAAGCCGTGTATCAGTTCGGACGACACGTCCATGAACAGGCTCACGAAACCGAGCATCCAGATGCTGCGCGGAATGGCGGGCGAGTTTTTCAAAACATGTATGACCTAGCGGCCGAAGCGCTTTACCACGGTCATGAGCTCGTCGATCGCCGCTTCCCCCTTGCCGGACCGGATCGCGGAACGGACGCAGCCTTTGGTGTGATTCGCCAGCAATTGCAGCGCGAGCGCATCGAGCGCGGACTGGATCGCCGAGATCTGCGTCAGTACGTCCACGCAGTAGCGGTCCTCCTCGACCATTTTCGCCACGCCCCGCGTTTGCCCCTCGATCCGGTTCAAACGCTTGAGCAGAGCCGACTTGTTGGGCTGCACCACTGCGTGTTCCGCGTGATGCTCGCACTCCGCGCTGTCAGGGCGCGATTTCAAATCCCGCCTCCACGACACTGCGCTTGAGTTGCTCGATCCCTACCTTCCCGGGGTCATAGTCCACCACTGCGCTGCGTTTTTCCAAAGACACCTCGGCTTTCGCCACTCCGTCTAACGCCTTCAAGACATTAGTTACGCTGCGCACGCAGCCGCCGCAGGTCATCCCGGAAATACCTAGAGTCACCGTTTGCATCAAAGTCTCCTTTCGTTTTCAGCATTGAACAAACAAGAACATGCTCAGCCGCGCCGCCACCGCCGCAATAGCAACGAGTTGCTGACCACGGATACCGAAGACAAGGCCATCGCCGCCCCGGCAATCACCGGATTCAGCATTCCGGCTGCGGCGAGCGGAATGCCGAGCACGTTGTAAATGAACGCGAAGAACAGGTTCTGCCGGATTTTGCCGAGGGTGGCGCGGGACAGGCTGATGGCATCGACCACCGACAGCAGGTCGCTGCGCATGAGCGCGATGTCCGCCGTTTCGATCGCAACATCCGAGCCCGCGCCGATGGCGAAGCTGACGTCGGCCGCGGCGAGCGCGGGAGCGTCGTTGACCCCGTCGCCAACCATCCCGACAACCCCGCCTTCAGTCCGGAATTGCGCTACCGCAGCCGCTTTCTCGCCCGGGAGCACCTGGGCCCTGTAGCTGCTGACGCCGGCCGCTTCTGCGATCGCCTTCGCTGTGGCAGCGTTGTCGCCGGTCAGCATCACCACGGCGATCCCCATGTCTTTCAGCAGGGCGACTGCTTCGCGCGAGCTTGGGCGCAACTTGTCGGCGATGGCGAGATAACCGAGAACGCGCCCGCCGCCGCCGACCGCGATTACTGTCTTGCCCTGCTCGACGAGCGGCCTGACCGCCGCGGCGTCGATGGACAAGCCCGAGTCAGCGAGAAAATCCGGCGCGCCCAGCAGCAGCGTCTGCTCCGCGCCGAGCGCGGAAAGGGCGAGCTGGGCCTGCACGCCCTTGCCGGTGACCGAATGGAAATCGCGTATCGGCGCCGCCGCGATGCCCTGTTGTTTCGCATGTTCGAGCACCGCATGCGCGAGCGGATGTGCCGAGCCGGATTCTAGGCCGGCCGCCGCCGCGACCAGGTCCGCTGCGGAGTATCCTGCGGCGGGAACTATGTCTGTCACCACCGGCTTGCCTTCGGTCAGCGTGCCGGTCTTGTCTACGAT
>ODAK010003030.1_pt1 | contig 17525 bp, 15 predicted proteins | sample 1539591 | NCBI WGS metagenome assembly ODAK01 (sample SAMEA3539303, study PRJEB22396) | soil metagenome | biome: tundra; feature: field; material: soil | place: USA | collected 2010-05 | depth 0.15 m
TGGCGGCCCCCGCTGCCGCGCTCGCCGCCAAGCCCAGCGCCACCGCCCCGCCCCGCCTCAGCCCATGGACTTCCGCACCACTTCTCTGGCCGACCTCGCCGGATCGGTCCGCACCCGCAACATGAGCGCCCGCGAGCTCACGACGATCGCTCTCGATCGCATCGCTGCCCTCAACCCGCGCTACAACGCGTTCGTCGCCGTAGATCCGGAGCGAGCCATGGCGGACGCCGCCGCCTTGGACGAAGTCATCGCAAAGGGCGGCGATCCCGGACCACTCGCTGGCATCCCGCTGGCGGTCAAAGACAACCACGATGCCGTGGGCTTTCGCACGACACACGGCGCACCCGTGCTGGCCGATGCCCCGCCGGCCACGGTCGACAGCCCCTTCGTCGCCCGACTCCGGGCCGCAGGGTGCGTCGTCGTCGGCAAGACCAACATGCCCGAGTTCGCTTGGTCGTCCAACACCTCCAACGCCCTGTTCGGGCAGACGGTCAACCCGTTCAACCCGGACCACGGACCCGGCGGTTCCTCGGGCGGGTCGGCGGCGGCGCTCGCCGCGGGCATGGTGCCGCTGGCCACTGGTTCCGACGGCGGCGGGTCCATCCGCCTCCCGTCGGCATGCTGCGGCTTGTCGGGTATGAAGCCGTCTCTGGGTCGGGTCCCCGGCGGCGGCCCCACGCCGCAAAGCTGGATCGACCTCTCCACCAGCGGGCCCATGGCCCGGCGCATCGGCGACGTGGTGACCGCGCTCGATGTGGCGGTCGGCCCCGACCCGACCGACCTCCGGTCCCTGCCCCGACCGGAGGCATCGTGGTTGGCCGCACTCGACGACGCGCACGTCCCTGTGCGCGTGGCGTGGGCCCCCACCCTCGGGTACGCCACCGTCGACGCTGAGGTCCTCGCCATCTGCGAGCGTGCCGTCGAGGTGCTCGAGTCGCTCGGCGCCGATGTCACGGTGCTCGAAACCGTCTTCGATCCCGAACCCGTCAACGAATTCGTCACCCTCATGGGCGCGTGCCAGCTGCGCACGATGCGGCCCTTCATGTCGCATCCGAGGTGGGACGACATCGACCCGGGGCTGCGGGCCCTCGTCGACGCCGCGCAATCAATCACCGCCGAGCAGTTGGTACGGGTCTTCGATCGCTGCCACACGATGAACCTGGACCTGGTCGACCTGTTCCACGAGGTGCGGATTCTCATCACCCCGACGGCGGCCGGTGTGGCGCCTTTCGTCGGCACGGGGCAGAGCACGATCAACGGCGAGGTGACGGGTAACTGGCTGCATTTCACCTATCCGTTCAACATGACCCGCTCGCCGGCCGCCACCGTGTGCGCCGGGCTGACCACGGCAGGGCTCCCCGTCGGGTTACAGCTCATCGGGCCACAGCACGGGGACCTGGTGGTGCTGCGCACCGCCGCCGCGCTCGAGGCCGCTCTCGATGCAGCGCGGGGCGTCGATCTGCTCGCCCCAGTCGAGGGTTGAGCCGTTCTGCGCTGGCGGGGCGACTGGGCGGCCGGACTGGGCGGCCGGACTGGGCGGCCGGACTGGACGACCAGGGGGATGATCGGCGTCAGGTGTCGATGGTCAGCGATTCGAGCAAATCGGCGAACTGGCGCTGCGCCTCGATGCGCCTGGTCGGGATGTGCTCTGTTGGCACCTCGGTCGGCGTGTACCCCTTGAGGACGCGACGAGCCACCGTCTGGCGGTGCACCTCGTCCGGCCCGTCGTAGAGCCGGGCCGCCCGGGCCGCCCGGTACATCGACTCGAGTGGTAAATCGCAGGAGTATCCGAGGGAGCCGTGGACCTGCAGCGCCCGGTCGATGACGTTGTAGAGGACTGCGGCTCCGTAGTACTTGATCATGGCGATCTCCACCCGGGCGGCCGCCTGCCCTTCCTGATCCATCTTCCAGGCGGCGTGCAGCGTCATCAATCTGGCGGCCTGCATCTCGGCCAACGAGTCCGCCACCCAGTTCTGGATCGTCTGCTTCTCGGCCAGCACCGAGCCGTGTGCATAGCGAGACACAGCCCGTTCACAGAGCATGTCGAAGGCGCGTCGGGACTGACCCAGCCACCGCATGCAGTGGTGGATTCGGCCGGGCCCAAGGCGCTTCTGCGCCAGTTGAAACCCGTCGCCTTCCCGGCCCACCAGGTTCTCGACCGGGATGCGCACATCTCGATAGATGATCTCGGCGTGATTGCCGAAGCGCCCATAGGGCGTCTCGGGGTCTTCCATCGACGCCACGTCGCGCACGATGTCCACCCCTTCGGTCTCGACCGGAACGATGAGCATCGAGGACCCCTGGTAAGGGTGAACATCCGGATTGGTCACAGCCATGACGATCAGGAAATCGGCCACTGAACCGTTGGTGGTGAACCACTTGTGCCCATTGAGGACGTACTCGTCCCCGTCACGTACGGCGGACGTCGTGAGCAGGGTGGGATCGGACCCGGCGGTGTTGGGCTCGGTCATGGAGAAGGCGCTGCGGAGGTCACCGTCGAGCAAGGGCTGCAGCCAGCGGCGTCGCTGCTCCTCGCTTCCGGTCGTCTCGATCCCAACCGCCAGAAGCTCGGCATTGCCCGAGTCCGGCGCATTGTTGCCGAAGACGACAGGGGCGAGCGGGGATTGACCGAGGATCTCGTGCATCAGGCCCAGGCGGACCTGCCCGAACCCCATACCGCCGAGTTCGGGCGACAAGTGAGCGGCCCAAAGGCCCTGGTTCCTGACCTGCTCCTGAAGGGGCCGAATGACGACTCGGACCTGGTCGTACGTCAACGAGAGCGTCTCGAGCGGGAAGACCTCCTGGCGCACGAAGTCGCGCATCCACTCAAGCTTCTCCTCGAACTCGGGCTCAGTCGAAAAATCCCAGGCCATCGTTGCCTCTTTTCGTGTTTCGGGCGACTGGTGCAGTCGGGAACACTCCGGTTTAGCACTCACCCGCCGGCAAACCGCCAACCAGCGACGGGGTCGGCTACCAGTGGGCCGCATCGTGCCACTACCGTGTCCAAGGTGCCTACTCCCACCCCTCTGACCCTTCGCACTGCCACGATGCCTCCCCCGCCCCAAGCCCCCCTGAGCACGGCCGAACGGGCGGTGATCGCCGCCGCCGAGCAGGCGCTCCTCGACGACCGTCGTCTCTTGACGGGTGAAGAACTCACAGCGTTGGCGACCCTGCCCGATGGCGCCGTCATGGCGTTGGCCTCCTTGGCGCACCAGGTCCGGCTCGCCTGGTGCGGACCTGAGGTGGAAGTTGAAGGAATCCTCTCGGCGAAAACCGGTGGTTGCCCCGAGGACTGCCACTTCTGTGCACAGTCGTCCCGGTTCGACACTCCCGTAAAGGCCACGCCATTCCTGAAGAAGGAAGATGTGCTGGCGGCAGCCCGCGAAACGGCTGCGCTCGGAGCGTCGGAATTCTGCATCGTGCTCGCCGTGCGTGGCCCGGACGAACGCATCATGCAACGCCTCTTGGAGCTCGTGCCGCTGGTGGCACAAGAAACGGGGCTCAATGTGGCGGTCAGTGCGGGTGTTCTGACCGACGACCAGGCCAAACGCCTCGCCGAGGGTGGCGTCCACCGGTACAACCACAACGTGGAGACCTCCCGCTCGTTTTTTCCGTCCGTGGTGACGACTCACTCATGGGACGAACGGGCTGAGACATGCCGCCTTGTGCGCGAGCACGGGATGGAGCTCTGCTGCGGTGCCCTGATCGGCATGGGAGAGAGCGACGCGCAGCGGGTCGAACTTCTGGTGCAACTCCAAGAGCTCGACCCGACCGAAGTTCCCCTCAACTTTCTGAATCCACGTCCCGGCACACCGCTGGGCGATCGCCCCGTCGTCGGCGCCTGGGAGGCCATCCGTTGGATCGCCCTCTTTCGCCTCGCTCTTCCCTCCGTCATCCTGCGCTACGCCGGTGGTCGCGAGGTCACGCTGCGAGACCTTCAGGCCATCGGCATGACGGCTGGCATCAACGCGCTCATCGTCGGCAACTATCTCACCACGCTCGGTCGTTCCTCCGACGAGGATCTCCAGATGCTCGCCGATCTGCGTATGCCTATCGGGGCCCTCACGGCAGTCATTTAGATGGGGGCGCTGCGGGTGCGATCGACAGTGTTCCGGAATCCGGCGAAGACTGCGTAAATGCCTTCAGGAGCGGGCAAAATCTCCGCCGCCAACCCGTTTTGCACCGGCTGTGGCCGGCCTGCGCCCGAGTGCGCAGGCTGCGGCCGCCCCTTCGATCCGCCGAGGTTCTGCCCCGATTGCGGGCGTCGAATGACGGTACGTGTGATCCCGACCGGGTGGATCGCCCAATGCCGGGACCACGCAGAACTGCATTCGGCCTAGACGTTCGGCCGCGGCAGAATCCGGGTGGGAGCGCGAACGACCGCCCCGGCGCCCAACTTCTACCGTCAGCGGCGAGTTCGGTCCTGGCTCGCCGCCCCGGATCGAGTCAACGCCGCATGGGCGAAATGCGTTGCTTCCTCCATGTCGGCGAAGGCGCCGACGTCATTCGATGACCATGTGGACCTTCGAAAGTCACAACCTCGTCGGCATCCCCTTTCATTGTCCAACCCACCTCATGCACGGCGTGGTGATGCCGCCCGCACAACGTGATGAGATTGGAGAGATTCGTCTCCCCACCAAGCACCCATGGCACCATGTGGTGCACCTGCGTGAAGTCCACGAACCCACAACTCGAGAACCGACAACCTTTGTCTCGACGCGCGATCTCGATGCGTTGTGCCATGGTCGGACTTCGGCGCACCCGTTTCTGATCGAGAATTGATCCGTCGCGTTTCTCCAGCGAGAAGATCACGTTGGCGTCGCAGGCCAGGCGCCGTGCCACCTCCTTGGAGATTGAGCCGACACCGGGCAATTCCGCTCTGCCATCTGTATCTTGCCCCGTCAACAGGCCAAGATCGGCGTGGACCACGAGTGTGGGACGGAATCTCGGCGTGCCACCATTCACACCACCAACACTCGGGTCACCTCCCCCCTCAGGTGGGCCGGCCAGCTGAAACAGGGTGATGAAGGTGTCGTAAAGCCGCTGGTCGAACGGGGTGTAGCCCGACGGGCCACTGGCGTCGCCATGAGTGCTTCCGCCACCCCCAGAAGGTGTCCCGCCATCCGACTCCGCCCACGACACCCGAGCGATCATGGCTGCCTTGGCTACGGCGTAATCGTCCTTGGTGAATGCCGCCCACATTGTGGACTTGGCGTCGTTGAATCGGAGGGAGCGATGTTCGAACTGGCGGGCGGCCGCCGCATCGGTGCTCCCACGATGAGAGGCGGCCAATTCCCTGATCTGCTTCACAGTCCAATGAACAGAGGCCGCAGCCAAGTCCGGATCTGTCGCGGGGGTGGCCACGTCGGCCAGGGGGACAACGGCATCGAGCGACAGGGTGCCCTCCGCCAGCGCATTGGCCAGGTGCGGTAGGGACTCGAGTTTGGCTGCGGCTCGCACCCAGATGCGGGCGGTTGTACCACTGACCTTGCACCGCTCCGTCAGCCACGCCGCCATCGATACCGCTCCATCCCCTCGCCATGACTCGGATCGGTCGAATTGGGCAATATCGTCCAGCAGAGCGCGCTGGCTTGCACAAATGGCTCGGCCGTGCCTCGCCATGCTGGCGGCCAGCTCTCGAGACCGATCATCACCACCAGCATCTCGACATGGAGGTCGGCGGCGCATCGGGCGGCTCGGGGGTGCGTCAGTCGGGGACATGGCGGGCGGTGCCACGGCGGGCGGTGCCACGGCGAGCGGGGGCGCTGCGAGCGGGGGCGCTGCGAGCGAACGGGGATTCACAACCATGGAGCCACCATGAACCCGGGGTGTGACACACCCCCGAGACCCGACGGGCACGCCCCGGTGGACCATCGAATTTCTGGTTCTCGCCAGCAATTCGATGCGCGAGAATGACGCATGGACACAATCGGCGTGGTTGACACCATGTTCGCCCGCTACGACATGGGCGGCGAAGCGCTCGATGCCCTCAAGCAATGCCCGGGCTACGGCACCCGCTTCACCACCATTCGGCGCACCGTCCCCGGCTTCAAGGATCTGGCGGTGGCCGCCAAGAAGCTCATCGAGGAGGACGGCTGTCGCATCATCGTGGCGCTGGGCATGCCTGGCAAGGAAGCGGTCGACAAGGTGTGCGCGCATGAGGCCTCCACCGGCATCATGACGGCGCAGTTGATGACCAACACCCCGATTTTGGAGGTATTCGTCCACGAAGACGAGTCAGATGATCCGGCGATACTCGCTTCCGTATTTGAGAACCGGTCCCGGGATCACGCCATCAATGCGTATCTCATGCTCTACGAACCCGAGAAGCTCATCGCCCGTGCCGGTCAGGGTGTCCGTCAAGGCTTTGGAGACGCCGGACCCCTCAAGTTCTAACGGTTATCCGTGAACCGTGAAACGGTAACCGTCCACGGATATTTGTGATCTGTCCGTCATGGCGCCATCACCTGGCGAGCCGCTGGTGAGGGTGGATCGAAGCCGTCCGTAGATCGGGCGTCCGAGGAGAGAGCGCCGCGGCCAGGAAGAGCGCCGCCGCCATTCAGCCGGCTCGTGCGCGCCGCACTCACCTCGTCAATCCGCTTTCGCTGCTCGGCCCGCACCGGCCCACCGAGAACCCATCGGAGCGGCGTGCGCACGATGACCGACACGAAGGCCACCGCAGCCGACAGAGTGCCGACGTAGAAGATCAGGACAGTGATCGGCCACGGCAGGTGCGCTCCGCCGACGAAGTTCGAGTAGAGAGCGGAGCGGATCAGTTCGATGAAGAGCACGTGGGACAGGAAGATCCCGCCGGTCAGTTCAGCCAGATGCGTGATCGAGAACCAACGGGTCGGACGCCCTGGACCATCGGGAGACCCCGCGCCCCCCACGCCCCCCACACCCGCCGCCCTTCGCCGCCACCACATCCAGCTCAATGTAAAGATGCCGGCCGTAGCGCCCAACCCCCATATCACCGCGATCGGTTGGAAGACGTCGGACGCCGTGCCGGTGCCGGTGCCTCCCCAGATATCGCTCAAGTACCACAACAGCGTCGCCACTCCCACCGCGGCGCTGGCCGCCAACACCCAACGGTGCCACCTCTGAAGGAACGCAAGGATCTGTTCGATGTGGAACGCCACGATCGCACCGGCGATGAAGTACAGCTGGTAGCTGAGCAGATTGCGTCCCCAGGGCCACACGTTACCGATGACGTGGACGTCATGACCCACGACACCCCAATGCGGGTCGTAGTGCAGATCCGCGCCGATGAACAACGCGACGGCGGCGCTGATCGACAAGATCAGCACATGACGCCTCGTCGCGCGCAGCAACCAGAAGAGGACCGGGAAGATCAGGTAGAACTGAAAGAGCACGATCACGACGTACAGCTGGTAAAAGCCGTACCGCAGGTCGTACCAGAGCACGGTTCCTACTTGGCTCCACCCGACATTCGAGGTGAGCATGGTGTACACGACATAGATACAGGTCCACGCCACGAATGGGACGCCGATCTGTACGTACCTCCGCTTCCAAAATCCCCACGTCGAGCGGGGCCGTGTGATCTCGGCGTAGCAGACCACCAACCCGGACAGGGTGAAAAAGGCACCCCGGGTGAAGTGCAGCATGGTGATTGTTGCGGTGCCGGTGACGTTTCCCGTCATGTCGGTCCACAGGAAGGAGTGTTGGAGCAGGACGCTGAAGCAGACCGCCACGCGACAAAAATCGATCATCGTGAGGTAGCCGGCCGGTGGCAGGGCCAACCCACTGCCATCACCCGCCCCACTGCCGCTCGCCAGCGCACTGCCATCTGCGAGGCCGCCGTCGAGCCCCCTCTCCGCCGTGAGCCCCCTGTTCACAGCGAACACGTGGCGTAGGGCGGAGCGTCAGTCAAGTTCGCAGGCATGTGACTCCATCCTGCCCTGCATTCCTGTACTGGCGGTCATAACTATCTTGGAAGATCATGAGAAGTTCGAGCACATTGTGCTCGACGCAGCGGCTTTTGGGGCTGCGCCCGAGATGAGTGCACCTTGTTGCGGCAGCACCTGACTGCGGTCTGGGCGAGCTGAGTTCCGCCTGCCCCTCCGCCGAGCTGCGCTGCACTGCGCTGCACTGCAATGCGGCCTCGGCGAGCTCCGCCCACGGGCCCTGACGGTGCGCACAAAGATGCCCGTGACCAGGTGGTATCCCCAACCCCGGCCAGCGCGGCCGCCACGGTGCGGAGCGGCAGCACACGGACAAGTGGCGCCCCCGGCCGCTCGCAGCCCCCGTCGATCATGCGGTGGGTGAGCAATCGGCATCCCTGCCCATCGGGCGGGGCCCAATCCGGCACGACCGCGCCCGCGTCGGCGGGCCGGCGTCCCGTCGGATGTGGTTGCGCCGCCAGCCGGTCCCGCCCGCGGAGGCGCCCGCGGTCGTCCTCCCCCGGAAGGCCAAGGTCCACGCGGAGCAGCGTAGGCTGCGGGAGGGGAACGCGGTGGCGGGAGAAGGGATTTTCAATGTGCACGAGCAAGAACGCGCCCACGATGCCCACGATGCCACGGGCGCGCCTTGACTGACGGGGACCGGCAATGACGAATTGGAACTACGGGGATGTGTGGGAGGCCGTGGCAGATGTCCAGCCCGATGCACCCGCCATTGTCCAGGGTGCCCGTCAGACGAGCTGGCGTCAGTTCGACCGGGGCGCGGACGGGATCGCCCGCTACCTTTTGGACCTGGGCGTGGTGCAGCAGGACAAGGTGGCCGTCTACCTCTACAACTCCCCCGAGTATCTGCAGGCGAGCTACGCCGCCATGAAAGTCGGACTGGTACCGGTCAACACCAACTACCGCTACGGAGACGACGAGCTCAGTTACCTGTGGACCAACGCGGATGCGGTAGCCGTCGTCTTCCACGGTACGTTCGCCGAGCGGATCGAGAAGGTTCGCAGCCGGGTGCCCGGGGTGCGCGGCTGGCTCTGGGTCGACGACGACACCGGGCCGTGTCCCGACTGGGCCACGCCGTACGAGGAGGCAGCGACCTCGGCCGCGACGCGCACGGCGGCACCCTGGGGTCGCAGCGGCGACGACCTCATCATGATCTACACCGGCGGCACGACAGGCATGCCCAAGGGCGTCATGTGGCGCCAGGACGATGTCTTTGCCCGGCTCATCGACGGTGGCATCCGTCACTACCCGGTCGACGAGGGGATCGACGGCGTGCGCCGATCGCTCCTCGAAACCCCGAGCACCCTCACCTTGATGCCGGCGTGTCCCCTCATGCACGGGACGGGGTGGTTCACCGCCAACACCGCGCTCGCCGAGGGTGGACGGATCGCGCTGCTCGAGAGCCGCAAGTACGACCCGGTCGAGCTGCTCGATACGGTGGAGCGCCAAAAAGTGAACGGCCTCGTCATCGTGGGCGATCCCTTTTCACGCCCGCTGCTCGCCGCGCTTGACGCACGACCCGGTCACTGGGACCTGAGATCGCTCATCATGGTGATCTCGTCCGGGGCCATGTGGAGCGGGTCGATCAAACAGCGCCTGTTGGCGCACCACCCCGGCATGCTGTTGGTGGATGCCTTCAGCTCGTCAGAAGCGGTCGGCATGGGCGTGTCCGTCTCGGGCGCGGGCAACGCCGCCGCGACAGCGACGTTCACGCTGGGGCCGGACGTCAAGGTGCTGAAGGACGACGGCGGGGAGGTCGTTCCGGGATCCGACGAGATCGGCGTCCTCGCCCTCGGTGGCCGCAACCCGCTCGGTTACTACAAGGACGACGAGAAGTCGGCCCATACGTTCAGGGTGGTCGACGGTGTGCGGTACTCCATCCCCGGGGATTTCGCCCAGGTCGACACCGACGGGACGATCCGTCTGCTGGGGCGGGGCTCGGTCTGCATCAACTCGGGCGGCGAGAAGATCTTCCCCGAGGAGGTCGAGGAGGCACTCAAGACGCACGAAGCGGTGCGCGACGCCGTCGTCGTCGGGATACCCCACCCGACGTTCGGGGAGCAGATCGTCGGCGTGATCGAGCTGGCGGCCGTGAGCCCTGATGGTGCGGCGCCACCCGCCGAAGCCGAGCTCATCAATCACGTCAAGGAACGGCTGGCCGGCTACAAGGCCCCCCGCCGGGTGCGGGTGGTCGAGACCATCGGCCGCGCCCCCAACGGCAAGGTCGATTACAAGCGTCACCGGGCCGAATCGATGGAGGAACTCGAGCCCGCGACCTGAGTGCCACACTCTTTGGATGTACACCGCCCCGGTTGACGCCACCCTCGGTGAGGCGGAATGGCGTCCTTTCGTCGAAGCCAACAGCTTCGGCCACCTCGTCGCTGCGGGACGCCATCGCGATGTCCCCGTCGTCGTCCCGACGCAGTTCCTGCTCGAGGGGAACACCGTCCGCTTGCACCTGGTGCGCACCAATCCGTTGTTCGCCGCGCTGGCCGAGAATCCGCGTGTGCTCCTCAGTGTGGCCGGTGACTGGGCGTTCATCCCGTCTTCGTGGAAGGCGATCGGCGACGAGGATCCCCGGCTCGGGATCCCGACCAGCTATTACGGGGCGGTGCAGTTGGTCGGGACGGCGACCGTGCACGATGAGCGTGAGGAACCCGGGAGCGTGTCCGCCGTGCTTCGTCAGCAGTTGCAGGCGCTTCAACCGGAGATCCCGGTCGCCGACCCCGAGGTGGCGCATCCCCAGAAGGTGCGCTCGATCCTGGGGATCGGCATCGCCATCGACGACGTATCGGCCAAGTTCAAATACGGCGGCAATGTCGACGAGGCTCATCGCCTCGCCGTGGTCGACCATTTGCGCCAGCGCAACGGCCCCGGTGACGCGGCTGCAGCGGGCCACGTGATGCGCCGTCTTGGCGCAGGGTCGGGGTCGGGGTCGGGGTAACGAAAGGACACGATGCGAATCGCCGAGCTTTCGGCCGAGCTCTCGATCTGCTCGTCCGACTACTCCCCCGTCTCCTTCTCGACCGCACCCGCCAGGTTGGCCAGAGTGGCCGCCATTTCGGATTTGGCATGAGCGGCATCGTGGTTGCCGAGCACGCGACCCGTTACCTTGATGAAGAGTGAGCGGTGGTCCTCCCACGACTCGGTGACCCGGCATCCCTCCGCAGCGGGCTCGAACTCATAGCGCCAATTGGATATGGGCGCCCTTCTCGTCGTGATGGCGATCTCAAACACCCGGCCGGGCTCGCACGCCACGACCGTGGCGGTGGTGGACCAGCGACGGAACCCGTTCCTGTTCCTTCCGGTCAGCGTCGCGCCAACCGCTGGACCCGTTGCCCCGTTGTCCCATGTGCCCCCCACGTTCTCGGGCGACCACTCGCCCATCCGGGGCAGATCGGACACCAATCCCCACACCTTGTCGGCCGGCGCAGCGATGTCTCGGGACTCGGCAGTGGGATAGGCCATGGCGGGAGGATAGTTTGGCCCCGCGACCCGAGCACCCAGGCCTCCACGCCCGGACCCCTTGCCACCCGAACGAGAACGTGTTCTAATCGTCGCCCGATGGAGTGCAACCTCGCCAACCTCTTCGAGGCGGCAGTTGACGCCTATCCCGACCGTGAATACCTCGTCGCCAACGGAACGCGTCGCACCTACGCCGAGATGGAAGCCCGGGCCAATCAGCTGGCGCATCACCTGGCGGCGCGCGGCATCGGACCCGGTGACCATGTCGGCATCTACGCGTACAACAGCGTCGAGTGGGTCGAAACCGCCTGGGCCGTATTCAAGTTGCGCGCCGTATGGATCAATGTCAACTACCGCTACGTCAAAGACGAGCTGCGGTATCTGCTGACCAACGCCGACCTCAAGGCGCTCGTCCACCAACGTGAGTTCTCGCCACTGGTGGCGGCGCTTCTCCCCGACCTGCCTGACCTGCGCCATATCCTCGTCCTCGAGGACGGTACCGACTTTGCGAATCCCACCAGCGATGCGCAGTTGTACGAAGACGCAGTGACGTCGCAGTCGCCCGAACGTGACTTTGCTCCTCGCTCGGGCGATGACATCTACATCCTCTACACGGGCGGCACGACCGGCATGCCGAAGGGTGTGGTGTGGCGCCACGAAGACGTCTTCTACGCGCTCGGGGGCGGCACGAACCCGGTGACGAATACGCGCATCGAGGACCCGAGCCTCATGGCCGCGCAAGGTGCCAACGGCCCGGTGACGCATCTTCCCGTCGCGCCCCTCATGCACGGTGCCACGCAATGGGCGGTCATGGGGCAGAGCTTCGTCGGGTCAAAGATCGTGCTGATGGCCAAATTCGATCCGCACCAGGTGTGGGAACTAGTCGAGCACGAAAAGGTCAACTCGGTCATGATCACGGGGGACGCCATGGGCAAACCATTGATCGAGTCGCTCGATGACCCAGGGAGCGACCACGACCTCTCGTCCCTCTTTGCCGTTGTCTCTTCGGCCGCACTCTTCAGCGCACCGGTCAAGGACCAATTCTTCGCCCGCTTACCGAGCATCATCATCACCGATGCGATCGGCTCGTCGGAGGGCGGCAACAACGGGCTCTCCGTCATCTCTGCCGGGAACACCGCCATGCGGAGCGGACCCACCGTGCACGTCCTGGGGCAGACGGAGGTGCTCGACGAGGATCTCATTCCGGTCAAGCCCGGCTCGGGAGTCATCGGCAAGATAGCCCGTTCAGGCGATATCCCCCAGGGCTACTACAACGATCCCGTGAAGACCGCCGAGATCTTCCCCGTCATCCGTGGCACCCGTTACGTCATGCCCGGCGACTATGCAACGGTCGAAGCCGACGGCTCCATCACCCTCCTGGGGCGCGGGTCCATCGTCATCAACTCGGGCGGCGAGAAGATCTTCCCCGAGGAGGTCGAGTCGGCCGTCCGCTCGCATCCCGACGTGATGGACGCGATTGTCTGCGCAGCACCTGACGAACGTTGGGGCCAGACGGTGGCCGCCATCATCCAGCCTCGGAAGGGCCACGAGGCCCCATCGCTCGAGAGCCTCCAGGCGCATTGCCGCACGACGATCGCCGGCTACAAGGTCCCCCGTCGTCTCCAGGTCGTCGACGCGATCGAGCGCTCGCCGAGCGGGAAGCCGGACTACACGTGGGCCACGTCCATCGTGCGTGCACCCGAGGCTCCCCGTTCCAGCGCCACTTGAGCCGACCGGCCTCCTCGCCCGGCGGACCCTCGGAGGCGCCTCCGGAGATGGCGGACGGCATCGTCCACGCCGTCGCCGTCCTCACGCGATGATGCAGGCATGCCGCCCGGTCAGCTCCTCCTCCTCACGGGCTCACCGGGTTGCGGGAAGACCACGATCGCTCCTCTGGTAGCGGACCATGCGCCGTTGTCGGTCTGTCTTGATCTGGACTGGTTCTTCGCCAAGCTCCGTTCAGGAGCACTCGAACCGTGGCGCGGCGAAGCCCACCAACAGAACCGGGTCGTCCTCTCCGCCGCGGCATCGGCCGTTGCCACATTCACGGCGGGCGGCTACTTCACCGTGGCGGACGGCATCCTCTACCCGTTCATGCTCGATCTCTTCGTCAACGCATGCAAACCGCTGGGGATCGAGCTCAACTACGCCGTCCTGCGGGCACCGCTCCCGGTGGTGCTTTCTCGCGTCCAGTTGCGTCGCGCCGAACCTCAACACGCCGCCGCGTTAGCAGACGAGGCGGTGGTCGAGACCCTGTGGAGAACGTTCGAGGAGCACGACCTCGACGCGCGCCACCGCGTGGACGTGGCCGAGCGGTCGCCCGATGAGATCGCGGAGGAGATTTACCGGCGCTGTGGCGCAGGCGTCTTTCTCCTCTGAACGACATTGGGCGGGATCCGGGGCGGGCGGGATCCGGGGCGGGCGGGATCCGCTGGACTATTTCCCGCTTCCGGCCTGCGCCAATCGCTGTTTCGTGGTGCTGTGCATGGGGTCTTTGTCGAAGGTCTTGAGCACGTGCGTACCGAAGGTCTCGACAGCCTCTTCGCAGGTCTCCCGGGACATCGACGTGGACAGCATGCCAAACGACAGCTGATCGGCCCCGGTCTGCGCGTAATTCTCGATGGCCTTGCTCACCTCATCGGGCGTACCCACGGCGATGTTCCCTGACGCGATGACGGCATCGAGCGTTCCCGCGTCCATGGCCGGAAGGATGTCGGGCCACTCCGGCAACCCGGAGGGTTTAGGGAAGGTGTCGAGGTAGCGAAACACCAGGCTCAAGTGGTAGTTCGTTTCCGATTCCATGAACGCCGCCCGGGCTTTCGCCCCATCCTCCATGCAGATCATCTGCGTCGTGATCATGACGTTGTTGTTGACGAAGCCGCCGACCGGTGTCGTGCACTCTTGAATCTTCTCTTTGTAACGGGCTACCAGCGGCGTCAGCTGGCCGGGAGTGGAGAACCCGAAGCACAAGACGCCCACCCCCAACTCCGCGGCCAGATCAAAGGTCGAGGGGCTCCCCGCCGCCATCCAGATGGGGGGGTGCGGCGACGAATACGGCTTAGGTAGCACGTTGCGCGTGGGCATGCTGAAGAACGTGCCGTCGTAGCTGTAATCCTCTTCCTTCCACATGCGGACCAGCTGAGGCAGGACTTCGGCCACCATCTCGCGGGTGAGGTCCGGATCGTCGATGCCGAACCCTCGCTGCTCGGTTGTCGACGAGCCCCGACCTGTACCGAACTCGAAGCGGCCCTCGGAAAGGTGGTCGAGCATGGCCACGCGCTCGGCGATACGAGCGGGGTGGTTCACGGGCGGAGTGATGTTGAAGATGCCCGAACCGATGTGGATGTTGGACGTCTTGGCTGCGACGAAGGCCAGGAACGACTCGGAGGCCGAGAGATGGGAGTAGTCGGTCAGGAAGTGATGTTCGGATGCCCAGGTGTACTTGAAGCCAGCCTTGTCGGCCGCCACGATGAACGCCACCTCGTCCATGATGCGGTCATGCTCCGCCGTCTCGCCATGCCGGGCTCGGTATTTGGGCAGAAGGCAAGCGGCGTTGAAGATCCCGAACTCCATGGGGCGAACACGTCCTCCCGTGTGGCACCGCGGACAGGCCCGGGGCGCACTCCCGGCGAAGGTAACACGACACGCTATAAAGTGCAACGTGTTCCAGTATTGATGGTTCTACCCCAGGTCAGCACGTTGAGAGGTGTGTGATGGACCAGCCCGAGACGAACGCCGACACGGTGCCGTGCCGGGTGGGGGACACAGGCCCAGCCTCACCGCGGCAGGCCTCCCTTTGATGCCCACCCACCGCTACGACACCATCGGCCGCGGCTACACCACGTTCCGTCGACCCGATCCTCGGATCGCAAGGCAGATTTGGGCCGCGGTCGGCGAGGCCGACCGGATCGTCAACGTCGGCGCGGGTACCGGTTCGTACGAACGGACCGATCGCCGCATGGTTGCGGTCGAGCCTTCAGCCGTCATGGTGAGCCAGCGCGATGGGCGTATCCCGGTCGTCCGCGCCACCGCGGAGTCTCTGCCCTTTCCCGATGACTCCTTCGACGTGGCGCTCGCCCTCATGACCGTGCACCACTGGGCCGACCTTCGCCGGGGCTTGGACGAATTGCGGCGGGTGGCGCGACGCCAGATCGTCTTCACGTTCGATCCCGCCATCCACGGCAGCCTTTGGGTCTTCAGCGAATATGTTCCGGCCGCCGTGGGCCTTGGCGACGACACCCCGCTCGAGCTCATCCTCGAGGCTCTCGAGACGGAACGGGTCGAGGTCGTCCCCACCCCGGCCGACTGCACTGATGGATTCGCCTCGGCCTATTGGCGTCGCCCCGAGGGGTACCTCTCGCCGACGGCCAGGGCCAACATCTCGGCTTTTGCGCGCCTGGACCAAAGGCTCGTCGACCCAGGCATGACCCGGCTGGCACGCGAACTGGCCAGTGGAGCGTGGCAGAAACGCCACGCCGATCTCATGACGAAGGCGGACTTCGACGCCGGACTCCGCCTGGTGATCGGCGGAGGGGGCCCGTCGTGACCCCGAGCAGACGCCGGGTTGACCACCGCATGGCGCCCAGGCACGGCGCATGGCGCGCCAGGAAGTAGGTTTGCCGTATGCCCGAGGAGTTACTGCTCTTCGCCGGATCTGCCAGCCCCAAACTCGGCGGCGCCATCGCTCAGTACCTGGACTGCCCCCTCGGGCAGAGCGAGATGTTGAAGTTCTCGGAGGGAAATCTCTTTGTCCGAGTGCTGGAGAACGTCCGGGGGCGAGATGTGTACGTGGTGCAGGGGACCGGCTTCCCTGCCAATGACAACTTCATGGAACTGCTGTTTTGGATCGATGCCTTCAAACGCGCCAGTGCCGCCTCGGTCACCGCCGTCATGCCCTACTTCAGCTACGCCAAGGGCGACAAGAAGGATGAGCCCCGTGTCTCGATCCGCGCCCGCGTGTGCGCCGATGCGATTGAGGCGGCCGGCGTGGACCGTGTCATCACCCTCGATCTCCACGCCCCCCAGGTCCAAGGCTTCTTCAAGGTTCCCGTGGACGATCTCTACGCCCTCCCGGTTCTTTGCGACGCCATCGCCGCCAAAGGGCTCAGGGACATCGTCGTCGTGGCCCCCGACGCCGGGTTCGCCAAAAAGGCGCGTCAATGGTCCGAGCGTCTGCATGCACCCTTGGCCATCGCTGACAAACGAAGGGTGGACCACTCCGAATCCGCCGAGATCGTCGATCTCATCGGTTCCGTGGAAGGACGCACGGCGTTGATCGTCGACGATTTCACCATTTCGGCCGGAACCCTGGTCGACGCAGCTCGCGTCGTGACGGAGCGAGGCGCCGCATCGGTCTACGCCGTCGTCAGTCACGGCCTGCTCACCGCATCGGCCATGGCGCGACTCGACGCCAGCCCCATTGAGCGCCTGTTCATGACCGACAGCGTCGAAACGCAACCCACCACGTTGTCGGCCAAGGTCGAGATCGTCTCGGTGGCCGGACTGTTCGGTGAAGCCATCCGGCGCATCGCACACCGCGAGAGCATCTCGGTCCTCTTTACATAACCGGTCGGATTCCGGCAAATCGATCGGTGGCGGCGACCACCTCGAGGTCCAGTGCGCCGGACGTATGGCCTGAGCCCTCCACGGCGCGCGCCTTGCGAACACCTGCCCACGACGCGTAACAATTCACAGATGAACGCGTCGGCTGTCCGTGCTCTCCTCGGCGCCGAACGGGACACAACACTTGCCCGCATCGGCGCCATGACCTCTGAATTCGAAGAGATGGTGGCTGCCGCCGTGGGATCGAACGACGATGACGAGCATGACCCTGAAGGGTCGACTCTCGCGTTTGAACGAGCGCAGGTCTCCGCGCTGCTTCTCGACGCGCGGGCCCATCTGGGTGATCTTGACCGCGCCTTGGCCAGGCTCGACACGGGGGATTACTGGGACTGCGCAGGATGCGGTGCGCCGATCGCTCCGGAGCGCCTGGTCGCGAGGCCGGCCACCGAGACCTGCATCGACTGCGCGGACTCGCCCGCGGACTCCCCGATCATTCGGGCGATCACACGCGGGATGCCACACGCCTAGACATCCCACGGCTCTAAATGTCAAGCGGCCAGAGCAAGTTCGTTCTCT
>ODAK010003031.1_pt1 | contig 17521 bp, 16 predicted proteins | sample 1539591 | NCBI WGS metagenome assembly ODAK01 (sample SAMEA3539303, study PRJEB22396) | soil metagenome | biome: tundra; feature: field; material: soil | place: USA | collected 2010-05 | depth 0.15 m
TTGACGCTGGCAAGATCACGCCAATAAGCCGGAAAGAAGTTCCCGTCATAAAGCACGACCGTGTCGACGCAAACCACGACCAAGTCTCCGGGCTTGATCCGTTCGGCGCCGCTGGCGCGCGCCATGATCTTTTCAACAATAGTCATTCCCATCGAGGCGTCACCTGTTGGTCCGAATGCTAGGCTTGCGCGCCTAGCAGGAATTGTCATTACCGCAGTTTTGGAGTTTTTGATATAATTCCCTTTTTCGTTGTATTGGGAATATGCGCCAAATGCCCTTTCCGGCGCCATTGTTCAAAGTCTCTACCGCGGATTCGCAGAATGGTAGATTACGGAACGTCGCGGGCCCCGACGTGCGCTGACTTTGGCAGCTCGTCGTCATGCACACGGACTTGATCTAACCGGTCGTTTTTGTTGGCTTTTTGGAGCCATGCTGATCGAAGGGCTAGACCTACTTGAACGAGAGGGCGCGCCCCTGTCGAGCATCACCTCGCCAACGGCCGCTTGCCGATGATGTTGACGACCTTGAACGTCATCACGATCTCGTCTGTTTGGTTGATGGCCTCGACGAATGATGTGACCGCGCCGCGATCCGGCTTGGATTTCGAGGGGGCGGTTTTGAGCACGGTCACGCGCACCGACAGCGTGTCCCCCGGGCGCACCGGCTTGAGCCAGCGCAGTTCGTTGAGGCCGGGTGAGGCTAGGCTCGCCACGTGGGTGAGATAATGTTCGACGTAGAGCCGCATCGTGAGGCCCGCGGTGTGCCAGCCGCTGGCGATGAGGCCGCCGAAGGGGGTGTCCTTGGCCGCCTCGGGATCGGTGTGCATTGCCTGTGGATCGAATCGCTTGGCGAAGGCGATCAGTTCTTCCGCCTCGACCGCGATTTTGCCGAAATGATGTATGTCACCCTCGACATAATCCTCGAGATAGCGATCAGTTATTGGTCGCGCGAATGTCATTCCGGTATCCATTGCTGAACAGCACCACCACATTGCTACATTCGGAGTGATCGGCCCACCAGTTACCTACCTTTGTCTAGCTCCGATGGAAATTTGGTTATGGGCGGATCGGCAATGGCATTGTCGTCCCAACGATGGCGCAGGCCTTTTCGCAGAATGAGAGGTTATGTGTCACTTAAGCTTTAGCTTTAGGTTGCTTATTCCCTCACAACGCTTGGTTCAAAAAACCATGTCAGGTCAACATTGGGCGCACAGAAAATAATAGGGGTTAGTGTATGTTGCCGAGGAGTACCATCGATATCGCCGGCACATATGTGATGACCAAAAGCGTCAAGAAATTGATCGCTACGAATGGCAGCACGCCTCGGTATATATTGCCGAGCGGCGTTTCGAACACCGCCTGGGAGGCAAAAATGTTGAGGCCGAACGGCGGGCTATACATGCCGATGCTCAAATTGACGGCCATGATGATGCCGAAGTGAATCGGATGCACGCCTACTGCCTGGACAATCGGAAGAAGAAGCGGTGTTAGGATGAGAATGGCTGCTGGAGGCTCGAGAAAACTTCCCATCACCAGGAGCACGACGTTGAGGGATAGGAGCATCGCCCAAACTGGCAGGTGCAGCGCGTTGATTTCAGCAACAATATGCTGCGGGATGCCGCTGGTTGTGAGGAGCAATGCGTAGATACCTCCCGCGGTTACGATCATCATGATTTGAGAGATCAAGATTACCGCGCTCATGATGATGCGCCAGAAATCGGCAATACCGATTTCACGGTGGATCACCATGGTGATAAATAGCGAGTAGACGACAGCTACGCCGGCAGCCTCGGTCGGTGTGAATATGCCGCCGTAGATGCCACCGAAGATGACGACGATCGTGCCGAGAGACCAGCTCGCCTCCTTGGTGGAGGCCCAGATGGCTTCCCAGCGCGCGCCCGCGGTAAGCGGGACGGCCTTGATGCGAGCATAGACCATGACGTAGATCGCATCGACGAAACCGATGAGAAGGCTCGGCAGGATTCCTGCCGTGAACAAAGCTATCGCGGATTGCTGCGCCACCATCGAGTAGATAATCATCGCGATCGATGGCGGTATGACAACGGCGATCGCACCTGAGGAAGCGATCAGTCCAACCGCGAAGCGCTCGTCATAGCCGCTGTGCCGAAGCGAGGGATAGATCATCCGACCAACGGCCACTACCGTGCCAACGGCGGTATGTGTCATTGCGCCGAAGAGTTCCGATGCGGCGATGGTTGTTACGGCGAGCGAACCCCGTACCCCGCCGATCAATGAGATGACCCATGCGACTATCCGTCGAGCGATGCCTCCCTGCGCCATGATTTCGCCCGCCAACACGAAAAATGGGACAGCGAGCAGTGGGAAATTGTCGAGGCTTCCAAACATGTAGATTTGGATGGTTCCCGTCGGCAAATCCGTGACGAAGATCACGACTATGGACGTCACGAAGAGTGCGAGAAATATTGGGAGACCGAGAATCAATAGTATTGCGGGAAGAATGAAATATACGAAAATGGCTGACATCGATGTTGCTTCCCGCGGCTTGCCTCTACGCCTGTCGTTAATCGCTGGACTTGTTGGATGAGTCGCGCCCACGGCCCGTGATGAGACGCCCGGCCACTATGAATGCCATGATCAAGAGCCCTATCGGGACCATCGCCTGCGGAATGACAAGCGGAATGTTGGCCGCTAGACTTCGTTGGTCGTATGCCGCAAGTTGTCGGAGCACGGGCCAAGCGAAGACCACAAGCACGATTGCGGTCACCAAAAAAACCAACTCGGACAAGAGATCGAGCGCCTCGCGTATTCTCTCGGGCATGATACGGACGACAACGTCCATGCGGATATGGCGGCCAGACCAAGTGACGATGCCACTGCCGAAGAACACGCAGCCCACCATAAGAAATAACATCGCCTCTTCGGCCCACAAAATTGACGAATGGAAAACATAGCGTCCAATGACGTTCGCGAAGTTGAGGGCGACGCTGCAGATGAGCAATACGCCAGACAGCGCGCGGATGATGGCAAGGAGCGCACGCACGACCCGCAACAGGTTCTCGATCATTTGCAAGTCCGCGGTTGATGTTTTTTCAGTTCGTACCCAGTCATTGTCGGCGTTCGCCCAATCTATCCAGCAGCTGTCGATCGGCGCAGCCGCTCACTTGTCGAATCGCGACGGCTGCATGAGTTTCGAAACCGATTCCGAGCCCCCACCATCAGATTATGACACTACCATAGCAACGAATAGATTGCATAATGCAACTGACTAGGCTATTTTTCAATAGATAGCATCTCACGGCTAGGCTCCTCTTCTGAGACCTGAGATCCGAGAGGAGTCGTGCTCGCAGCTCGATAGTCACTCGATCTAATTATCGTGCCGCGCGATCGGCCGCCTACTGTGGAGGGAAAAGCCATGATCACGTACAAGCACCTACTTGCGGGACTAGCTTCCAGCGTCGCAATGTTCACAGTCGCTGCTGGCGCGGCTTCCGCGCAGGACTACAAGCTCGGCCTCTTGACCTCAATGAGCGGCACGCTGGCGCCCGCTGGCAAGCAGGTTCGCTGGGGAACGGAGCTTGCTGTTGACGAGATCAATGCGAAGGGCGGCATCCTCGGCCGCAAGATCGCGATTACGCTCGAAGACGACGAATCAAATCCGCAGGTGGCGGCTCGCAAGGCCGAGCGCCTTTATCAGGATGTCAAAGTAGAGTTCATCACCGGCACAATCCATTCCGGTGGGACGCTGGCCGTCGGACAAATCGCCGAGCGCGAGAAGAAGCCGATGGCGACTACGGTATCTTACTCGACCAACATCACCGGCTCGCAGTGCAACCCGTACATGTTCCGCGTCAACGCCCATGCGGGCATTCAAGCCGCTGCGATGGTCACTTGGCTCGCCAAGAACGTCAAAGGCGACCGGTACGTGATACTCGGCCCGGATTATGAAATGGGCCGCAACGCGATCGACATGTTCTCGAAAGAGGTGGAACGTAACGGCAAGAAGGTCGTCGAGACTATTTTCCCCCCGCTCGGCGCGACGGATTTCTCCACTTATTTCGGTCGTATTCGTGCGGCCCGACCAGATGTCCTGCTAACGATGACACCCGGCAATGATACCGTGCGGCTGCTCACCCAAATGAAGGAATTTGGCCTCATCCCGGCGCCTTTCAAAATGGGAGGTGCGGCTGGAGCGGTGACTGCCGGAAATATTGGCGCCATGGGAGGTGCGGCCGATGGCTTCATCACCGGAGCGAGTTATTCGGCCGATCTCGATACGCCGGAGAACAAGGCTTTCTTGCCGAAATTTAAAGCGAAGTACACCGAGGACCCAGATCTTTTCGCGGTCGATAGCTACAGTCTCGTTTATCTGATCAAGGCTGCAGCGGAGAAAGCCGGTTCACTCGAAGCCGAAGCGCTCCGCAAGGCGATCCCGGGTATAAGCTGGGACACTCCTCAGGGACGCAAAACGATGCGCAAAGAGGACAATCAGGCGTCGCTCAACATGTACCTCATTGAGGTGAAAGGGAAAGACTTCAAAATTGTCGGCACGGTCCCAGCCTCCGAGATAATAATTCCCAATGAATGCAAGAAGTTTTGATACCCTAAAAGCCCTTTAGGATCGTTCGGTGGGGCCTTGCGGGGCTCTCTCGGATCTGCTGCGGCTCCGAAAAATATCCCGTGAACGACATTGCCACCTATCTACAGTTTGTGGTCGCGCCGCAGGTCGTCGATGGCTTGATGATCGGCATGGCCATTGTTCTGGTCGCGCTTGGGCTGACGCTCATCTTTGGTCTCCTCGAGGTCATTAACATGGCTCATGGGGAGCTCTACATGGCCGGTGCCTATGCCGCCTTGACTGCCGCGAGCGTCGGCCTTGGCTTCTGGGGAAGCCTCATTCTAGCGCCGATATTCGTTGCCCTGATTGGCCTCATCATCGAACGGATAGGTTTTCGGCCGCTTCAAGCGCGGCCCCACCGAGCGATCCTGACCATTCTACTGACCTTCGGTATCAGTCTAATACTTCGTGATGCAGCGCGAGCGATCTGGGGGCCTGATCCGCATCGTGTCGAGCCGCCCATCACCGGAGTATTCAATCTCGGCGGTGTGCTCATCCCCAATTATCGTCTTTTCGTCCTGATCGTCGCGACCCTGCTGGTAACCGGTGTCTGGTACGTGCTTCAGAGGACCATCATCGGTGCGGTTGTCCGCGCCGCAGCCTACGATCAGCAGATGACCGCCTCGCTCGGCATCCCGGTCGGGTGGGTCTATTCTGGAACGTTCGTGATCGGCTGTATGCTTGCCGGAACGGCAGGCGTCCTGCTCGCGCCGATCTATTCGGTCTTTCCCACAATGGGGCGCGACTTCGCGCTGCTCGCCTTTGCTGCCGTGATTGTCGGTGGCATGGGTAGTGTTCCAGGGACGGTGATTGGCGGACTTCTACTTGCTCAAATCCAAAGTGTCACAAGCATCTGGATTCCGCCGGTCTGGGCGGAAACGCTCGTATTCATCACCATGCTCTTTGTCCTCACGATCAAGCCTAACGGGCTATTCGGTAGACTGGGACGCAGATGATAACGATGCCGAGTGACTTTAAACCGGCCAAAACGGCGCTGATTAACGTCGGGAGAATTTTACGACGACGTGGAGTTTCCCCGCTCGGCCTTGTAGGTCTCGTGGCAATCGCGGCCGCTGCTCTACTCCCGCTCACCGGTTCGACCTTTTATCTCCGCCTCGGCATAGAGGCGCTGCTCCTCGGCTGTCTTGCTCTTTCGGTGGACATTCTACTCGGCGTCACGGGTCTCCTGTCACTCGGCCAAGCGGCGTTCTTCGGGCTTGCCGCCTACACTGGTGCAATTGTGCTCGTGAAAGACCCCGGCTCGTTCTGGCTTGCCTTCGTGATGAGCATCAGCGTAACCGTGTCGGCCGCTGCTGTCTTCGGAGCTATCGCTATTCGTGTCAACGGCGTCTATTTTGCACTCATCACGTTCGCATTCAGCGAGGTGATGTACAAGCTCGTCTTCCACTCCAAATTCGTCGGTGGATCCGACGGCCTCCTCGGCATCAAGCCACCGATGGTCTCGTTCTTCGGCCTCGCTGCGCTGCCTCTCAGTAACAATCTTGTCTTTTTCTATGCAGCGCTTGCTGTTGTTACCGGCTTGTATCTTGGCGTCCGGCGTATTCTCGCAACGCCGTTTGGGTCCGTCCTTTCAGCAATCCGTGACAATGAGGGACGCGTCACCTTTGTCGGCTACGACCCATTCTGGTACAAGTGGCTCGCCTTTGTGCTTGCCGCAGCGGTGGCTGGCGTCGGCGGCTTCTTTCATCCGCTACTTCGTGGATTTGCTAGCCCCGACTTGCTGGGATTCGAGGTATCGACCAAGGCCGTCGTTATGACGATCGTTGGTGGCATGGGGACGCTGCTCGGGCCCGTGATTGGCGCCGTGATCATCACCTTTATCGAACTCTTCGTGGGCATCGCGACCGAGCGTCATCTCCTCGTGATCGGAGCGCTCTTCGTCCTCTGTGTCGTCTTTCGTCCTCAAGGTCTTCTCGGTGACATAGCTCAACGAGCGCGCTTACCGCGATCGACGGGAGCCGATTAATGCTTCAGACCCGTGGCCTGACCAAAGCATTCGGTGCGCTGGCGGCGGTCGATCACGTCGACCTCGAAGTCCCGCACGGCCAACTCACCTCCATTATAGGTCCGAATGGAGCTGGTAAGAGTACCTTATTCAACCTTATTTCTGGCGCTCTGACGCCGGATGAAGGTGAGATCCGCTTCGAGGGCGAACCGATTACCAGGCGATCTCCGTGTGAGCTTTTGAGAAAAGGAATTGCCCGGTCCTTTCAGATCACCAACTTGTTTGGTGGGTTGACGGTGACGGAAAATTTGAGGTTTGCCGCCCAAGCCAAAATAGCGAGACGCCGGTTTCTTGCTACGCTCGATCGGTTGGAAGGGCCTCACGGTGTCGCCGCTGAATTGCTCGACCGGTTCGAGCTTGGCCACCTCGCCACCGAACAAGCTTGCCATCTGTCTCACGGAGACCAGCGCCGCCTTGAGATAGCAGTCTGCATGGCTTCAAGGCCTAAGCTTCTCATGCTGGATGAACCAACCCAAGGAATGGCCCGCGAAGAAACTGAAAAGACTGACAAGCTGATCCGCGAATTGGTGGGTGCAGTCACGGTCCTCTTGATTGAGCACAACATTGATCTCGTAATGAGCATCTCGGACAAGGTTGTGGTTATGCATCAAGGCCGAAAAATCGCGGAAGGCACACCCGAGAAGGTGAGGCGCGATCCAGAAGTCCAGGACGCTTACCTTGGTCGAGTGTCTGACAATGCTTGAGCTTGCGGATGTTCATGCCGGTTACGGCCCCTCCCATGTGCTCCAAGGGATGAGTCTCGTAGTCGGGCGCGGCGAAGCCGTCGCGCTCTTTGGCCGAAATGGCGTTGGCAAGACAACGACGTTGCGGGCGATTATGGGTTGGATCACTCCATCGCGCGGAACAATTCGATTCCAAGGACAAGATATCACGACGCTACGAACCGATCAGATTTGCCGGCTAGGGATAGGCCTCGTCCCTGAAGACCGGCGCGTTTTTCCGTCGTTGAGCGTCGAAGAAAACCTCCGGCTGGGTTTATTTCAGGCACCCCACGCTTCACGCGCCTTGCGGGATCAGCGCTTGGCACGGGCCTACGAATGGTTTCCAAGGCTTGCGGAGCGGCGTCGGCAGGCCGGGATTACGCTTTCCGGTGGGGAGCAGCAGATGCTCGTCATTGCTCGGGCGTTGATGGGCGCGCCTAAACTGCTCCTTGTTGATGAGCCGTCCGAAGGGCTCGCGCCAAAAATTGTCGTGGAAGTCTTCGGTGCGATCCGGCGGATGTGTTCGGAGGGGATATCGATCGTTCTCGTCGAACAGAACGTACGCGGCGCTCTCGACGTGGTTGACCGGTGCTACATAGTGGAGCGTGGCCGTGCGGTTGCGGAGGCGATCCCACGGGATATTCTGGAGCGCCCGGACTTGCGCGCGCGCCTGTCAATCTGACGGTGTGGGAAAAAGCAATGGCTGAGGCGGGTACTCATCAGATCACATGCTGAGGTCGATCTTATACCCAAACTCGGAAATCTTGACTCATGGTGCCCAACGTTGTGCGGGGTTGATCGCATTGTAAATGCGAGTCGAATCAAGTGCTTGGATGGGCGTGACAAACCCGCGGCAACGCCGCACATGGGTCGCGAGCAACGCGAATTGGTATTAGCCGGCGTCGTTCGACTGAGTATCCTCACTCAGCCCTACCAAGCGACGCTCCGTGCGCGCCAATCGGGATGGCTTGCTGATGCTGGTACGGATGGCTGCATCGGCCCAGAGTGCGGTGTGAAGCTGCGGGTCAGCATCATACTGGCCATCGCGAATGTTTCGGCACAGTGTCCATATCCTGTCTGATTCGTCGGTCTCGTCGACTAGAGCCAAAAGCGTAGATCGCGCTGCAAGGAAGCGCTGTTGCTGTGCGCATTCACGCGCGACCATGCGCATCGCACGTCCGATCATTAAGGCAATGTTGCGGGGATCGCCTTCGAGGTGCTGAATGACCTCAACAGTTAATGTTCGCTGAGCAATGTCGAGTAGTTCAGCACCAGAAATCTCAGGATCCATGAACGCTTCTCCATGTTACCGGCGCAGTGGCGCGGACAATCAGGAGCTCGATTTCCGCTGCGATTTGGCTATTAAGAGCAAGCGCTAGTGACGGCTGATGGTCGGAACGATGCTGTTGTCCCATCTGCAGGGCGAGAACCGCGCAACGCAGATGCGCGACGACCTCCCAATAACGCACGGCCGTATCATCGACCTTCGTTCCCGATTCCATTCCATAACCGTCATAGAACTCTGAACGTGCTCCGATACCGCCTGCCTCGAGGTCATTTCGACCGAAACGCCAGTATTCTGCACAAAATGACCCCAAGTCCGATATCGGGTCTCCCCACGTTGCTGACTTCCATTCGAGCACCGCAGCAAGCCCCCACGAGTCGAGTATATAATTTCCGGTATGAAAATCGGAATGCACCAATGTAATACGTTCCGGATTTGTCGCATTGATTTCGGCCCATCGCAGGCCCCATTCAAGTGCAGGTCGGCGAATGTTGAGACGATCAACAATCGAACGCATTCGTGCGATCTCGGTTGCGGCGGGCGGGGACGTCGGGGCGTCCAAAAATGACAAACGGGACACCGGCGGGCATATGCGGTGAATCTTCGCCAATTCGCGCCCAAGCCGTTGTGCAAGCGTGGAACGATCACCACCGAGTGACAAGTCGCGAACAACATCGACCCCGAAGGATGTACCGTAAATCTTTTCCAACAATGCAAAAGAGCTTCCGAGTACGTCTGGGTCGTCGCAAAAGGCGATCGGCCTCGGCACCTTGACCCCGTGCTCGTGAGCCACCTGCAACAGCGTAAATTCCTCGGCTATGGTATGGCCTGCAAAAACCGTTAGCGGAACACTTTTTCGAATACTGAAGGATTTAGGCACGCCATCAATGTCAGCAAGGACCGACCAGTTCTGATCAATCAACCTTAGCTGACTCGGATGGAACTCCAGGATCTTGATCGAAGTACCGCCGATCGCGCCCGCGAGCCATTCGGAAAAGCGTGATAGCATTTCGTTTTTCATAACGCGCCGAAGTTACGACCAAGTCGCTCAGTCTTGAACCCGCGAAAAATCATATTTATGAAGGCAAAAAATGAACGTCAACCGCGCGGTGGCCCTGTATGACCGTCCCCGCTTAGGATTGTCGCTTCGTTCGTTGCGCCGGCCTAAGCAGACCACCGTATCAGCTATCCTGAAAAAACAATCGACTAAGGAATGGCGGTCGTCCTTGCTTTGAGCGCTCACAGCGGCGGTCGCCAGGTGTCAGACGGCCGAAGTCGGATGACCCAATCGCACATGAGATACGATTTTCGAGACGCCAAGGTAAAGCGAAGCTTCCCCGTTATCAGAACTCTTTTGCCTTTTGCCTTAGAATGAATTTCTGCACCTTGCCAGTCGATGTTTTCGGCAATTGGCCGAATACCACTGTCTTGGGGGTCTTGAAGGCTGCAAGATGTTGCCGACAGAATGCGATGATGTCTTCGGCACTAGCACTCGCTCCATCGCGCAAGGTGACGAAGGCGCAGGGCGTTTCGCCCCATTTTTCATCTGGCCGGGCCACGACAGCGGCCTCGAGAATTGCTGGGTGCCTGTAGAGAATCGACTCAACCTCGATCGTGGAAATATTTTCTCCTCCAGAAATGATGATATCCTTGGAGCGGTCCTTCAACTCGATGTAGCCGTCCGGGTGGCGGACGGCGAGATCACCCGACCGGAAATAGCCGCCCTCGAAGGCTTCTTTCGTTGCGCGCGGGTTCTTGAGATAGCCGCGCATTATGGTATTCGATCGCTCGACGACCTCGCCGATCGTTGTTCCATCATTCGGCACATCGATCAACGTTTTGGGATCAACAACACGCACCTCCTCGACGCTTGGATATGCGACACCCTGGCGGGCTTTCATCTCGGCGCGGCGGTCGGCTGGCAGGTCGTTCCATGCGTTCTGCCATTCGCAGATTGTCATTGGCCCGAAGACTTCGGTGAGGCCGTAAAGGTGCAAAACTTCGAAACCCCGAGCCTCGATCTTCTCGATGATCGAAGGCGGAGGCGGAGAAGCCGCTGTCGTTACCTTCACGCATTGCGGAAACGCCCTGATTTCATCGTTCTTTGCATTCACGAGCGTGTTGAGCACGATGGGCGCGCCGCTCATATGCGTGACGCCATGCTTCGCAATCAGTTCATAGATTGTCCTGGCCTCGACCTTACGAAGGCACACTTGCGTTCCGCCGATGATCGGGATGGTCCAGGGAAAACACCAGCCGAGCGAATGGAACATCGGCAGTGTCCAGAGATACACCGGATGCTTCTCCATCGACCAGGCGGCGATGTTCGTTAGCGCATTCAGGTAGACACCGCGATGATGGTACACGACGCCCTTGGGATCGCCGGTCGTGCCAGACGTGTAACTCAGGATGATGGCTTGCCATTCGTCGGCTGGAAGGTCGAGCGCTTTCTTGGGATCGCCGGATTCGAGCAGCACTTCGTATTCGACCTCGCCCAACCGCTCGCCGCTGGTCGCAAGATCGTCAATATCAATAATAAACGGCTTTTTTGGCAGCATTGCCAATGCCTGACTGACAACAGGCGCAAATTCACGATCGGTCAGCAGAACTTTAGTTTCGGCGTGCCCAAGAATGAACGCGATAGTCTTGGCATCAAGGCGGATGTTGAGTGGGTTCAGCACCGCGCCGATTGAAGGCACGGCATAATGCGCCTCAATCATCGCCGGAGTGTTGGGGGACATGATCGACACTGTGTCGCCGGGTGTGACCCCTTTCGCTTCCAGCGCCGATGCCAGTCGCCGCGCGCGCGCCTGCAATTCAGTATAAGTATAGCACTTAGTGCCGTGGATGACGGCTACATGATCGGGATAAACGTCGGCGGCGCGCTTTAGAAAACTTACGGGAGCAAGGGGAACATAGTTCGCCGAATTCTTATCGAGGTGTTGCTCGTAAATACTGTCTGCCGGAATTGCGCGCATCTGCATGAGCTCCAAATCTTTCATGAGGAGAGGCGCTATCGGAAAGTTACTGCTACCCGATGGCGCTGCAGAATCTGTCGATCAGCCTCGCCGAAGCTGTCGGGTTATCATCGCGCTATTGCCAGTTAGGAGTGCGACCGCCATAGGTACTCTTACTTCAGGAAGTTTGCGTTTGTCTATCAAGGGTTCCTCCCGTCCAAAAAGATCTGGCTAGCGTTCTGTCGATGCTCTTTTCGTGGTCTCTCGAAAAAAGCGGAGGCGATTTCGCGCCTCCGCCGGCGTTAATCTAGTCGGTCCAGAAGTCACGGCCGAGGCCGCGGCGCTTGTCCAGCAGCGCAGTTTTCTCACGAAACGCGTTTAGACCTTCGCCCTTGTCCGAATCTGAAACGTCCGCCCATCCGTTCACGCTTGCGGTCCATGCCGCCGACAGCGCTTCGAAGGCCTGCGCGGTATAGAGGTCGGTTTCAACGTTCTTGTTGATAATGAACTTCAGTTGCCGCAACGTCTGCTGGCTCTTAGCGCGCAGGAGGGTGAGTAGCGCCGTAACCTCTGCGTCGAGACCGTTATTCGGAACGACGCGGTTCCAGAGCCCCCAGTCAACCGCTTTGCGCGCGGGTTGAAGGGCGGCGAGCATGTTGATTTCCTTGGTGCGCCTGCGGCTAATGAAGCGCGACATGCGGGTGGTGCCGCCCCAGCCCGGCGTAATGCCCCAATCCACTTCGGGCATTCCCCACTTCGCTCGCTCAGTGGCGATCACGAAGTCGCAGCACATCGTGAGCTCGAGGCCACCGCCAACCGCATAGCCGTCGACGGCCGCGATCGTGATCTTGTCGAGTTCCTCTAGCGCATAAGCCATCCACTGGTAGTAGCGAACGCGGTGAAAATACTCGTTGGAATCGCCCCATTGGCCGAGCGACATTTCCTTCAGGTCGTCGCCAGAGCAAAAGTTTCCGCCGGCGCCCTTGATGACCAGGAACTTTATTGTCTTCGAACGACGGACGTGTTCAAAGACAGCCACCAATTCGTCCGATAGCTTGAAAGAGAGGCAATTTACGACCTCCGGTCTATTCAATGTCAGAACAGCCAGATCGCCTTTCTCTTCGAAAATGGAATGTTGGAGATTCTTTGGGACCAGCGGATTGGACGGAGACGGGTTCATAACAGACACCTTCCTGAGATTGTCGGGCAAGAGTAGTGTTCCCTGTCAGTTTCATAGCGAAACTAAGGTTACATGGAGCGATTACGTTTGGCAATAATCAAGTTGCAACAAAAAATGCGCAAGATAGCTGGCCAGCGAGCCGACCAAAGCAGGCGATCACGTTCTGGTAAACATCCGGAACTGGATGACGTGAAGCCTCGTCAGGTCTCATCGGTCATTCGGGCCCTCGATGTCTTGTCGGATCCGTGGTCGTTCCTGGTGTTACGCGAGGCGTTCTTCGGCGTACGTCGATTCGATGGCTTGCAGCGGAATTTAATGATTGCGCGCAATGTCTTGTCAGCTCGCTTAACTCGGCTTGTTTCAGAGGGGCTGCTTGAAAGGCGGCTCTATGTAGCCCGACCTCCACGCTACGAATACCGGCTCACGGATCAGGGACGCGATTTTTTTCCTCCAATCGTTGGATTGATGAATTGGGGAGATCGCTGGCGGCCGAGCAAGTCAGGTCCTCCACTCGAGCTTTATCATAAAGATTGCGGCAAGCCGCTCGCGCCACGTGTCGTCTGCCGTTCTTGCAAAAATACACTATCGCCTTTCGATGTAGAATTCGAAAACGGGCCAGGAGTCGGAACGGAAACCGATTTTCACGCTCCCACGACTCGGCGTCGCGGTGGAGACAAAACCTGGCAGAGAGGCAGACCATGTTCGGTGGCGCGAACGCTGAAGGTGATTGGCGACCGCTGGAGCCTTAGAATTCTTCGCGAATGCTTCGTCGGTGTGAATAAATTCAAAGATTTTCAGTGCAACCTTGCGATAGCACGGAATATTCTGAGCGACCGTCTCAATCTCCTCTGCAAAGAAAAGATTCTGGTGCGTCGACGATATCAGGACCGGCCGCCGCGCTTCGAATACATCCTAGCGCCCGCTGGCTATGATCTTTATGCAAGTCTTGTCTTGTTCATGGCTTGGGGAGACAAATGGCGCAGCCCGCCCAAAGGCGTTCCCTTGAAACTACGACACAAACTGTGTGGCCATGAGGCGTCTCCAGTCCTCGTGTGCGGAAATTGCGGCGGTCCAGTCAACACCGACCGTGTGACTTATAAAATGCACTACCAGTTTGATGGTCACAAATCGGTAACGAGGTCCAAAGCGGCCAAAAGCTCACGCCAACGAAAACTTACCGCACCAGCAGAAGCTGGGGTACGTAGGTGATCACGAGCAGCGCCAACAGATTGATCACGACGAAAACATAACGCCATAAAAGAGGTAGCGCATCGGTACGCCGGATAAGGAGTGCGCGCGAGGATATTTAGGTCGAGTGGGGGCGTGCACATTCCGATATTGAGATTGACCGTGACAATAATTCCGAAGTTAACGAGGTCAACGTTTAGCGCTCAGATGATCGGGGCGCTGAATAGATAGCGCCCGATCACGTTTGCGAAATTCACTAGAGCCGCGAAATTGAGGAACGAGGCGGAGACGAGGGGTGGAGGGCCGATCAGAGAAAGAATGGCCCGTTCAGGTGCCATCCTTGACCTTCTCTTGGCCTATTTTGTTCTCTTGGCGGCGGCGACTAGTTCGCGGTACATCTCCGACACCGCCGGATCGGTAGCGAACACGGCCGCACTCGTTTGCTCAAGTTCTGACATCATCGCCGATCGATCTGCCGCTGGTACCTGAGTAATTCGACCCCCATGCGCTATCCACGCCTGCTTTTGTTCGGTCAGCATATTGACGATCCATGGGTACAATTCGGCCGTTGTGCGATTTGCCGAATCAAGGACGATTTTTTGTAGGTCAGGCGGCAGCGATTCGAACCAGCGTTTACTCAATGTGGCGATAGAAATTATATATGAATGATTAGTCTCCAGAATGTCCGGCGCCGCATCATAGTACTTGAAGGCGGTCATGACCGGTATGCTTGTCATCAGGCCATCAATGGTTCCTTGCTGAATGGCTGGGAGGACTTCTCCAAGCGCCATCGGCAGAGGAGTTGCGCCCAGTTTCTTCATCTGTTCAAGCTGAACAGTCGAAGCGAGCACGCGGATTTTCAACCCTTTCAAACCGGCTACCCCGTCAACAGGTTTGCGTGTAGCAATCGCGTTCGGGCCGCCCAAGAACAGACCGACGCCAAGGAGACCTTTCGGTTCGGCAATCGTCAGAAAGGCTTTCGAGAATTTTTCGTCTAGCAGAATACGCTGCGCTTGTTCGGTATTGACGAAAATGCCAGCTGCACTGAGAACTTCGAATCGCCGATCGACGCCCGCAAGAAATTCAGCCGGGCCAACCCAGCCCTGGACCGCGCCGAGCTGCGTTGCCTCAATCTGGCGCGGAATTGATCCGAGTTGGCTTGCCGAATAGACTTCGCCGGCGATTTTTCCACTGCTGTCTTTGTTGACTGTAGCGACGAAGCGCTTAATCCATTCATGCTGCGCATCGTTGACCGTGGCAGTACTTACCTTCATCACAATTTGCGCTTGCGCTGTTCGTGCCTGAAAGCTCGCAGTCAGTGCGACAGCGATGCTGATGGAGAGCGCCGCAGTAATAGACCGGTAAGTGCAGCGCTGCGAGCCTCTCTTCTGGCGATGGCGTTTCATGTTTACAGCCTCCCTTTTTTCCGGCGCGCGAGCCGTAGTTCAAGTATTCATTAGAATTATCCAGCATCTAGGCATCTTTTAACGCGTATTTCCCGTCGTCGAGCCTCTTGAGGCGCCCCTTCGCGCGCAAGTCGTCGAAGGATCGGAGTATGTCGCGGCCATCCTGTGTACCAAGCGCGACCATGAGTTCGAAAAATGTTTGCGGGCAGCGCGTCAAAGCCTCTTCAACAGTAGCTGCCGTCTTCGCCACGACGAAGCGCGGCGTGTCGGGAACCGAAAACTCTGGATTGTCGCCTGCGCCAAATGGAACCGTTAAATCGAAACCTGCTTTCGATCCCAATTTCGCGCCATCGAGCGACGGGTCGAGTGGGAATGCTCTCATGCCGGTCATGAGTAGCAAATCTCGCTCAACCTGAAAGCGGGTCGCGAGAGCCCACTCGATTTGATCGTCAGAAAAGACATCGATGTCGGGATCGACCGCGAATGCATGCTTTACATCGGCGGGACATGCCAGCACGGCGGCGAGCGCATTGCGGACCTCTCCGGCATAGCGCTGCCGCATTGAGAAACGGACATTGAACATGCCGCCGGACGCCGGCGCTGCGTAGACTGAAACCGGCTCACGAATGGTTGCCTCCAGTGCCGTCCAAACAGCAGCTTCCGTCCGCAATGCCACGAGCTGTGCCGTATCGGTAATCGCGAGCGATTTGCCACCAATCGTTACTGTTTGAAATATAGCGTTCTTGCGCATTGTGATGGCCGATATACGAAACAAGGGATTGCGTTTCAATCGTCCATAGTAGCCAAGATATTCGCCGTAAGGCCCTTCGCTTTCGACATAGCCTGCGGCGTCGATATAGCCTTCGAGCACTATCTCAGCATCAGCTGCAACAAATTGGTCAATTGTCCGGCACCGAACGACCGGTACAGCGCTGCCACGAACGCCGCCAATCAACGCGAGTTCGTCGCTTGCAGGGAGCAGTATCTGAGAGCCAATGAAGTCGGCAGGGTGCGAGCCGATGGCAAAAGCAACAGGCATCGAGCGTTTCGCTGCGATTGATTTCAGGAAGGCCGCCCTAAAATCGCTTGGCGCGTTCATATCCACCGATGCGATGGCCCGACCAAGCGGCATGATTCTCCGGCAACCAACGTTCGTGCGTCCGGTTTCCGGCTCTGTACTGAAGTCGAGACTCGACGATATGTAAGGCGCTCCGTCGCGGGTGTGCTGGAGATGAATCGGCAATCGGGTAAGGTCGACGTCCTTGCCCTCCCATACAATCTCTTGGACAGGAGCATCGCTTGGTGCGACTTCGACTGGAGCGATCGGATTGGCTAGGCGCCGTCTGAGCTCGACCAATAGTTCCCGGTCCGGAATGTCGAGTGCAAGAGCAAGCCTCTTGCGGGTCGCCATTACATTACCAACCAGTTGCTCACCCCTGGCGCCAATGTTCCGAAAACATATCGCCCTGGGGTCACTCTCCAGAAGCCGCGCTATATCGATCAGTTCGACAGGATCATCGTTGTAAAGCAGCTCACCATGCCGATCGAGCTTATCGAGGAAATTCCGCAGGCGGAATTCATCAAGGTTAGGGGTCTTTTTTGAAGAAACCCTTGCGCGGGTTATGTCGGGCAACTCCATCGCGCCACCTTGACTTAGTTGCTTTAAAAAACTTTGTATCATCGTCTGTGTAATGTGGCAATGCCCTCACGCGGAGACGATGAGCTGTTCGAAAAAGGGAGACGATGATGGACTTCGCATATTCACCGAAGATGCTGGATCTCCAGGCCAAACTTCGCGAATTTATGGAAGGGCTCGTTCTGCCCAACAACGAGCGCTGGCATTACGAGGTGGAGGAGGGCGTATATCCGATAGATTTGATTGATGGTCTCAAAGTTCAGGCGAAAGCTCAGGGGCTTTGGAACCTGTTCTTGCCCGGGCTGCGCGACATCGAGCCTGGTACACGCCTGACCAATCTTGAATATGCGCCGCTCGCCGAAATCATGGGCCGCGTCCCGTGGTCGGCTGAGCTCTTCAATTGCAGTGCGCCTGATACGGGCAATATGGAAATTTTACATATGTTCGCGACACCGCAGCAGAGGGAGCAATGGCTGAGGCCGCTACTTGAGGGCGAGATCCGGTCGATCGTGTCGATCACAGAGC
>ODAK010003032.1_pt1 | contig 17521 bp, 17 predicted proteins | sample 1539591 | NCBI WGS metagenome assembly ODAK01 (sample SAMEA3539303, study PRJEB22396) | soil metagenome | biome: tundra; feature: field; material: soil | place: USA | collected 2010-05 | depth 0.15 m
CGTCGATACCCTCGATTCTCGGAGGATCTAGTCCTCGGCCCGCATCGTGGCCATACGGTGCAGTTTGGCCGGACCTCGCGTATCGTTAGCGCCCGGCGCCGATAGCCGGCTTCAACGCTTCATCGTCACAGTAGTCAAGAGAGGAGTGAGTAGTGCCATCAGATATCGAGATCGCCCAGAAGGCGACCATGAAACCCATCGTCGACGTCGCCGCGCGCCTGGGCATTCCGGCCGACAGCATCGAGAACTACGGCCGTTACAAGGCGAAGATCTCAATGGACTACATCGACAGTTTGAAGAGCAAGCCGGATGGCAAACTCATCCTGGTCACGGCCTTGAGCCCCACTCCCGCGGGTGAGGGCAAGACCACGACGACGGTCGGTCTGGGTGATGCGCTCAACAAGATCGGCAAAAAGGCGGTCATCTGCCTGCGCGAGCCGAGCCTGGGTCCGGTGTTCGGCATGAAAGGCGGTGCGGCCGGCGGCGGCTATGCGCAAGTCGTGCCCATGGAGGACATCAACCTGCATTTTACAGGCGATTTCAACGCCGTTGCACTCGCCAACAATCTGCTCGCGGCACTCATCGACAACCATGTCTATCATGGCAACGAACTCGGACTCGACGTTCGGCGCATTACCTGGAAACGCGTGCTCGACATGAACGACCGCGCGCTGCGCAATATCACCATCGGTCTCGGCGGTCCCGGCAATGGCTATCCGCGCCAGGATGGCTTCGACATCGTGGTGGCCTCCGAGGTGATGGCGATCTTCTGTCTCGCGACCAGCCTCGAGGACCTCAAGACGCGGCTTGGCAATATCGTGGTGGGCTACAAGCGCGATCTCACGCCCATCCGTGCGCGCGACCTCAATGCCCAGGGCGCGATGACGGTGCTGCTCAAGGAGGCCTTGAAACCGAATCTCGTGCAGACGCTGGAGAACAACCCGGCGTTCATCCACGGTGGACCCTTTGCGAATATCGCGCACGGCTGCAACTCGGTGCTGGCGACCCAGACGGCGCTCAAACTTGCCGATTACGTCGTGACGGAGGCGGGCTTTGGCGCCGACCTCGGGGCGGAGAAGTTCGTCGACATCAAGTGCCGAAAGTCGGGACTCCGACCTGCGGTCGTGGTGATCGTCGCGACGATTCGCGCGCTCAAGTACCACGGCGGCGGTGATCTGAAGCAAATCAACCAGGAGAACCTCGATGCGCTCGAGAAGGGCATCGCGAACCTGGAGCGACACGTCAGCAACGTAAAGAATCGGTACGGTCTGCCGTGTGTGGTATCAGTGAACCACTTTACCCCCGACACGAACGCAGAGCACGAGCTGCTCGCGAGGAAAATGAAGGCGCTCGACGTGCCGCTGGTGCTCGCCCGCCACTGGGCTGAAGGCGGCGCCGGCGCGACCGACGTCGCCCGCAAGGTCGTCGAGATGATCGACAAGGGCGAGTCGAAGTTCCGGTTTGTCTACGACGAGAAGCAGACGCTGTGGGATAAGATCAAAACCATCGCCACGAATATCTACGGGGCTGCCGATATTTCGGCCGACTCCGCCATCAAGAACCAGCTCGACAAGCTTCAGGCGGACGGTTACGGGCACTACCCGGTATGCATCGCCAAGACGCAGTACTCGTTCTCCACCGACGCTTCCAAGCGCGGCGCGCCCAGCGGCCACGTGGTCAACATCCGCGAGGTGCGGCTCGCGGCGGGCGCCGAATTCGTCGTGGTGGTATGCGGCGACGTCATGACCATGCCTGGGCTGCCCAAGGTGCCTTCCTCCGAAAGGATCGATGTCGACGCAGACGGACGGGTGATCGGCGTGTTCTGATGAGCATTCCCGCGCCGATTGCTCTCGAGACGGACCCCGGCCGCGTATCGTACTGGCGAGCCCAGTTGGGTGAGCGAACCAAGCCGCGGATCTGACGCGATTGCGTTAAGCGGTGGTATCCACGCCGTAGCCCAGCGTGTTCGTGGAAGAATTGGAGCCGTTTTGCAGATCTTGTAAGAAGCTGCTCAAGAAGGATTGTAAGGCCGCAGTCCCCGACTGGGCAGACGCGGTCGCGGTACCGGTGGAGCCCGTGGTTGCCGAGGCGCCGGTCGTACTCGTGGGGGTTCCCGCGGTTGTGCCGCCCAAGTCGGTGATCAGCTTGGAAAATGCGGTATTCAACGCGGTGAGGGTGCTTGCCGATACACTCGAGGACGAGCCCGAAGCCGCCGACGTCGCGCTGACGAGTTGGCTGTTGCTCAAATCCTTGACCAGCGAGGTGAGCGCCGCGATGAGGCCTTGCTGTCCATACTGCGCAATGGCCCCGCTGTTGCTGGAAGTCGTGGATGCTGCCGAAGCCGTCACGGGCGTTGTGGTCGCCGGCGATGTGGTCGCGGTGGTCGGCGCGGTGGTCGATGCCGTCGCGGCTACAGGCGTGGTTGCCGATGTTGTGGTCGTGCCGGTAGTCATCGTGCCGCTGGCCGCGGCCGCGGCCGCGGCCGCGGTTGACGTTGGTGTGCTGGTCGTGGTGACCGGCGCGGGCGCTACCACCGGAGTGTGATCGCCATGTTCAAAGTGCGAACGCCGGCCGCCGCGCTGGCCGTCCGCGCCGCCGGCTTGGCGCAGCGCGCTGAAAAGATCCTGCAAGAATGCGTGCAGATCCTGCGGCAGCGTGCTCGAGGACGTAGCCGAGGAACCGGTGCTGCTGGTGGTCGTCGAACCCGCTGTGGTGGTGGTCGCGGCGCCCGATGTCGTGGTGCTGGATGCCGCGGTGCCCGCGGTCGACGTGCCGCTGCCGGCCGGGTTGTTGGCCACGAACTGTTCGAGCGCCGAGAGCAATGCGGAGTAGAGCTTGCCGCCCCCTTGGACTGAACTGCTGCTGGAGCTCGAGCCGTGATGGTGCCCTCTAGGGGAGGAGCGACTCGTGCCCTGCACGAACGACACGGCGGGCGTGGAAGCGGTTCCGGTCACTGCGCTCGTTGACATCATGCTTTCCCTGTTAGAACTGCGTCGCAGGGCAAGAGTCGGCGCGATGCGGAAAAACTTTAGCGCGGTGCCCGTCGATCGTGGATCGTGTGCAATGCACGCGGCAAACGAAGTTCTCGGCCTAATCGCGGCACGACTTCTAGTGCACTCTGGTTGAACCATTCGAGCCACCGGTGTCTTTGGAGAGATGGAAGGCCATCCAGCCGAGCAGTGCCACGGCGAGCAGCAACGCGCTCCACAACGAGGTACGCACCCACGGGAATCCCGCGGGCTTCGGGGTAAGGCGGCTTGCGCCGCCCACGACCTGCCGCGTACCGACGGCGGCGGCGGCAAGCTCCACGTCCGCGGGTATTTGACTGAGATCGGCCTCTGCGCCGGCCGCCAGCGCGTTGCCGTACACCAGCAGGAACGGCGCCTGCCCACGGGCGAGAAAAGTGACTTCGTTGGGTATCCACTCCACGCGCAAGCGCAAGGGGCGCTGCGGCAGACCACCGCCGCGGATGAGTCGAGCGCGCCAGTAGCGATCACGATCGATGCCGATCTCGATGGGCGCATTCCGTTGCTCGCCCTCCTGGGTTTTCAGGCGGTAAAAACCCGCTTGGGTGATGGTGCGCCAGGGATCGCTCGGCGCTCGACGCGACGCCAATTCAATGGTGCTGACCGTGTTCGCTTCCGGCAGCGTCACGTTCAGGCGCGACACCGGCGGATGGGCACCTAAGTCGAATAAGTTGGCATCCGCTTCCGTGGGGCTCGTGGTGCCCTCGACCTCGAGATTCGCATGCACCGACTCGACGGGACTGTCAGCCGGTTCCGCCAGCGCCGACGTCAATTCAAACGCCGGCGGCGGGCCCACCCAGGAAATGCGCCAGAACTTTGCTTTGGTAGGCGCCAGTCCGACGCGGTTCTCGATCAGCGCCTGGCCATTCGCGTGAAGATTGGCGGTCGGCGCCGCCGCGACGATGGTCTGCCATGTGCCTAGATCGTCGCTGACTTCAATCTTCACTCGGCCCGAATAATCGGAGGCCGTCTCCGGCCAATTCAGACGTAATGCCGCCACCGTTGACGTCAGGGCGCGGCCATCGAGAATATATTGGTTGACCGCGGCGTTGACGCCGCTGCTCTGGGTCTGGAGATTGACGGCGGACCCCGGTGAGTCGATGGTGAGACGCACTCCGTCGATCACTACCCGCGCACTCCCATGCAGAGGGAAGAGCGGCAAGGCAGTCGCGGCCTCGTGAGTTTCCGAGGGCGGTGCGCGCCGCAGCAGTGAATACGGCACCGACTCACCCTGTGCGTTGAACACCCGCACGTCACCGAGATCGTCGCGGACAGTGCCTTGGTAGACGGCCAACGGAAGCGGGAATCGATACACCGCTGCGTCCTTCTCGGTCACCACCGGCAGACCGAAGGCAAAATCCTGCGGCGACAAGTCCGCTGCGTCACCGAGGATCGGGACCATCAAGAGCCCGATCAGCCACCCGAAGATGCTTTTCATTGCTGCGCTTTGGCGGCCGGCGGCATGGGTGAATAATAGCCGACGACCAGCATGAGTACTCCGACCCCGACGAATGACACGATGCGTTCGATCGACCCGATCCTCGATAGATCCACCAAGAACAGCTTGGCAACCACGACACCCAACAGCGAAGCGCCGACCAACCACGTCATTCGCTTGTGCCGACTCGCGGCGAGCAGCATGGTAACGAATGCTAGTATGGCCCAGAATATGGACAGGGAGGCTTGAACCAGCGTCGATTCCAGCAACTCGCCGATGGCGAACCCCGCGAACGCACCGATCCATAGGCCGAAGGCTTGGCTGCCGGGACTCGCAAGGCCGCCGCCCAGGATCCCACCGACCGCCACCAGCACAAATCGCATTATGGGATCCATTGACAGCCGTCCATGAACGCGTATTTAACCCTATCAGAGGGCTTTGCGCCCCAAGGTTGAGCGGCTTCGCAACACGATAATCGAGGCGCCGGCCGGTGACGGTGGTAACGTCCGGAAGACTCGACAATAGGTAGAACATGGCGACAAGGACTCTGACGGCCGTCACCAAGGCGAGTGCGCTGATGGCGCTGCTGTGCATCCCGCTGGTCGTGAAGAAAGCGCGAATGAATCCCTACCTCTACCGATCAATGCTGTTGCTGATCTGCGTCATCGTCGCGGTGTGTCCGGCTCCGGCCACCGACGCCGCGGCCGCCAAGCCGTTGGTCATGCTGATCTCGGTGGACGGTCTGAAGCCCGAGGCCGTCCTCGATGCGGCTAGTCACGGGCTGAAAGTACCGAATCTCCGGGCCTTTATGACGGATGGGGTGTTCTCTACGGGGGTGCATGGCGTGCTCCCGACGCTGACGTATCCCGCCCACATGACGCTGATGACCGGCGCATCGCCGGCCAAGCATGGGATCTACGCCAACACGACCTTTGATCCGTTGAATCGCAACGAACGCGGTTGGTATTGGTATGCCGAGGACGGTCGAGTTGCCACGCTGTGGTCTGCCGCCGGCGCCGCCGGCCTCAAGACGGCCAATGTGTATTGGCCCACCAGCGTGGGTGCGCCCATCACGTTCAATCTGCCGCAGATCTGGCGTACCGGAACGGAGGATGACCTCAAACTGCAGCGCGCCTTGAGTACGCCCGGGCTGGAGCAGAAATTGTCGGCAACCCTCGGGCGCTATCCGGGCGGCATGGAAGAGACGGTGGCCGAGGATGAAGTGAGGGCTCGCTTTGCGATCCGCCTCCTCGAGGTCAAACACCCGGATTTCATCACGGTGTATTTGACCGGACTGGATACCGAGCAGCACAAATCCGGACCCTTCAGCGCGCCGGCCAACGCGGTGCTGGAGCGCTTGGACACCGTTGTCGGCACGTTGCGGGCGGCCGCCGAACGGCTGGCGCCGGGGAAGGCGACGGTGTGCGTCGTATCGGACCATGGCTTTGCGCCGGTGGAGCATGACGTCAATCTCTACGCCGCCTTTCTCGAGGCTGGACTGTTCACCGCGGATGAGGCGCACAAGATTTCGGCCTGGAAGGCCATGCCCTGGCCCGCCGGCGGCAGCGCCGCCGTGATGTTGGCCAATCCCGATGACATTGCGGTACGTACCGAGGTCACTGCGCTGCTCAGCAAGTTGGCGAGCGACGCCGCCAACGGCATCGACCGCATCGTCGGTCACGATGACATCGTTCGCGACGGCGGGTTCCCCGATGCAGCGTTCCTCGTCTCGTTCAGGAGCGGTTATGAAATGGGGTTCGGCTTCTCGGGACCCTTGATTTCAAGCCCCGCCAACCTCGGCACGCATGGCTACGTGCCGGATCGGCCCGAGATGCGCTCGTCATTCTTCATGACGGGTCCGCATGTTGCGGTAGGGAAATCGCTGGGCGAGTTCGACATGCGGCGGATCGCGCCGATGCTGGCGGCCGTCATGGGCGCCTCGCTGCCGCATGCCGAATTGAGCCCACTCGAGGTCAAGTGACCGCTGGTCGACGCGGTTGGCTCCGCAGAGCGAGCTCGGCGGCGGCGAGATCTTCGATGGCGCTGCCCACGCTTTTAAATAGCGTGATCTCCTCGGCCGAGCGCCGTCCCGAGACCGCGCCCCGTGCGAGGTCGCAGAGCTCTGCGCGGATGTTCGCGGCGGTGATGACGCCGCTCGCCATCGCATGGAGCAACTCACCGCTTTCGGCGAGCGCGCCCGCGCGCGTGTCCACATAGATACTGGCGCGCAGCAACGCGTCATCGTCCGCCTCGCGCATGTGGGGCGTGAACGATCCGATGAGATCGAGATGCTGGCCCGGCATCAGCCATGCCCCGTGCACCAGGGGCGTGTCGGCCAACGTTGCGCAACTGATGATATCCGCCCATCGTACGGCGGCCTCGAGATCGTCGACCGCCTCGATGTCCATGTGGCCGGCGAAACCCTGCGCGATCTCTTGGGCGCGGTCCAATCGCCGGCCCCACACACGCACGGATGAGATCGGACGCACGACGGCATGGCTCTCGATGACGTGGGGCGCCAGAGCGCCCGTGCCCACCATCAGAAGCCGGCGGGCGTCCGGGCGTGCGAGATATCGAGCGGCGAGCGCGGAGGCCGCAGCGGTTCGACGGCGCGTCAATTCGGTCCCATCCAGCACCGCCAATGGCCGTCCGTTGGTCGCGTCGAACAGGGCATAGAATGCGTGCACGGCGGGGCGTCCGTGCGCGGCGTTACCCGGAAACACGGTGGTGAGCTTGACGCCAATGGATCCGCCTGTTTGCCAGGCGGGCATGATCAGCAAGCTATCCTTGCCGCTCGGCGAGTCGCGGACGGCGTAGTGCTGCCGGTCCGGCGCGTGGAATTCCGAGCGGAAAGCGCGATCGAGCGCATCGATCAGCGGCGCCCGGCCGAGCCGTGCGGCAACCTCACGGGCATCGAGCTGCAACATGCGGACGTCTCCTAGATGACGTAGTGCTCTCGTATCGGCTGGCCGCGCAAATACCGAGCGTAGGAAAAAGGCGTGATGTCGATGGTACGGTACTCGCCGAACAGAATGTACTCGGCGAGCGCCCTGCCGATCGCGGGGGAGTGCTGCAGTCCATGACCACTGAAGCCACTGGCGAGAATCAGATTCGGAACGGCCTCGCAAGCACCCAGAAACGCGTTTTGATCGAAGACGTTGTAGTCGTAATGACCGGCCCATGCGCTGGTGACACGGAGGGCCTCGAAGGCGGGGACGCGGTGCGCCAGCGCTGGCCAGGCGATGTCTTCGAACTGGTGATGATCGACGTCGAAATCATCCAAAGCGACGTTCGGATCCGCGGGCGGCACGACGCCGCAGATGAATCGGTCCCCCTCGGGTCGAAACCAGAGACCGGACGGATCGATGACCATCGGACAATCGACGGGCGGGTGGGCGCAGCTGAAGACGAACACGGTGCGCTTGCGCGGAAAGACCGGCAGATCCACGCCCGCTTGGGCCGCCAGAGCAGGCGAGTGCGTGCCGGCGGCATTCACGAGCCATCGACACTGCAGCGTATCGCCGTTTCCGAGGCGAACGCCGTCGACCGCCGTGGCGCCGTTCATCAGGACCGACACGACGCTGTCGCGCAGGTAGCGGGCGCCGCTGCGCTCATTGGCATGGCGCAGTCCGCGCAACAGCCCGTAGCCATCGAACCAGCCCTCGCCGCTGGCCGTATCGGAGACGGCGGCCACGTCGGATGCGTTGATCCAAGGGTAGCGCGCGGCGAGGTAGGCGGCATCGTGCAGCCGAGTCTCGACGCCGCACCGCCGCTGCGTCTCGGCATTGCGCTTCAAGGTCTCTTCGCCCGCGGCGGAGGCGAGATAAAGATACGTGGATTCCTTCAAGTTCACGTCGATGAGCGTGCGGCCGCACGCGCGCAGAAACTGGATTCCAAACCCGGACAGCGCAATGTTGAGCGGCGTCGAAAACTGCTGGCGGATCGAGGCCGCGGAGCGGGTGCTCGCGGCGAAGGTGTAGGCAGGGTCGGGCTCCACCACGACGACGGTGCCTGAAAAGCCCAATTGAGTCGCCAGAAAATACGCGGTCGCGGAACCCACGGCTCCGCCGCCCGCGATCACGACGTCTATCCTCGACATGCTGGGTTGTTCGAAATGTAGGCTCGCCTCGTAATGCCCTGGGAGGACATTTTAGTGGAACGAACGCGTGCAGAATGAAACTTCTCTGCGATCACGCAGTGACGTGTCCGCTAGCGAACCACCATTGCCGCCGTCCCATTGAAGGTTGGGTCGCCGACCGTCGTGCAACCGCCGAAGGTCCCATCGGCATTGACCGGGCACGCCAAGACCGTGGTTGCATGGGTGCTGACGTACGCGGTGCTGCCGATGACGTTGTCGTTGGTGGTCGCGCGATAGGCGATGTTCAGCGTGCTGGTCTTGGACTCGCCCGCATTGTTGATGGACGTGTAGCCCAAGCTCAACGTGCCGCTTGCCGCGGCCGTGGGTGCGTACGTCAGCGGCAACGTGCAGACCGTATCGGCGTTGATACCGCTGCAGGCGAAGGAACTGGCGGCGCTGCTCCAGCCCGCGGGCAGGCGGGTGAGATCGCTCGTCAGTTGCAGCGCCGTGGCGGGGCGGCCGTCATCGGTGGTGAACGTAACGGCGACGGCCTGGATGCCGAATCCCACGACCGCATTGATCTGGCCGGCCGGCGAGGCCGTGCCCACTACGTTGTCATTCGTCGTCGCCGTGTACGTCAGGTTCACCAGTCCGGTCTTCGCCATGCCGCCGCCGTCGCTGTACGCATAGTGCAGCGTGAGCGTGCCGCTTGCCAAGGCGGTCGGCGCATAGGTGAGCGGCAGTTGGCAGCCGTTGCCCGTGCTGACGCTGTTGCAGGTAAAGCTCTGCGACGTGCTGCTCCACCCCGGCGGCAGGTTGGTCAAACCCGATGTCACCTGGAACTGCGACGCCGGCTTGCCATCGTCGGTGGTGAACGTGATGGTCACCGCTTGCCCGCCGGTCTTCTGCACCGCAATGACCTCACCGGCGGGCGATGCCGTCGCGATGACGTTGTTGGCAGACGTCGCGCGATAGGGGATGTTCAGTGTGCCGGTCTTGTTCGCGCCCGAATCATCGCTGTAGCTATAGGTCAGCGTGAGTGTGCCGCTTCCGGCCGCGGTCGGTTCATAGGTCAACGCGAGCTGACAGCCGCTGCCCGTGCTCACGATGGGGCAGGCCACGCTTGGGCTGCTGCTGGTCCAACCCGCGGGCAGGGACGCAAGGTCGGTGGTGACCGCAAAGTTCGTGGCGGCATTGCCGTCGTCGGTGATGAAATTGACGCTCACCGGCGAGGCGCCTGCGCCGATGACGGCATCGATCTCGCCGGCAGGCGATGCCGCAGCGACCACGTTGTTGTGGAGCGTGGCGATGTAGGCAATCGTGAGCGAGCCGTTGGTGCGGGCCAAGCCCGAATCATCGACGACCACGTAGTCGACGGTCAGCGCACCGCTGTCGACCGCTGCCGGCGCATATTGCAGATTCAACACACAGCCGCTGCCGGTGGTGACGACGGCGCAGGTGAATCCGGCGGGCCCGCTCCAACCTGGCGGTAGACCCCCTGCGGCACCGGAGATACTGAAGCCCGACATGGGCAGCCCGTCGCTGGATGCGAAAGCGACGCTGACCGTCTGGCTGGCGCCGACCACGACGGCGACCGCGGCGGAGGAAGCCGTCGCCACCACCAAATCATGAGTTCCCGGGATGATGCTCGGACCGTTGAATCCCGGGGTGCTTGGGCTGACGGTTCCGCTGGTCGGGCCGCCGGTCGCAACGGCGATGCTGCCTAGACTACTACTGTATGAACTGGATCCGCAGCCGGACAAGAGCCCGAGCGCAAGACAACCGAGGAGGAGTAAACGGTAGCTGTGTCGCATGGTCTCTCCCGCGTCGCTCGCGGGGAATTGCAGGTTCACCATAATCGGGCGGCGTCGAGGTTATGCTGCGCATAACGGTCGCGGCGTTAAGTGCGTCACGCAATTTGTGTGAGGCAGTTATCGTTAACTGTCTGCGTGCACCGACAGGTCGTCTCAATGGCAGATGATCGCAGGGCTCGCGATCCGCATCGTGCTGGCGCTGTCCGTCAGCATGCCTGCGCTCAGCGCGGGACCGCGATCAACCTGGCAAGGGCACATTGTCAAATTAGGCGTGGTCTGCCTTGAGAGACATCTTTACTCGCTGCCGCCTCGTTTGTAGTGCATGGGAGGAACCAATGAGTCATGTCATTGACACACGGAGTACCGAGCGTCTGATGCTGCGGGTGCTCAGTGTGGGAGGTGAGCCATCGCTGCTGCTGATCGCTCAGATGAAGCGGACCGATGCTAATACCGGCTTGCCGTGTTGAGACTCTCGATCGCTTCCTTATCCAACTTCAGCTGCGCCCCTTTGATGAGATCGGTCAATTGCGTAACGCTGGTCGCGCTCGCGATGGGTGCCGTCACGCACGGCCGCGCGATCAACCACGCCAGCGCGACTTGGGTCGGTGCGGCGTTGAATCGGGCGGAGACCTGGTCGAGCGCCGCCAAGATGCGCAAGCCGCGCTCGTTGAGGCGATCCGCCATCCGGGCGCCCCGCGGACTTTTCTTGAAATCTTCTGCCGACCGATATTTACCGGTGAGGAATCCGCTGGCCAGCGAGGAATACGTGATGACGCCGATGCCCTTCTCCAGGCACACCGCCTCGGCGTCCTTTTCGAAATCCGCGCGGTCGTACAGATTATAGTTGGGCTGCAGGCTTTCGTAGCGGGGCCAGTGGCGGCTGTCGCAGACGCGCAGCGCTTCGCTCAGGCGTGCTCCGGAGTAATTGGATGCACCGATGGCCCGAACCTTGCCTTGTTCGATCAATCGGTAATGCGCCTCGAGCGTTTCGTCGAGCGGCACCGTGGCGTCGTCGGTATGCGATTGATAGAGATCGATGTGGTCGGTTTGCAAGCGCTTCAGGGACGCTTCCACCGCCTGCATGATATAGCTCCTCGACAAGCCCTTTTGAGTGGGCCCCATTTCCATCCCGACCTTGGTCGCAATGATGACCCGTTCGCGCCCGCCGCGGGCCTTCAGCCACTTGCCGATGATCGTTTCGGACTCGCCGCCCCGGTTGCCGGGTACCCAGCGCGAATAAACGTCTGCGGTGTCGATGCCGTTGAATCCCGCCGCCACGAAGGCGTCGAGCAACTCAAATGATCGCGCCTCGTCCGCCGTCCACCCGAACACGTTGCCGCCGAACACCAGCGGGGCAATTTCCAACCCGGACTTTCCGAGCTTGCGCTTCTTCACGGGGCACCTCGTACGGCAATACTCCTGATAGTACGGTATCGTTAGCTCACAATGAATCGAAAAAAGAGGCATCGCGTACTCGTCATCGACGTCGGCGGCAGTCACGTCAAGGTGCGCGTCTCCAACCGGCGGGACATTCGTCAATTCGTGTCGGGTCCCGATCTGACGGCGGCCCGGATGGTCGCACGCGTGCACGAACTCACCGGCGATTGGAATTACACGGCGGTTTCGATCGGCTATCCGGGAATCGTCATCCACGGCAAGATCGTGACCGAACCCCACAACCTCAGGCGCGGTTGGGTGGGCTTTAATTTTCGCGAGGCTTTCGGGCGCCCCACGCGCGTCATCAACGATGCTGCGATGCAGGCCATCGGCAGCTACGAAGGCGGTCGTATGCTGTTTCTGGGACTTGGGACCGGGTTGGGCTCTGCGATGATTGTTGATGGGGTCGTCGAAGCGATGGAACTGGCACACATGATCTACAAGAAAGGCAAGACCTACGAAGACTACATCGGCGATCGCGGCCGCCGTCGACTGGGTCCCAAGAAATGGCGGCGTGCCGTCGAGGACATCGTCGAGAACTTGCGCACGGCCTTGGAGGCGGATTACGTGGTTCTCGGCGGCGGCAACGCGCGCAAGCTGAAGAAAATGCCGAAAGGTGCGCGTCTCGGCAACAACGACTTCGCGTTTGCCGGCGGATTCCGCATGTGGCGTGCGGGCGGAATATTTCCGCGCGGCGCGGTCGGGCGCGGCGCGTCGCAGAACTAACTCCGCCGTGCCCGATCGTCAGGGGGTCGGCGGCACGGCGCCGATGGTGGGAGGCTTGCCGTCGGCAGCTGCAACCGCAGAGGCGGCATCACCGTGGGTGTCGGCCGCGGCGTGGGCGCCGGCGCTGGCGTGGCCGGCGGATTCGCGGTGATAGGGTAGCCACGCGTAGATTTCCGGCGATGTTTGCGGATATGCCAAGAATTCCTCGCGCGTGTCGGCCGTTTGACCCAGCCTGCGGCGGTACAGGCGCCAGATCGTGAACAGCGTGAACGCGAGTGTCAGTGCGATGACGTAGACGAAGAACGCTCGTGGCGTCGTCAACTGAATGGCAAACGTGCCGGTGGTGGGTCCGATGGACGCGCCCAGGGCCCATACGAACAGCAGCGTCGATGACAGCCCGACGTAGTCGGCGATGACCGCGCGGTCGTTCGCATGCGCCACGCCCACGGCATACAAACTTTCGCCGAGACCGCCAAAAATCGCGAACAAGACGGCGAGCAAGAGGAACGGCGTCTGCCCGTCCACCATGACCAGCACCGCCGCCACCGCGAGTATGCCGCAGCCCAGGCCGATCAAGGCATACCGCCGGTCCACCTTGTCGGAGAAGTAGCCGATGGGCCATTGCAGGAACAATCCGCCCAAGGAGACGCAGGCCATCAGCATGACGATGTGCTGCTGGTCGAAGCCGATGCGCTCTCCGAAGAGCGGTCCCACCGTGGTGAACGCCGTCAGGATCAAGCCGTTCAAGAGACACGCGAGCACGCTGACGGGTGAGGTGCGCAGCGCCTTCAAGATCTCGAGTTTCACGCCGTGCGGCAGGATGGGCGCGCGCACGTCGATGGCCACCATCGGCACGAGCGCGAGAGTGGTGGCGATGCCCGCGATGAACAGCAGCTCCGGGCCGCGCACGTTGAGGTTCTGGCCGAACAGTTGGCCGGCGCCGAAGAACAGGCCGTACACGAGCACGTATATGGTCAGCACGCGGCCGCGCTGCTCGTTCGGCACCAGCGCGTTCAGCCAGCTCTCGACGATGATCGCGAGCCCGGCGGCATTCAAGCCGATCAAAAATCGCAGCGGGACGATGGCCCAAACGCCATCCGCGAAGTGTAGCCCGAGAATGGCGACGGCCTTCATGCCGGCGAAGGCGGCATAGGCGCGTTCGAGTCCAACGGGGGCGATGATTTTATAGGCGTACAGGCAGCCCACCAAGAAGCCCAAGGCTTCGGCCGTTGCGAACAGACCGATCACACCGGGCGAATAGCCCATTGCCGAGAAGCGCAGCGGGAGCAACGATCCCATCACGCCGGCGCCGATCATGATGAGCGCCGTGCTGACGAGCGGGGGCACCACGCGCCATGGGATTGCGGTCGCGCCGGTGCGCGCCACGGACACTTGCGTAGTGTTCATGCGTTTAATTATAGAAGGTTTGCGCCGAGCAAGCCCGACGACCTGCGCGATGCCAAACACGCGTTCAATCGCGATTCAATTCCGCGCGTTCTCTTGATAACAGAAATGCAGCAATTTCGGTCCGAAGCGCTGCGCCACGTCGGCAGGCACAGCCGCTTCCGTCATTTCTTGAAACGAGAAGCGAATCGGATCCTTGTCGTCGGCGCCGGGTGGGCTCACCGTTGCGAGCAGATAACCGTACACATGGGTCTTTGCAAGCTTCGCCCGCGACGCGTCCGGCGGCAGCGCGTAGCGCACCGCACCTCCCGTGCCGATGATCCAGCCCGGCAGTACGCCGCCGTGGTCATGCCAATAAGCCGTGTTGAACACATTCTCCATCACGAAATGCGAATGCGAGGCGAGCACATAGACGGGTTTGGTTTTGCGAACCTCGAGCAGCGCCTCATAGGCCTGCAGCCCCGTTACTTGCATGTTCTGCGCGTCGCTCATACTGTGGCCGCGCGCGAGACTTTCCGGCAGGGCCTCATGCATGCCCACGACCAGCGCCCGAACCGTGCCATCGTGCCGGTCGTTCTGCAGGATCTTCTTCAGCCAAGCGACTTGCGCCGCATCGAATTGATCCGGAGTCGCGTTGTCCAGACTGATGAAATCGACGCCATCCCGTATCCAGTGGTAGTACGCGCGGAGCGTGTGATCGTGCGGATCGTCTTGCAACCGTTGTTCGCGAAGCGGCGGCGCGTCCAACCAGTCCGCGAACGTCGTGAGAAACTCCTCGCGGGTCTTGGGCGGTACGGTTTCATGATTGCCGATGCCGAGGAAGAACGGCATGGTTCCGAAGGCCTCGATCTGGCTGCGTTCGAAATCGATCCACGCAGTCGCCAAATACTCGCTGATGGTCGCTTTGGGATATTGCGCCCGAAAATCCTCATCGAAGTCATTAATGGCGCGAAGATCGCCGAGATGCCAATAAAAGACCGCGCCATTGGCGCGCGCGTCGGCGGCTATGGAGGGCATCACCACATCGCCGCAGTTGCGTGAATCGCCCGACACCGCGAAATTCCATGGGGCATCAGCCAACGTCGGCGGCGCGATCAACGAACCGCCGCCGATCAGGATCGCGGCCATGAGGCCGCAGGCTCTACAGGTCATATGTCGCAGATCATGCATATCGAAATCATGCCATGAACCCAGAGTCCCTATGCGGCAGGCGGAGCCCGGCGGCGATACTCAAGGCCCTCGCGGGTCGCTTGGGATCGCCCAAAACCGCACCAACAGCAGGGACATGGGGCATCCTCCCGGTTGCGCTCGACAGGAGAATACGGGAAGATTGATCGTTGAACGACAGGATTACCCATGAGTGATTCAGATACCGTTGAGGTCCCTGCGGCGCTGTATGCGCAAGCGCGACGCCGCTTGTTGGAAAACGAACCGCTCCGTGATCAGGCGTCGGGACGTTCGGTGACGTCGGCACTGACGGCAGGTGAGGCGGCGGCGTCGCATGCCGTGGGATTATCGACGGCGCCGTGGGTGGGAGAAGCTGCGCGGGACCCGTTGATGCACTCCATCACCGACTACATGGCGTTGCTGGAAACCAGTTTAACGACGAGCGAAGCGGCCGAACTGTTGAAGGTCGACGTGAGCCGGATTCGCCAGCGGCTGCGCGAACGCTCACTGTACGGAATCGAGTACGACGGCGAGCGGCGCTTGCCGCGATTTCAGTTCGAGCGCCAGCAGGTGCTGCCTGGTTTGCGCGAAGTGATGGCCGCGTTGCCCGAGGCTCTGAATCCGCTGGATGTGGCGGAGTGGTTTCTATCGCCGAATCCGGATCTGGAGCTTGGCACCGATTCGCCGGTGAGTCCGCGCGATTGGCTGCTGCGCGGGGAGCCGGTGGATGTCGTGGTGGCGCTCGCGCGCGGCTTTGAGTAGATCGGTGCGGCGCGGGTGGGCGTGTGGCTAAATTCCCGAGTTCGCCGGGTGTCGCGCTGCTTGCCGGGATTGAGCCCAACCTATGTAGGGTGCCTTCGGGCACGGAGCTCGCGCGCGTGTACTACACCTCGAGCGGCCATCCGCTGTGGTGGAATGAGTTTCGTTCCTTCGGTCCGTTAAATTTCCGCTGGGATCATCACGTGCCGACCGCCGCCGGTGGGCCCTGCGAGCAGGTGCGCGGGGTCTACTACGCGGCCGCCACTGCGACCGCCTGCTTGGCCGAAGTGTTTCAGGCGACGCGGCGCATCGATCGGGTCTATCAGGCGCCGTGGTTGGTGGTGTTCAAAACGCTTGAGCCGCTGGTGCTCTTGGATCTGACGGGCGACTTCGCCGCACGCATGGGCGCGTCCATGGCCCTTCACTCGGGCAGCCGGCAACGCGCGCGCGGCTGGGCACGGGATTTGTACGATGCGTTCCCCGCCCTGCAAGGGGTTCGGTACGCATCGTCGATGCACGGCGGCGCGCCGGCGTTCGCCTTGAATGAACGGGCGCTGCGGGCTCCGCTGTTCCCGCCGCATCCCGAGTTTCATCGGGCGCTAGCCGACGATGTACTGCTGGATCCGCTGAAACATGCGGCGCAGGCGCTGGGCTATGCGTTGCGCTAGGCTCGGCGAACCACGGACTGCGTAAAGGCTGCGTGAAGCGATAAGGCGCGATGGACGAGGAAGAAATCGCTGCCGGCACGCAAATCCTCGGCGCAGCATTGCGAATCGCGGCGTGTTTGGTGGCCGCGGCGCTTGCGGTGGCGGTTGTTTGGATTGGGCGGCACGTGTAATCACGGGCAGTGGCGGTTGTCAGGCACATGGAGGTGGGTGATGACCATCTCGGGCGAGTTTTTGAACTACGTGTTGGAACAGCTCTCCGCGTTGAGGGGCGTTACCTCGCGGCGTATGTTCGGTGCCGTCGGGTTGTACTGCGAGGGCGTCATTTTCGGGCTGATCGCCAGCGATGTGCTTTACTTCAAAGTTGGCGATGGGAATCGCGCTGACTACGAATCGCGTGGTATGCGGCCATTCCGTCCTTTTGCGGATAAACCAGGGGTCAGCATGAGCTACTTCGAGGTGCCGGCGGAGGTGCTCGAGGACCGGGAGGAGTGCGCGGTGTGGGCGCGGCGCGGCGTTGCGGTGGCGAGCGTGACGAGGAAGACGAGTCGGGGCCGGAGGGGCCAATGATCTATACGCTGCCGTAGTTGCCCAACCGACTGGTGGGACTGACCACTATGCCTCGACAGGCGCGTACCTGCTTTCCAGCCTGCGCGACGACCTTCGAGTCGGTTAAGTTGCAGCGTTGCCAAACGGGATCGTATCCTTGCCGCTTTAGTGATGCGATTGACTGGCGGCTGGCAACCCACCCTCAAGAACGCACGGTCGGATGCGAAGGCGATCGCGACGGAGTTGCAGGCGATCGGATTTGCGGTGACGCTGAAGCAGGACCTCACTCAAAAAATGATGAAAGCGGCACTGCGGGACTTCAAGGCCGCGGTAGCCGGCGGCGATGACGTGGTGTTCTATTTCTCGGGTCATGGTGTGCAATTCGGCGATACGAATTACTTAGTCCCGGTCGATATCGCGGCGGATAGCGAAGCGCAGGTGGCGGACGATGCCGTTCC
>ODAK010003033.1_pt1 | contig 17520 bp, 12 predicted proteins | sample 1539591 | NCBI WGS metagenome assembly ODAK01 (sample SAMEA3539303, study PRJEB22396) | soil metagenome | biome: tundra; feature: field; material: soil | place: USA | collected 2010-05 | depth 0.15 m
CCGCGAGGGCGGGCGCACCGTCGGGGCCGGTGTCGTGTCAAAGATTCTGAAGTAACTCCAGGCCAGTAGCTCAATTGGCAGAGCGGCGGTCTCCAAAACCGCAGGTTGGGGGTTCGATTCCCTCCTGGCCTGCCAGCTTCTAGACGGGCGTATCGGACTGTAGGCGGCGATCAACTCGATGAACGATCAGGTTTCGGAAACAGGCGTCGGCGGGGGCATGGACACCGCCAAGCTCGTGACGGCGATCCTGCTCGTGCTCGCCGGCATCGTTGTGTTCTACGTGCTGCATGCGCAGCCCGATTGGCTGCGCTGGCTCGCGGTGCTCGCCGGCGTGGTGCTGGCGGCGGTGGTGTTCGGCTCCTCGGCGCGCGGCAAGGCGTTCTGGCAGTTCATGTCCGATGCGCGCCTCGAGCTGCGCAAGGTGGTCTGGCCGAGCCGCCAGGAAACTGCGATGACCACCGCCGTGGTGTTCGGCTTCGTGATTATTGCGGGCCTGTTTTTCTGGGCACTGGACGTGTTCTTGTCGTGGGCCACGCGGCTTCTGACCGGACAAGGAGGCTGATCGTGGCGCTGCGCTGGTATGTGGTTCATGCCTATTCGAATTTCGAGCATCGCGTGGCCGAGGCGCTCAAGGAGCGCATCAAGCGCGACGGGCTCGAGAGCAAATTCGGCGACATCCTGGTGCCGACCGAGGAAGTGGTGGAGATGCGCGACGGGCAGAAACGCCGCAGCGAGCGCAAGTTCTACCCCGGTTACGTGCTGGTACAGATGGAGATGGACGAGACGAGCTGGCATCTGGTGCGTGACGTGCCCAAGGTGCTCGGCTTCATTGGCGGCACCAGCGACAAGCCGGCGCCGATTTCCGAAAAGGAAGCGCTGCGGATTCTGCAGCGGGTCGAAGAAGGCGTTGATAAGCCGCGCCCGAAAGTGTTGTTCGAGCCGGGACAGGTCGTGCGCGTGGTTCATGGCCCGTTCAACGATTTCAACGGCGTGGTCGAGAGCGTCAATTACGAGAAGAACCGGCTGCAGGTGGCAGTCCAGATTCTCGGTCGCTCGACTCCGGTTGAGCTGGATTTCTCGCAGGTCGAGAAGGTTTAGCCATTAAGGATGGATTTCAGTCATGGCGAAGAAGGTTAACGGTTACATCAAGCTGCAGGTGCCGGCGGGCGCGGCCAATCCGTCGCCGCCGATCGGTCCTGCGCTCGGCCAGCAGGGCGTGAACATCATGGAGTTCTGCAAGCAATTCAATGCGCAGACCGGCAAGCTCGAGAAGGGGCTGCCGATTCCGACGGTGATCACGGTCTATTCCGATCGCAGCTTCACCTTCATCATGAAGACCCCGCCCGCCGCGGTGCTGATTCGCAAGGCCATCGGCATTGAAAAGGGCAGCGGCACGCCCAATACAGCCAAGGTCGGCAAGATCTCGCGTGCGCAGCTGGAGGAAATCGCGAAAACCAAGCAGCCGGATCTGACCGCCGCCGGGCTCGAGGCCGCCGTGCGCACGATTGCCGGCAGCGCGCGCAGCATGGGCGTCGATGTGGAGGGCCTCTAACATGGCCGCCGTCGCCAAACGCATTAAGGCCTGGAGCGCCAAGCTGACTCCGGGCAAGCAGTATCCGCTCGACGAAGCGCTGAATCTGGTGAAGGAATTCGCCACGGCGAAGTTCCCCGAGTCGATCGATGCCGCGGTGAACCTCGGCATCGATGCCAGCAAATCGGATCAGCAGGTGCGCGGCTCGACCGTGATGCCGCATGGCCTTGGCAAGTCGGTGCGGGTCGCGGTGTTCACGACCGGCAAGAATCAGGACGCCGCGCGTGCCGCCGGCGCCGATCTTGTGGGTCTCGAGGACCTGGCCGCGACGGTCAAGGCCGGGGAGATCAATTTCGACGTCGTGATTGCGAGCCCCGATGCGATGCGCGTGGTCGGACAGCTGGGCCAGATCCTGGGTCCGCGCGGGCTCATGCCGAATCCGAAGGTCGGCACCGTGACGCCCGATGTGGCCACTGCGGTCAAGAATGCCAAGGCCGGCCAGGCGCGTTATCGCGTCGACAAGGCTGGCATCGTGCATTGTGCCATCGGCCGCGCGGGATTCGAGGTCGGTGCACTCAAGCAAAACCTGCTGGCCCTGATCGGGGATCTGCAGAAGGCCAAGCCGGCCGCCTCGAAGGGCATCTATCTCAAGCGCATTACCCTGTCCTCGACCATGGGGCCCGGTATCGCGGTGGATCAGTCGACGCTGGGCCTGTGAGGGCCCGGGTGAGGATTAGCGATCGCGTTGGGGCCAAGAGTTTATCGATTTGGTGCGGGTCGGCGCTTGGCGCCGACCATCATCGAAGACCGCAGGCGAATCCCTTATTGGGGATTCTTAATACGGCGCCTGCGCAGATGATGGTGAAACCCAAAGCCAGGGTCGTCCCTGGTGAGGATCACCGTCAAGGGTGGGAGGCGTCGCAAGGCGCTTCCTGTGTTTGGGGCAGCTTTAGCGGCTTGCCCTCAAGGTGATCTTCAAGGCCGGGAGGTTCAATGGCTCTTAACCTGGAAGATAAGAAGGCGCTGGTGGCCGAGGTCAGCGCGGTGGCGGCAACGGCGTTGTCCGTGGTCGCGGCCGAGTACCGAGGCCTGACGGTGTCGCAGATGACCGACCTGCGCTTGAAGGCGCGTTCGGCAGGCGTGTACGTGCGCGTGGTCAAAAACACGCTCGCGCGCAAGGCCATGGCCGGCACGTCATTCGAGTGCATGAGCGCGGTGCTCAAGGGGCCCTTGGTGCTGGCCTTTTCGAAGGATGATCCAGGCGCGGCAGCGCGCGTGGTCAAGGCCTTTGCGAAGGACAACGACAAGCTGGTCACGACGGCGGTGTCGCTGGGCGGGCAACTGCTCGCGGCATCCGCTCTGGACAAGGTGGCGAGTCTGCCGACCCGGGAGCAGGCTTTAGCGCAGCTCTTAGGCGTCATGAAGGCGCCGATCCAGAAGCTCGCGGCCACGCTCGCGGCGGCACCATCCAAGCTCGTGCGCACGCTCGCAGCGGTGCGCGATCAGAAGCAGGCCGCAGCGGCCTGATGCTGATTTCAGTCAACGTATTTCAGGAGTAGACGATCATGGCTGTGTCAAAAGATGAAGTTCTCGACGCCATCTCCAAGATGAGCGTCATCGAGGTGGTCGAACTGATCGCCGACATGGAAAAGAAGTTCGGCGTGACGGCGGCCGCTCCGGTCGCCATGGCGGCGGGACCGGCCGCGGGCGGCGCGGCGGCGCCTCCGGTCGAGGAGCAGACGGAATTCACCGTCACCCTCAAGGAGTATCCGGCGGACAAGAAGGTCACCGTCATCAAAGTGATCCGCGAGATCACCGGTCTCGGCCTCAAGGAAGCCAAGGACCTGGTCGAGGGCGTGCCCTCGACGGTCAAGGAAGCCATCTCGAAGGGCGACGTCGAAACCATCAAGAAGAAGCTCGAGGACGTTGGCGCGAAGGTGGAGGTCAAATAACCTCCATGGTTCGCTTGGGAACCCAAGGCCGCGAGGCCGGGGATTCCTGCAGCGCGTATCGCGCGCGGGAGCGCAGTCGGCGGGCGCCGGCTGGGGCTCCCTGCGCGCGCGTTTTTGTTTTGTTGAGAGGGTGACACGATGCCTTATTCATTCACGGAGAAAAAGCGCATCCGCAAGAATTTCGGCAAGCAGCCGAGCATTCTTGAGGTGCCTTATCTGCTCGCCATCCAGCTCGACTCCTACCGCAGCTTCCTGCAGGCGGCTACGAGCGAGGAGGCGCGGCTGAGTACCGGCCTGCATGCGGCATTCAAAAGCGTGTTTCCGATCTCGAGCTACTCGGGCAATGCGGTGCTCGAATACGTCAACTATCGGCTCGGCGATCCGGTGTTCGACGTCAAGGAATGCCAGCTGCGCGGGCTGACCTACGCCGCGCCATTGCGGGTGAAAGTGCGGCTGATCGTGTACGACAAGGAAGCCGCCGGCGCCAAGAAGCCGATCAAGGACGTGCGCGAACAGGAGGTCTATCTCGGCGAGCTGCCGCTCATGACCGACAACGGCACCTTCATCGTCAATGGCACCGAACGCGTCATCGTCAGCCAGCTGCACCGCTCGCCGGGCGTGTTCTTCGATCACGACCGCGGCAAGACCCATTCCTCGGGCAAGCTGCTGTTCTCGGCGCGCATCATTCCCTACCGCGGCTCCTGGCTCGACTTCGAATTCGATCCGAAGGACTGCGTGTTCGCGCGCATCGACCGGCGCCGCAAGCTCCCGGTTTCGATCATCCTGCGTGCGCTCGGCATGAACGAGACCGAGATCCTCGACGTGTTCTTCGAGAAGAACATCTTCGAGCTGCAAAAGGACTCGGCAGCGATGCAGCTCGTGCCGCAGCGCCTGCGTGGCGAGACCGCGATCTTCGATATTCGCATCGGCGATCAGATCATCGTCGAGGAAGGCCGCCGCATCACTGCGCGCCATGTGCGTCAGCTCGAGGATTCGGGCGTCACGCTGCTGCCGGTGCCGCGCGAGTACCTGTTCGGAAAGATCCTCGCGCACGACGTGGTCAATAAGGACACCGGCGAGATCATCGCCAAGGCCAACGAGGTGTTGACTGCGGCGAGCGTGCAAAAGCTCGTCGAAGCGAACATTACCGAGGTCAACACGCTCTATACGAACGACCTGGACCGCGGTCCGTACATCTCCGACACGCTGCGCATCGATCCGACCAAGACGCGCATGGAAGCACTGGTCGAGATCTACCGCATGATGCGTCCGGGCGAGCCGCCGACCAAGGATGCGGCGGAGAACCTGTTCAACAACCTGTTCTTCAACAACGAGCGCTACGACCTCTCGGCCGTGGGCCGCATGAAGTTCAACCGCCGTGTCGGCCGCAAGGAGATCGTGGGCTCGCTGATCCTGTCGAAGGAGGACATCCTCGACGTGCTCAAGGTGCTCATCGACATCCGCAACGGCAATGGCACCGTGGATGACATCGATCACCTGGGCAATCGCCGCGTGCGCAGCGTGGGCGAGATGGCGGAGAACGCCTTTCGCGTCGGGTTAGTGCGGGTCGAGCGCGCGGTCAAGGAGCGCCTCACGATCGCCGAGTCCGAGCCGCTGATGCCGCAGGAGATGATCAACGCCAAGCCGGTGGCGGCGGCGGTCAAGGAGTTTTTCGGCTCCTCGCAGCTCTCGCAGTTCATGGATCAGAACAACCCGCTGTCGGAAGTCACGCACAAGCGACGCGTCTCGGCGTTGGGGCCTGGCGGCCTCACGCGCGAGCGCGCCGGCTTCGAAGTGCGCGACGTGCATCCGACGCACTACGGACGCGTGTGCCCGATCGAGACGCCGGAAGGGCCGAACATCGGTCTGATCAATTCGCTGTCGGTGTATGCGCGCACCAATAAGTACGGCTTCCTCGAGACCCCGTACCGGCGTGTCGACAACGGCCGCGTGAGCGATCGCATCGACTACCTGTCGGCGATCGAGGAGGGCGAGTTCGCGATCGCGCAGGCCAATGCGCGCACCGGCGCCAATGGCGAGCTCGGCGACGAGCTGGTCTCGTGCCGCTTCCAGAGTGAGTTCACGCTGATGCCGCGCGAGCGCATCAACTACATGGACGTCTCACCGAAGCAGATCGTGTCGGTGGCGGCCTCGCTGATCCCGTTCCTCGAGCACGACGACGCTAACCGCGCGCTGATGGGTTCGAACATGCAGCGCCAGGCGGTGCCGACATTGCGCTCGCAGACCCCACTGGTCGGCACGGGCATGGAGCGGCCGGTGGCGATTGACTCCGGCGTGGCCGTGGTCGCGCGTCGCGGCGGCGCCATCGACTCGGTTGATGCCTCGCGTATTGTCGTACGCGTCAATGACGATGAGACCCTGGCCGGCGAGCCGGGCGTGGACATCTACAATCTGACCAAGTACACGCGCTCGAACCAGAACACCTGCATCAACCAGCGGCCGCTGGTCAATGCGGGGGATACGATCGCGCGCGGCGATGTGCTTGCCGACGGGCCCTCGACCGATCTGGGGGAACTGGCGCTCGGGCAGAACATGCTGGTCGCGTTCATGCCCTGGAACGGCTACAACTTTGAGGACTCGATCCTGATCTCCGAGCGCGTGGTGCAGGAGGATCGCTTCACGACCATTCACATCGAGGAGCTGACCTGCGTCGCGCGCGACACCAAGCTCGGTCCCGAAGAGATTTCGGCCGACATTCCGAACGTCGGCGATGCCGCGCTGGCCAAGCTCGATGAGGCGGGTATCGCCTTCATCGGCGCCGAGGTGCGCGCGGGCGACATCCTGGTCGGCAAGGTCACGCCCAAGGGCGAGACGCAGCTGACGCCGGAAGAGAAACTACTGCGCGCGATCTTCGGCGAGAAGGCCTCCGACGTGAAGGACACCTCGCTGCGCGTGCCGCCTGGAATGGACGGCACCGTGATCGACGTGCGCGTGTTCACGCGCGATGGTATCGAGAAGGATTCGCGCGCGCAGGCGATCGAGAAATCGGAGATCGAGCGGGTGCGCAAGGACCTGCAGGATCAGCGCCGCATTCTCGAGGAGGACCTGTTCCAGCGCGTGCGCGGCATGCTGCTCAATCACACGGCCGCGGGCGGCCCGAAAAAGCTCAAGGGCGGGACCAAGATCACCGCCGAGTACCTCGAAGCGCTGCCGCGCGAGGAGTGGTTCCAGATCCGCGTCGATGACGAGGATGCCAACGGCCAGCTCGAGGCCGCGGCCGAGCGCATTCAGACTCAGCAGAAGGCGTTCGACAAGCGCCTGGAGGAGAAGCGCGCCAAGATCACCGCCGGCGATGATCTGGCTCCCGGCGTGCTCAAGATGGTCAAGGTGTACCTGGCGGTCAAACGCCGCGTGCAGCCGGGCGACAAGATGGCAGGTCGTCACGGCAACAAGGGCGTGATCTCGACCATCGTTCCGGTCGAAGACATGCCGTACCTCGAAGACGGTACGCCGGTCGATATTGTGCTCAATCCCCTGGGCGTGCCCTCGCGCATGAACGTCGGCCAGGTGCTCGAGACGCATCTGGGCTGGGCGGCGAAGGGCCTCGGCCTCAAGATCGGGCGCATGATCGAGGCGCAGGCGCAGGCCTCGGAGCTGCGCGCGTTCTTCGAGAAGATCTACAACGAGACCGGTGGCCAGAAGGAACGCTTCGGCGAGTTCAACGACAAGGAAGTGTTCGAGCTGGCGCGCAACCTCAAGGAAGGCGTGCCGATGGCAACCCCGGTGTTCGACGGCGCCGGTGAGGCGGACATCAAAGGGCTGCTGGCGCTGGCCGAAGTGCCTTTGTCGGGCCAGACCTGGCTCTACGACGGGCGCACGGGTGAGCGCTTCGATCGGCAGGTGACGGTGGGCTACATGTACATGCTCAAGCTCAACCACCTGGTCGATGACAAGATGCATGCCCGTTCGACTGGGCCGTACAGCCTGGTCACGCAGCAGCCGCTCGGAGGCAAGGCGCAGTTTGGCGGCCAGCGCTTCGGCGAGATGGAGGTCTGGGCACTGGAGGCCTATGGCGCGGCCTACACGCTGCAAGAGATGCTCACGGTCAAATCGGACGACACGATCGGGCGCACTGCGATGTACAAGAGCATCGTCGACGGCAACCACGAGATGAAGGCTGGAATGCCCGAGTCTTTCAACGTCCTGGTCAAGGAAATCCGTTCGCTCTGCATCAACATCGAACTCGAGCAGGACTAGAGGCGACAGCCTCGAGGTAACTCAATGAAAGATCTACTTAAGCTCTTCAAGCAGCAGGCACCGGTCGAGAATTTCGACTCGATCAAGATCGGCCTGGCTTCGCCCGAGATGGTACGAGCCTGGTCGTATGGCGAGGTGCGCAAGCCCGAGACGATCAACTACCGCACCTTCAAGCCGGAGCGGGACGGCCTGTTCTGCGCCAAGATCTTTGGCCCGGTCAAGGACTACGAGTGCCTGTGCGGCAAGTACAAGCGCCTCAAGCATCGCGGCGTGGTGTGCGAGAAGTGCGGCGTCGAGGTCACGCAGTCGAAGGTGCGGCGCGAGCGCATGGGCCACATCGAGCTCGCGAGCCCGGTGGCGCACATCTGGTTCCTCAAGTCGCTGCCTTCGCGCATCGGCCTGATGCTGGACATGACGCTGCGCGAGATCGAGCGCGTGCTGTACTTCGAGGCCTTCGTCGTGATCGACCCAGGCATGACGCCGATGCAGCGAGGTCAGCTGCTGACCGATGAGATGTACCTCGAGGCGATCGAGGAGCACGGCGATGAGTTCGACGCCCGCATGGGCGCCGAGGCCGTGTTCGAGCTGCTGCGTACGATGGAGCTCAAGGCCGAAGTCATCAAGGTGCGCGAGGACATGGCCGCGACCGCGTCCGAGACCAAGCTCAAGCGCCTGTCCAAGCGTTTGAAGCTGTGCGAGTCATTCATCGATTCGGGCAACAAGCCCGAGTGGATGGTCCTGACCGTGCTGCCGGTGCTGCCGCCGGACCTGCGGCCACTCGTGCCGCTCGATGGCGGCCGCTTTGCGACCTCGGATCTGAACGATCTGTATCGCCGCGTGATCAACCGCAACAACCGCCTGCGCCGTCTGCTCGAGCTCTCCGCTCCTGACATCATCGTGCGCAACGAGAAGCGCATGCTGCAGGAAGCGGTCGATGCGCTGCTGGACAACGGCCGTCGCGGGCGCGCGATCACCGGCACCAACCGGCGGCCGCTCAAGTCGCTGGCCGACATGATCAAAGGCAAGCAGGGCCGGTTCCGCCAGAACCTGCTCGGCAAGCGCGTCGACTACTCCGGCCGTTCGGTCATCGTGGTCGGGCCGACGCTGCGCCTGCATCAGTGCGGGCTGCCCAAGAAGATGGCGCTCGAGCTGTTCAAGCCCTTCATTTTCCACAAGCTGCAATTGCGCGGCGAGGCCTCGACCATCAAGGCCGCCAAGCGCCTGGTGGAGCGCGAGGGACCGGAGGTCTGGGATATTCTCGAAGAGGTCATCCGCGAACATCCGGTGCTGCTCAACCGTGCCCCGACCCTGCATCGTCTGGGCATCCAGGCCTTCGAGCCGGTGCTGATCGAGGGCAAGGCGATCCAGCTGCATCCGCTGGTCTGCACGGCCTTCAATGCCGACTTCGACGGTGACCAGATGGCGGTGCACGTGCCGTTGTCGCTGGAAGCACAGCTCGAAGCGCGTGCGCTCATGATGTCCTCGAACAACATCCTCTCGCCCGCGAACGGCGATCCGATCATCGTTCCTTCGCAGGACGTCGTGCTCGGTCTGTACTACCTGACGCGCGAGCGCGTGGGCGCAACCGGTGAAGGCATGTTCTTCACCGACGTGCAGGAAGCGCACCGCGCCTACGAGAGCCGCACGGTGGATCTGCAGGCCAAGGTCAAGGTGCGTCTGCGCGAGTACGTGCAGCAGGACGGCGAACTCAAAGCCCGCCGGCGACTGATCGCAACGACAGTGGGCCGGGCATTGCTGTCGGAGATCCTGCCGCGCGGCCTGTCCTTCGACATCATCAATCAGGACATGACCAAGAAGGCCATCTCGGCCTGCATCAATGCCTGTTATCGCGTGCTGGGCCTCAAGGAGACCGTGGTCTTCGCCGATCAGCTCATGTACATGGGTTTTCACTATGCGACCCGTTCGGCGGTGTCCTTCGGTATCGATGACATCGTGATTCCCGAGCAGAAGACCAAGCTCGTGGCGGCCGCCGATCGCGAGGTCAAGGAGATCCAGGACCAATACTCCTCAGGGTTAGTGACCAACGGCGAGCGCTACAACAAGGTGGTCGACATCTGGTCGCGCGCCAACGATCAGGTCGCCAAAGCGATGATGGAGAAGCTTGGCACCGAGGAGGCTGTCGATAGCCGCGGCGTCAAGCAGCGGCAGAAATCCTTCAACTCGATCTTCATGATGGCCGATTCCGGCGCGCGCGGCTCGGCGGCGCAGATCCGCCAGCTCGCCGGCATGCGCGGCCTGATGGCCAAGCCCGACGGCTCGATCATCGAGACCCCGATCACGGCGAACTTCCGTGAAGGGCTCAACGTGCTGCAGTACTTCATCTCCACGCACGGCGCCCGCAAAGGTCTGGCCGATACCGCGCTCAAGACCGCGAACTCCGGCTATCTCACGCGCCGCCTGGTCGACGTGGCGCAGGATCTGGTCGTGACCGAGGAGGACTGCGGTACCACCCACGGGCTGGTCATGGCCCCATTGGTCGAAGGCGGTGATGTGGTCGAGGGTCTCGGCGAGCGCGTGCTCGGCCGCGTGACCGCGACCGACGTGCACCGGCCAGGCAAGGACGACGTGCTGGTCGCTGCCAGCACGCTGCTCGATGAACATCTGGTGCGACTGCTCGAGCAGGAAGGCGTCGATCAGATCGACGTGCGCTCCCCGATCACCTGCCAGACGCGCTACGGCGTGTGCGGCAAGTGCTACGGGCGCGATCTGGCGCGCGGCCGGCTGATCAACATCGGCGAGGCGGTCGGCGTGATCGCGGCGCAATCGATCGGCGAGCCCGGAACGCAGCTGACGATGCGCACTTTCCACATCGGTGGCGCGGCCTCGCGGGCCGCGGCCGCCAGCAGCGTCGAGATCCGCAACAAGGGCACGCTGCGCTTCCATCACATCAAGACCGTGGAGCACGAGAAGGGTCATCTGGTGGCCGTGTCGCGCTCAGGCGAGATTGGCGTGGTCGATGAGTTCGGTCGCGAGCGCGAGCGCTACAAGATCCCCTACGGCGCGACCATTACCGCCAAGGAAGGTACCACCGTGCAGGGCGCGCAGGTCGTGGCCACCTGGGACCCGCATACGCATCCGGTGGTGACCGAGGTCGCGGGCTTCATCAAGTTCCAGGACTTCGTCGACGGTATGACGGTCGCCTCACAGGTTGATGAGGTCACGGGTCTGTCCTCCACTGTCGTGATGGATTCCAAAACGCGCGGCGGCAAGGACCTCAAGCCGACGATCAAACTGCTGAATACCAAGGGCAAGGAAGTCACGTTCGCCAACACGGTAATTCCCGCGGTGTACACGCTGCCGGCGGGCGCTCTGATCAATCTCGAGGACGGCGCCAAGGTGTCGATCGGCGACATCATCGCGCGCATCCCGCAGGAATCCTCGAAGACCCGTGACATCACCGGCGGTCTGCCGCGGGTGGCGGATCTGTTCGAGGCGCGCAAGCCCAAGGATCCGGCGATCCTGGCGGAGAAGACCGGCACGGTCAGCTTCGGCAAGGAGACCAAGGGCAAGCGGCGCCTGGTGATCACGAGCGACGATGGCGAGAAGTACGAGGAGCTGATTCCGAAGTGGCGCCAGCTCAACGTGTTCGAGGGCGAGACGGTCGAGCGTGGTGAGGTCATCGCCGATGGCGAGCCCAATCCGCACGACATCCTGCGACTGCAGGGCGTCGAGGCACTCGCGAACTATCTGGTGCGCGAGATCCAGGACGTCTACCGTCTGCAGGGTGTCAAGATCAACGACAAGCACATCGAGGTGATCATCCGCCAGATGCTGCGTAAGACCGAGGTGGTCTCGATCGGTGAGACCACGCTGCTGCGCGGCGAGCAGATCGATCGCTCACGAGCGCTCGATATCAACGATCGGGTCGAGACCGACGGCAAGCAGGCGGCGCGGTTGCAGCCGGTGCTGCTGGGCATCACCAAGGCATCGCTGGCGACGGAGTCGTTCATTTCGGCCGCATCGTTCCAGGAGACCACGCGGGTGCTGACCGAAGCCGCGGTACGGGGCCTCAAGGACGATCTGCGCGGACTGAAGGAAAATGTCATTGTCGGCCGCCTGATTCCGGCGGGCACGGGCTTCGCAGCCCATGCGCACCGGCGCCGCAAGCTCGATGAGAGCGGCCGGCGCAGCTTCATGGACGTCGGCGGCGCGGTCGGCGAGATGGAGGATGCCCCGGTCAGTGAGGAAGAGAGCGCGGCGGGCTGAAGCTCGTCAGGCTCGATTGAAATCCCCGGCGTCGCGCTTACCACTACGGTTCGTGCGCGCCGGGGTTTTTTTTAAAAAAACGGGGTTATTACAAATGTAATAACGCTGAAAAAACCGCTGGCGCCCCCCGATGGCCAGGAAGCCGGCCATCCGCTGGCGAGCCCGGCACGCCTTGATTCGGGCCGCAGTGGTCTATAGGCTCCGCGCCCGCTCATGCTCAACTTCACCGATCTCAGCATCCGCCGCGGCAAGCGCGTGCTGTTCGCCGGCGCCACCTTCAGCCTGTTTCGCGGCGAGAAAGTCGGCATCACCGGTGAGAACGGCAGTGGCAAGTCGAGCCTGCTGTCGCTCGTGCGCGGGGAAGTGCAACCCGAGGCCGGCAGCTTCGACATGCCCTCGCAGCTCTCGGTCGCCCATGTCTCGCAGGAACTGCTGGCGAGCGATCGCGCGGCCATCGATTTCGTGCTCGACGGCGATGCCGAGCTGCGCGCGGTCGAGCAGGCGCTGGCAGCGGCTGAAGAGGCCGATGACGGCCTTCAGCTCGGCGAGCTGCATGGCCGTTATGCCGCGATCGGCGGCTACGACGCGCGTGCGCGCGCCGGACAGCTCATGCACGGCTTAGGCTTCACGAGCGCGGATGAAACCCGCGCGGTGCGCGCCTTCTCCGGCGGCTGGCGCGTGCGTCTCAACGTCGCACAGGCGCTCATGTGCCGCTCGGATCTGTTACTGCTCGATGAGCCCACCAATCACCTCGATCTCGATGCGATTCTGTGGCTCGAGGGCTGGCTGCGCGAGTATCCCGGTACGCTGCTGTTGATCGCGCATGACCGGGAGTTCCTCGACCGCGTGACCAACCGTATCGTCAACCTCGAGCACGGCCACGCGCGTGCCTATCGCGGCAACTACTCAGCCTTCGAGACGCAACGCGCCAGCGAGTTGGCCGAGCAGGCGGCGCTGTTCACGCGCCAGCAGCGCGAGATCCGCCACATGGAATCGTTCGTCGAGCGTTTCCGCGCCAAGGCCAGCAAGGCGCGGCAGGCGCAGAGTCGGCTCAAAGCGCTCGAGCGCATGCAGCGCATCGCCCCGGCGCATGTGGACTCGCCATTCGAATTTTCCTTTGCGACCCCCGCGAAGCTGCCGCGCCCGCTGCTCGCGCTCGAGAATCAGGCGGCCGGGTATGAGGGTCGCCCGATCGTCGAAGGAGTGAACCTCACGATCGCGCCGGGCGACCGTATCGCGCTCCTGGGGCGCAATGGTGCCGGCAAGTCCACGCTCATGAAGCTGCTCGCCGGCGAGCTGCCGGCGCTCGGCGGCGTGCGCACCGAGGCGCGTGATCTGCGCCTGGGCTACTTTGCGCAGCATCAGCTCGAGCAGCTCGCGGTCAAAGACTCCCCGCTGCAGCAACTGCGGGACCTCGACGACCGCCTGCGCGGCGAGCGCTCGCGCGCGCCCGAGCAGGACCTGCGCGACTTCCTCGCCGGATTCGGCTTTCGCGGCGATCGGGTGTTCGAGCCGGTGGCGCCGTTTTCCGGCGGCGAAAAGGCGCGGCTGGTGCTGACTCTCGTGGCCTACCAGCGTCCGAATCTGCTGCTGCTCGATGAGCCGACCAATCATCTGGACCTGGAAATGCGCCAGGCGCTGGCTGTGGCATTGCAGGACTACGAAGGCGCGGTGGTGCTGGTCTCCCACGACCGGTACCTGCTCAGCACCGTGGTCGATGAATTTCGCCTGGTGGCGAACGGCCGTGCCGAGCCCTTCGATGGGGATCTCGAGGACTATGCACGCTGGCTGGGGACCGCGGCGGTCGAGTCGGCCGCACCTGGCCGGGGCGCGCCTGCGACGGCGTTCGCGCCGGCCGCCGCCGCCCCCCGGGCGGCCCCCGAATCGGCGGAGACGCGCAAGCAGCGCAAGCGCAGCGAGGCACAGCAGCGGGCTGCTCTGAGCCCGGTGCGTGCCGCCATCGCCGAACAGGAGCAGCAACTCGAGCGCCTGAGCGCCGAGCGAGCGCGGCTCGAGCGCGAGCTGCTCAGCGCCAGCACCGCATCGGATGCGGCGCGTATGCCCAAACTGCTCAAGGAACAGGCCCAGGTCGCGAGCAAGATTGCAGCGCTCGAGGCCGCCTGGATGCAATCGACTGAGCAGCTCGAGGCCATGAGCTCGAAACTGGGGAGCATGTGATGGCTCGCTACCCGCACCTGCAGCGCGTCCCGGCAATCCCGGACCTGCTCAGCGCGATCTTTCAGCCTTTGGCACCCTAGGCAAGGGGGTTCCGCAGTGCAGCAAGGCGTTGACTTAACAGCGTTTGCTACCTAGAATCGCCGGCCTTTGTCGGTCCGGCCCATTGGCTGCCTGACCCAAAAACAGCGATCCGAGTGCGCCGGGCCGTCCCGTTAAAGGACGGCCCGGCGCTTCGCGTCGGCCGCCACATTATTCGATTGGAATGCTGGAGTTGCGAATGGCCACTACAGGTCAGTTGATCCGTCAGCCGCGACAGGTGCGTGCTGAGAAAACCAAGGTGCCCGCATTGGGTGCCTCGCCGCAGAAGCGCGGGGTGTGCACGCGCGTGTACACCACCACGCCGAAGAAGCCGAATTCGGCGCTGCGCAAGGTCGCGCGCGTGCGGCTGACCAACGGTTACGAGGTGTCGAGCTACATCGGCGGCGAGGGACACAACCTGCAGGAGCACTCGGTGGTGCTGATCCGCGGCGGCCGCGTCAAGGATCTTCCGGGCGTGCGCTACCACACGGTGCGCGGCACGCTGGATTGTGCTGGCGTGGGCAACCGCAAGCAGAGTCGCTCGAAGTACGGCGCCAAGCGGCCGAAGAAATAACGGAGGTATCAAAGAATGTCCCGTCGTGCCGCGGCGCCGAGCCGCACCATTCTCCCGGACCCTAAGTTCCACAGCGACATGCTGGCGAAGTTCATGAACGTCGTGATGCACAGCGGCAAGAAGTCTGCCGCCGAACACATTCTCTATGGTGCGATCGAGCGCATCACTGAGAAGACGGGCCGCCAAGCCAACGAGGCCCTTGAGCTACTCTCGCAGGCGCTCGATAACGTCAAGCCGGTGGTGGAAGTGAAGTCGCGGCGCGTCGGCGGCGCGACCTACCAGGTGCCGGTCGAGGTACGCGCGAGCCGCCGCCAGACGTTGGCCATGCGCTGGGTCATCGAGGCCGCGCGCGATCGCAGCGAGAAGTCGATGGCGTTCCGGCTGGCGCACGAGCTGCTCGATGCGGCCGAGAACCGCGGCGCGGCCGTGCGCAAGCGCGAGGACACGCACCGCATGGCAGAGGCCAACAAGGCATTTGCGCACTATCGCTGGTAAGGAATGAGGAGTTAGGAGTAGATCGTGGCACGTGCGACGCCCATTGAGCGCTATCGGAACATCGGCATCTCGGCGCATATCGACGCCGGCAAGACGACGACCACCGAGCGCATCCTGTTTTACACCGGCGTATCGCACAAGATCGGCGAGGTGCACGACGGCGCGGCGGTGATGGATTACATGGAACAGGAACAGGAGCGCGGCATCACGATCACCTCGGCCGCGACCACCTGCTTCTGGAGCGGGATGGAAAAGAACTTCCCGGAACACCGCATCAACATCATCGACACCCCGGGACACGTCGACTTCACAATCGAGGTGGAGCGTTCGCTGCGCGTGCTCGACAGCGCGGTGGCATTGTTCGATTCGGTCGCCGGCGTGCAGCCGCAGTCGGAGACGGTGTGGCGGCAGATGAATCGCTACAGCGTGCCGCGCATCGCCTTCATCAACAAGATGGACCGCGCCGGCGCGAATTTCCTGCGCTGCGTCGACATGATCCGCACTCGTCTGCGCGCCAATCCGATCCCGATCCAGCTGCCGATTGGCTCGGAAGAGAATTTCGAGGGCGTGGTCGATCTGATCAGGATGAAGGCCATCTACTGGGACATGGAAACCCAGGGAATGAAGTTCGAGTATCGCGAGGTTCCCCCGACGATGCAGGCGGAATGCCTGGAATGGCGCGCCAAGTTGATCGAGGCGGCGGCCGAGGGCGATGAGGAACTGACGACCAAGTACCTCGAGGGCGAGGCGCTCAGCGTCGATGAGATCAAACGCGGTCTGAAGGCGCGTGCGCTCAAGAGCGAAGTGGTGCTGTGCATGTGCGGCACGGCGTTCAAGAACAAGGGCGTGCAGGCGCTGCTCGACGCGGTGATCGAGTTCATGCCCTCGCCGGCGGAGATGCCGCCGGTCAAGGGCATCGACTCGGACGGCGAGCCCATTACGCGCACGGCCAATGACGATGAGCCGTTCGCGGCCCTCGCCTTCAAGATCCTGAACGACCCGTTCGTCGGCAATCTGACCTTTTTCCGCGTCTATTCCGGCACGCTCAATTCCGGCGACACGGTGTACGTGCCGACCAAGGACCGCAAGGAGCGCATCGGCCGTCTATTGCAGATGCACGCCAACGAGCGCAGCGAGATCAAGGAAGTGCGCGCCGGCGACATCGCCGCGGCCGTGGGCCTCAAGGATGTGCTCACGGGCGATACCCTGTGCGATCTGGACGATGTCATTACGCTTGAGAAGATGATCATCCCGATTCCAGTGATTTCCGTCGCCGTGGAGCCCAAGACCAAGGCCGACCAGGAAAAGATGGGCATGGCATTGCAGCGCCTGGCCAAGGAAGATCCCTCGTTTCGCGTCTCGACCGATGAGGAATCCGGCCAGACGATCATCTCAGGCATGGGTGAGCTGCACCTGGAGATCATCGTCGATCGCATGAAGCGCGAGTTCAAGGTCGAGGCCAATGTCGGCAAACCTCAGGTCGCGTACCGCGAAACCATCCGCGGCAAGGTCGAGTCCGAGGGCAAGCACGTCAAGCAGTCGGGCGGCCGCGGCCAGTACGGTCACGTGTGGCTCAAGCTCGAACCGAATGAAACCGGCAAGGGCGTGGAGTTTGTCAATGGCATCACCGGCGGATCGGTACCTCGCGAATTCATTCCAGCGGTCGAGAAGGGTGTGGTCGAGGCCTGCAGCACCGGCGTCATTGCCGGCTATCCGGTCGTGGATGTGAAGGTCACGCTGTTCGACGGCTCGTACCACGACGTCGACTCGGACGAAATATCGTTCCGCATGGCGGCCATCTTCGGCTTCAAGGACGGTTTCCGCCGCGCCAAGCCGATCATTCTCGAGCCGATCATGAAGGTCGAGGTCGTCACGCCAGAGGACTACATGGGCGATGTGATCGGCGATCTCAATCGCCGCCGTGGCCAGATCATGGGCATGGACGACACGCCGGCGGGCAAGACCGTCACGGCCGAAGTGCCATTGTCGGAGATGTTTGGTTACGCGACCACCGTGCGCTCGATGAGCCAGGGTCGTGCCACCTTCACGATGGAATTCGGGAAATACATGGAAGTGCCCGCGAACATCGCCGAAACCATCATCAAGAAGTAGAGCGTGGCTGAAGAGACGTGTTGCAAGTTGTCGGATGTCTCTTGAGCGCCGTTCTGCTGCGTATTGGATTGTTTAGAGGTTAACGAGTATGTCCAAGGAAAAATTTGAGCGCACCAAGCCGCACGTGAATGTGGGGACGATTGGGCATGTAGATC
>ODAK010003035.1_pt1 | contig 17513 bp, 14 predicted proteins | sample 1539591 | NCBI WGS metagenome assembly ODAK01 (sample SAMEA3539303, study PRJEB22396) | soil metagenome | biome: tundra; feature: field; material: soil | place: USA | collected 2010-05 | depth 0.15 m
AGAATAGCACGCTGACCCAGCCATTCATGGTGAAGAAGGCCGCGTTGACGCGCGAAAGGTCGTCCGCTTTCACGATGCCGTGCTCGTAAATCAACAATCCCGCGATGGCTGCGATACCCGCCAGGCTGAGTACGCCCAGGTGAAGTTGCCAGACCAACATCAGGAGCGAACCGATCATCAGTACATGGAGCGCTCTGGCGATCATCAGCGCTTTGGCGATGCCGCAGAATCTCGGCACGCTGTACAACTGCAGGTCGCAATCGAACTCGTAATCCTGACAGGAATAAATGATGTCGAAGCCTGCGGTCCAGAACGTCACCGCGGCTGTCAGCCACAGGATGCGCGGGTCGAGCGAGCCGCGCACCGCGATCCACGCGGCGGCCGGCGCGATCCCCAGCGCGAAGCCCAGCACGACGTGCGAAAGCTGGGTGAACCGCTTCGTAAATGAATAGGCGAAAACAACGGCAAGGGCGAGAGGTGCGAGCCGGAAGCACAGCGAATTCAGCTCATACGCCGCGAAAAAGAGCAGCGCACTGGCAACAATCGTGAAGCCCCAGCAGAACGGGCGCGACAGTAATCCCGCCGGGATGTGACGGATCTTTGTGCGCGGGTTCCGCGCGTCGATCTCGGCGTCCACCAGGCGATTGAACGCCATCGCCGCCGAACGCGCGCCCACCATCGCCACGACTATCCAGAGCACCTTCCACCAGGCGCGGTAGGTCTGGAAGCCGCTTTCGCGAAACGCCAGCAGCGCTCCGGTGAGCGCGAACGGCAGCGCAAAAACGGAGTGCTCGAACTTGATCATGTCGAGCGTTAACCGAAGACGTTTCAGGAACATAAGCAGCCAGACGGCGAAGGAAGATACCATTTTATCGGATGACTGAAGATCAGCTGCGAACCCTTCTTGAAGACGTGCGCAGTGGTGCGTCTGACATCGATTCGGCGCTGCACCGCATGCGCCACCTGCCTTTCGAAGACCTCGGGTTCGCGAAAGTCGATCACCACCGCGCGCTGCGACACGGAATTCCGGAAGTCGTATTCGGGCTGGGCAAGACGTCCGATCACGTTGTGGCCATTGCAGGCAAACTGCTGGAACGCGGCGGCAATGTTTTGATCACGCGCACAAATCCTGCCATGGCGGAACGCGTAATTGCAGAACTTCCTGACGCCGAGTACTTTCCGATGTCAGGGGCGATCCGCTTCTGGCGCATGCGCACGGTCCATGGCAAAGGGAAGATCGCGGTAGTCTGCGCAGGTACCAGCGACATCCCGATTGCCGAAGAAGCGCAGGTGACCGCCGAGGTCATGGGCAATGAGGTGGAGTCGATTCACGACGTTGGGGTCGCGGGCATCCACCGGCTGATCAGCAACAGCGAGCGGTTGGCTTCGGCTCGGGTCGTTATTGTCTGCGCGGGTATGGAAGGCGCGCTGCCCAGCGCCGTGGGCGGTATGGTTTCGGTGCCGGTCATCGCCGTCCCCACCAGTGTTGGCTATGGCGCCAGTTTCAACGGCCTCGCGGCGCTCCTCGGCATGCTGAACAGTTGCGCCAGCAACGTAACAGTAGTGAATATCGACAACGGGTTCGGCGCGGGCTATGTCGCCAGCCTGATCAATCGACTGTAGAGCATCGGCTGTAACCGGCCCTGTCAGGTACGCTTCTTCCAGCCTTCTTTGTTGACCTGCCGGGCACGCCCTACGCCCAGCGACTTCGCTGGCACTTTCTGGTTGATCACGCTGCCGGCGGCGATATAGGCCCCTTCTCCGATCTCGACGGGAGCGATCAATGTGGAGTTGCTGCCAACGAAGGCGCCGTCACCGATCGCCGTGCGATGTTTCCTGCTTCCGTCGTAATTGCAGGTGATCGTGCCCGCCCCGATATTGACTTTCTCGCCGATAGTGGAATCGCCGAGATACGCGAGATGCATCGATTTCGCGCCGGCTCCCAGTTCGGTGTTCTTCAACTCGACGAAATTGCCCACATGCGCCGAATGGCCGAGGTGAGCGCCCATGCGTAGCCGTCCGTAGGGCCCCACATGCGCATGCGCGTCCAGCCGGGAATCCGCCACCATTGAAAAGGGAAACACCTCAACTGCGTCGCCCAGTACTGAACTGTGGATGATCGAGCAGGCGCCCACTTTGCAGCCGTCACCGATAACCGACGTTCCCGTAAGCTGCGCGAAGGGCCCGATGATTGTATCCATGCCGATCGTCACGCCCGAGTCTATGGTTACAGTTTCCGGCTTCTCGATGGTGACGCCGTCAATCATTAGTTGCCGAACTTTGCGCGCACGTAAAATACGATCCGCTTCCGCAAGCTCAACGCGGTTATTGATGCCGAGCAGTTCGCTGGAATCGGGAATCTTCATCGCTGTGACTCGTGATCCCGCACGAATCAGGATCGCCACCATATCTGTCAGATAGTATTCGCGCGCGGGATTATCGGTGCGGAGCTCGTGAATGTGCTCCCAGAGCAACTGCGCATCGAAGCACAGAATTCCGGAGTTAATCTCGCGGACGGCCAGCTGCGAAGGTGTGGCCGCCTTGTGTTCCACAATCTCACTCACACCGCCGTTCGCATCGCGGATGATGCGTCCATAACCCGTGGCATCGTCTACTTCGGTTGTGATCACCGTCGCGCCCGCGCCATCCCCCCGCTGCTGCAGCGCAAGCTGCCTGAGAGTGTCCGGCTGTATGAGCGGGCAATCGCCTACGAAAACGATCAGGCTGCCGCCCAGTGAAGCCAGTTTTTCTTCGCCGCACATGACGGCATGTCCCGTGCCCAGTTGCTCGGTCTGATGGATCGCCTGAACGCCCGCGGCCTCCACTTCGGCGCGTACCTGCTCCGCCTGGTAGCCGACAACCACGAAGATTCTTTCGCGCGGTGCGATTTCGAGCGCCGTATCGATCGCCTGTCTCACGAGAGGCTTGCCGCCGGCCTTATGCAGCACTTTCGCCATCCGGGACTTCATGCGGGTGCCCTGTCCGGCGGCAAGAATCACAACTGCAGCGTCATTCATCATTAGAGTTCCAGTTTAATAAGCGAGCTCAGCGCCGCTTTCGCGATGCCATCGCCAGGTTCATTACCACGCGCGCAATCGCATCCGGGTTGTGGCGTACCCGCTGACCCCTTTGCAGCAGATCTGCGCCGATGACTTCCAGCCCCATGTCTTTCAGCGCGGGGGTATCGTGCTCGATCGGCGACGCATTCTGTTCCGCATACCGGCTGCGCAGCGCGGGTGATATGCGGGACGTGCTGACGACAACGCTGTCCAGTAACTTGCCCCCGGCATGTCTCTCGATGGCCGCCACGTGGTCGGAAGCGCTGAAATTAGTCGTTTCGCCAGGCTGGGTCATTAGATTTACGAAGTAGGCTTTGCGCGCCTTCGAGTTCCGGATGGCCTTCGGAATTCCCGACACAAGCAGATTGGGGATCAGGCTGGTAAACAGCGAGCCGGGACCAAGAGTGATCAGGTCCGCGCTTTCAATCGCAGCCAGCGTGTCTTTCAACGGACGGACGCGGCCAGGCTGGAGGCGTATTTCGCGTATGCGCCTGCGGCTGCGGCTTATCCGGCTTTCCCCGCGCAGGACTCTGCCGTCATCCAGCACGGCTTCCAGTGAAACATTCGCGGCGGTCGACGGGAAGATTCTGCCCGCTATTTTCAGGACTTCAGCGGAACTTTTTACGGCATCGGGAAAATCTCCCGTAATCTCGGTGAGCGCGGTGAGAAAAAGATTGCCGAAGCTGTGCCCTTTCAGGCCATGTCCGGCTTTGAACCGATATTGAAACAGCCGTGAGAGCAGCGCGCCATCCTCGGAGAGCGCCACCATGCAGTTGCGAATGTCCCCTGGCGGCAGGACGTCGAATTCGCGGCGCAGCCGGCCGGAGCTGCCTCCGTCATCCGTGACAGTCACAATCGCGGTGATGTCGACCACTGGTCCGGCATCGCTCTCGGAATGGGTGTATTTCTTCAGCCCTTCAAGCAGCGCCGATAATCCATGGCCACCGCCGATTGACACTACGCGCAACGGCGAATTCATTGTCGAATCGCCCGACCCTCCGCGTTAGTAAACGCCAGAAGAATCCGCCAGCAACAAAGCGCGCAGTCCCGGAAACTGAGAAGCGAGCGCGGAAAATTCCGGATCCTGGCGTGCCAGAATACGGTTTCGCGGCTCCAGATCGATGGCACGTTTCAGGTTCTCACAGGCGCCATTGCCATCGCCCGCGAAACCACAGCACAACGCCATCGTGTAAAGCACATGATCCGCATCCGGCTCGAGCGAGAGCGCTCGTCCAAGGTGGTGTCGGGCCAGCTCGACATCGCGCGCGTTGAGCCGTTCCACGCCATAGTTGAAATGGTCTTCGGCGGTGGACAGGTTAACGTCGGAAGCGCCGAGCCTTCGATCGCAGACCTGAGCGTACGATCTTGCTTTGTCTGAAATATGGGGCGCCGGGCCCTTTGCCACTTCCAGAAACTGTTCCCGCGCTTCGCTCAGTTTGCGCTGTGCAAACAGCCGCACGGCGCTCTCGTAAACCTTCAACTGCAATTCCGAAGCGCTCGGCATTTCCCCTGCAACGGTGCTGTTTGCCGGAGCTGCTGTGGAAGTGATGCTCTTCGTCCCGGCTGCGGATATCTTCTTCTTTGTCATAAGTAGCGACCACCCAAAGGCCACTCGGTACGTGGATTTATAACAGAACGTCTGTTCCAGGCGCAAGCCCCCTCCAACCCCCGATTAAACAGACTACCCCAAGTTTTTCATGTTTTCGGAAGAGTGGAAGGAAGCACTAATCCGTCGTTACGACTTTCGAAACGCATGCACGTTAACAGCCACACAGCGCCTTGCTTCAGGACTTGCTAACCTCAAGGACAGCAGATGACTAAGTGGCTGCTTGTCGTTCTTTGTTGCGCGTCCATCGCGTTTGCGCAGGAAGAACCCCCACGCGACTTCCACGGCGCCGCCGATCTGGATGCCGTCATCAATCAGGCAATCCGCGAAGACAAAATACCTGGCGCCGTAGTGCTGGTTGGACACAAAGGACAGGTCGTTTACCGCAAAGCCTACGGCTCTCGCTCCTTGCTGCCTGTTAAAGACGCTATGACTGTCGACACGATCTTTGACATCGCGTCGCTGACGAAGATCGTGGCAACAACCAGCGGCATGATGAAGCTGGTGGAGCGCGGCCTGGTACGCATAGACGACCCGGTTACCGCCTATCTGCCTGAATTCCAGAATGGTGCCAGTCCGATCACCGTTCGTGATCTCATGACGCATTTTTCCGGTCTGCGTCCCGATCTCGATCTGGAACCGGCATGGAGCGGCTACGACACGGGTATTCGCAAAGCACTGTCGGATAAGCCCGCCGGGCCGCTGGAAACTAAATTCGTTTACAGCGATATCAATTTCATTCTCACCGGAGAAATCATCCACCGTGTGAGCGGGATGCCGGAGAACGAATATTTAAAGCAGCTTCTTTTCGAGCCTCTCGGCATGAAAGATACCGGGTACCTGCCCTCCGCTGATCTGCTCCGGCGCATCGCGCCCACCGAGATGCAGCCCGATGGCACAATCCTGCACGGCGTGGTGCATGATCCGACGGCGCGCTACATGGGCGGCGTTGCAGGGCACGCTGGTGTCTTCTCCACGGCGGACGATCTGGGAAAGTTCTGTCAGATGATTCTTGACGGTGGCGACGGCCTGTTCAGCCCCGCGACGATCCGCACCTTCACAAGTTCAGCGACTGCACCGAATCAACCTGTAATGCGGGGCCTCGGCTGGGATATTCAGTCGCCTTATTCCGGAGTGCGCGGCGATCTGTTTCCCATCGGGTCTTTCGGTCACACAGGTTTTACAGGAACTTCCATCTGGCTGGATCCCGGTTCGCAGACCTGGGTGGTGTTGCTGACCAATTCAGTCCACCCCCATCAAAGAAAGGCCATCACTCCATTGCGCGGCAAGGTGGCGACTGTCGTAGCGGCTTCCGTGAGTTATGAAGATGAAAGCCCGCTCAATCCCGCGCGTGGCACATTGACCGGGCTTGATGTGCTCGAACAGGATAATTTCAAGGTTCTGCAGGGCCGGAAAATCGGCTTGATTACGAACGACACCGGTGTCGACCGTCAGGGCCGGCGCAATGTAGACCTGATGAAAGCAGCAGGTGTGAACGTTGCGTCGCTGTTTGCTCCGGAACACGGGTTAGCAGGCGTTGAAGATCGCGAAAATCTCGGCGACTCTGTCGACACCGCGACCGGAATCAAGGTGTGGAGCCTCTATGGCAAGACGCGCCGGCCAACGCCTGAAATGCTCCGTGGGCTGGACGCGCTGGTGTTCGATATTCAGGACGTCGGGGTGCGCTTCTACACTTATGAGTCGACGATGCTGTACGCCATGGAAGAAGCGGCGAAAGCAAAACTGCCCTTCTACGTGTTGGACCGCCCGAACCCAATCACAGGGACTCACGTCGAGGGCCCCATGCTCGACGCCGACAAGCTTTCTTTTACCGGAGCGTTTCCTCTTCCCCTCCGTCACGGCATGACGATGGGCGAACTTGCAAGGCTGTTCAACGCTTCCAAAAATCTGAACGCCGACCTTCACGTGATTCAGATGACGGGCTGGCGTCGCGAGGATTGGTTCGACGCGACAGGTTTGCCGTGGGTCAATCCTTCGCCCAACATTCGCAGTCTGAACGAGGCCGTGCTGTATCCTGGCATTGCACTGCTGGAGCATGCCACGAACTACTCGGTCGGGCGCGGCACGGATGCGCCTTTCGAACAGATCGGCGCCGAATGGATCAGTGGGCCGGAACTCGCCAAACATCTGAGTGGCCTCAATATTCCGGGAGTTCGGTTCTATCCTGTGAAATTCATGCCTTCCGAAACGGGTGCCGCCGCGAAGCCCAATCTCAATGGCAAGCTCGTCGGCGGAGTGCGTTTTGAAGTGACTAACCGGGGAGTTTTCTCGGCATCCCAACTCGGCTTGGCGGTGGCCTCATCGCTTCAGGCGCTGTACCCGGGAAAAATTTCACTGGAAGGGAGTAAGGATCTGATCGGAAGCAGTGCGGTGGTCAATGCATTGAAGGCGGGGGTGGATGCTTCGCCTGCATCCAGAATCGGGCTTCAGGAATTTCTGAGCCTGCGTCGGAAATTCCTGCTCTATAACTGACATTATTTAGTTAATGTTTACGGTCACGGGCTCTTGAGCAAATCCTTTGCTACGGGGGCCGTGCCCATCACTGCAATCAAGCTGCGGCGGATGAGGTCTTCGGTTGGCTCGTGACAACCTTGTTTTTGCTGCCCACGGGCCGGCCTCTCTTCTTCGCCTCGACCATCCATGACGGGGGTCGCCCGCGACGCCGGCCGCGTCCGCGCGCCAGACGTTCCAGGCTTAAGATTGCTTCTTCCAGTTGCTCACGCTCCTGGCGTAATTCTTCCAGAATTTTAGAAACGTCCATCGGTGACTCCTGTGTTCTGTCGGGTGCGATCTATTTCACCTGCATTGACGCTCTATATTTGGAAGCCGTTCCATTTACAGAACAATCGATGCCTGCGACACCAATTCTACAGATTCGATTTTCACCCGATTGTCCCCGTAACGCAAGTGCTTTGTTCCGGAATTGGAACAAAAGTTTCAAAACGACGCGCGCGGAGTGCCTTGTGCACCAGGTGCGCCGCGCCTCCTCCAATAAAAATAGAACGGTAATCCCAACAAAATCAAGAGAATTCCCGCAATTGACTGGCGTGGTTTAGTCCACATAGTACTGATTTCCAGTATTGTCGCGCCAACGAGGAACAAAAGCGGCACCACAGGGTAGCCGAAGGTCTTGTACGGCCTCGGCAGATCCGGGCGTTTGCGCCGCAGCACGAAAACGGAAGCCGTCGCCATTCCGTAGAGGATCCAGCTGCCGAAAATGACGAAGTCGAAAAGCTCATCGTATTTCCCGGACAACACCAGGACAGACGACCAGACGCTCAACATCAGTATCGAGACTCCCGGGGTGTGAAATGCAGGGTGAATACGCGCCGCCGACCGGAAAAACAGGCCGTCCCGAGCTGCCGCGTACGGCACCCGGGCACCCGTCAGGATTGACCCGTTCAGCGCCGCAAAAATCGAAATCATGGCGGCTATCGAAACCGCGCTCGCTCCCCACCGGCCGCCGATGCGCTGCATCATCTCCGCGGCAACCAGCTTGTGGGCACCCACCTCTCCGGGAGAAAGGACACGAAAATACGCCCAGTTTGCCAGCATGTAAATCGCAATTACACCGATGGTCCCGCCAATCAGCGAAAGGGGCAGGTTGCGCTGCGGGTTCTTGATTTCAGAGGCCACCATCCCCACGTTATTCCAGCCGTCGTAGGCCCAGAGCGCTGCTACCAGCGCCGCGATAAATCCCGCAAATACCGGCGGCGCCGCAGGTAATGGCGTTGCGGCCACGACGGGCAAGGCTGGTTGCGAATAAAACAGCCCAGCCAGAATCACAAATGCAATCAGGCCCAATTTGACGGCCGTGACGGCCACCTGCACGTCGCCGCCGACCCTGACTCCCAGATAGTTCAGGCCACCCAGCAACAGAATCAGCACCAGTGCGAAGACCTGTCCGTACTTCACCGGAAAGGGGCCTACCGTAAACCAAATAGTTTCGAATTGCGGAACGAAGTGGGCGGTATATTCGAAAAAAGCAGTGGCCAGAGTTGCGATCGAGCCGCTCTTTGCCACCCACATCTGGGTCCAGCTATAGAGGAAACCCCACAGCGGCCCGTAGGCTTCGGTCAGATAAACGTACTCTCCGCCTGCCCCGGGCATTGCCGCCGCGAGTTCCGCGTACGTCAGAGCCCCGGCCAGCGAAAGCATGCCGCCCACCACCCAGACCAGAAAAACCAGCCGCACACTGCCGGTGTCGAGGATCATCGACTGGGGGACGCGGAAAATGCCGCTGCCGATCACCGTTCCCACGACGATCGCAAGTGCGGCCCAGATTCCGAGGTCCCGCTTCAGTTCAGCCATTATTTCTATGCCTCACGTTTGGTTTTTGACGCAAATCCAGACAGCCAGCCGACTCCGAACGTCACGCCGCTGCCAATCAAGACCCACCATGTGAAAGGAATCTTTGTTGCGAATTTGACGAAAAGCATCACCACCGCCCCGGCAATCACTCCGGCGATAGCCGCATTCTCGCCTGGTTTCTTCGTCAGAACGCCCAGCAGGAACACCCCGAGTAATATTCCGAGCGTCACGGAAGCGATGGAAAGCCCCGACTCGAGGACAGAACCCCACTGGCCGGCGATCATCGCGATCGACGCCAGCACCGCTCCCCAGAAAATCGTCGAGAAGCGCGATACGCGCAGATAATGCTCCGGCGAATATCTCGCCCGTGTGAGCGGCTGATAAAAATCGGCAACCGTGGCCGAGGCCAAAGAATTGAGCGCGGCTGAAAGGTTTGCCATGGCGGCCGCAATAATCGCAGCCATGGCGAGTCCCGCTACACCCACTGGCAACGACTGCCAGATAAACGTGGGGTAAAGTCTGTCCAGTTCATCTTTCCCGAATGCGCGGCCGCCCTGATAAACCCACAGCAGCATCCCGATGGTCAGGAAGAGCGTGAACTGCACGAAGATCACGATCCAGCTGGAAAGCAGGGCGAGACGGCTTTGGCTCTCCGAGCGGGCGCTCAGCAGACGCTGCACCACCAGCTGATCCGTTCCATGGCTGGCGGTCGTCAGAAAACAGCCGCCGATTACGCCTGCCCAGAACGTATAAGGATTGGTCCACGACCAGTGGAAATCCAGCACGTGCAACTTACCGGCGGGGGCCGCGATTGCCAGGGCGTGCGGCAGACCGCCCGGAATCTTTCCCAGCAGAATAAAGAAACTGACCGCCGCGCCCAGTACGTACATGCCCATCTGGATCACATCCGTCCAGATCACCGCAGTCATGCCACCTTCGAACGTGTAGAAAAGGGTGAGCGCGATGATCACCAGAATCGACGCGGGGCCGCTGGTCCCCAGAATGATCGAGATGACGATCGAAATGGCGAACACCCGCACTCCTTCCGCGAGCGATCTTGTGATCATGAAGATAGCCGAAGTCACCTTGCGCGTTCGTGTGCCGAAGCGGCGCTCCATCAAAGCGTAGGCGGTGAACATCTGGCCTTTAAAATACTGAGGCAGGAAAATTGCGGAGATCACTACACGTGCCGCGAGGTATCCGAATACCACCTGGAGGAAAACGAAGCTGCCGCCGTATGCCAGCGGGGGCGTGCCGATGATGGTGAGGGTACTGGTTTCGGCCGATACTATGGAAAGCGCGATGGCCCACCACGGCGCGGTCTGTCCGCCCAGAAAATAATCTTTGAGGGAATGCTGGCTCTTACGGAAACGCGCGCCAAACCACGTGACACCGGCAAGATACGCGATGATTACGGCGAGATCGATCGTTCGCAACGTGATTGGGGCGATTGTAACAACCGACGCCAGGCGCCCGCTGAAAAGGCGGCCGGGAACTTACCCGGACAGACCGGCGTCCAACATTTTAGTCGACCCTGATTGCTGGAGCGGTGCAGGTTCGGTATACTCCGCTTTGTCCACTTTGTACAATTTTTGGGAATCCGGGAACAGCAAAAGAGTCGGGAGGCAACGTAACGTGTTTGATCGTTTGTCGAAAAATATAGCAGGGTTCGTGACCATCGGTATCTTGGCCGTGTCGTCGCTGGCTTACGCGCAGGCCCCGGCGCCCAAGGGGCCAGCCGTGAAGGATCAGGGCGAATACGACTTGACCGCGGCTGTCCAAAAGGAAAAGGACCCGCAAAAGCAGCTTGAACTTTTAAGACAGTGGGAGCAGAAATATCCCGACTCCGATTTCAAAGGCCAGCGTTCCATTCAGATGGCGCAGGCCGACAGCCAGATCGCCAATAAAGGTGTCCAGCCCGGCGCGACTCCCGCGGACGTGGACGCAGCTCAGAAAGCTTCACAGGATCTGGCCGAAAATCTCGATAAATACCTTTCGGCTGAGAATAAGCCAGCCGCAGCCACTGACGATCAGTGGAAGGCGGCCCGCCAGCAATTGGGGCAACAGGCACACACGGTGCTCGCGGTTCTGGCGATGAACAAGAAAACGCCCGACAACGATGCACTGGCGGAAAAGGAATACAAGAAAGAGCTGGAGCTTTTCCCTGGCGACGCGTCGGCTGCCTACAGCCTCGGCACTCTGATCCTGCGTGAACGCAAGATTGAGCGTATTCCTGAAGCGCTCTTCTATATCGCTAAAGCGATCCAGACGACGGGCCCGATGGCGCTGAGTGCCCAAGGCAAGACCGTTGCGGAAACGTACTTCAAGAAATCGTATGAAGGCTATCACGGCGACGCTACCGGCATCGACGATGTCCGTAAAGCGGCCGCCAACTCACCCGCGATGCCCGCCGATTTCCACATTGAGAGTGTCACCGACATTCAGAAGAAACAGGAAGGCGACGTCGCCGCTTTCAACGCCGCTAACCCCGACAAGGCTCTCTGGCGCCAGATCCGCACGGCTCTGACCGCTGCGGACGGCGACATGTACTTCATGCAGATTAAAGACGCCGCAGTGCCTCCGGCTGGTCAGGCTGGCTTCATGATGTTCCGCGCCAAGGTCATCTCTCAGCCTTCTCCGAAGGAACTGCTCTTGAATGTGGATAGCCCGGTTGGCGATGCGACTCTGAAGTTTGAAGCGCCGCTCAAGGGCACCATCGATCCCGGTACCGAGATGAAGTTCAAGGGAGTGGTCGAATCTTTCGTGAAAGATCCTTACATGCTGACCTTCACGGCTGACAAAGAAGATGTCGATGGCCTGCCCGCCGGCGCCTTCGCCGCCGCTCCCCCTGTCCGCAAGCGCCCGGTTACCAAGAAGAAGTAAACCGAAGGTAAAGTGGTCGAAGCGCCCGGTGGCCTGAAAAGGCATCCGGGCGCTTTTTGTTTAAACTGCTAGAATACAAGTGCTGCATGCCCCTGTACGAATACAAATGCGAATCCTGCGGTAAGACCTTCGAAGTGATTCAGAAGTTCGCCGACGAACCGTTGAAGACGCATCCCGAGTGTGGCGGCATTGTCGAGAGACTGTTCTCAGCCCCCGCTTTTCACTTGAAAGGCACCGGCTGGTACGCCACCGACTACGGTAAAGGCAACGGCAAGTCAGGCCCCTCGAAGTCTGAAGATTCCAAAAAGGAAACCAAGTCGGAGAAATCTGATTCGACGACCAAATCGGAGTCCAAATCTGACGCTAAATCGGACTCAACTTCATCATCGAAGGCGTCCAGCACCGATTCCAAGACCTCTCCTACTACGTAGCCACAATCAATTCCCACTCGCTCACGCTCGGGCTATAGAAACGTCACAGCAACTGGCGCGACCACAGTGAGATGGCTGTAACCCCAGGCGTCAACGCGGGGAAAAGCTCAGCCTTCCCCCGCATTCTCCGCCGCCCACTTCAGATAACGGGCGAGTTCCGCCCGATGCTTCCACGAAAACCGGAAAAACACCAGGGGCGTGATACTGGAAGCCTCGATTCCCGACCAGGTTTCGATCCGCCACTTGAGATACGGGCTGCGCCAGGGAGTCAGCCGGTACCCTTTGAGAAGTCTCCAGACAATACGAATCAAAGTCTGAACGTCACAACGGCTTGTGCGCGCCCTTCTGCTGGTCTTTGTTGGCGTAGTAGCCGCTTCTGGTACGCGCGATCGGATTGCCGGGAGCCTTTACCGTCACCTTGATCTGCCGATACGTCCCATCGAGCGCTGTGTTCGACGGCGTGTAAGCGATCGTGTACTGATTACGAATGTCGTGCGCAACCTGGTGCGCGATCCGATCCACTTCGGAAACATCTTTCGGATAGAAAACCTGGCCGCCGGTGCTTTCCGCCAGCAGTTCCAGCGCCCGGCGGGCTTTCTTCGCTTCCCGCTTCTCCTCATCGCTCAGCAGCCCGATCGCATATATCAGCACGTCATCCTGCTGCGCGAGACGGGTCAGCGCTTCGAGCGAAACCACGCTGGCATTGTCGTTGCCGTCCGTTACCACCAGAATGACTTTCTTGTCCCGCTTGGCGCCTTCTTTCAGGTGCTCAACCGATAGGCGGATGGCATCCCTCATGGCCGTGCCGCCGCGCGAATCAATCTTGGTTAAACCCGCCTCCATTTTCGCGATATCGCTCGTGAAATCGGCGTCGATATAGACTTCGTCGTTGAAGTTGATGATGAAAACTTCGTCCTGCTTGTTCGAATCCTTCACCAGCGCGAGCGCAGCGGATTCCACGCCTGCCCGCTTCTCGCGCATGCTGCCGCTGTTGTCGATAATCAGGCCCATCGATACCGGCACGTCTTCACGCTTGAACAGTTTCATCTGCTGCAAAACACCGTTCTCGAAGACCTGGAATGCGCTCTGAGGCAGGTTGGTGATCAGTTTGCCGTTCTTGTCGGACACCGTGACATTGAGCGGAACCAGCCTTGTGTCAGTGGAGAAAATCGCGTCGCCGGAATCGCCTTCCGACTTCTCCTGCTGGGCAAACAGTGTGGGCTGAATGAAAAAAAGCGGAACTAATAAAAAAGGGGCGAAGATTGTAACCGCCCCTGCCATAGTCAAATTTCTCGATAAATTATTGCGTCGGTGCATAATAGCCCGTTCTCCAGAATGCGTGCAGGGGCGGGAGCCCCCTCGGCTGTACCAGTTTGACACTAACCTTCCGGTACTTGCCGTCGCGGACCTGGTTTGATGGGCTATAACCGAGAACATATTGATTTCGAAGCTCAATTCCGATTTTTGCCGCCACATCGGGCAGCTCATTCAAATTCTCGACGACGAAGTGTCTGCCTCCCGTGGGCTCCGAGATATCGGTCAGCAGCCCCGGTCCGGCCAACTCCTCCGGCGTACGCCCGCGCGACTGCACTGGCTCGTAAATTCCGATCGCATAGATCTGGACGTCCGATTCCTTCACAAGGTTCTTGATTTCGCTCTCGGTGTAGCGGCTGCTGTTGTCGCCGCCATCTGAAATCACCACCAGAGCCTTGCGCGGATTATGGGCCTTCTTCATCGTATGAAGTCCCAGAAGAATGCCATCGAGCAGGGCGGTCCGTCCCTTGGATTGTGTAAACGTAAGACGGTTCTGGATCTCTTCCAGATTGTGCGTCAGAGGCGTGACCAGCTCCGGCCGGTCGTTGAACACCACCAGGAATGCCTCGTCCTCCGGATTCGCCGTCTTGAAGAACTCACTGACAGCCTGCCGCGACTTGTCCAGCTTCGGTCCCATGCTGCCGCTGGTGTCGAAAACTATTCCGATGGACAGCGGCGCGTCTTCGCTGCCGAAGGACACCAGTTTCTGCTCCAACTTGTCTTCGAAAACCTTAAACGACTCCTGCTCAAGCCCGGTAACGAAACGATTCAGCGGGTCCGTCACCGTGACCGGAATCAGCACGACATTTGTATCAATCCTGATGTTGGCGCGGGGAAGGGGAGCAGTCTGCTCGGCAGGTTTGGCGCGTGGTGTGATCTCTGCCGGATCTTCCGCAGACCACAGATATCCTGCACAAATCACAGAGGAGGCGGCCAGCAGCAGTCGAATCGGAACCCGGCGGGATCGCATCAGGTGCTTCCCTTTCTGCCTGGAGTCTAACACGGGGGGCTCGTGGTAAGATCGCGTGTGCATCGGAAAATCCTGGGCGTTATCCCGGCCCGGTTCGCTTCATCTCGCTTCCCAGGCAAAGCCCTGGCCAAAGTCGATTCCCGCACGATGCTGGAGCATGTTTACGAGCGGGTTTCGATGGCGCGCTACCTCGGCGCGATCGTTATTGCCACTGACGATAAGCGCATTTACGAAGAAGCCAGACGCTTCGGCGCGCGCGTGGCAATGACCCGTGAAGACCATGTGTCCGGCACAGACCGCGTGGCGGAAGTGGCCTCCGCATTCGAGGATTACGAACTGGTCGTCAACATTCAGGGCGATGAGCCCCTGATCGATCCCAACGCCATCGACGCGGCCATTCTTCCGCTGCTTGAAGAGCCTGCGATCCCCATGGGAACGCTGAAAAAGCGCATCGAAGACCCGCGCGAGATCAACGATCCGAATGTGGTCAAGGTCGTGACCGATCGTTTCGAAAACGCCATCTACTTCTCGCGCGCCTGCATTCCTTATCTCAGGGACCTGAATCGAGACCAGGCAGGAATTACGCATTTCAAACATATCGGCCTTTACGTGTACCGTAGAAATTTCCTTCTCCGTTATTCAGACATGCCAAAAGGGCCGCTGGAACAAATTGAAAAGCTGGAACAGCTTCGTGCCCTTGAAAACGGGTTCCAGATCCGCGTTATCGAAACCGACTATGAATCGTTTGGCGTTGACACCCCCGAAGATATGGCGCGCGTGAAGGCCCTGATCGAAGCAGCCCGCTCGTCAGTAACCCGGACGGGGGTTGCGAATGGCTAAATTTATCTTTGTCACTGGCGGTGTGGTTTCGTCCCTGGGCAAGGGCATCGCGGCGGCATCGATCGGCTGTCTGCTCGAAAGCCGCGGCCTTACCGTTTCGCTGCAGAAGTTCGATCCCTACCTGAACGTCGATCCGGGCACCATGAGCCCGTTTCAGCACGGCGAAGTCTTCGTCACCGACGACGGGGCCGAAACGGATCTCGATCTCGGACACTACGAGCGCTTTACTCACTCCCCGCTCACCCGGGACAACAACCTGACCAGCGGCCGCATCTACGAGCAGATCATCCAGCGCGAGCGCCGCGGCGATTACCTCGGCATGACCGTGCAGGTGATTCCCCACGTCACCAACGAGATCAAAGCCGCCATCAAGAAACTTTCCGGTCAGGTCGATGTCGTGATCTGCGAAATCGGCGGCACCGTCGGCGACATCGAGTCCTTGCCTTTCCTCGAAGCCATCCGCCAGGTGCGGCACGAAGTGGGCCGCGAGAACTGCATCTTCGTCCATGTCACGCTGGTCCCCTGGATCAACGCCGCGCAGGAATTAAAAACCAAGCCCACCCAGCACAGCGTCAAGGAACTGCGCGCCATCGGTATCCAGCCGGACATCCTGCTCTGCCGCGCCGAGCGTTTCCTGCCGACGGAGATGAAGGACAAGATCGCGCTCTTCTGCGACGTCGATCCCGAAGCCGTCATTACGGCGAGCGATGTCAGTTCCGTGTACGAAGTTCCGCTGACGTTCGCCGAGGAAAAGGTCGACGAGATCATCCTTCGACATCTCCATCTCGATTCCGGTCGCCCCCGCGATCTCCGCAAGTGGACCGCCATGCTCGAACGCATGCGGAATCCGAAAGACCAGATCGATATCGCGCTCGTCGGCAAATACGTTGAATACGAAGATTCGTACAAGAGCCTGAAGGAAGCCCTGCTTCACGGCGGCATCGCCCACAACGTCAAGGTCAATATCCATTGGACCGAAGCCGAGAGCTTCGAAAAGGGCCGTCTCGAACGGGAGCTGGAACAATATGACGGCATCCTGGTCCCGGGCGGCTTCGGCAAACGCGGCATCGAAGGCATGATCAACGCCATCGAATATGCGCGCGTGCATAAGGTGCCTTACTTCGGTATCTGTCTCGGCATGCAGACCATGGTGATCGAGTACGCCCGCAACGTCTGCGGCCTCAGGGAAGCCAACTCTACCGAGTTCAATCCTGCTACTCCGCAACGCGTGATCTACAAACTACGCGAACTCAAGGGCATCGATGAGCTTGGAGGCACCATGCGTCTCGGGGCGTGGCCGTGCGTGCTGAAACCCGGCAGCTTTGCCAACAAGGCTTACGGCGCCGTTTCGATCAGCGAACGCCACCGCCACCGCTTCGAATTCAACCGCGAATTCGAACAGGCCCTGACCTCGAAGGGTCTCAAAATTACCGGCGAAACTCCCGACGGCACCTACGTCGAGATCTGCGAAATCGAAGATCATCCCTGGTATCTCGGCTGTCAGTTCCATCCCGAGTTCAAATCGAAGCCGCTCGAACCGCATCCGCTGTTCAGTTCGTTCGTAGCCGCCGCCTGCCGTTTCCGCGCTCACCGCATTGCGTTCCAGGAAGCCCCGCTGCTGCCCGAACCGGATTACGCCGTCGAATGATGTTGAACGTTCACAACCTGTTACCCGCGTGCCGGGCAGTCAAATCGTTCAGAGCCGCGACCGCGAGGGAGTGGTTGGTCCAGTGAGTATCACCTTCTCTGACTTCGAAAACCCCGCCCAGCTGGTTCTCATCGCAGGCCCCTGTGTCATCGAGAGCGAAGAGCACGTCAACCGAATGGCCGACGCCATCTCCTCCATTGCCTCGGAAGCCGGCTTTCCTTATGTCTTCAAAGCCTCTTTCGACAAGGCCAACCGGACCAGCCTGAAGGGCTATCGGGGGCCCGGCGCAACCGAAGGTCTCGAAATTCTGGGCCGCCTTCGAAAACGCGGCTTCTCAGTCCTGACAGATATCCACGAACCCGCCCATGCCGCCGCGGCAGCCGAAGTCGTCGACATCCTGCAGATCCCGGCCTTCCTTTGCCCCCAGACC
>ODAK010003036.1_pt1 | contig 17502 bp, 11 predicted proteins | sample 1539591 | NCBI WGS metagenome assembly ODAK01 (sample SAMEA3539303, study PRJEB22396) | soil metagenome | biome: tundra; feature: field; material: soil | place: USA | collected 2010-05 | depth 0.15 m
TAGAGGCCTTCGAGCGCCAGCGTGAGCGAGCGATAATCCATCAGCGGCGAGTCTTGCATGCGCTCGCGCAAGCTCGCGCGCAATCCGGAGAGGCTGTGCAGGTCGCTCGCGAGCCGCACGTTGATCTCGACATACTCTTCCTCCGTGCGGGCGACCAGGTCGCCCAGGCCGGCCGCCGTAAGCAGGCTTGCAGCAGTGCAGCTTTGGCCGTAGGTTCCCGCGAGAGTAGTCATCGGCGTTCCCGCGTACAGGGCTTCGCAGGTCGACGTGACGCCATTGTACGGAAAGGGATCGAGAGCGATGTCGATCTCGTGCCGGAGGCTCCAGAAATCTGCGTCGGACACCGGCGCAAGCAGCCTGAGGCGGGAAGGATCCACGCCGTGTCCCGCAAAGGCTGCCTCAAACCGCTCCCGTGTCGATCTGCCGGGAATTCCAATGATGAGAAGCTTCGATCCAGCGACGCGCAGGAGGACGCGCGACCATGCGGCGATCACCGCATCGTTTATCTTCCAAAGATTATTGAAAGAACCAAAGGTGATATGGCCGGAGGTTAGCGCCGGCAACGGGCCAGCGGGCAAGGCGTCGTCATCGGGCCGGAAGCACCACTGCGCACGGGGCAGGCGCAACAATCGTTCGCTGTGGAAGCGATCTGCGAAGCCGGGAGGGTCGGCGACCGCATCGGTGATTCGAAAATCCATCGCGCGCAGGCCGGTCGTGTTGCCATGTCCAAGATAGGTGAGCTGCAGCGGCGCCGGCTTGCGCGCGAAGCACAGCAGCCGGCCGCCGCGCGTGTGTCCGGCCAGATCGACGAGAATATCGATGCCATCGGCACGAATCAGCGCAGCCAGGCTGTCGTCGGACAGGTGTGCCACTTCGCGCCAAATGTCGGCATGCTGTCGGATTCGAACGGTAACAGCGTCGCTCGCGTTGGTATTGTGGTAGCAATTGACCTGAAACCGCTGGTGATCGTGGTGCGCGATCACCGGCTCTATGAATTTGGCAACCGCGTGGCGGCGAAAATCCGGGGAAACGTAGCCGATGCGCAGGCGCCTGCGCGGGTCGCGGTCGTTTGCATACAACGGCACTCTTGCCTGTAGCGGCGCTTCATGGATATCGGCCCAGCGGCGGTGTTCAGCATATACCTCCTCGGGACCGTACTCGGGCAACAATTCCATGCAGTAGAGCAGATTGTCGTGAGCGTCGCAGAAGCGCGGCTCGATGCTTAACGCGCGGCGGAAGCAACGGATCGCAGCATCGACCTGCGCCGTCGCCCGGTAGGCCATGCCCAGGTTGTTGACCAGCCCGGGATCCGCGGAGACGCGGGCCAGCGCGGCTTCGTAGTGCACGATCGCGTCCTCGGGATTTGCGCGACTCAGTTCGATATTGCCCAGATTCATCAGGGCTGGCGCGGAATCGGGGGCGAGGCGCAGAACCTGTTTGAAACACTCGGCCGCCTCGTCGAGGTTGCCGGAATTGGCGCGGCACAGCCCCAGGTTATTCAAAAGCGCGAAATCATGCGGAGCAGCCTGTAGCGCCGCCTCGAAGCACGCGGTGGCGTCCTGCCAGGCTCCCGCGTTCAGGAACGCCGTGCCCTTGGCGATGAGGTCCTCCGCTGAAGGTCGGCGGCGAAGGCCTATGATCTGTGTTAGTTTCGTGAGGAGCATCTCGTATTTCCCGCAGGACATCGGGGGCGCGCCACCGATCGATCACGCTTCGGACTTGCGTCACGCTGCTGGAAACCTCGCCGCGGGCTTGTCAGGTTCGCTCGCCGCACCAGTCTCTCCATGCATTACGATACAGCGCTTCCAGGTCGCGCGTAAACGCGGCGGCATCCATAAGCGGCGAAGCGCGCAGAGTCTCGCGCAAACGCCGGCGCAACTCGCCCAAGCGCTCGCGGTTGCGCGCCAGGGAGGAGGCAATGTCGAGATATTCCGCTGCGCTATGCGCCACCAGTTGCGGCAGCCCGGCGCTGCTCAACAGGCTCAGGCCCGCGCGCGACTGGAATGCCTCTCCCGCCAGGCTGATCACCGGCACGCCCTGCCACAGTGTCTCGCAAGTCGTCGCGCCGCCGTTGCACGGATACGAATCGAGCGCGATATCGACCTCGTTATGCAGCGCCAGAAACTCGTTTCGGGGCAGGCGCTCCCTGAACTCTATTCGCTGCCGATCGACTCCATTGCCGCTGAATGTTTGCAGGATGCGCTCGCGCGCGCTGCCGGGTGCGATGGTCGCGAGAACCAGGCGGACGTCCGGCACTCGGCGCAGCAGATCGGCCCACAGGCCAAGCAGCTCGGCATTGAGCTTGGACACGCTGTTCATGGACGCGAAGCTCACATAGCCATTGCGCGCGGCGGGCAGCGAGCCGACTTCTGCTATCCCCTCGGCGCGCGGGCGGAAACACCAAACGCTATGCGGCATGCGCAGCAATCTTTCCCGGTAACGCGACTCGCTCACGCCGAGCGGATCGGCGTAGGCATCGGTCACCCGATAATCCATGGCACGCATGCCCGTGGTATTCGGGTAGCCGAGGAAAGTCATCTGCACCGGGGCCGGCTTGCGCGCGAATGCCAGCAGGCGGGTACCGTAGGTATGGCCGGACAGATCCACAAGCACATCAATTTCGTCCTGCGCGATCAGCGCCGCCAGTTGCGCATCGTCGAGCATGCGAATCTCGCGCCAGGTGTAGCCATACATGCCCGTGCCGTGAGCGGGCATGGCCGCGTTGACGTAGCAAAAGACCTCGCATTTCCGCGGATCATGCTGAGCGAGAAAAGCGTCGATGAAAGGCGCCGCCGCATGCTGGAAATAATCGGCCGACACATAGCCTATGCGCAGTCGACGTTCAGGATCCGGCGAATTGGAAAAATCGCGCTCGCGATACAACGGATCGGCGAAGCGCCGGCCCCATTCGAAATGCTCGGCGGCGACTTCCTCGATGCTGGCGCGATCGGACATGTTGAGCGCGAACAGCATGCTGCTGCGCGCATCGGCGTAATCCGGCGCTTGGGCGAGACACAGGCGAAACGATTCCACCGCAGCCGACGCTTCGCCCAGCGACATCAGGGTCAAGGCGAGATTGTAATGCACCGCGGCGTCTTTCGCGTCGATAACGAGCGCCGCCCGGTACGCCTTGGCCGCGTCGTCCAGGCGTCCGGCCTCGTGATCGAGGTTGCCCAGATACATGAGCGCAAGCGCGGAGCCCGGGTCGCGGGCAACGGCACGCGCGAAAGCGGCGCGCGCCTCGTCGCGGCGGCCGAGCGCGCGATAGGTCAGCCCAAGTTCGGCAAGGGTTGCGGCATCCCTGGCATCCTGTCGCAGTGCTGCTTCCAGGCTGGCGAGCGAGGCGTCGAACTCGCCGCGCTCCCGCTCGGCGCTGCCGCGCGCGACGAGTTCGGCGCTATCTGTCGCGCGCGTGCCCAGCAACTGTCGCAGCAGCAGCCTAAGCACGCCCAACCTGCTCGCACCAGCGCCGCCAGGCCTCGCGGTACAGCGCTTCGAGGGCGCGTGTGAAACGCGCTTCGTCCAGCAGCGGCGAGTCGCGCATGCGCTGGCGCAGTCCCCGGCGCAACTGCGACAGCTGCACGCGATCCAACGCCAGCTCGCGTGCAATCCGCAGGTAGTCCGATTCAGAATGCGCGACCAGCTCCGGCAGGCCGATCACCGAGAGCAGGCTTAATCCGGCGCGCGACTGGAACAGCGGACCGGCTAGACTGAGCACCGGCACGCCCGACCACAGAGCCTCGCAGGTAGTCGCGCCGCCGTTGCAGGGATAGGTATCGAGAGCGATATCGATTTCCCGGTACAAGGCCCAGAACTGCTCGCGCGCGAGCGGCGCGCGGATCGACAACGTTTCGGCCGGCACGCCGTGGCGCGCGAATTCGGCCGCGATGCGTTCGCGCGCCTCGCCTGCGGCGACCGTTGTCAGGACCAGGCGCGCCTGCGGTATGGACAGCAGCAACCGCGACCACAGGGCGATCATCTGCGGCGTGAGCTTCAGCATCGAGTTGAGCGAGCCGAAAGTGATCTGCCCCGAGCGCAGCGCCGGCAGCGGCCCGGGTTCGGGCATGGAAGCAGACGGCCGGAAACACCACAGGCTGTGCGGCAGGCGCAACAGCCTCTCGGTGTAATAGCCCTCGGCGGCGCCCGGAGGATCGACGATTGCGTCGGTCAGGCGATAGTCCATCGCGCTCATGCCGGTAGTTGCAGGGTAACCAAGATAAGTCAGCTGCACCGGCGCGGGCTTGCGCGCAAACACTCCGAGCCGGTTACCGCTCGTATGCCCGGACAGATCGATCAGGATGTCGATGGCGTCGGAGCGGACCATGCCCGCAACGGCCTCGTCGTTTTGCCAGCGCACGTCGCGCCAGCAGGCCGCCAGTGCGCGCAACCGCGCCGTGGTGGCATCGATATTCTCGGTGCTGGAATAGCAGTAGGTTTCGAAGCCGGCGGGATCGTGAGCGGCGAGTATGGGCTCGATGAAGCTGCTGGCGGCATGCTCGCGGAAATCGGCCGACACATAGCCGATGCGCAAGCGTCGCAGCGGATCTGCCGCATTGACGTGGCCCGTCTGGCGGGCGCGCAAGGGCTCGGCGTTGACCTCGGCCCAGCGGCAATGCGCCGCGCGCACCGCCAGCGGATCCTCTCCCAGAAGCACCAGCAAGAACAGGTAGCCGGCATAGGCTTGCGAGGCATCGGGCTGATGCTGCACCAGGAGGCGATAGACGGCCAGCGCGTCGTCCATGCGCCAGCAGGCCTGCAGCGTCAGCGCCTGGATGTGCATTGCAGGGCCGTGCCCGGGATCGAGCGCGAGCGCCCGGGCGCTGAGCTCCAGCGCGCGCGCATGGCGTCCGGCCTGGCGATTGGCCTCGGCCGCATTGCATAGCGCCTGCAGCCGGTCTCCCGCAAGCCCGAGCGCGGTCTCGAAGCGCTCGCGCGCGAGCTCTTTTTCGCCGCGCTCGAGCGCGATTGCGCCCAGCAACTCCCACGGCCCGGGGGCGGCCGCGTCGCGCGCGATCAGGCCTTCGCACACCTGCACGGCTCCGGCGTAATCGCGCGAGCGCATCAGCGCCAGCGCCTGCGGCAGCGAGGACTCCGACTCAGGCTCCGGCGCCAGGCTGCCCGCGGGCACACCGGAGCCGACCAAGTGCCTGATCAGCCGCTTAAGCATGACGCTCGCCTTGCTGGCTGCACCACTGCCGCCATATCTGCTGATAGCCCGCCTCCAGCGCCCGCACATAGGCCGGCGCATCCAGTAAAGGCGAAGCCAGCATGCGTTGGCGCAGCGACAGCCGCAGCCGGCGCAGGCTTTCCAGATCGCCGGCCAATCCGAGCGCGAGCTTCAGATACTCGTCTGCAGTGCCTGCGATCAGCTGATGCATGCCTGTGTTCGCAAGGATGCTGACGCCGCTGCGGGAAAATCCGTAGTCCCCGGCGAGCGTTACCACCGGAACCCCCATCCACAGCGTATCGCAGGTCGTCGCGCCGCCGCTATACGGAAACGGGTCCAGCGCTATGTCCACGCCGGCAAACTGGCGCCAATAGTCGGCGCGCCCGAGCCGCGCCAACGTGCTCACCCGGCCCGGATCGATCCCGGCCAAAGCGCCGCGTATGCGCGCCGCCGCCGCATCGTCGGGCACGGCCAGGACCAGCAAACGCGATCCGGGCACTTCGCGCAACACGCTCGCCCACAATTCCAGCACCCGCTGGTTCAGTTTGGCGATGTGATTGAACGAGGCGAAGGTCACATAGCCGCGCTGCAGCGCCGGCGGCGCGCACACCGGCGGCGCATCTGCCGGCGGCTCGTAACACCACAGGGTCTGCGGCAATCGCAGCAAGCGCTCGGTATGCGCCTGATCGCTCAGCCCGGCCGGATCGGCGCAGGCATCGGTGACACGGTAGTCGATCGCCGCCATGCCGGTCGTGTTCAGATACCCCAGATAGCTCAGTTGCACCGGCGCGGGCTTGCGCGCGAACAGTTGCAGACGATTGCCGCTGGTGTGTCCGGAAACATCGATCAGGATATCGATTCGATCGGCGCGGATCGCCTGCGCCGCGGCGTCGTCTGGCCAGGCTTGGATCTCGCGCCAGACATCCGCGCTTGCTTGCAGCCGCTCGGTGACCGCATCGCGATTCCTGCCGTTGTTGTAGCAGAATACCCGGAACTGCGAGCGATCGTGCCGCCTGAGCACAGGCTCGACGAAAGACGCGAGCGCATGAGTGCAGAAATCGGCGGAAACGTAGCCCAGCCGGATGACTTCCCCGGCCGCAGGCCTGACATGCGCATGCTGGGCGCGGGCATGCATGCGCCCCCAGGCGGCGTGTTCGTCACGCACCTGGCGCGGATCCAGACCGGGCACGCTGTTCAGGGTAAACAGCAGATTGCTGCCCAGATCGGCTGCTTCGGCATGTCCCGCCAGGACCTCGCGATACAATGCGACTGCTTCCTCCGGGCGCCCCTGGCCGTACAGCAACAAACCCAAGTTGCTGTGGATCAACAGCCAAAGCGGCCGGTCGGCGCCGGCATCGGCCAGAGCCGCGGCCGCGCGGTAACAGCTCTCCGATTCGGCCGCCTGACCCGCTTCCTGCAGCAGCCGTCCCAGGTTATACCAGGCCTCCGCCAGCGCGGGATCGAGTTCGAGCGCGCGGCGGAACGCCAGCTCGGCCTCGTCTGTCTGCCCGATTGCATCGAGCTCAGCGCCAAAGTTGCACCAGAGTCTGGGATCCTGCTGCTGCAATCCCAGGCTCTCCCGGTAGAGGTCGGCCGCAGCGGCATGGTCGCCCGCCGCCGCGCGCCCCGCCGCCTGGTCGATGCAAAGCTGCAGACGGTCCGGCGCGGCGACGGCGTCGGTGTCCGCGGACGCACAATCGCTATCGCGGGCACGGCGCAGCAACGCGTGTACCAGGTCCTTCAGCATGCGCCGCCTCGCGCCGCTGTTTGACGCGCGCACCATTGCCTCCAGACCGTGCGGTAGCAGTCCTCCAGATCGCGCGTGTACGCCGCCGCAGCGAGCAGCGGCGAGGCGCGCATGCGCTCGCGCATGCCCGCGCGCAGCTGGGCTAAGCGCATCCGGTCACCCGCCAGATCGCGCGCGATGCGCAGATATTCGTCCTCACTATGCGCCACCAATTCCGGCAGGCCGATGGTGGTGAGCACGCTCAGGCCGGCGCGCGCCAGAAACGACTTGCCCGCCAGATTGACCAGGGGAACGCCCAGCCACAAGGTTTCGCAGGTAGTGGCGCCGCCGTTGCAGGGAAACGGATCGAGGGCGATGTCGATGCGGCCGTGCAAGTCCCAGAATTCCTGCCACCGCAGAAAAGCATGGAATTCCAGCCTCGTCGGATTGATCCCGTTCAGCTCGAACTCGCGCGAGATCCTCGAGCGCGGAGCCCCTGCCGGAACGCCGGCCAGCACCAATTTCGATTCGGGTAGCGCGACCAGCAGCCGCGACCACAAAGCGACCAGCTGCGGCGTGAGCTTGAACGCGGAATTGAGCGAACCGAAGGTGATATGCCCGGTGGCGGACGCAGGCAATGGTCCGACCTCGGGCATCTGCAGCGGCGGCGCGAAACACCACAGGCTGTGCGGCAGCCGCAGCAACTGCTCACGGTAATGCACCTCGCTCGCGCCAGGTGGATCCGCGCGCGCGTCGGTGAGGCGGTAGTCCATCTGCGCGAGACCGGTGGTGCCAGGATAGCCAAGATAGGTCACCTGCACCGGCGCCGGCTTGCGCCCGAACAGCCCCAGCCGGTTGCCCGAAGTATGCCCGGAAAGATCGACCAAAATATCGATGCCGTCGCTGCGGATCAGATCGTCCGCCGCCGCGTCCGGCAACGAAACGATATCGCGCCAACCCGATGCAAGTGCCTCGCAGCGCCGGGTGATGTCATCGGTTACCGGCGTATTGGAATAGCAATACGCTTCGACGCGCGCCGGATCGTGATGATCGAGCAGAGGCAAGACAAAATCGCTCATCGCGTGGCGGCGAAAATCGGCCGAGACGTAGCCGACGCGCAGGGGACGCTCGGGTTGCGGCGAATTGCGATGCTGCGGAGCGCTCGAATCCGATGCTGCGCAACACTCGGCCCAGGCGCAATGCGCCTCCAGGATGAGCGCAGGATCGGCGCCGGCGCGGTTGAGCAAGGTCATATGGCTGGTGTGCAGCGCGGCGAAATTCGGGTGCAGCCGGAGCGCGTCGCGACAGGCCGCGAGCGCCTCGTCGCTGCGCCAGGAGGTTTCCAGGGCAAGCACATGAATATGCAGGAACGGCGCGAAGCCAGGTTTGAGTGCAAGGGCGCGCCCGATGAGATCCAATGCGCGCTCGCACCGGTTCGCCCTGCGATTCGCCTCGGCCGCATTGGCGAGCGCCTGCGCTTCATCGCCCGCCAACATTAGCACGCGCTCGAAGCGCTCGGCCGCCAGCGGATAGTCACCCAGATTGAGCGCGGCGGCGCCGAGCAGTTCCCACGCTTTGACCATCCTGGGATCGTGCTCGAGCACCTGCTCGCAAATCCGCGCCGCACCCGCAACGTCATGCAACTGCAGCAGCCTGACGGCCTGCTCGATCTGCGGCACCGTGGCGTCTCCGGCGACGCGCGGTGCGCCCCGGCGCAGCAAGCCCGTCAGCAGTCCCTTCAGCATGATTGGCTTCGCGACATGGATCGGGCGCACCACCTGCGCCATGCATCGCGATAAAGGGTTTCCAGATCGCGCGTGAACCCCTGGGCATCGAGTAGCGGCGACGCGCGCAGCCGTTCGCGCAGCGACGCGCGCAGTTGCGCCAGGGCTGGCAGGTCCGCCGCCAGGCCGAGCGCGATATCTACATAGCCTTCCCATGAGTCGGCGACGAGTTGCGCCAGCCCGGCATTGGTGAGCAGACTGGTGCTGGAGCGGGAGGCAACGCTGCTGCCGCTGCGGCTGACCACCGGCACGCCCAGCCACAAACTCTCGCAGGTTGTGGTGGCGCCATTGCAGGGAAAGAGGTCGAGCGCGATATCGACCTGCAAGTACTGCTGCAGGTAGGCCTCCAGGGGCACGCGCCCGACGAGATCGAGACGATCGGCGTGTACGCCGGCTGCATCGAAAATTTCCAGCATCCGGTCGAGACTCTCGCCGCCGGGCGCGCCGATCATACGCAGGCGGGCGCCGGGCAGCCGGCGCATCAGCAGTGCCCAGGCCTGCATCGTCTCCTTGCCGATGCGCTGAAATTCGCAAAAGGAGCCGAAGGTCACATAGCCCCGGCTCTGCGCAGGCAAGGCATTGCACGCGGGCATTCCGGCCGGGGGCAGGTAGCACCACTTGCTATGCGGCAGGCGCAAAAGTTGTTCCCGGTAATGACTATCGGACGCGCCCTCAGGGTCGGCGTAGCGATCGGTGATTCTGTAATCCATCGCGGCCATGCCGGTGCCGCCCCAGGAGTACCCTAGCCAGGTCATTTGTACCGGGGCTGGCCTGCGCGCGAACAACAGCAGACGGTTGCCGCTGGTGTGTCCTGAAAGATCGATGAGTATATCGATACCGTCGTCCCGCATCAGCCGCGCCGCCTCGTCATCCGCAAGCGCGGCGATGTCGCGCCATTCGTCCGCGAGCCCGCGCAAGTGCTGCGTGACGTCGTCCGGTCGCGCGCAATTGGAATAGCAGTATACGCGCACGACGTGCCGGTCGTGGCGTGCAAGAAACGGCTCAACGAAATAGGCCATCGAATGGCGGCGGAAGTCGGCCGACACGTAGCCGATACGCAACGGCCGGTCCGGGTCGGGCGGATTAGCGTGCAGTTCGGCCGCAACCGACAGAGAGTCCGCATGCAACTCGCCCCAGCGGCGGTATTCAGCCGCCAGCTGCTGCTGCGGCAGCATATCGGCACGACTCAGCAGGAACAGCAGATCGGAGTGGCCAACGATATTGCCGGGATTGAGGTCGAGATCGCGGCGCAGACAATCGACCGCCTCGTCCAGCCGACCCAGCGCCTCCAGGGCACTGCGCCTCACCTGCCGCGCGCGGCTGTCCTGCGGCCGCAGCGTTAGCGCCCGTTCGCTCAGTTCCAGAGCTCGGCCGAGATGCCCGGCTCGGCGGTTGATTTCAGCCGCATCGATCAGGTAGTCGGGCTCGTCCGGGTCGATGGCCATGACATGCGCATAGCATTCGAGTGCCCGCTCCGGCTGGTTCCCATCCAGGGCGATGCGGCCAAGCAGGCTCCACGCATGCGCCTGGCGTGGATCCAGGGCGAGCGCCGAGCGGCACAGCGACTCGGCCGCCGCTTTATCGCCGCCGCGATAGAATTCCAGCGCTTGAGCGACACGCTGTTCAGTCGCGGCGGCGCTTTCGGCATCCGCTTCCATCGAAGAACCGCGCTTGAGCGCCTGCAGCAAACCCTTTAGCACGATGCCTCTCTTGCGCCCACGGCTCGGCGCCATGCCTCGCGGTACAACTGCTCCAGGACATTGACAAAACGCGGGGCGTCCAGCAGCGGCGAGCGCGCGAGGCGTTCACGCATGCCGGCGCGCAACCCGCATAGCGCCGGCACGGCGCTTGCTAGCCGCAAAGCAATATCGAGATATTGCCGCTCGTCGGCAGCGACGAGTTCCGCGAGTCCCGCGTTGACCAGAACCGTCGTGCCCGAGCGCCCGAAACCGAAACTGCCGGCGAGGGTCACCACCGGCAGGCCCATCCATAGCGAGTCGCAGGTGGTGGCCCCGCCGGTGTAGGGAAAGGGATCGAGCGCAATATCCACCTCGCCGAAAACCTGCCAATATTGCCCGCGCGCTAGCCGCGGCAAGGTGCGGATGCGCGCGGCATCGATGCCGTGTTTCTCCAGCACAGCGCGGATTCGGGCGGCGGTCTCCTCGTCGGGGAACGCCATCACCTGCAGGCGCGAGGTGGGCAGCCGGCGCAGGAGTTCGGCCCACAGACCCAGGACCCGGTCATTCAACTTGGCGACGTGATTGAACGAGCCGAAGGTGATATAGCCGCTGCGTTCCACGGGAGCCGAGGCGACGCTCGGCGCATCCTCGGGCGGTTGGTAGCACCACATCGTTTGCGGCATGCGCAGCAGGGTTTCGCTATGCAGCCGGTCGCTCGCACCGGGCGGGTCCGCGCTGGAATCGGTGATGCGGTAATCCATTGCCGCCATGCCCGAAGTATTCAGGTAGCCGAGATAGCCGATTTGTACCGGCGCAGGTTTGCGCGCAAATACGCCCAGCCGGTTGCCGCGGGTATGTCCCGAAAGGTCCACCAGAATGTCGATCGCGTCGGCACGGATCAATTGCGCCGCCCGGGCGTCGTCGGCGCCATCGATGGCGCGCCAGCAATGCGCCTGCCGTTGCATATTCTGCGTAAGAGCATCGGCCTCATTCGCATTGCTGTAGCAGTATATCTCGAAGCTTTCGCGGTCGTGGCAGGCAAGGATGGGGCGGATGAAGCCCGCCGTCGCGTGTTCGCGGAAGTCCGCCGACACATAGCCTATGCGCAGGCGGCGCGAAACGCCGGCAGGCGCATGCGCTTGGCACCGCAACACATCCGCATACCGCCGTCCCCAAAGACGATGTTCGGCATACCAGTGTTCCAGATCGCGCTGCACCAGCGCATTCGACATAAACAGCATGAATTGATGCGCCAGCGCATCGTCGGGCGCGCGCGCGCGCGCCTCGCGCAGGCACGCGATCGCGTCCTCGACCAGCCCGCGTTCATACAGCGCCAGCGCGAGATTGTTCCTGGCCTGGGCTTGCCCGGGATCGACTGCCAGAGCCGCCCGGTAGTGCACGGCAGCCTGGCGGTAGTCGCGGAACTCGGATTGCAGCAGTTGGCCCAGGTTGACCTGTGCGGCCACCAGATCGTCGCGTACAGCCAGCGCCTGCGCGAACGCCCTGTGCGCGCCAGCGTAATCCCCGAGCGCGCACAGGGCGATCCCCAGATCATTGTGCGCTTCGGCATGTACCGGCTGTGCCGCCAGCGTGCGCCGGTACCAGTCGGCAGCCTCGGTCCACGCGCCACGCTTACGTGCGGCGGTGGCGCGACGATAGCAGCCCGCCGCCGATGTCCGGTGCAGCCGCGACAATTCCGCGAACATGCGCCCAAACATCAGCTGCCTCGCACCGCACAAACAACCAAGGATCGAGCGCTCACGCGGGCACGCGGCCGCACCACTCGCGCCACCGCTTCCGGCCGAAGCGGATGCGCGCCTCGGCCGGCGGTTCGTCCGGCGTACGCGCGCGCCCCGCAACCTGCGCCGGGACTCGCCCGATGGTGACTCGCCCGGTGCAGTGCAACAGCGATTTGAACAGCATGCTCATTGTCGTACCGGGTCCGGCGACGAAGGCTTGACGAACGCAGTCATAGTTTTTTGCAGAATAGCGCAATCGCACAAAGCGCGTAAGCCGACGGATGCGCTCCGCCTGGCTGACAGGAAAGAGGGCGGAAACGCAAAGCCCCTCCGTAGAGGGGCTTGCGGGAAAACCTGCTGCGCTTAGCGGCAGCTTGCAGGCAGGTACTTCGACGGCGTGCCGACACACGACCAGGTAATCGTCCCGGTCGTGCTGCTGTACGTCGGCGTCATGGTGACGGTCACATACGCACCCGTGCTGGTCGTGGTCGTGGTGCCGGTGACGGTGATCGTGCCGGCATCGGTCACCGAGGCAGTCTCGATTTTGCCCACCACCGGAATGGTGACGCCCGCGCCTGCGGTGACGCTGCTGCCCGGACTGGTCTGGAACTTCTCCGAGATCGACGTGCGCGCACTGCTCGCCGCCAGAATCAGTTCGGATACCTTGGCGCGAATGGTGTAGTCCTGGTATGCAGGCAATGCTACTGCCGCCAGAATACCGATGATCGCCACCACGATCATCAATTCAATCAGCGTAAAACCCTTTTGAAATGTTTTCACGAAAGGCTCCTTCGAAGTTGTTACAGCTGTTAAGGGAATGCCGCGAAAAGAATAAAGCAAGAGGCAGGCCATATCACAGATATTGGCCTAATTCAATGTTTTAACGATAAATATTGATCGCCTTTTCGCAATTGTGTCTATCTATTCAGCAAAAAAAGGCACGGAGTGACAAAAAGCGTCACCCAACATGCTCATACGCCAGCTGCCGCAATTCCCGGGCTATCTGTCCGACCGCGTCGTGCCATTCGCCGGCTTGCGTCTGACGAAACAAACGCGAGCTGGGATACCAAGGCAATGTTTCTCCGCGATCCAGATAACGCCATTCCGCTATCGCCGGAACTAGGATCCAAACCGGTTTTCCCAAAGCGCCCGCCAGATGGATGACCGCAGTGCAAACACTGACCACAAGATCGAGCGCACAAACCAAAGCTGCGGTTTCATCGTAGTCGTCCAGGGCATCCTGCCAATGGGGCAGGATCACACCGTGCTCTCGGCTCAAAGCATTCAGATCGTCGGTGCAATCGCCATATTGCAAACTTACAAACTTCGCGGGCAGCCGCAGCACCGGCAGGAATTCCTCCAGCGCCAGGGAGCGCAGATGTCGGCGCGTGGCGGCAACCCCGCCGCGCCAGGACAATCCAATTTTGGGTCCGGACCCGAGGGCATCGAGCCTGGCGCGCCAGTACGCTACGCGCTCGGGCGCTGCGCGCAAATAGCCTGTATGGCGCGGAAATTCCTCCCAGCGTTTGCGGAAGATCCCCGGCAGGCTGCCCATCGGAATCTGGCAATCTACGGGCTGCATATGCGCCAGCCATGCAGGCGCCTCCCCACGCATATCCGCCTCAACGCCGGCGGAAGCAAAGGAGCGCCGGAACAGCGCCACCAGTCTGGGATCGCACTCGATGATGCAACGCCCGGCACGCGCAATCGCATCCTCGAAACAGGAGGCAAACATGATCTGGTCGCCAAAGCCCTGCTCACCGTAGATGAGCAAGGTCTTACCGCTGATCGGCGTGCCGTCCCATTGCGGAAAGTGAAAAGGCCGACGCAGCGCGAAGCGGCTATGATGGCGCGCTTCATAATCGCGCCAGCCCTGCCCGAATTCACCGCGCTTCAGGTTCATGTAGCTGCGCACGAGGCGCGTCTCGTGATCGTCCGGATCGCGCGCAAGCGCGGCGTCGAGCAATTTTAGACCCTGCGCATAGTCGCCCTTTTCCAGCAGGATCCAACCGAGATTGCTGAGTGCCACCGGCCAGAGCGGGTCCGGCTCCAGGGCCAGCCGCAGCAAACGCTCCCCTTCCTCGAACTGGCCGAATTCACGCCCCAGGATGAGGCCAAGCAGGTTGCAGGCATCCCTGTGCGGCGGCTGACGACCGACCAGGGGACGCAGAAGATCGAGCGCGAGATCGTGTTCGCCGCGGGCGTGGTGCCAGAGCGCAAGCGCGTATGCGGCGCCTGCATGGCCGGGATTCGCCTGCAGGTAGTCGCGGTACGCCTCGGCTTCCTCGGATTGCCTATCCAAGGCCAGCAATGCCTTTACCCGTGCCGCGCAGGCAGGAAACAAATCCGGCGCGTAATGCAACGCAAGATGAAAGTAGTCCAGCGCCGCGGCCGCATCGCCGTCGGCGAGATGGCGCAGGCCCACCTGGTAATTCAATGCTGCGTCATCGGGACAGGCGGAAAGCGCCATTTCGATCGCCGCGCGCGCGTCGGGCGCCGGCGGCGGCGCGGCAGCCGACTCGTTGCGCCGCCGGACGCGCTCCCCCGCAAGCCAGCTTTTCAGCCTTTGTAGCACGTCCCGATCTCCCGCCAATCGGCGCGTCTAGCGCCGCGAAACCGCGTACAGCATGGCATCGCGCTCGGCGCGCCAGTCGTCGGCCAGGGGACAGTCGGCATATTCGGGAATGTAAGGGCCACCGATGGTGTAGTGCGCGAGGGCGATATCCTCGCTAGGGGCATCATAGCCCACCAAATGATTCCAGCGATGCGGTAACTCGCCGATCATGGTGTCGCTCTCCAGCCACCTGAACTGATGCAATTCCAAGCCGCTCGCGGTATTGACGTAGTCCGGCGTCAGCGCTGTGCACCTGGCGTTATTGAACAGCATCACGCTGGACCAGTTCTTCTTTGCGTATGCAGACTGGGCGGCGCCGAGAAATTTCGTGGTTTCCTTGGGTTTGTGATCATGCTTGACCACCTGCACAGCGTATCGCTCATCGCGCAGGTCCCACAGCTTGGCGACGTCGTCTCGCATCAGCATGTCGCAGTCCATGAACAGGCTCCACCCCGCATAGCCGGATAAATAGGGCGTAAGGAAGCGGGAAAACGAAAAATCAGTCGATTGCAGCGCGTGGCGTTCGCGCGTAAGCACGTGACCCAGTTGTGACAGCGCCAGCGGCGCGATGGCGACCGGCACCCTGGCGCGGGCCTGGATACTGTGCGCAAGCACACTGTAAGCAATCGCCTCGCGCGGATCGAATCCAATGAAAATCCGGATCAAGCCATTTCCTTCAGTATATACGGCGGTTCCTGCTGCCCCGGCAAAAGCGGTGGCGAATTTTCGCATCTTTCCACATATTCAAACGAAAATCATGCTGCATGCGCGTCCGCTCGTGGCGGTCATAAGTCACAATTGCCGCGCGATTGACATTTCTTGCTTCACGGCTGGGCTGGTATAATTCCAGCCCAGCCTTTGCTTGGCCACCTCAGTGGGAGAATCATGATTCTAGATTTCTTTTCCATCCGCAAGGTTAATGAATTTGCCAAGGGCTTGGCGCAAGACGTGGCCAAGCGCTATCCGCCCGCGATCGCCAACAATCCGGCCCAGATGGTGTCGCAAAAGCGCCTGTCCGGCATACTCGAAGAAGCCTTTACCCGCGCCGCCGAATTCAACCGGGAGAACAAGCTGGGCTGGTATAAAAAGGCCAAGCTGGGCAACGAGTTTCGCTGGGAACTCAAGGAACTGGGCTACGATCAAAAATTCGTCGACCTGGCCACGGAAGGTCTGATCGTCTACGTGACCCGGGGCCCTTCCCCCAAGACCTGACGCCGCGCCCGGACAGCCTGGACCCACGGCCGCTTCAGGGGCTATAACCGGGAATCTTTGTCTCGTCGACGCGGTCGATCTGGTTCGAATCGAGGAATTGTTCGGCGTACCGCTGGTATACCTTGCGCCGGATGAACACGTCGAACAGGTCGGGATCGATGTGGCCGTTTTCCTTGAACTTGCCCAGGATTTGCAGGGATTCGGTCAGCGTCTTGCCTTTCTTGTAAGGTCGGTCCCTAGCAGTGAGGGCCTCGAAGATGTCGGCGATACCCATGACCCGCGCCTGCACCGACATCTGTTCGCGCGTGAGGCCGCGCGGATAGCCCTTTCCGTCCATGCGCTCGTGATGCCCGCCGGCGTATTCCGGCACACGCCTGAGATGCTTGGGCCAAGGCAACGCCTCCAGCATTTTGATGGTGGCCACGATGTGGTAGTTGATGATCTCGCGCTCCTTGCCGGTGAGCGTACCGCGCGGGATGCTGAGGTTCTCGATCTCGTCGTCGGTGAGAAAATGCGCCGTATTGCCCGACTGGTCCAGCCACTTGTAGCCGGCGATCTTCTTCACGTGCTCCTGCGCCTCGGGCGCCATGAATTCGCCGCCGATATTGCATTTGCGCAGAAACTCGCGGTCCTGGTCGTACTGGCGCAAGCGCGCTTTGTACGCCTGTTCCAGTTGCTTGGTGCGCTCGCGCAGCGACAATTCGTCCAGCCCCTGCTGCAGCAGCGCCGCGTTGTTTTTCAACTGTTCAATCTCAGCGTCGCGCTTGAGCACCTCGAAGCGGGTATCGATCAGGTGGATGCGGTCAAAAATCGACTCGAGCTTGGTCGCCTTGTCGACGACGTGCACGGGCGTGGTCACCTTGCCGCAGTCGTGCAGCAGGCCCGCAATTTTCAGCTCGTAACGGTCCTTGTCAGTCATGTCGAAATCCATGAGCGGTCCCTGTTTCGTCTCGTTCACGGCTTCGGCGAGCATCATGGTAAGTTCCGGCACGCGCTGGCAATGCCCGCCGGTGTAGGGCGATTTCTCGTCGATCGCCGTGTTGATCATGGCGATGAATGACTCGAACAGCGCCTCCAGCTGGTTGATCAACTGGCGATTGGTGAGCGCGATGGCGGCCTGCGAGGCGAGCGACTCCGCCAGGCGCTGGTCCGCGTTCGAAAACGCCACGACCTCGCCGCTGGCCGGATCCTGGGAGTTGATCAGCTGCAGCACGCCGATGATCTCGTTCTCGTGATTCTTCATCGGCACCGTGAGGAAGGACTTCGAGCGGTAGCCGGTCTTCTTGTCGAAGTTGCGCGTGCCGTTGAAGTCGAAGCCCTCCGCGGTGTAGGCATCGGCGATATTGACAGTCTGGCCGGTCAGCGCCGCGAACGCCGCCACCATCTGGTTATTTGGCCTGCCGTCCTTCCCGTACAGATGGATCGGATAGAAAGGAATCGGATTGCCGGTGGTTCCACCCATCGCAATGTTGAGCGACTGGGTACGCATGATCTCGAATTTCAGGCGCTTCGTGCCGTCTTCTTCCGTCAGCAGGTACAGTGTGCCACCGTCGGCCCGGGTGATCGCCTTGGCGGCGAGCA
>ODAK010003037.1_pt1 | contig 17496 bp, 12 predicted proteins | sample 1539591 | NCBI WGS metagenome assembly ODAK01 (sample SAMEA3539303, study PRJEB22396) | soil metagenome | biome: tundra; feature: field; material: soil | place: USA | collected 2010-05 | depth 0.15 m
CCGCGATGCTCAGCATCACGAGCGTAAAGGCGGTGCGGGCCATGGAACGGTCGTAAACTTCCTGCATCGTGCGCACGCCGGCGATGGGCAGGTCCGGATTCACGGACCACACGGCCCGGCGGACTTCGTTCAAAAGGCTCGCGGAACCGGTGCGGGTGCTGCGTATGGCGAAGGCCTGGCCGCGTTGAACAATGAGCGGCTGGCCCCAGAAATCTCGGAGCATCATGGGCCAGTACACGATGGCAGTGGCTTTGTGGTCTGCGCCGTCGTCGCGCTCGTTCCCCACGACGCCAACCACCTCGCGCCACGGCGCCTTGGGGTTTTCGCGAACCTGCTTACCCAGCGCGGCGGCCGGGTCGCGCCAGAGCTCGCGCGCCAGGGCTTCGGAGACCAGCACGACGCGACGGGTCTCGTAAATGTCGGTCCAGGTGAAGTCGCGGCCGGCCAGCAATGGGTTCCCCATGGCTTTGAAAAAGCCGGGCGAGATGAACTTGTGGCGGCGCATGGCGGGAACTTGTCCATCGGCGTAGGATTTGTCGGCCGCGAAGATGGGGTCGTTGTCGGTATTGCCATCCATGGTGATGGAGTTGGTCAGGCCAACCGCAGTGACGCCGGGAATGGCCGCGACCTTCTCCTGGATGTTGTTGTAGGTGCGGGCGGCCTGCTCGGGCTTGGGAACTTCGGCGTCGGGAATGGAGACATGCAGGGTAAGGATCTGTTCCGGCTGTGTGAAGCCGGGCGGCACCTGCTTCAAGGCGCGGACAGTGCGAATCATGAGGCCGGAGCCGATCAACAGAACCAGCGCCAGCGCAACCTGCACGACCACCAGCACACTGCGCGCGCGGTGGCGTTCGCGGCCATCGCTCGAATTGCGTCCGCCCTGGCGGAGGGCGGCGTTCAGACGCGGACCGGCATACTTGAACACAGGGATCAGGCCGAACAAAAGGCCGGCCACCAGCGAGATGGCCAGCGTGAAGAGCAGGACGGCAGGATCGATGGAGATCGATTCCAGGCGCGGCAGGTTGGCAGGGCCGATGGACACGAGGAGCTTCAGCGCGGCGTAGGCGAGACCCACGCCAGCCAAGCCTCCGGCGACGCCCAGCGCAACGCTTTCGAGGAGCAGCTCACGGGCGATGCGCGACCAGCCCGCGCCCAGAGCGGCCCGGATGGCGAGTTCCTGCTGGCGGCCTTCGGCGCGCACCAGCATCAAGTTGGCGACGTTGGCGCAGGCGATGAACAGCACTACGGCGATGGTGGCCATCAGGACCCACAACACCTTGCCGATGTCGCCGATCACGTCGACTTTGAGCGGGCGCACACTCGGCCCGAAGCGAGCTTCCTGGAACATCTTGATACTGATGCCGGGGGCCGGCGGGAACTTGTCCAGCATCATGGGGAGCATGCGTGCGACATCGGCATTGGCCTGGGCCAGTGTGACTCCGGGTTTGAGACGCGCGACGGCCCGGTAGCTGAAATTGCCGATGAAGACTTTGGCTCGGTCAAGCTGGAGGGGCTCGATCAGGGCGGCCGTGGAGTTCATGAAACGGAAGCCAGGCGGCAGGATGCCGATGATTTCGCTGGCCTCGCCGTCAACTACGATGCGCCGCCCGACGACGGATGGATCGCCGCCGAATTTGCGCTGCCAGTAGCCGTAGGCGAGGATCACGGTCTTGGGGCTGCCGGGCGAATCGTCTTTATGGGCGAACCATCGGCCGCGAATGGGCTGCCCGCCGAGGATGGGAAGCAAGCCGTCGGTGATATCCAGAGCGTCGATCTGCTCGGGCTCGCCAGTGCCGGTGATATTGACGGAATCGTAACGCCACAGACCGATGTCCTGGAAGGTGCGGCTTTCTTCGCGGAACGTGAAGTACGTGGCGGGAGAGGCATTCACCTCCTGCATGCCCTGGAGGTGGGCCGTTTCCCAGACTCCCACGAGACGATCGGGATCGGGATAGGGGAGCGGCTTGAGCAGGACTCCGTTCAGGACGCTGAATATGGCGGTATTGGCGCCGATACCGATGGCCAGGGTGATGAGGGTGATGACAGTGAACATCGGTGCGCGGGCGAGACGGCGGAGGATGGGTTTCATGGGGCCTCGTAGATGAATACGTTGGAACGGGGTGAGAGTTCCGGAATGTTCGGGAGGGGGCTGGGGGCCAGGGGCTGGGGGTTAGGGGCTTTGCTTGGGGACAGTTGGGGCTTGGTTAACGGCAATGGTTGTTTGATAGCGGCGGTCAGAAGGTCAACTTCATATTGCGTGGGCGTTATTTTTCAGCATTCGGCGGGGCCGAGGCGGGGGTTGGAGGTGGTGGAGGCGGGTTGTTCCGGGGTTTCTTTCAGGCAGCGGGAATACTCGCGCTGGATACGGCTCTCATAGCGGGACAGGCGGTCGAAGACCTGGTCTTCGTTGCAATCATAGTGATAGGCAAAGGCCAGCGGGTCGGCGCGGCCATCCTGGTTGATCTGCTCGGGCACCGATTGGTAGCGCAGGCGCAGGTCGAAGTAGCCGACTTCGATGCGGGCGATGCGGCGGAGGCGGTACGTGGCGATGGCCATGCGTTCGACCAGGTCTTCCTCGACTTGTCCGTCGGGGTGGAGGCCGGTGCGGTAGCGGCCGGCGAGGTCCAGGAGGTCGGCGGGGTTTTCACCCGGGAGGATGGGGGATTTGCCCGTGAGTCCGTGGACGGTGCTGTTGCGGCTGGAGCGCGCTTTACCTTGACCCAGAGGGTACCCCGTGCGCGGGTTGGTGGATTCTTTCGCATTGGTACGGTTCGCATTGGTTTGCGATTTGCTCGACATTGTTCACTGGAAAGAGACAGGCCAGGAGGCCTGTCCAACCGATCAGTGGGTCATGGCGTAGACCACGTAGTTCACTCCGATGCGGATGGCCAGCGCGGAGAACTTTTCGGGATAGTGGGGTGCGTCGGCCCACTCCCACGCGTCGCCGAGGTCGGAGTTGTAGGAGATGGCTACCATGATCCGGCCCTGGTCGTCGTAGATGCCGCGCCAGTGCGCGCCGATACCGTTGTTCTTGTAGCCGAAACGCAGATGCGCCTCGCCGGGCACTTGGTACCGGTCGTCGAGATCGTAAACCGTGTGGAAGATGGCGTCCTTATCCTCGATTTCGACGATAGGTCGATCGGGGAAGACGCGCTGGATGCGTTGCTGGAACATCTCCCACTCGAAGTTGCCATGAAAGTCGTCGGCCATGAAGAAGCCGCCGCGCAGCAAGTATTCGCGCAGTTCCTTGGCCTGGGCGTCGGTGAGGCCCCATTCGCCGACCTGAACGGCGTAGAGCCACGGCCAATCGTAGGCGTCGCCTTCGTCGAGGTTGACGGGCTGCTCGACGGAGCGCACGTGGATGCGGGTCAAACGGCGGAGCGCCTGGGAGAAGTGGCGGTCGGCGCGGGGGTAATCCTGGGTCCAGAGCGAGAGGCCCTCGCGCCAGTCGCCGTCGAAGCGGGGGGCGTAGCCGTCGTTGGGACCCGGGGGGTACATGAGGCGGGCGAAAGCCCATTCGGCGGGCTGGTTCCAGTCCGGGGGGACTTCGAAGTTCTCGTATTCGACGCCGGGGAATTGACGGAAGGGGCGCTGGAAAGCGTAGAGCGCGGCGAGGGAGGCGACACCCAGTCCCGCTCCGTACAGCGCCTTCCGGAAACCCATAGGTACGCCTTGTTCTGAGGATAGCACTTGCCCTACAGCAGGCCGAGCGTTCCCTGAATCGGGCGCGGCAGCAACTGCTCCAATTGCGCATAGAGCGCGATGACCGGGTCCGATGAACGACGCAAGTCGCGCATGGTGGCCTGCATTCCAGCAGGATCGGCAAAGGTGCGGATGATCAGCGCATTCACCGGATAAAACCACTCCGCGCGATGATTATGCTGGTAGCCGCTTTGCTGCAGCCAGCCGAGCAGCGTGCTGAGCAACAAATCGCGTTGCGGACCGCTGGGGGTCTGGTGGAAGAGCTCGGTATAGAAGCGGCTCTTAAAGTCGAAGTACTCATCGGGGTCGTCGTCCTCGGTCCAATCGGCCAGTGCCGCCAGGTATTGCAGGAGCTTGCCACCCCATTCGCTGGTGGCCTTCTGCTCGGGAGTCAATCCGTAACCATTCGGCGCGATCACTAGCTTGGTAAACTGCGCGGCAAGCTGCTGACATTGCGGCGAGTCGCATTGGCCGATGGGGAGCGGCGCCAGCGCGGCGGAATCGGCGCACCGTGTCCCGCCGAGCTGACGTGCCTGGTACGCTTGCCAAGCCCCCAGCAGCGGCTCCACATTGACCCCATGGCGCGCGCATGCCGCCGGCAGGCCCGCCAGGGCGGCGTCCGCGTCGCCCGAAATCGTCGCGGAGAAGGAGCGATCGTCACCCGAGAGCTGGCCGAGCGCGCCCGCGAAAGAAGCCAGCAGGGCCTCAAGCTGCGCTGGCTTCAGCGATGCGCCAGCCAGCATACGCGCGACGGGCGCTACTTGCACCGGCGAAGTTACATCGGCGGCATAGCGCTGCAGCAGATGAAACGGCTCGTCCTGGGCCACCTCCTTCGCGCTGAACGCACGCGCGGCCACTTCGCCAACAGTGGCGTAGAAGATGGAGACGTCGTAAACCAGGGTGTCTTCGCAGGAGACGCGCGGAATTTGAGGCGGCGCAATTTCGCCAAACAACTCGCGTGCCTTCTTGTAGTCTATGGCGAGCATGGCGTGCACCGACTTGCATTGCAGGGTGCACACATCCAAGCCTTGCGCGTAGGCTTTGTCGAACAGGCTGCCGGGCTTTCCCGTCCAGTTGCGGCGGGCAAAGGGCTGCTGCGCGCCGGCCGCCAGGTGGAACGCGTCTTCGAGAACCTGGCGTTTCCACGCCACATCGGCTGTGGTGGGCGCCTCGGCAATCCGCAGCAGCGCGTCGGCGGCGAATTCCGCCGGCTGCGCGCGGGCGCGATCGGCCAGATCGGCGAATATGGGAGGGCGCGACGCGGCGGACCCATCGGGCGCGACGGCAGCGGCCAAGCAGGCGAATGCGAGAAAGCGAAGCCAGCCCATAGGCGCCGAACTACGACTTCAAGGTCATGGTTTCCGGGTCCCACGTGCAGACGCGCTGCTCGAAGTAGCTGACGTTCGAGAGCAGCGCCGGACCCGCCGCACGGAAGCCGAACACGGGATCTTCCACCACCGGCTTGCGGCTGCGCACGGCGGCGATGAAGTTGCGATGGTGATCCAGATGATCGCTGTAGCCGTGAGGCGCCTGGAACTTATCCTCCACATTCGGGCGCATGCTATCGGCATTGGGCGTCTGCGGCGGATACTTCTTGTGGTATTCCTTCAGAAACGCTTCCTGCACGGCTTTGGGGAAGGTCTCGATGGTGTAGCCGGGCTCGGCGTCACGCGGCGTCTTGGACACCGTGACGCCACCGCCGATCGTCAGGATGCCTTCCGAACCCACGAACCGGAAGCCGGAATTATCGCCCGTGCCGGACACGAAATTCACGCGCAGCGCCAGGTTGAACGCGGGGTGCCGATCGGTGGCCGGGTAATCGTAGAGGCCCAGAAACACGTCGGGCACGTCGCGGCCGTCTTTCCAGAAACGCAGGCCGCCGGTGGCGAACACGCGCGTGGGGCCGATGGCGCCGGTCACGAAATGCATGCCGCTGAACAGGTGCACGAAGAGGTCGCCGGCTACGCCAGTGCCGTAATCGCGATAGTTGCGCCAGCGGAACAGGCGCACCGGCTCGAACGGCACTTTGGGCGCGCGGCCCAGGAAGCGGTCCCAATCGATGTTCTCGGGCGTGGCATCCGGCGGGATGGAATACTGCCAGGCGCCGATGGCGTCGTTGCGGTCCCACCACGCTTCCACCATGTTCAGCTCGCCGATGGCGCCGGCATTCAGCAGCTCTTGCGCCTTCTTGTAAACGATGGAGCTGACGCGCTGGCTGCCCACCTGCATGATGCGGCCGGTTTTCTTTTGCGTTTCGACCACGCCGCGGCCGTCGTCGACGCGTTGCACCATGGGCTTCTCGCAGTAGACATCCTTGCCGGCGTTCATGGCGTCGATGGAGATCTTGGCATGCCAGTGGTCGGGCGTGGCGATGAGCACCGCGTCGACGTCAGGCCGCGCCAGCACCTCGCGATAATCGCGCGTGGTGAAAAGCTGCTTGCCCCAGCGTTCTTTGGCGCGCGTGAGCCGGCCTTCGTAGATGTCGGAGACCGCCACCAGCTCGACGCCGGGCACTTGTTGAGACGACTCGGCGTCGCCGGTGCCCATACCGCCCGCACCGATCAGGGCCACGCGGATGCGGTCGTTGGCGGAGACCTTCTTCTCTCCTTCGTCTTGAGCGCTCATTGCGGATGCGGCCAGGCCCGCGACCGTGGATGCTTGCAGAAAGTGACGTCTAGTTGGCATGCGCGTTTCCGCCGCAGACAGCAGCGGGTTCCCCTTCCAGATCCATTGTACCCGGTACCAGGTCCAGCGCCATCGCCAGTTCCTTCAACCTGGCTTCGATCTGGGCCAGTTCGTCCGCGGTCACTCCGGAGAGTTTGGGCAACAATGTCTTTGCGCGCGTATACAGGGCTTCGGCCTGGAATCGAAAGACGGAGTGCCTGGTCGCCGCCACGCTTGCCAGGGCGAGGCCCCGCTCCAGATCCGCATTGAGAATGCGCACCAGATCGCGGTCCGTTCGGGCGCGAAGCTCCGCGAGTTTGGAGAAATCCACAAGCGTACCCATGGCGATATTAATTAGACGCGCGAGGCAGGCAAATTGTTGTAGCGGGCGGGTACGTTTAGACCCACTCCAGGGCGCCTTTTTTGTAGGCCCAGATGTAGCCCACCACCAGGATGGCCAGGAATACCACGACCTCGGCCACACCGAACCATCCCAGCGACTTATACCGGACGGCCCAGGGAAACAGGAAGATGGTCTCCACGTCGAAGATCACGAACAGGATGGCGATGATGTAGAAGCGCACGGTGTAGCGTCCGCGCGAATCCGAGGCGGCCTTGATGCCGCATTCGTAGGCTTCCAGCTTGGTGGCGAACGGAGAGGATGGCCGGACGAGCTTGGCGAGGATGATGGTCACGACCGGGAATGCGATGGCGATTGCCAGGAAGATGAAGATCGGTATGTAACCGCTCGGCATGGCCACAAATATATCATGGTTCAAGCATGGTTCAGGCGATGAACAGCGATCCACACAGCGCATACACGGAGCGATTGGAGGCCCGCCGCCTCGCGGTAGCCCAGCATGACCAGCGGCACCGCACCATCGGCAACCTGCGGCTGCTGGTCTTCGCCAGCGCGGCCGTGCTGGCGTGGCTGGCCTGGGGGCGTGACGTGCTCAGCGCGTTCTGGCTGGGGCTGCCCGCGGCGGTGTTCGTCTGCTTGATAGTGGCGCATGAGCGCGTGTTGCGGGCGCGCCGCGCCGGCCAGCGGGCGGTGGCGCACTACGAACGAGCGCTGGCGCGGTTGGACGGGCAGTGGGCCGGCCACGGCGAAACAGGCGAGCGATTCCTGGAGGGGGCGCATCCATACGCGGCGGATTTGGACCTGTTCGGACAGGCCTCGCTGTTCGAGTTGCTATCGACCGCGCGCACCCGTATGGGCGAAGAGACACTCGCGCGCTGGCTGCTCGAAACCGCAGAACCAGCCGTGCTGCGGTCCCGGCACGAGGCGGTAGCCGAACTCCGCCCCATGCTGGACTTGCGGGAAGACTTGGCGGTGCTTGGAGAAGATGTGCGTACGGGCGAGCATCCGGCGGCGCTGGCGGCGTGGGGCGAAGAGGCGCCTCTGCTGGAGTCGCGCCGTGCCCGCGCGATTGCCTTCGCCATCCCCTGTCTGGCGGCCGTCTCCGCCGTGCTGTGGGGCGCGAAGGGCTGGCGCGATCCATTCTTCGCGATGCTCGCGGCGGTGGCGATCTTCATCGCGCGCTTCCGCCGCGTGGTCGCGCGCGTGGTGGAGGCGGTGGAACAGCCCGCGCACGACTTGGCCTTGCTGGCGAAGGTGCTCGCGCGGCTGGAGCGCGAGCGATTCACATCGGCGCGGCTGGTGGATCTGCGCACTGCGCTGGATGTAGCCGGCCAGCCGCCCTCGGCGCGTATCGCGAAACTAAACCGGCTCATTGAAATGTTGGACTCGCGCGACAACCCGTTCATGAAAGCCGTGGGGCCGCTGATGCTGTGGACCGAGCAACTGGCCTTCGCCATTGAAGCCTGGCGCCGGGTGTCCGGGCCTGCGCTGCGGCGCTGGCTGGCCGCGGTAGGCGAGATCGAAGCCCTGTGCTGTTTGGCGGCCTATGCGTTCGAGCACCCGGCGGACGTATTCCCGGAGTTCGTATCCGGCGTGGCCTGCTTCGAAGGCGACGAAATGGCGCATCCGCTGCTCGATCCATCGCGCGTGGTGCGCAACAGCGTACGGCTGGACGGCGATTTGCGCGTGCTGATCGTCAGCGGTTCGAATATGTCCGGCAAGAGCACGCTGCTGCGCACGGTGGGGATCAACGCGGTGCTGGCCCAGGCTGGAGCGCCCGTGTGCGCGCGCCGGCTGCGGCTGTCGCGTCTGGCGCTGGGAGCGTCCATACGCACCTTGGACTCGCTCCAGGACGGCACTTCGCGCTTCTATGCCGAAATCAAGCGCCTGCACCAGATCATGGAGTTGACCGCCGGTCCGCTGCCGGTGCTGTTCCTGTTGGATGAGCTGCTGCACGGGACCAACTCGCACGACCGGCGCATCGGCGCGGAAGCCATCGTGCGCGGTCTGGTGGAGCGCGGCGCCATGGGCCTGGTGACCACGCACGACCTGGCGCTGGCGCAGGTCGTGGAAGCGCTCGCGCCGCGCGGCGCGAATGTGCACTTCGAGGACCAGTTCGAGAACGGGCGCATGACGTTCGACTACCGGCTGCATGCGGGCGTGGTGGAGAAGAGCAATGCGCTGGAGTTGATGCGGTCGGTGGGGCTGGAGGTGTAGGGGGGCACGGTTCGCACTCCACGGGGTCTTCGACCCGCCTTAAATGTTCTATAGAGAGCTTTCGGAGTTCGCCGACTTTTGATCCATGCGGTCCAAGCGCCGGCCGACTTCATCGAGGCGGTGGTTCATGTTGTCCCGCAGATCGTCAACGCGTTGACCTAGATTCTTGCTGGAAGCCCATCCGGCCAGACTGGCGCCAAATACGGTCACCACAATCGTCACCATGAGCGGCAACGTATTCTGCCAGAAGATGGGCGACATGCTGTTTTACCGCCTTCATCCTATCAGATACCCGGGCATCCGGACTGCGGCCGCTGTGGGCAAGCGGCCGGCTGGGTCCACTCCAGGTTTCTCCACGACATCGATAACCTCGGCCTTGTCCACCTTACACCGCCCAATCCGCCTGATCGGCGCCCGGCATTTCGATCCAGTCCTGCTGTGGCACAGCGTCCATGGGCAGGCCCCCCTGCCAGAGCGAGAATTGGAAACGGACCGGGGCGCTCGCGCGCGCGCCGAGAGCGGCCAGCGAGAGGCGCGCTTCCAGCACGTTCTTGAACGCGAACTCGACGGCCTGCGCGGCGGGTTCGGGGGCTGCCGCCAGCTTCAACTCCGTGACGTTGGCGCGGCCGTAGTCGAAGCGCACGGTCACCACGCTCGATTGCGCCGGGTCGCCCGCCGTGATATTCAGGCGCGCTTCCATCTCCGAAATGGTCTGCTCGGAGCCGCGGTGAAAATCCACCCGCAGATACAGGTTTTGGCCATCGCTGCCGTAGTACACCTCGCGCACTAGAAACTTCTTGCCGTGCATGGAACCGGAGCGCTCGTCCACGCGATACAAGCCGGCCCCCAGCCATTCGAAATACGAAGTAACTTCGCCGTCGATGACCGGCTGAATCGGCCCGCTGGGCGCGATGTGCAAGGCGCTTACGGCCACGCGCAGGATGGGGCGGGACAACTCCTCGGGCGGGCTGAGGTTCAGGAAACGGTAGACGTTGGCGAGATGGCTGCGGTAAAGCTGATCGAATTCCACGCGGTTGGCGGAATCGTGTTCGGGGCCGTACCACCAGCACCAATCGCTGCCCTCGGCGATCAGCAGCTCTTCATAGGCCAGATGGCGGCGCTCTTCCGGCACGTTGGCGGCGGCCTCGTACGTTTCCCGCGCGCGCAGGAGTTGGCTCCAGGCCTGGTTATCCTCTTCGGCGCCGATCCAGACGTCGAAGTTGGCGTTGATCCAGGACCCCGGGAAAACGTGCGACAGTGGCTCGGGCTCCATTTTGGTCAGCGCGTCGCTGACGGTTACGGCGGACATCTGCGCGTCTTCGGAAATGAGCGTATACAAGTAGCGCAGGAAGGGCCGGCCGTTCCGATCGTAGTATTCCCAGGCGTTTTCGCCATCAAGGATGATGGGAACCAGGGCATCGCGGCCGCCAGCCAGGATGCCGCGGCAGTTCTCGCGGATGCGATGCAGGAAGTCGCGCGCGGCTTGGGCGGCGTCCATTCCCGAATACACGAAGCCGATCAGGTCGCTCAAAAAGTGGTCGCGGAAAACCACGCTGATCTGGTTGCGGTTATGCTCCCAGCGGTATGGGCGATAGATGGCGTCCACGCCGATGGCGCGGCCGAGCGTGCGCCCGAGGACGCCGCTGTCGCTGGCTGCCCAGCGGAAGCCGACGGCGGCGGCGATGCCGAAGGTCTCGTCGGAAACGGAACCCTCCGAAGGCCACAGGCCGGCCGGCGCGACGCCGAACTCGCGCTCCACGTAGTGGCGGGCCATCTCCAATTGCGTGTGGGCGTCTTCTGGAAAGCGAAACGGGGGCGGCAACGGGATGCCGGGATGCGACGCCGAGGCGATATTGGAGTCGCACAGCAACGGCAGGATGGGGTGATAGTACGGCGTGGTGGAGACTTCGATCTGGCCGACGCCGGCCATCTCGCGATAGATCGGGAGGACCTTGCCGAGGATCTCCAATTGTTTGCGTCCCACCAACCGCTGGTCGTCGAGCGTGTAATTGGCGCCTTTGGCAAACAAGTCGCGAATTTCGGGGTCGGCGGCGCGGAACTCCTCGTCGAACCAGATCAGTTGCGAGATCACCTGGAGGTCCCGGAAATCCTGGGCGGAGAAACGGCGGCGCGCCATTTCGAGGCTGCTTTGGGAGTGGCGCGCTTCGTAGAGGCCGGCGTACCGCGGAAACACCTGGGTCATGCGCGACGGATGCGGTTGCAGGAACTGTTGCAACAGGAAATTCTGGTCCGCCTCGGTCAGCGTTTCGGCGGGCTTCAGCGCGACCACCAGGTAGGGGTCGTGGGCCTCGCCGCGGGCGTACTCGTCCACCTGCGCCATCATGGAGGGCACCAGGTTGAAGGTTTGGCGCACGTTGGGAAACTCGCGCAGAATCTCGACCATGCCGTAGTAGTCTTTGAGGGCGTGCAGGCGGGTCCACGGCAGCTTGTACTCGCCGGACGCGAGGTCTTTGTAGAACGGCTGATGCATGTGCCAAAGGAAGCAAAGATAGATGCGGGGCATGGGTTACTCGTGGGGCAGGACTCCCTCGGATATCGCTGATCCGGTCACACAAAGAGCGGGTCCTGGAGGACCCGGCCCAGGGGGCACCCCGACCTGGAGGTCTGCCCCACACTTCATTTCTCTGTGGATGATGGTAGGCATCAGCGTGCGAAGAAACTGCTGGCGGGCGGCGGCGCGTGGGTGCCTTTGATGGCCAGCCAGAGAATATCGTTCAACTCGTCGGCGTCGGCGCGGTCCTCTTCGCTGAAATCCAAGCGGGAGGACCGCTCCGTAGTCGCCGAGTGCAGGGGATTACGTTCGTCGAGCGGCACGCGCGGCTTTTCGGCCTCGTAGGCCGCCGGGTCCGCGGCCGCCTGAAATGCGGCGGACATGGGCCGCGCCGCGGCGTCGAACTGGGTCATGGGCCGCAGCCCCAGGATCAGTTCCATGGTGCGCAACATGGAGGCGGTGTTGTACATCGAGCTGTCCACGGCTTTGTGCTTGACGTAGGGCGAGATGAGAAACGCGGGCGAGCGGTGCGAATCGACGTGGTCGGGGCCGTTCTGCGCGTCGTCTTCCAGAACGAAGATGGCGGTGCTGGTCCAGAAGCGGCTCTTTGAGACCGCCTCCACCAGCATCCCTAGCGCGTAGTCGTTATCTGCGTTCATGGCAATGGGGGTGAGCTTGCCGCCCTGCGTGCCGCTAGTATGATCGTTACCGAGTCGCATGAACGTCAGTCGCGGCATGGCGCCGGATTTCTCAAACTCCGCGAGGTCGGCCAGAAACACCTTCACGCGTTCCACATCGGGATAGTCGAGATCGAAGTCGCGATAGTGGAGGTTCGTGACGCTTCTCAGAACCGGGTCGCGGACCAATTCGATCTGCGTGCCGTCGGGAGCGGCTTTGGCGCGATTCTGAGCCATGTAGCCGTAGTTGCGCATGGAGATTCCCGCGCCGGCGGCGCTCGACCAGAGATATCCGGCGGGCGGCGCGACGGTAGGCTCCTGCTCTTCGTAGTCGTAATGGTTGCGGCGATTGGCGTAACTGTTCGGCCACATCTTCTGGATGTAATCGGTGGCGATGGCCGCGGTCGACCAGGAGTGGCCGTCGGCGCTCACATCGCCGTTCACATAGAAGTTATCGAGCAGCACGAACTGGCGCGCGATCTTGTGTTCGTTGGGCGTGACGTTTTCACCGAACAGCACCAGGGAGGGATCGCCGTTGCCTTCCTTCATATCCCCGAGCACCTGGTCGTACGAGCGGTTTTCCTTGACGATGTAGATGACGTGCTCGATGGGCGGGAACGGATTGGGCGTTTCCAGCTTCTCGTCGCGGTAGGGGGAGTTGGCCATGGCGGCCTTGGTGTAAGCCTGAAGCTGCTCGCCGGTAAATGGGTCGATAAACGAGGCCGTGCCGGTTTGAATGCGGCCCACGTATTCGACGGCGGCGGTTTCACCCTTGTGGCTGGCTTCCGGCCGGCGCGTGGGATTCGGCCCGTGCGGATTCGGATGCGAGCCGAGCCCGCGGCCATTCAGCACCACCAGCGTGCCATTCGGCAGCACGCGCGCCGCGGTGGGATACCAGCCCGTGGGAATGAACCCTTCGACATGGCTGCGTTCCTCGGAGATATCCACCACCGCCACCACGTTGGCGTCGGAGCAGACCACGTAGAGGTGCTTGCCTTGCTGGCCAATGGCGAGGGCGCTGGGGGTCATGCCGGCGGGTTGGCGCGGCGTCATGGCAGTATTGATGGTCTCGACCAAGCGCAGCTCGTTGCCCTCGGAGACGCCCAGCGTGTAGACGCTGTTGGTATTGGAGGCGGCGATAAACAGGCGCGCGGCCCAGGGCGTTTCACCTTCGGACGCCTCGCTCTTACCGGCGGCCCAGATCATGTCGGTGGGATGCGGGCCGAGCCGCACGGTGGTGAGCTGGTTGCCGGAGGCGGTGTCGTAGTGGCCCACGGAGCCATCCGTCCAGCTCGTGACGAAGAAGGACTTGCCGTCGGGATGGAAGAGGATGCGGTAGGGGCGGCGGCCGGTCTTGACGCGATCGATGAGCATGCCGGATTGCGGATTGATCACGACCAGCGAGTCGTGATACAGATCGGCGGCGTAGATCAGGCGGCCGTCCGGGGTGAGCGCCACGTCGCCGATGAAGTCGGCATGCGTGCGTTTGTCGGGCGGCGCCACCGTGAAGGTGCGGGTGGGTTCCAGCGCGCCGTTGGCGAAAGAGAACTCGAAGACCGCCGCGCGCGAGCCGCCGCCCACGTAGACGCGGTCGCCTTTAGGCGAGAAGGTCAGGCCCAGCCAGCCGTCGGCCACGGGCACGCGATTGGTTTCGCGGCCAGTGGCGGCCTCCAACACGCTGATGGTGGGCGGCTTGTATCCGCCGTTCAGCACCAGGAGGTAGCGGCCATCGGGCGAGAGGGCGGTGGACATGGGAAAAGTGTCCAGCGGGATTTGCTTGCCGGCCGGTTCGAGGCGCCAGCCGCTGTTGAGCAGGAATCCGCCGCCGGGAAGCGGGCCGACCTGCTCGCGCGGAGCGGGCTGGGAGCACAGGAGAGCGGCGGCTAGAAGGAGTGCAATGCAGATATATGGGCGCATCCTGCCTACGATCATACCGTGTGGCGATGTGTGGACGGGCCAGGAGGCTGGGGCGTGGCGGGCTTCGCTCGCCGCCGGCGACTTCTCTCGGGCTGTTGAGGGGACGGTAATTGGACAGCGCGCTGCGCCCGTTGCCTATTGCCCGACGGGCGCTGGCACCTCACGTGGGCTTATTCTTTCGAGAACCCTTTGAATCTCCGGGTTCGGGCTTTTGCGTGGTCGCTGTAGGCATTGGAGTTCACCGTCAGTTCCTCACCCCGCTTGATATCCCGTGACGACTTGAATTCGTAGTTCTCATCGCATATTACATTGGGTTTCTCGCCCGCTCTTGGGTCGTTCAAATACCAAGACATCGTGAGTCGATGGAAATTGCGGGGACAGCCATATCGCTTGGGGCGCCCGTCGTTGCCGTTCTTGACGATGGCGAACTTGCTATAAAACTCTCGAAGGCAGCTTCCTTTGGGAGGTCCTTTGCGTCAACCCAGCGAATTTCGTCCGAGTCGCCAGAGAATATCAGTGTGCCCTTCTTGATGTTCTTGACAGCGAACACCCCGACTCCATCTATCGGGGAAGTTGCAGTCGCGTGTATAACCCTTCGTGGGCTACCTCCTCGCTCGTTGGCAGCCAACGAGCCACGCACTTGCCCAAGCCTTCCAAGTCCGGGTAGATTGTCGCCTCGTCTGTGCCGTAGTCCTCGAGTTCCCCTCGGACGTGCTCAGTTGCGTAGCCGGGAATTACGATCTTTGCTAATAGGCGATCAAAATTTGGAAACAGCTTGTCCAAACTGTAGGTTTGCGTTCCGTGCACCGTAAAGCATGATCGTTGCACGGCGATACGTCGGTCAAACTGGTTTGGGTAGATTGCGACCGGGAGTCTCTTCCTCAACCGCTGTTTCGCGTCAAACCGATCTGGTAGCCACGGATTGTACTTGCGAACGTCCTTGGTGGAAAGCCCAGCCGAACCGGGCGGCAGGACTTCACTTTTGCCTAGCACGCACCTGTTCAAGAGCCATGGGTCGAGCACCCAGACTGCCGCATCCTGCAATCCCTCAGTGTCTTTCACGGCGAAGTACAAACCTATCAGCGGGTCCTCCGTCCAGTCGAGCAGGCGCGTGGGTGCGCCGTAGTGCTGCATGAGGAAGTACCATTCCCATGCATTCTCGGGTCTATACTGGGTGAGGCTTGGGGCACGCCTCGCGAATTCTTCGCGGATTTCGTCTTCTGTTTGCAGTAGCTTCTTCGCTGGTTCACTGGGACGGTACAGCTTTGGAACAAGCAACCAGCTAGATTTCTGTAATCCGCGATACCAAAGATCCGGCTGGCCATCCTCCTTGGTCTCCCATGCTTCGCTGATCTCCTGAAGGCGCTTCATGAACTGGCGGACGGCATTAGCTTTGTAGGTCAGCATCGTTGCTTCACGGCGTCCTGTCCCGCGGCTTCCAGAATTGTCACGTCGGCCCATGGCGCGAAGGGACGGTCATTCGGGCCACGAAGCCCCTGCTTCCCTGTTCGAGCCGCCGCTCACGAGCGGAGACCATCTCATGAAAGTACAGCAAGGTGGCACGCACGAGCTGGAGCGATGCGATAACGAGGCGTTCGAATTCGCGCTGACCGTACCGCTCAATAGCTGCCGATGGTCGGCTTTGACCGTCCATCGGCATATCGTGAAGAATCACAAGTCCGTGAGTTGCCGAGTTGCGAATCTGCTTCTTTGAGCGTAAATAACCATTCGCGTAGTCGTGCGCCAGTTCCGCTAGGGCAATGAGGCTTCGATTCCCCGTTGCGATCTCAGCTTCAATCTCAGGCTGCCATCGAAGCGGCGTCGCGAACCTTCGCGAATGCTTCGATTCGAGCACATGCCATCGGGTACCGAAGTAGACATGCTGCGGATCGCCCTTCAGCGTCAAGTAGTCCGTGGAGGCGACGGCGATCTTATCGAGAACGTCCAACGCAGCCTTATGAGCGAGTACAAGCGCGCTTTGGTGGCTGCCGTAGTTCGCGTAGTCGAGGGTGTCCGAGTAGAAACCTGTCTCTGGAAGCTCGCCATTGATCGCCGCATAGGCGAGCCACCGCGCTGTGAGGAAATCCGATTTCAAGGCGTTCCAGCTCGCGAAGATCGTCGGCACCCGGTTGTCGTTGTCCAGCGGTGCGATTACTGACTTAATCGCGAGGTGATCCCAGCGGCCGAGGTGCGCCCCGGCACTCTCTGGCGCGAGGCATAGGGCTAGTCTGTGACCTCGCACGAAAGACGCATATGGTGATGCTGGCGGCGGCTCGGGTTCAGGTCGAGCGTCAACGTCAATCTTGAACTGACGGACCAACTCCTCGACACGTCCGACGCCCGCCTGCCCAGCGTAACGATGCGCTTGATCGAGGCAACCACGTGCGCGAAGCAGGTAGCGGACCGCCGCACGGCGCAGCGGGCCTTCCGCCTCCACGCGACGCCTTAAGCGCCATTGGAGCAGGCTGCTGATGCCCGAAAGTGCAATGGCATTTGTCGGATCATGTTCCAATGCGGCCGCGTATGCATCGTATGCCTCTACCCAACGGAATGAGTCCTTGAGCAAATTCGCCTGGTTGGTGAATGCTGCTGACCTGACTGACGGATCATCACAGTGTTCCGCTGCGTGCTGAAACAGACATCTGGCCTCCTGACGCAGCTCGACGGTTCCGATCTGACCTGGCGAGCCGTCACGCTGAATCTGCGCGAGCGTGGCAAGACCGTTGCCTATGTTATAGGCGTAGTCAGGAGTGTCGGCGCGGTTGATTCGTCGCAGAAGTTCAACGCCTTCAAGAACGATTGCGGCATCTGAGATCCGCCCTCCAGCATCGATGAAGATCGAGGCGCGCAGGCCGTTGAGATTTATTTCGTTAAGATCCGGACTTGCATTTAGTTGCCGTGCCTCGGCTATCGCTTGAGCCGGATCCTCGTCAGCGACTGCGTACAGCCGCTCGTGCTCTCGCGCTACGATCCCGCATATTCGCTCACGCTCTGAGGAGGAGTCCCTCATAGTTCAGAGGTTAGCATTTGGCGCGCGTGGCAGGGGAGGATTGTTGCTGCGCCGGCGGTCATCACGTGCGTGGATCGGACCCGTAAACGCGCTTGCGTCTGGGCACGTCCGCCTTCCACATAGGCGTGGGGTCGTCATATCTCGAAGCTGGCCTGTTCGGGGCCGATCCTCGGAAACGGCGAGGAAGTCTTGCTGAGCGTTCATGGGAACCAGTCCTAGCGAGAGTGCTTACGTTCTGGCCCGTTGAAAAGCCAAACTCAAGGCCTGTCCTACTCTGCGTACCTCTGCGCGATGGGGAAGCGGCGGCCGATGCCGAACGCCTTGGAGGTGACCTTCAGGCCGGGCGCGGCCTGCTGCCTTTTGTACTCGTTGCGGTCCACCTTGTTCACGATGTCCACCACGGTTTCGAGCGGTAGGCCAAGGTCCCGCGCAATCT
>ODAK010003038.1_pt1 | contig 17495 bp, 9 predicted proteins | sample 1539591 | NCBI WGS metagenome assembly ODAK01 (sample SAMEA3539303, study PRJEB22396) | soil metagenome | biome: tundra; feature: field; material: soil | place: USA | collected 2010-05 | depth 0.15 m
GTCGAAAGCCGCGACGCCGACGCCGCGCGCAGTGCGATGAAGGCACTGACTCTGGCGGTGTCGCAGCCGAACGGCGGGCTGCGCATCGACACGAAGTATCCGAAGTCGAGCGACGGCATTCTCGAATGGATCGCCGGCACGAGCGTCAACCTCTCGGTGACCTACGAAGTGATGGTGCCGCGCACGATGAATCTGCAGATCGAGAATACGAACGGAGCGGTCGAGGCGAGCGACGTCCACGGTTCGCATCGAGTGCAAACGACCAACGGCCACATCAGGCTTGTGCGTTGCGCCGGCGATCTCGATGCGGAGACGACGAACGGCGGGATCGAAGCGGAGCTGACCTCAGTCACGGCCGGACACGTCGTTCGTCTGGAGACGACGAATGGTCCGATCAGCGCACGCCTGCCTCGGAAGCTGGCCGCGAGCCTGGACGCGTCCACGACCAATGGTGGCATCGACTCCGAACTTCCGGTGGCCACGCGCGGCACGCTGAACAAGCACTCGCTCCGCGGCACGATCAACGGCGGCGGGCCGGATCTTCGGCTACGCACGACGAATGGATCGATTCACATTCAGGGGATATAGGGAGTGGGGAGTGGGGTGTGGGAGGAAAACCGTTTTCACGCGGAGACGCGGAGAACGCGAAGAAATCTCCTCCGCATCTCCGCGCCTCCGCGTGAAACAAAGAAAGTTTCGCTGACAGAGGCGGTCGCTCTCGCGAAGACGGTGGCTGTCCCCCCGTCGCCCCTCACTTCATGATCATCTTCTTGATCTTGTTCACGAGATCCGTTCCGATGAGGCCCTCGGCGGCGTTGAGCACGCGCTTGATGGCTACGAGGACGTCTTCGCTGCCGCTCCAATGTTCCTGAACGACGGCGGCGTCGACGCTGCCGAGGACTTTGCTCAGGACCAGGACACCGAAGACGAGATCGTCGAGGTATCCGATCGGTCCCACGATCGCCTCGGGGATCAGGTCGAAGGGCATGATGTAGTACGCGACGGCGCTGCCGAGGAGGACTTTGTCCTTTTTGCTTACGCGCGAGTCCGTCGTGAGACGCCACAGCAGGATGAATACGTCAGGAACGAGCAGGAGGAACTCTCCCGCTTTGCCTGCCACGCGGCCCTTCCGGTCGAGGTAGCGGTGCGTCGTGTTGCGGATGCGGTCGTAGAAACGCGATGCGCGGTCACGCGGCAACGCGTCGGCCTCCGCGTTGTCGGCGATTTCCCGAGCCAGATCCTCGTCTTCTGCCGCGCCGCTGAAGGGTGTTTCATCCATTCGATTTCTCCGAAGACGGCGGAAGGTCGGCTCCCCCCCGTCCGAGGGTGACCGCCAGACCGCCGTCGATGATCCAGATGTTCTCGATATCAGCATCGACGAACGATGGCAAAAACCGATCCAATGAAACGACAAACGTGGCCGGCTCCTCATAGTGAACGAGATCGGCCGGGAGCTTGTTTCTGGCGAGCCCGAAGAGAAACTGAGGGATCGGCAGCGCGCCGAATGCAGAGGCCGAGGCGATGGGGACGCGCACGGTTCGGCCGTTGGCCCTGATCTCGCGAATGTCGACGGTGAACGGCACGCTGATGAACTTCCGGATCGTGCCGGAGACGCGAAGCAGGCCGTTGAAGAATTGCAGTTCCATCCGCTCGATGGGATCGACGCGAAAGCTGGCCGCCATGGCGTTGATTTTTTCGCCATCGACGCGGACTTCGAGTTGGTCCCAGGTAACGAAGCGTTGCATGTGCGGTGCGCGGTTGCCACTGCTTGTATCATGCGCGCGCCTCATGCCGAAACGTACTGACATTCATTCCATTCTCATCATCGGATCGGGCCCGATCGTCATCGGACAGGCCTGCGAGTTCGACTACTCCGGAACGCAAGCCTGCAAAGCGCTGAAGGACGAGGGCTACCGCATCATCCTCGTAAATTCGAATCCGGCCACGATCATGACGGACCCGGAGTTTGCCGACCGAACGTACATCGAGCCGCTAACGCCGGAGACGCTGGAGCGCATCATCGAGCGCGAAAAACCCGACGCGATTCTGCCGACGGTGGGCGGCCAGACCGGCATCAACCTGGCCATGGCCCTTCACGAGAACGGAGCGCTGGAGCGTCACGGTGTCGAGCTGATCGGCGCCAATAGCCTGGCCATCAGGACCGCCGAAGACAGGCAGCTCTTCAAAGACAAGATGGTCGAGATCGGCGTGGAAGTGCCGCGCTCGACGCACGCGGCGACGGAAGCAGATGCCGAAGAGTTTGCGGCAACGATCGGCTATCCGCTGGTCATCCGCCCCTCCTTCACCCTCGGCGGATCCGGCGGCGGCATCGCCTACAACGTCGAGGAATTGCGCGCCGTCGTCAGTCACGGGCTGGACCTCTCGCCGATCCATCGCGTCCTCGTCGAGGAGTCGGTGACCGGCTGGAAAGAGTTCGAGCTCGAGGTGATGCGCGACAAGGCGGACAACGTCATCATTGTCTGCAGCATCGAGAATCTCGATCCGATGGGCGTTCACACGGGCGACTCAATCACGGTCGCGCCGCAGCAGACGCTGACGAACACCGAGTACCAGGCTATGCGCGATGAGGCCAAGCGCATCATTCGCGCGATCGGCGTCGAGACCGGCGGATCGAACATCCAGTTCGCGGTGCACCCGACGACGGGACGCCGCCTGGCCATCGAGATCAATCCGCGCGTGTCACGCTCCTCGGCGCTGGCGTCGAAAGCGACCGGCTTTCCGATCGCGAAGTTTGCCGCGAAGCTGGCAGCGGGCTACACGCTCGACGAGATCCCGAACGACATCACGAAGAAGACGCCGGCGTCGTTCGAGCCGGCCATCGACTACGTGGTCGTGAAGATTCCGCGCTTCGCCTTCGAGAAGTTCCGCAACACCAAACCGACGCTCGGCCTTTCGATGCAATCGGTCGGCGAGTCCATGGCCATCGGGCGCACGTTCAACGAAGCACTGCAGAAGGGCCTTCGCTCGCTGGAGATCGACGTGTCTGGGCTGGAGTCGCGCGGTTACGACCGCGACAAAGCGGCATCGCTGCTGCGCACGCCGCAGCCGGAGCGGATTTTCGCGATCGGCGATGCGTTTCGCGCCGGGATGACGGTCGACGAGGTGAACGCCATCTCGTCGATCGATTGCTGGTTTCTGCGCGAGATCAAGAAAATTGTCGAGATGGAGAGCACGATCACGGGGAACCCCACGGCGAAATCGCTGCTTGCCTGGAAGCGCGAAGGCTTTTCCGACAAGCAGATCGCTTCGCTGACGAACTTAAGTGAAGGCGAAGTGCGTGGCCAACGTTATGCATTCGGCGTCCGGCCGGTTTACAAACGCGTCGATACCTGCGCCGCCGAGTTCGAAGCGTCGACGCCGTATCTCTACTCGACGTACGAGCAGGAGAACGAAGCCAATCCGACTTCGCGCCGCAAGGTGATGATTCTCGGCTCCGGTCCGAACCGCATCGGGCAGGGAATCGAGTTCGACACCTGCTGCGTACACGCGTCGTTCGCGCTGCGGGAGATCGGTTTCGAGACCATCATGGTCAACTGCAATCCGGAGACGGTATCGACGGACTACGACACCTCCGACCGTCTCTACTTCGAGCCGCTCACGCTCGAGGACGTGCTCGAGATCGTCGATTTGGAAAAGCCGGAAGGCGTGATCGTGCAGTTCGGCGGACAGACACCGCTGAAGCTGGCCAAGTCGCTGGCCGATGCAGGCGTGCCGATGTGGGGGACGTCTGTCGAGTCGATCGACATCGCCGAAGACCGTGAACGTTTCGGAGCGCTGGCGCACGAGCACGACATTCTCGTGCCCGAGCACGGAACGGGGATGACCGAGGCGGAGGCGATCGAGGTTGCACGCCGCATCGGGTTTCCTGTCGTCGTTCGCCCTTCCTACGTGCTCGGCGGGCGCGCCATGGCCATCGTTTACGACGAATCCAATCTCCGCGAATACATCGGCTACGCGATGGAAGCGGCGCCGGGACACCCGATTCTCATCGACCGCTTTCTCGAAGATGCCATCGAGCTCGATGTCGACGCCGTTGCCGACGGCACCGACGTCGTCATCGCCGGCGTGATGGAGCACATCGAGGAAGCGGGGATTCACTCCGGCGACTCAACGACGGTGATCCCGCCCTACATCATCGGGCTGCGGGAGCAGGATCGCGTGCGCCGGCTCACGGTGCAACTGGCGAAAGCGCTGAAGGTGATCGGTCTGATGAACGTGCAGTACGCGATCTACCACGGCGATCTTTACGTGCTCGAGGTCAATCCGCGCGCCTCGCGAACGGTTCCGTACGTGTCGAAGGCGACCGGCGTGCCGTTCGCGAAGATCGCGGCGAAGGTGATGGCCGGGATGTCGCTTCGTGAACTGGGGCTCACCGCCGAGCCGAAAGTGAAAGACTACTTCGTGAAGGCGCCAGTGTTTCCGTTCGGTCGTTTCCCGGCCGAGGACACGGTGCTCGGGCCGGAGATGAAGTCGACCGGCGAAGTGATGGGCTCCGCTCCAACGTTCGGCGAGGCTTACGCGAAGGCGCTACTCGCGGCGGGGATCGATCTGCCGCTCGGCGGGACCGCATTCATCTCCGTCAACGACAACGATAAGCGTCCGGTGGTGGTGCAACTGGCAAAGGATCTGGCCGACATTGGATTCCGCGTCCTGGCCACTTCGGGCACGCGCGATTTTCTGCAGCACAACGGAGTCGATGCCGGGCTGGCGTTCAAGGTGCACGAGTCGGAGCGTCCGAACATCGTCGATCGAATGATCAACGGTGAGGTGACGCTCATCATCAATACACCGCTCGGGAAAAAGTCGTTCTACGACGACACGTACATTCGCCGAGCGGCGCTGCAGTACGGCATCAGTTGCCTGACGACGCTGACCGCCGCTACCGCCGCCGTCCACGGCATCCGATCGTTACGGTTGGGGATGAAGACGATTACGACGCTGCAGGAGCAACACGCGCGATAGTTGTGCGCTCAACTAGCTGTCATTCCGAGCGGGCGGGGCGGCGGTGGGCGAGGAATCTCCCGCCGACGCAGCGGAACTCAGCCGCAGTTGCGCTCATCGGACGGCACAACCGTCGGCGATGTCTTTCGGGCTGCGTGGGCAGGGGATTCCTCGCCCACCGCCGCCCCGCCCGCTCGGAATGACAAACGGTGTGTCTCGGTGGGCGGTGGATCAGGAATGCCCGCCCAGGGGCGCTAACGATAACCGACAACGCGCGCAGCGCAATAACCGACAACGCCGAAGGCTACGCCACAACAATCGCCGGTTGTGCCACTGCCATCTCCGTCTTGAATGCATTGAACGCGCGCACGATGTACTGCAGGTGCTTTCCTGCTGCCGAGGCTTGCGCGGGGCCGGAGAGTTGGCGGTGCGGGCGGGCGGCGCCGGGACGGCGAGAGCGGAAGACGGTGGTGTTGAACGGCGAGGGCTTGGCGAACTCGATGACCAGCTCCTCGATGACGACGTCGGCACCGCCGAGGTAGCGGAAATCCCACTCGATGCCTTCGCCGGCGCGGAGATTGGTCTCGTTCGGATTGATCGAAAGGTAGATGCGACCGCCGCTGGATTCGATATCGATGCGCACCGGCGTGGTGCGGACTGCGAATTCGGTCAACTCGTGAGCGCCGACAAGACGATCCGACGACGCCGGCGGCGCGGCGACGAGCGAAGGTGCCTCGGCGCGCGGCGGAGCAGGAATGAACGATGACGAGCGGGGGCGGTCGCCCTGCGAGAACCAGGCGGCGGTGGCCGGACCATTCGAGGTCACCCTTGTGCGCGAGCGGCGGCGCTTCTTGTCCTCCGCTGCTGGCGCGGCGGCACGAGCGACAGCGGGGGCGGCAGCAGCGCCTTTGGCAGCGCTCCTGGCAGCCGGTTTCTGTTTGGCGTCGGCGGTCTTCTCCGCTTTCGCGGCCTTGCCGGGCGAAGGTTTCTCCGTTGTCTTTGCGGAGGTCTTTGCGGACGTCTTGGCGGCGGCCTTCACGACCGGCTTGGCGACCTTCTTCGGGGACGGCTTGGATGCCTTTCCGGAGGCTTTCTTCGCAGGGGTTTTTTTCGCGACCTTCGCGGGCGCCGGCTTTTTCGCCACGGCTTTCTTCACCGCGGCTTTCTTCGAAGCCGGCTTCTTCGCGGCGGGTTTTTTCGGAGCGGCTTTCTTGGCCTTCTTTGCTGCCGGCTTCGCTTTCGCGACGACGCGCGCGGCCGGTTTCTTCGATGCCGGTTTCGCGGTTTTTGCTCGCATCACGGGTTTCTTGCCCGTACCTTTTTTCGGAGTTGTAGACGCTTTTTTCCCCTGCACCTTCGCCATTCGAGCCTGCTCTCCCGCATCCCCTGAAAAATGGATGGCGCAGTATAGCGGCGGCACCTCGGTTTGCATAGGTGAGAGCAAACTCTCTTTCCCGGCCATGCTGCGGCCTCAAAAACCGGCATGCGGCTGCCTTACACCACGCGGTTACCGCAGTCCGTCTGCGACGTACAGATCGCCGAGCATTCGCAGGGCGTCGTAGGCGTAGGCGGTGGCGTCGGGTGTGATGCAGATCGGCGCGATTCTGTACACGCCGGCCGGCTCGGTGGGCGAGAACTGCTTCCACGCTTCCCGCGCGCCGGTGGCCAGCGTCACACGCGTCACCTGGGCGGGGAGGGCGCTGGGGTGATAGACGAAGAGCGACGCGCCGTCGGCCGACCACGCGATCGGCACCTCGCCTGGCTGGATCGCGGGGACGATCGACGGCTCGGCGCTGGCGTCGACGGGATAGAGCGCGATCGTCTGCTGCTGCGTCATTCCGGCAACGTAGCGGCCGTCCGGCGATACGGCAAACGGGCGGTAGGCATCGCCCCAGATGTTCTCCGGCGAGATCGCCTTCTCCGTCTCGTCGAGCGTGTCGATGACGTGGAGTTGATAGCCTTTCTTCGGCAAGGCTCCGGCGATGACGATGCGGCGCCCGTCGGGGAGCCAGACTGCGCCGAGGTCGAACGCACCTTCGATCTTGAGGTCGCGCGACTCGCCGCTTCCGGTCGGGACGACGACGAGCTTCGGCCCGCTGTGGCCGAGAACGTACTTGCCATCGGGGGAGATGGCGTCGCCGTATCCGTCGGCGATGCGGACCGGCGTCGGCTCGCCGAGGCGGCGAAGGTACATCGAGCTGGCCGCACCGCCGCCTTCGCGCGGTTCGTTGAAGAGGATCGTTTTTCCGTCGCGCGAAAGATCGGCCAGCATCGACCAGTCCAGCCACGACAAATCGCGCTCCGCCGATTCGCCCGGCGCCTGCACTTCCAGCGCCGCACGCCACATCCCGTTCGACAGCAGCACGTGCCCGGCAGGCGCGATGTCGTACAGCCGCATCGATCCGGTCAGCCGGTTGACGAGCCGCGACTCGCCGGTCTCGGTGTTTACAGCGTAAAGCGCCGGCGGCGCCCCGGTGTCAGTTGCGGTGATCCAGATTTCCTTGTTGCCCGGGGCCCAGGCCAGACCGGTGACTCCGTGACTCCAGCCGCGCGCGATCGAAACCGGCTTGCCCGATTTTGCGTCGACGATCGAGACGTCGTTCTTCCCCGAGTACGACTCCACGAAGGCGATACGCCCATCGGATGCGACGCGGATGTCGCGCAACGCGTGTGGCGTTTCGTAGAGGACCTTACCGATCGGCGACTCGATGCGAAACGTGCCGTTGCCGCCCCGTATGGCGATGAGGTTCGTGCCGTCGGGCGACCAATCGGCCTGCAGAACCTGTTCGGCGATCTCGCGCGGTGTTCCCCCCGCGACCGGAACGCGCGCCAGCGTGCCGAGGCCGGTGAGGCGGTCGCGGCGCAGAAGGACGGCCAGCTCCGTCGACTTCGAGACTGCCAGTACGTCGGCGTCTTTCACGCCGAGCGGTCGCGGCTCCGGACTCTGCCGGTTGGCGACGAAGACTTCGGATGGATTGCCGTCCCACGCCGCGCTGTAGACGATCGAATCGCCATCCGGACCGAAACGCGCCGCGCGCACTTCCCCGCGGCGGAACGTCATCCGGTGAAAGACGACCTCGGGAGGTGCTTCTTCCTTCATCTTGTTTGTCGCGAAGTACCAGCCGGCGAACGCCGCGCCGCCGATCGCAGCAAGAAAGAGAAGCGTCAGAAGAATTGGTGACACGCGCCGCGGCAACGGTTGCGCCACGGTCGCATGGCGCGCAGGCACGCGCGTCGTCGCGGGCATCGCCGCGGTCGCAGGTCGGATTGCGGTTGCGGATGTGCGGCGTGGCTCCGCGGAGTCCGCGATACGCATCGTCGGCGTCTGCGCCGTGGACGCTCCCGACAGCGGCGCCATCGCAGGATTGGAGGCGTTCGAATACGTTCCGGGAGCCGAAGCCGCTGCCATCGTCTCGAGGTTGAAGGCGAGATCGCGGGCAGACTGGAATCGAAGGTCGCGGTCCTTCTCGAGGCAGCGGCGCGAGAGACGGTCGAGTGCCGGAGGAACGTTCGGCAGCGACTCGGCGAGGTCGGGCGGATCTTCTTTCAGGATTGCGCTGAGCGTTTCGATCGATGAGTCGCGCTTGAACGCGCGCACGCCGGTCAGCATCTCGTACAGGATCGCGCCGAACGCGAAGATGTCGGATCGCGTGTCGACCTTCTCGCCGCGAATCTGCTCCGGCGACATGTAGCCGACCGTGCCGAGGACCATGCCGGGCTCGGTGGCCGCCTGCGGAAAGAGGCCGCCATCGTCCGAGGTGGCGCTCAGTTTGGCGATGCCGAAGTCGAGGATCTTGGCCCGGCCGTCGCGCGTGAGGAAGATGTTGTCGGGCTTCAGGTCGCGATGGATGATGCCTTTCTCGTGCGCCGCGGCGAGGCCATTCGCTACCTGCAGCGCGGCATCGATCGCGCGGCGCGTCGCCAACGGCCCGCGCTGCAATCGCTCTCGAAGGGTCTCTCCTTCGAGCAGCTCGCTGACGATGTAGGCCGTGCCGTTCTCGTTGCCGACGTCGTAGATCGTCAACAGGTTGGGATGGTTGAGCATCCCGGTGGCGCGCGCTTCCTGCTCGAAGCGCTGCACTCGTTCCTGGTCGCTGAGCGTAAGAGCGGTGAGGATCTTGACCGCGACGTCACGCCCGAGGCGGGTGTCTCTGGCGCGGTAGACAGCGCCCATTCCTCCTTCGCCGAGAAGGCTGACGATCCGATAGGGACCGAGCATCGCGTCAGGCTGCAGCATGGGATGAGCGCATGGTAGCAGCGCGCGTGTGGCGCGGTGTGATCGGGATCATTGGGGATGGGGTCTGGGGAGTGGGGTGTGGGAGATGAGGACCCGCGGCCGGCGCTATCTAAAATTAGCCACTTTGTTGAGGTTTCAGATTACAAGTTGAGGCCATTTTGACCACGTCGATGTGGTTGCGGACCAGAAGCTCCTGGTCGACTGACCAAGTCGATGTGGTTGGGGAACCAGGAGCACTGGTCGACTGACCAAGTGAATGTGGTTGGGGAATCAGGAGCACTGGTCGACTGACCAAGTGAATGTGGTTGGGGAACCAAGAGCATCTGGTCGACTGACCAAGTGAATGTGGTTGCGGGACCAGGACGTTGAGCTCGACCGAACTTTCCTTTAACGTGCTGATCACGTTGACGTTAGTTTGGTAAAGCTATCTATCTATCTAACATCTTGCGTCCGCTCGCTTCGCTCAACCCGCGTGGTCGGCGGATCGCGCGTCTGGAGCGTCGGCGATCTCCCTGAACTTGTTTTCTTACTCCCACACCCCACACCCAACCCCCCACCCAGGAATTGCCAGCGCCATTCGTGCCGTTAACACAGAATAACTTTCGTTCCATGATCCTGACCGCTCCCCTTCCGGCTTCGTTCCGGCGTACGCAGGGAGAGGTCTACCCCCATTAGGAGATCGATCCGATGTTGAAGCACTCGAGGGTGTACTGGCAGACGTGTGTCTTCTTACTGATCGCGTTACTGATCGCTGCAGGCGCCTCGGCCACCACGATCGTGTTGCCGACCGACAAGCAACTCGTCCGCAAGTCGCCCGTGATTGTCGAAGGAACGGTCATCAGCTCGATCCCCGTTCTGCGCGGTGAAGGAATCTGGACGGAGACGCGGCTTGCTGTCGACCGGACGTTGAAAGGTGACGCTGCTGGCGAGCTGACCATCCGCGAAGTTGGCGGTGAGATCGATGGCCGGATCACGAAGATCTTCGGCGCGCCGGTCTACACGCCCGGCGAACGGGTCATGGCGTTCCTTGCTGCGACGCCGCGCGGCGACTACCAGACCATCGATCTCTTTGTCGGAAAGTTCAGCGAGCAGCGAGCCGTGAATGGCCGCCGCCTTCTCGTGCGCGACGATGCCGCGGGCGATGTCGCGCTGCTCGACGCATCGTTCCAGCCGATCCGGACGAAGAACGTGCAGCGCGACGCCACCGCGTTCGAGTCGTACGTCGCAGATCGTGTCGCCGGTCGCGCAAGCGCGGCGAGCTACGGCGTTGCCGATCCGGTTCTGGAACGCGATCTCGCTCCGGCGGCGATGAACGGGACGTCCAGAATCAAGGCTGACTTCACCCTCATCTCGGAGCCGAGCGTCTACCGCTGGAGCGCCTTCGACAACGGTGGCAGCGCGAAGTGGTATAGCTTCGGAACGCAGCCGGGCTACACAGGCGGAGGCGTGAACGAGATCCAGACTGCGATGAACGCCTGGAACAGCTACACCGCCGCGAAGATCAACTACGCCTACTCCGGCACGGGCAGCGGAACGCCCGGCGGCCTCTCCGGCCCGAACGGCGTCAACGAAATCCTCTTCAACGATCCCCTGCAGGAGATCAGCGGATCGTACAATCCGGCCACCGGCGGCGTCGTCGGCGAAGGTGGATTCAACGGTGTCTCCGGGACGATGACCTGGACGGGGCCGTTCGATGCCGACGGCACGCATACCGCGCAGACGTATCACGCGTACGTCATCAGCGAAGGCAATCTGACGATTCAGGATGGCGTCACGCCGCAAGCTGGAATCCCGAGCGCGATGCTCGCGGAAATCGTGGCGCATGAGTTCGGCCACACGCTCGGCCTGGGCCACAGCACCGACAGCACCGCGCTCATGTATCCGAGTGTCACCGGCCTCGGCGCAAGTCTTCGTGCCGACGACCAGCTCGCCGCGCGCTGGCTCTATCCGAATGGCAGTGCACCACCGCCGCCGCCGGTCACGGTTCCGAGCGCGCCAACCTCACTGGTGGCAACGCCATCCGGCTCGACGGCCACGCTTCAATGGAACGACAACGCCACCAACGAGAGCGGCTACCGCGTCTACCTTGCGTCGGGCAGCGGCGCCTTCAGCCGCCTGTCGCCCGATCTCGCCACAGGCAGCCGCGGCGCGACGCTCTCGAGTCTCGCCGCCGGCAGCTACCGCGTCTACGTCGTCGCGTTCAATTCCGCCGGCGAATCGGCGGCTTCGAACACCGCGAGTGTCACGATCGCAACATCGATTACGGCAGCCTTCAGCGTGTCTCCCTCAGCGGGCGTCGCGGGGGTGACGACGTTCGTCCTTACCAACACGTCATCAGGCGCAACCTCATGGCTGTGGAACTTCGGCGATGGATCGACGTCGTCTTTACAGAATCCGACTCACGTCTACGGTTCGCCGGGGACGTATACGATCCAGCTCACGGCCAACGGAAGCGGCAGTCAATCGTTTGCGTCACACGCCGTGTCGGTCACGTCGGGAATCGCCGCGGACTTTGCGTTCACGCCGTCGAATCCGACCACGCAGCAGAACGTCGCCTTCTCCGACCGGTCAGCGGGCAGCGTCGTCTCGTGGCAGTGGAACTTCGGCGATGGCTCTTCATCGACCGCGCAGAATCCATCGAAGCGTTATTCGTTCGCGGGCACGTACTCGGTGTCGCTGATGGTCTCGAACGCGGCCGGCCTGACATCGACGATCTCGCACCTCATCACCGTCAGCACGGCGATTCCGGCCGCGCCGCCGGTCTCAGCCGCGTTCGATGCGACGCCGTCGTCACCGGCAGTTCGCGACGCGGTCTCGTTCACCGATCGCTCGTCCGGCTCGCCAACCTCGTGGCAGTGGAGCTTCGGCGACGGCGCGACATCGCCGGCGCAGAATCCGACGCATGCGTACGCTGCGCAGGGTTCGTACGGCGTGTCGCTGACAGTCGCCAACGCCGTTTCGTCGTCGACGATCTCGCACACAATTACGATCGCCGCGCCCACTGCGTACCGGACGCTCGTTCCGGTTGCAGCGCAGACGAATGGCTTGGGCGGCTCGGTGTGGCGCACGGAACTGACGCTCTTCAATGGCGGACGTGAAGCGACGGCGGGCCAGTTCACCTTCATTCCGAGCGGCGGCGGAACACTCCTCACGCGCAGCCTCTTCATCGGCGTGAATCAATCGATCACCTTCGCCAATGCGTTGAGTGACCTCTTTGGCCTCTCCGCCGGCGCGGGAGCGATCGCTATCGAAGCGACGAGCCCGACGTCGACGCCAGCTATTCGCGTGACCAGCCGGACCTTCACGACCGGATCGGCAGGCACGTACGGTCAGGCCGTTCCGAATGTCAGCAGCGATGATCTGGCAACGACGCTACTGCTGACCGGTCTCGAATCGGATGCGAACTTCCGGACGAACATCGGGCTCGTCAATCGCAGCGGAGCGCCGGTGCCGGCAGGGATGACGCTATACGACGCGAATGGCAACGTGGTCGCGACCGCGGTGGTGACGGTTCCGGAGAACAACTTTCAGCAGGCGCCGCTGACGTCATATTTTCCGGCCGTGGCCGCGCGATCGTTCGCAGCACTCTCGATGCGTGTCGATTCGGCGTCGCCGAACGCCGTCAGCGCGTACGGTTCCGTCATCGACAACCGCACGCAGGACCCGGTCTACATTCAGGCAATTCCTTCGACGACCGGATCGGAGCTCGTCATCCCTGCGGTCGGTCGCGCGCCCGGAATCGGCGGCACGTTCTGGCGCAGCGACGTCACTCTTTTCAATCCCGGCGTTTCGACGATCGCAGTCTCGCTTCGTTACCTCGCAGCAGGTCAGGACAACCGCAACGCGGCATCGCAAACCGTAACGCTGCCTCCGTCGCGCACCGTCGTGATCCCCGATGTCGCGCAGGTAATGGGCGTCTCGTCCGGCAGCGGTGCGTTGCGCGTGTCGTGGAATGGCTCGTCAGGTCCGATCGTGACGAGCCGCACCTACACGACTGCGGACGGAGGCGGAACCTACGGCCAATCGATCGATCCGGTAGCGTCGTTCGCGAATGATTCATTCGTGCCGGGGCTGCGCGCCGATGCGTCGTTCCGCTCCAACGTAGGCTTCGTCAATGGTGGCGACTCGCCGATGACGGTCACGGCGACGCTGCTGGCCGACTCCGGCGCGGTGATCGGAGCGACGCAGGTTGGCCTCGCGCCGCGCTCGCAGGTGCAGTACGCAATCGGCGCTCTCTTCCCCGCCGCGAACACGCCACGTGTGGGTACGCTCACGCTCCTCGCACACGCGGATGGCTCACCGACGCTCTTCGCATACGCCTCGATCATCGACAACGCGTCCGGAGACCCCGTCTTCTTCGGAGGGAGATAAGGAGTGCGGGCGAAACGCCAGGCGTCTCGCCCGCGGCATCCGGGGCGTCCTCGCCCCGGATGTTTTCTCGCGAAGAGCGGGAGATACCCGTAAACAAAGATTCCCGGCAAACACTCGGGCGAGGACGCCCGAGTGCCCGCGGGCGAGACGCCCACACTCCTAATCACGATCAGCTAAACTCCCGTGCGTTCGGGCCAATTTAGCTTTTCGAGGTCGACGTCATGGACGCACGTGTTGTCATTGCCACGGTCCTCGCCCTTGGGATACCTCTCGCGCTGGCAGCGCAATCGGCAACGCCCACGATTCAGCAGCCGAAGTCGATCGGTGAAGTAACGCTCTTCGGCGAGGAGCAGATCAAGGTCGAAGCCTCCACCAAGACCGAGATCCCGATCTCGAAGGCGCCGAGCGCCGTCACGGTCGTGACCGCGAAACAGATTCAGGAGTCCGGCGCGCGCACTGTCCCCGATCTGCTGCGCCTCGTGGCCGGCGTCAACGTCCGCTGGAATCCGATGGTGCAGACGATCGACATCCGCGGCTTCGGCGAGAACCCTTTTTCCAATCGCATCCTGCTGCTCATCGACGGCTCGCCCTACAACTCCGGTGATACCGGCGGGCTGCCGCTCAGCCCGGCCTTCGATTTCTTTCCCGTACAGAACATCAAGCGGGTCGAAGTTGTGCGCGGACCGGGTTCATCGCTGTACGGCGAGAACGCGTTCTGGGGCGTGATCAACATCGTGACGCTTTCTGGCGACGATCTCGCCGGCGGCGACGTGCAGCTCTACGGCGGAAGCCGGACGACAGGAGAAGTTAGCGCGCAATTTGGCCAGCGGTTCGCCCGCGGTTCGATCCTCGGCGCCGTGCGCTTCCTGCGCACGATGTTCCCCGAGCAGTTCTGGATGGACGACCGCTCGAAGTTCCGCGCGTCGGACGTTTTCCTTAAAGCATCCTTCGGCGACTGGCAGTTCTCCGGATACCGTCACGATGATCACCTCGACGGTTTCCAGGAGCTATTTCCTTCCGAGGCCGGATTGCCGCCGACAGCAGGCTTCCGCTCTGCTCATGCGTTGAAGCAGAACCTGGATACGGTGAATATCAAGTACAACCACGCGCCCGCCAATGCGCCCGTCACGTATTCGGCCGACTTCTCCTGGGCGCACCGCTTTGGCATGCACTGCGCTGGTTGCCATGCCGCGGCTCAAGAGCCTGCATTCGCCAAACCTGCCGATCATGGATACCAGGCCATCGGCGATTTCCGCGTGGGATTGCACATGATCCCAGGCCACGACATCCTGGTCGGCACGGAAGCCCGGCGTCTCGACCGCGCCGATCACAAGGCCGAGCTTTCCCCCGATGCCAGCGTCGTGACCGGATACAACAAGGTCGCCATCTATGCGCAGGATCAGTTTGACGTTATCAAGGGTCTGCTCCGTGCCGTGGCCGGCGTCCGCTACGACGACAAGACGAAACTGTTCGCAGCCAAGACCTCTCCTCGTCTTTCGCTCGTCTACACCCCGAACGATCGTCTGGTCGTCCGCGGCGGCTACTCCACGGCGTTTCGTTTTCCGACGTTCAGCGAGCTTTACCAGGACAGCAATTTCTTCACCGTCACCACACAGATCGGGATCCCGGCGTTCCCGCTCTCCATGTTCAAACCGAATCCGAACCTCAACCCGGAGGAGATCAGCACCCTGGAGCTGGGAGGTGAGTACCAGATTTCACCGACCGTATCGATGAAGGCCGACCTCTATCGCTCACACCTGCACAATTTCATCGTCGTCGTGCAGCGGTTCAACCCGCCGCCAGCGACGCCGACTCTGGGTTGGGAGAACCAGCCGGCCGACGCGCGCATTACCGGCGGCGAGCTCGAGCTGCGATCGAATTTTGCGCAACGCGTGACCGGTTTCGTGAACTGGTCGCACCAGTCCGAATCCCAAATGGGAACTGGTGTCGATTCGAGTGGCATCCCCTTCGAGTTCGTCTACTCGCCTAAAGACAAGGTCAACCTCGGCGCGTACGGAGGGCCGGTCAATGGCGTACGCGGAGCACTCGAAGTGGCCTGGCGTGGCAGCTACACCGCGCCTCGCGACTGGTTTTTCATCCGATCCGGCTTCACGAGCTTCGCCTCGAAGCCGTTGCCGTCCTACGCGCTCGTCAATGCCCGGGTCAGCTACGACATCCCGAACACGCGCCTTCGCGCCACGATCTTCGGCAACAACCTGCTGAACAAGCGGCCTGAGGAGACCATGGTCGGCGTCGTGAACCGGTTGGCTGGGCGGGAGTTCTTCGGACAGATGGAGATGCGGTTCTGATCGCAATTCTACGTTGCTTAGATCGCGAACCGCACATTCCGTCATCGGAACCATTGCTTCCGATATCGGAACCGCTGATTCCGACTTATTACCGCCCTTTCCCGTCTTTTAGCCCGCATTTCTCACACGCTTAGTGCGCCTCCTTGCTGCACCTCTTCCTTTCTTTGGAGTGCGTTCCCATCGAGCGCCTTCTCCCCCGGGCTTTTTGCGGGGGAGAAGGTGGCCGAAGGACGGATGGGGGGAGCACCTGCGCGAGGCGATCAACCGAGCCTCGTCCGAACTGCCTGAAAACGCGGCACATGCACGGATATCGTGCTGGTTGGGACGCCCCCTCATCCGGCCTTCCGTGTGCGGTCTTGGAAAGGGATCAATCTAATGAGTGTGAGAAATGCGGGCTAGAATCCGCCGACCATGGCCAACGAGATTGACGTGCTGCTGCAGGAACATCGCTCCTTTCCGCTGCGCCGGCTCCTGAGCGATATCGCCGAGGGACGGACGCTCGGCGATGTGACGACGCTTGCCGACCCCACGGTGGTGGCGTCGCTGAAGGACAAGTACGGGGAGGAGTCGTGAGATTGCGGTCTCGCGATCTCGTACTTACGAGGTCTCGCGGTGTCTGAAACTAACGCCAGCGAGGCCGCGCAACCCCGAGACCGCGCAACCGCGCTGATCACCGGCGGCGCCCGCGGCATCGGCCGCGCCGTCGTCGAGCGGCTCACACGCGACGGTTGGAACGTCGCCTTCACCTACGTCAACTCGACCGAGCTGCCCGAGGGCTTCGCGCGGCAGGGCGACGTGCGCGATTCCGCGCGCAATGAAGCGATCGTCGCCGAGGTGATCGCCAAGTTCGGATCGATTGACGCGCTCGTCAACAACGCCGGCGTTCGCCGCGATGCGCTTCTCTACAACATGACCGACGATGAGTGGCGCGAAGTCCTGCAGACGAACCTCGACGGCGCGATGTCGATGACGAAAGCCGTGCTGCCGTCGATGATGAAGCAGCGCCGGGGCGCCATCGTGAACGTGGCCTCGCTCAGCGGACTGCACGGAGTCGCCGGCCAGACGAACTACGCCGCCGCAAAAGGCGCGCTCATCGCCCTCACGCGCTCGCTCGCGCGCGAGGTGGCCCGCAGCAACATCCGCGTGAACTGCATCGCCCCCGGCCTCGTCGATACCGACATGATCGCAACGCTCGATGCCGAGGTGAAGAAAGAGATGATCCGGGCAATCCCGATGCGGCGTGCGGTTAAGCCTTCGGAAGTGGCCGCGGCAATCGCGTTCATGTTGAGCGATGACGCAAGCGCGATCACCGGACAGGTGTTGTGCGTGGACGGTGGGACGTCGGCGTAGGTGGAGTCGGCCTCGATGAAGGAACTCATCGTATTCGTTTCGGCCTCTACTTGCTTTCTCGTTCTTGCGGCTTGTGCTTCGAGCGCAGACAACTTCGGGTGCGCCTCAAGGGAGTGGCTGGCCGCTACCCCGGAATCCAGTCACGCTCAGTTGTCAGACATCAAGCCTCGATACCTCAAGCTGATTGCTCTTGATGGAATGCCGACGCTTCCCGAAGTGGCACGCGCCGGCGCCGCGAAGTGGATTGATGATGAGATTGCCAGAGT
>ODAK010003040.1_pt1 | contig 17487 bp, 14 predicted proteins | sample 1539591 | NCBI WGS metagenome assembly ODAK01 (sample SAMEA3539303, study PRJEB22396) | soil metagenome | biome: tundra; feature: field; material: soil | place: USA | collected 2010-05 | depth 0.15 m
GTCTCGTCGTATCCGACCAGCAAGCGACCGCGCACGTCGAGGATGGGCACCCGATCAGCTGGAATTGCAAAGCGCGAGGCCTTCTCTTGTAGCTCGCGGGCAGCGGAAGGATCTTTCTCGATGTCTTTGCTGGTGAAGGGAATGCGATTGGAAACCAGATACTGGCGCGCCGCCTTGCAGGCCCTGCACCACCGTGTGGCGTACAGGATCACGATGGGTGGCTCGTCTGGTCCCCGTGCCTCTTCACGATCCTCGACCCACGGCGAACCGCGTGGACCCGCGAGAGGACAGGAATCGCCGGGTGGTAGCTGGGCCAGTGCGCTGCTCTCGAATGCCTCGCGCGACATCACTCGTGGCTGTGTCTTGCCCTTGGCAAGCAGCTCGCGAACATTGATGACTTCGACATTGGAGTCGTTCCTTCGATGCGCCCCGTCCTTGCCCAGACCCATGATCCGCACCAGTTGGCGGGTCACTTCGGGTACCTTGTCGGCGTTGTCGGTCGTGGCGAACATTCCGCTCGGTTCGACGTAGGTGAAGAGCAGCGCCGAATCTTTGCTCACCGCGCCGGCTGCCTGCTCGGCGCGGGCCGCGGGTTGTGGGGATGTGCCTTTCTTGCAAGCACTGACAAGGATCAAGAAGAGAAAAACTGTGCGGGCTCGAATGCTCGACCGATCGATCCGACAAGACAGTGGCAAAGCTCAGCTCGCTTCGCAGAACCCGTAGCTGCAGATGGGCGCGGAAGCTGGACAGTCCGTGGAGCGCTGGCAGGCCGCGCAGCGGGTGGCCCCATTGGCGACCTTTTCGTAGTAGCAGCCGCAGGCGCCTGTGGGGGCGACGGGCGACATGGGGCCCATCTCTTGGCTGCGTTTCACTTTCATCGCGCATTGAGGAACGACGTGGCGTTGCGCTTCGAGAAAAATCAGATCCAGTTGGCCTGGGGCAGTCTTCGTGCCGGTCAGAAAGCCGATGACGTCGCCTGCCGCGGGTTTCACCGGATAGCCACTGTTTCCAAGACGGGTCAGCAAATGAAGCGGACCCCAAATGGCATAGTGGCCATCGCGCACGTTGGCCTTTTCGTTCGAGGTGAGGTCGTGGTCGGGATAATAGCCACAGCTCTGTTTGGTGTGCTGGTAGGCGAGCATCTTCACCACCGTGCGATTGTCTTGGGCAACGTCGGCGGCCAGGATGCCGATGGCGTTCTCTCGCGGCGAGGCCATCGAAAGCTTCTGCAGAAGGTCCGAGCTGCCCGTCGTCGCAGTTCCCTTCCAGCGATCGGCAGGGACGCCAATGGCGGCCGCAATCATCCGCTGGGTTCCGGAATTGACATCACGCCTGAAGATGACGCTTTCGTTTGTCCACGGGGCGACGCCCGAATTGACACCGAAACCCATCACGTAATAGGCAGCTTCGGCGCTGATAGACAGTTCGGGTGAACCTACGGGCACCGTGAATGTCATGGCTTGGACGGGACCGAGAAAATCGGAGACGTTGCCGCCGAGACCATTGGGCAGGCTGACGCAGGTGCTAGCGAAGACATCGGAAATGCCAATATCGGCGTTCAGCGCGGCGCTTACGGCGATATCGCACATTTTCTCGGTGCCTACCGCGTCCCAGGTGGAAAGGGCCGAGGTGCCCGCGCCCTGAATGGGGGTGCCGTTCAAGATCGCATCCACACCCGCACACGAACCCTGTCCGAGGTAAACGATGGTTGTCGGTGTGGTGAGTGTGGACAAATACTTGCTGAGCTCGACTAGTAAAGGCTTGGCGGCCGTCGAGCCGGTGACGTAGACCGGGTTCGGCAACGTGGAGCAATCCACTGCCCGCGCCCTGCGACTTGCGCCAACGGTCGATGCAATAAGGATGAAGAGCCCGATGAGTGCTTTTCGCATGAAGGGTTCTGCCTCAGGGCAGGGGCTTGAGGGTTCCGTCGGAATTGAGATTGGTTAGTCGGCCGTTGTCGAAGGGAATGCACGTTGAATCCGTGCAACTGGCCAAGACTTGGTTTTCGCTGGCTGGCTGACAGGCATAGCAGCCGGCTGGACCTTGGCATGGATCGCCTACGTCAACGGTGTGGCTGGCGCCGGCATCGGTGGTAAGAGCGATGCAGACTTGTGCCTTTTCGTCGCAGACAGTTTGGGAAAACCCTGCGCAATCGGCGTTGCTTTGGCACTGGGCAGTCTTCTTGTCGATGAGGAAGCTGCACGCGGTTGGAACGAAGAGAAAAGCGATCAGGAACCCAATCCCTCGGATGCCAGTCAGTCTCGTAACGTGCGATGGCGTCTGCCGAAGCGTCATTAGAAATGTCCGTCGACGACCACCGCGCCCGGCCACGCTAGGGCGACAGACGTGCGGGATTGGCTATGGCCGAAGGTGAGGTAAAGGGAAAGCGCTCCGAATGCCAGGGTGGCGACGGACAGCCCGTCTGAGACGACGCCGGCCATTGTTGCACTTCGTTGCTTGTCGTCGAGATTGGCTTTCGTCACCGGATACGTCTGCCGCATAGCCGCAAGGTCGCGGGAGGCTCGATAGGCGATGACGCCGGCGACGGTGGCGCCCACCGCACACGCCGCCGTCGCGGTCCACGACAACCCAAGGACACGGTGGCGGTCGGAACCGCTGTCGATGGCTCGAGCGGAAGTCCTTGGTCTCGCCGCAATGGAATCGGAAAGGTCGAAATCGAGTGGCGAAAGCGTTGTCCTCAAACGAACTTTAACTGTCTCCCGACCAGGCGCGTCCACCCAACGAGCCACGGGGGCACCCGTGCGTGGGCGGACCTCGACTCGACGCCGGCCCACGTTGACGACGATAGGCGAAAGCAGAGGCGTATTCCCCTTTTCCACGTCATCCACGAAGACCGCAGCGCCTGCATCGTCAAAATCAACATCGATACGCGCTACGCGCTGACCGAGGTTGGAGAGCTCGTCGCGAACCTCTTTCACTCGGTCCGACGGGATCTGATCGGCGGCGTCCGCAAGATAGCGATTGAACAGGTCAACGGCAGACGCATAGTCGTGTTCCTCGACGGCGACGCGGCCCAAGTTGTAGAGGAGCCGGAAATTCTTGGCCAGCTGATAGGCGCGGCGAAATTCAACGCCGGCAGCGCCGAAATCGCGATCCTCGTAGAGCTGGACTCCGCGGCGAAAGGCCGCGCGAGCTTGTTCCGCGGCATCGTTCGTCGGCTGAGAGCTGGTTGGCTCGCTGGCGCCTGCAGACGGCGCCGCGACGAAGGCAATGACAACGACGAAGGCAAAGACGGAAAGAAAAGCGCTTGTAGCCGTCATCGGGCGTAGGGATCCTCGCGGTCGATAGCGTGAGCAAAGGGCTTGGAAGCCTTGATCTTCGCGACTTCGAAAAAGTCTTGTGCGTGCACACCCGAAAGCATTGCCACGCCCGTGCTGCCCCTCGCTGTCCAACGACGCGGATGCAAAACTTTGTGCGGTACTGGCGCGCTCTTCGTTGGGCTTGAAAGCGGCGTCGTCGTTGGCAGTTGCGGCGCCAGCGCCATGGCGTCGCCAGCGAGGCTTTGGCTCGGTAGATCCGGAATCGTCGGCCGCTCGGCCTGCAACGGCTTCGCGACTGGTGGTCGGGGGACGCGGCTGTTGTGCAGTGGTCGGGAGAGCAGGGCACCTGCAAGCGCGAACACGGCAACGCCCGCAGCAACTAGCGGCCAGCGAAAATTCAGTCGCGGACGCAGAGCCATCTTCAGCTCCGGTGAGACTTGTGTGATGTCGTCATGCGTGGCCGCGATGGTGTAAGTGGACGAATGGCTCGGGGGCTGGAGAGCCGGAAATTCGTGAGTGGCAGGGTCGGAAACCACGAGCTTGGGCAGGTCGTAGCTCGACGATGTACGCGTACCTCGCGAGCCTGGTAGGCTCTGCTGAATCATCGAGCGCGACAGCGCCCGGGAGCTTGCGAATCCCCGCGAGACCATTTCACCCAGCAGGCGCGACTGGACTGGCATCGAGCCGGTAATCAGAGCATCGAGATCCGATTGAAACTCGACCGCGCTCTTGTAACGTTCGCGCGGATCGACGGCCAGGGCTCGGTTGCAGATGGCGGCCAGGCCGGGCGGAAAGCCGTGCGACTTGGGCAGATAGGGAATCGGCTCACCACCCAACAGACGCCCTCGAATTTCGGCATCCGTTTGCCCTTGCCAGAGTCGGCGTCCCACAGCCATTTCCCAAAGCATGACGCCGACCGAAAACAGATCCGCCCGGTGGTCGACGACCGCGCCCGCCGCCTGTTCCGGCGCCATGTAGGCCACGCGCCCCTTGGCCTCGCGCGGGTGCTTGGGATCGGCCGATTGGGCAGTTTGGGCGATGCCGAAATCAATTAACTTTACGGTGCCATCACACGTGACGAAGACGTTCTGGGGGCTGACGTCGCGGTGGACGATCTGCAGTGGCCTTTCGTCCAGATCCTTCAGGTTGTGCACATAGTCCAAACCCATCAGCACATCGGATACGATCTTCAGGGCCAGCGGCAGACTGAACGCGGCTTGGTTCGGTCGGCCGCCAAAACGGTCCAGAATGTGCTTCAGCGATTGACCATCCAGATACTCCATCACCAAGAAATGGCGGTCGCCGTCGTGCCCCGACTCGTAGGCGTGAATGACGTGGGGGTGATTCAGGCGCAGCGACAGCCGAACCTCGCCGAGAAACATCTCGACGGATTCCGGATCCCGAGCGAGCTCGGGCCAAAGCCGTTTGATGACCACCGGCTTCGCGGGACCCAGGTCGCCCGGCATGATAGCCAAGAAGACCTCGGCCATGCCTCCCGTCGCCAATCGACTGACGAGCTGGTAGCGAGGAAATGCCAGCGGTTGCTCGGGAAGTCCGCTCGAGCTTTGACGTGGCGATGTGGCGCTGGTCATTGTGGGCGCGAACTATAGGGGCGTGCCGGTCGGCGGTCGGTGAAGACTTGGTGACAATTCCGAGGCCCCCTCCCGAGCCGACGTCATCCACGGCTGACTCGCGTCAGTCGCGCAACAGTTGCCGAGCTGTAACCGCGGGCAGCCGGACAGTCGATTACTCTGCCTTTAGCCACGGAGGTTCAACATCAACATGGCCACTATCACGCCCAAACGCAGCGACAACGATTCGAGCGCGGTCCCATCGTCACAGCTGGCAGTCGACGTCGAAGGCGACGCCGAATGCGCGGACTTCGAGCTTGACGTGATCTTACGCGGGCTGGCCCTCGATCGGTGGTTTGCGACCGCGGAGAAGGACGTCCCTATCTGGGCGTTCTAGACAAACGCAAGCTCGGAGTAGTCCCATGCCGAAGCCGCTGGCTGAAGGTCCCCCGTCTGATCTGTCCGAGCGCCGGCTCGTGAGCCTGAGCGCCTCCATCGACAATCCGATCGGTCGAACATTCGCTCGCCTGATTACAGAGCCCGTCGAGCGGTTGCTCTCACTGTCGGCCCTCAATCGCATTTACTCGGATCTCACTCCCGAGGCCAACGAGGCGACATTCTTTGCCACAATTCTGCGTCGACTTCGTGTCGGTTACGACCTTGCCGCGGAAGACATTGCGAAGATTCCGACCGTCGGGCCTTTGGTCGTTGTCGCCAATCACCCGTTTGGCGGACTTGATGGCTTGATCATGGGCGACATCCTGACCCGCCTGCGCAGCGACTTTCGCTTGCTTGCGAACCGCTTCCTCTACGAGATCCCGGAATTGCAGCCGTGGGTCTTGCCGGTAGATGCGTTTGGTGGGCGAGAGGCACACCGGCGCAACCTGGCAGGGCTGCGCCGAGCGATTCGTTGGCTCGAACAGGGGAACGCCCTCGGGATCTTCCCCGCGGGAACGGTTTCCCACCTGCAGTTACGGAAGGGGTATATCGCGGATTCGGCGTGGCACACGACGGTAGCTCGGCTGGTGCGTAGAACCGGCGCGACGGTGTTGACCATGTTCTTCGATGGTCACAACAGCATGACATTCCAGCTTTCCGGTCTCATTCATCCGAAACTGCGAACCATCCTGCTGCCGTCCGAGATGCTCAAGCGACAGCAGTCAACGGTGGCCGTGCGCATCGGCCGGCCCATCGCCCCGTTCAAGATCGCGCGCTACGCGGACGACCGAACCCTCACCAACTACTTTCGTTTCAAGACCTACATGCTGAAATGGCGCGACAGTCCCATCCGGCCGCGTTTCGCTGCACGAGCCCTCGACGCCGAGTCAGAGCCGGTCCTGGCGCCTCGCGCGGCGGACGCGCTGGCCGCCGAGGTGGCCCGTCTGCCGCCGCGCGCCCTGCTTGCGGAACAGGGAAAGTTCCAGGTGTTTCTCGCCACCTCGGAGTGGATCCCGTCGATTCTCGTCGAAATCGGTCAATTGCGTGAGCGCACGTTTCGGGCAGTGGGCGAGGGCACCGGCAAATCCTGCGACTTGGACCATTTCGACGGAGACTACCAGCATCTCTTCTTGTGGAACACCGCCCGTCACGAGGTCGTCGGCAGCTACCGCCTAGGCAATGTGGATCGCATTCTCGCCCAACGCGGCGAACGTGGGCTCTACACAAGCACTCTTTTCAAGCTCAAGCCGGGCCTTGTCGAACGCCTGGGACCGGCGATTGAGCTCGGTCGCTCCTTTGTTCGCAAGGAATACCAGGGCCAGCCCATTCCGCTGGCTCTCCTGTGGCGGGGAATTGGAACGTATCTCGTGGGCAATCCGACGTACAAGGTTCTGTTCGGCCCGGTCAGTATCAGCAAGGAGTACGCGGCGCTCTCCCGACGGTTGATGGTCGAATTCCTTGGAAAGCGCTTCGGCCATGAAGCGCTTGCAGGCTTCGTGCGACCACGCAATCCGCCCAAGGACCGCTTGACGCGGGCAGAGCGGGAAGCTCTGAACGCGGTCGTGCGAAATGCGGATGACATTTCGGCGCTCGTGTCGGAGATCGAATCAGACGACAAAGGCATGCCGGTCTTGTTGCGGCACTATCTCCGGCTCAATGCCTGCCTTCTCAGCTTCAATCTCGACGCTAGTTTCGGCAATTGTATCGACGGCCTGATTGTGGTGGATCTGCGAACCGCCGAGCCCAAGCTGCTTCGCCGCTACATGGGGGACGCAGGCTACGAAAGTTACATGGGCGTGGCGGGCAGCACGCCGGTGCTGCCCATGCGAACGCGCTCGTAGACAGGCGAGCTCTGCTACAGTCGGCTAGTTTGCGACCGGAAGCCGCAATTCAAGCGCAATGGCGTTGACCGCATCGCGGACCGTAAGCAGCGTCTGCGGATCGGAGACTTCCAGGGTTGCGCCGAAGACTTCTTCGATTTCGTAAAGCATCTCGGCGACGGCCAATGAATCGATGCCGAGATCTTCGCGCAAACGACTGTCGAGGGTCACTTGCTCAGGGGCAATGTGACTGTCGACCTTGTCGGCGATGATGGTTGCGAGCTTGGAGTGGATTTGATCAGTGGTCATTGGAGCTCCTCGTCAGGATGGCGTAGAACAAGCACGGCGTTTTGGCCGCCGAAGGCAAAAGAGTTCTTGAGGGCGTAACGAATGTCCTGGTGTCGCGCCTCGTTGGGCACATAGTCCAGATCGCAGGCGGGATCTGGCGTCTCGTAGTTGATAGTCGGAGGCACCACTCCGTCGCGAAGGGTGAGTAGCGTGGTCACGAGCTCGAGCGCGCCCGAAGCGCCCATGGTGTGTCCCAGCATCGATTTGTTGGCCGTGACAGCAACGCGCGCAGCTCGCCGCCCAAGTGCCATGTGGATGGCGCGGGATTCGGTCTCGTCATTCAATTTGGTGGACGTGCCATGCGCATTGACGTGGTCGACCTGGTCGGCAGAGATTCCGGCCGACTGCAGGGCTTGGCAGATGGCATCGCTTTGACCTTGTGAATCGGGCGCTGTCAGGTGGGTAGCATCGCTGGTGGCGCCGTAGCCCGCGATCTCACCTAGCAGGCGGGCGCCGCGCCGACGGGCATGCTCGTATGCTTCGAGCACGAGCATGGCTGCGCCTTCGGAAATGACCAGGCCGTCACGGGCCGAGTCAAACGGGCGGCAGGCGCGCTCGGGCTGGGGGTTGCGCGATAGCAAGCGGAGATTCGCCCAGCCTCCAAGAACGGCGCCACAGATGGGCGCGTCGGCACCGCCGGTAAGAACCACATCGTCTTGGCCATGCTGGATGCGACGGAAGGCTTCGCCGATAGCGACCGCGCCAGAAGCACAGGCGGCTGCGACCGTAAATTGGCTGCCTGAAAGCTTGTAGTGAATCGACAGATTGCTGGACAGAGAGTTGAACATGTTACGCGGAACGGCCAGCGGGTGCATTTTTCGCCAGCCGCGGGAAAAGTAGGCGCCGAAGACATCTTGCAGGCCCTGCATGGCACCGAAGGCGGTTCCCACGATCACTGCAATGGGACGCTTCTCGTTGGCACTGGCGCCAAGTCCCGAGGACTCGAGCGCCAGTCCGCCAGCGTGAAGACCGATGTTGGTGAAGAGGTCATTGCGATGGAGCGTCTGCTCCGAGAGGAACGGTGTCGGCTTTACGTCGTCCACTTGGCCGCCGATGTGGATGGGGAAATCAGACGTGTCGACCCGCGTAAGGGTCCCAATGCACGAGCGGCCAGCTTGCATCGCGGACCAGAAGTCATTCAGATCACTTCCGTGTGGGGTGACGACACCCATGCCCGTCACGACGACGCGGCGGCTTGGCGAATGGCGCTGCATAACTATCACGAACCCAGGGTACTGAATCTCACGTCCAAAGAGCGTCAACACCTCGGTAGCGATACGAAGGCGGTTTGATGACGTTCGAGTCTCTTGTGGCTGGAGCGTCGCGGCGTTCGGCCGGAGGCAGCGGAGGGATCGCCGGTACCGGTCGCCGGTTCGCCCGGATAGGCGACAGGCGACAGGCGACGCCTTTTCTTCCGGCGTCGCGTCCGCGCGAGGTACTATCGTCCACCACGCTGCCAGTTGCACGATTCTCCCAGAAGCCGTGCACTAACTCCTGGTGGGCAAGGGGCCTCGAAATGATGTACTACCGATGTTCCCAAGGTCCAGGTCGTCTCGCGCTTTTCGCGGCGGCATTGCTTGCGATAGGTGCGTGCGCCAAAGCCGAAGTTGTCAACGGTGGCGGGGGCGGCAACGGGGCTTCGTCGGCCGGCGGAAAAGGCGGCGGAGGCGTGGTTGTCGTCAACCTCGACGCGCATCCTTCTGCCGACGCAGGCGTGGACCGACTGAGCGGGGGAACCTGTGGCGACGGCATCATCGAGCGCAGCGAGCAGTGTGACGACGGCAATACGGCAAACGGCGACGGTTGCAGCCGGATTTGCCAAATCGAAGCGAACTGGAACTGCCCCGACCAGGGAAAGCCTTGCGTGTACGTCGGGAATTGCGGAAGCGGAAGCTTGACCTCGAACAAGGGTTGCGACGACGGCAACACCGCCAGCGGCGATGGCTGCTCCAGCGATTGCAAAACCGTCGAGCCCGGCTACATCTGCAGGGTACCTGGCAAGCCCTGCAGCGCCCGGTGTGGGGACGGCATCGTCAAAGGCTTCGAAACCTGCGACGACGGGAACACGGCCAGCGGCGACGGCTGCTCGGCGACGTGCAAGATCGAGCCCGGCTTCGACTGCACTGGCAGTCCGAGCACCTGCGCGGCAACCGTTTGTGGCAACGGGAAGAAAGAAGCTGGCGAGACCTGCGACGACGGCAACACCTTGCCCTACGATGGTTGCGCCTCGAACTGCCAGAAAGAGCCCGAGTGCGGGACATCCACCAGCGCGGTGGGCGCCTGCAAGAGCACCTGCGGCGACGGAATTCTCTGGCCCAACATGGAGGAGTGCGACGACGGCAACGCGGCCGATGGCGATGGCTGCTCGCACGACTGCAAGATCGAGAAGGGTTGGACCTGCAAGTCCTTCTTCGACGATCCGCCTCCGAAGTTGCAGCTCCCGATCATCGCTCGCGACTTTCCCATCGGCTACTCACCCAACGACAATCCCCCTAGCGGACATCCTGACTTCGGGAACTCTTCGTTTCCTACCGACGACAGTCTGCAGAAGGGCAGGGGAATCGTAGCGACGACCTTGGGGATGGATCGCAAGCCGGTCTGGGCTGGTCCGACTCAAGATCCGGTTCCGAACCTGTCTCAGAGCCAGTTCACGGGCAAGAAGGAATTCGATCAGTGGTATCGCGACGTCAGCGGCGTCAACATGACCTACTACGAGAGTCTGAGCTTGCTGCAGAGCTCGACCAGTAAGACTACCTATGCGATGAATAGCGACACGGACCCGCCCTGGTTTGATCTCTGTGGTTTCTTCCCTCTTGACGATCTGACGAAACCGAAGATCGATCAGAACACCGGAAAGCCGACGACGTACACGGATTCCGGGTTTCCCGGTCGAACCTGCCACGCCTACGAAGGACTTGGGTTCGGTAGCAGCTGGGCGAGCCACAATTTTCGATTCACCACCGAGCTGCGCTACTGGTTTCAATACCAAGGCTCCGAGAATCTGAAGTTCACCGGCGATGACGACGTGTGGGTCTTCGTCAATGGCACCTTGGCGCTCGATCTTGGAGGCATTCACAACACAGCGGGGGGAACCGTTTCTCTCGATCCAGCCAATGGCACCGGCCAAGTTGTGTATCAGCTGCCGTTTTCGTCCCCCAGTGCGCCTGTCACCGCGGATTTCAAACTGACGAAGGGTAGCGTCTACGAGGTGGTCGTATTCCAGGCGGAACGCTATGGGATGGGCTCGAACTACATGCTGACCTTGGCGAACTTCATCGGGGGCAAGACCCAATGCGTTCCCACGTGTGGCGATGGCGTGACCGTGGCCGATGAGGAGTGCGACTGCGGAGACGGCTCGGGCTCGGTGCCCGCGGGCTGCCCGGGTTCCAACAACGACTCGACCTACGGCGGGTGTACCACCGAGTGCAAATGGGGCCCGTTCTGTGGCGACGGCACCACGCAAGGCGCCCCGAATGGTCCCGAGGAGTGCGACCTGGGCAAAGAAAACGGCAGCGCGGGCGGCGGGGGCAACGAATGCAGCATCGCCTGCAAGAGTCCGCGCACGTGCGGCAACGGCGTCGTCGATACCGATCTCGGGGAAGAATGCGACATGGGCACGAAAAACGGCCTCAAGCTCGATAGCCAGTTGCAGCCGGTGACGGATCCCAGCGATCCCAACGGGCAGGTCTTTTGCACCAACGACTGCACGATTCCACCGGGAATTGTATACTAAGAGCCTTCGTTGACGCACTCGGATGCGGCCGAGCACAAAATCCACGATATGCGAGGGGCCGTAACAATCGGGGCCTCCGGTAGACAAGATACACAGAGGTCTCATGCGAAACGTACGAATCGGACTCGTAAGCGCGGTGGTGCTCGCCTTGACGGTGGCTGCCAATGGCTGTAGCAGCAGCTCCGGGGGCGGCTCCGGCGGCAGCTCAGGAAGCAGCTCCGGAGGGAGTACCGGCAGCGGCGGAAGCTCCTGTTCGAGCGTCGAGGCCTGTGGCGGCGACGTGGTCGGGACCTGGACCGTATTGTCGTCGTGCCTGACGGTGAGCGGGGACTTGGACTTGTCGTCGGTTGGTGCGGCCTGCTCGTCCGCGTCGGTCGCGGGGGCACTCCACGTGACCGGAACGTGGACCGCCAACTCCAACAAGACCTATGCCGACAACACAACGACGACAGGTGACACGCAGTTCACCTTAGGGTCTTCGTGCTTGATTATTTCGTCGACGCAGACCACCTGCGACGGGGCGGCTGGCCTTCTCGCCCCCGGCCTAGGCTATCACTCTCTCTCGTGCCCATCCGCCGCGGGCGGCGGGTGCAATTGCTCGGGCAACGTCAGCCAGACGGGCACGATTGGGTTGAACTCCTCTGCACCGTCAACGAGCGGCACCTATTCGATCTCGGGCAGCGTGCTCACGATTTCGGGCGACTCGGCCGACGTGGACTATTCGTACTGCGTCTCGGGAAACAAGCTGACCCTGACTCCGAAGAGCACCAAGCCAGCCGTCTCCGGTACGATCGTGCTCCAGAAGAGCGATAGCTCGGGCTCGGGCGGCGCGACGGGAAGCGGCGGCCAGAGCAGTTCGGGCGGGGCTACTGGCTCGGGCGGCAGCGGGCAGGCCGGTTCGGGCGGCAAGAGCAGCGCAGGAGGGGGGACCGGCTCGGGCGGGACCAGCAACTCAACCGGGCAGGGCGGTACGAGCAGTGCGGGCGGGGCGACTGGATCCGGTGGTGCGAGTGCGGCAGGCGGAGCCGCTGGTGGATCGAGCGGCGGAAAGGCTCCTTGCGATATCTACGGTGCCGCCAACACTCCTTGCGTCGCCGCCCACAGCGTGGTGCGAGCACTCTACAGCGCGTATAACGACAAGCTGTATCAGGTCCGGCGCGCCGACAACACCACCAAGGACATCTTGCCTCTCGCGCCCGGTGGCATCGCCGATACCGGTCCGGAGGACACGTTCTGCGCCGGTTCGACCTGTGTCCTCACCGTCGTCTACGACCAGTCGGGGAAAGGAAACGACCTGTGGTACCAGGGCTCGACTCAGGTCCCAGCCTCGACGTCGAGCAAACCCTCGAATGCGATCAAGGATCCGGTGACGGTTGGCGGGCACAAGGTTTATTCGGTCTACATCAGCCCCAACAACTGCTACTGGCACGATGGTTCCAAGTCAGGCATGGCAACGGGAGCCCAACCCGAGGGGATGTACATGGTGACCAGCAGCAGAAACGCCAACGGCGGTTGCTGCTTCGACTACGGCAACAGCGAAACCGATCGGACTGCCGATGGCGAAGGCACGATGGATTCGCTCAATTTCAGCACGACGTCTGGGTCCTGGGGCACAGGGGCCGGATCCGGCCCGTGGATCATGGCCGACATGGAGTACGGCCTTTTCACCCAAACCGGCTACACAAAGAATCAGAACGATCCGACCCAGACGGCCCCATTTGTGACCGCCGTGCTCAAGAACGACGGTACGAAGGAATACGCCCTCCGGGGCGGCGACTCGACGACTGGCAGCTTGAGCACGTATTACAAAGGCGCCCTTCCTGGCCCGAAATACACTCCAATGAGGAAACAAGGCGCACTTATCCTCGGTTGCGGCGGTGACTGCTGCAAGCCGAGCGGTGGCGCCAACGCCAGCTCCGGAATCTTCTTCGAGGGAGCTATCGTTACCGGCTACCCAACGGATGCGACGGAAGACGCGATTCAGGCCAGCATCGTAGCTGCCGGGTACGGCAAGTAATTCGATTGCCGGATGGACCGGCCCGTCGAAATTTCTTCCCGGCGTCCCTTTTTTGATCAGGAATCTCTCGCCGAAGATACCTTACGTGGGTGAGGACTTCGTGGTTGGGGTATAGATCTGCCCCGCAGCAAACATGAGGGAAGCAAACATGAGACCCACCTTCTTCGTTGCCATGGTCGCGCTGTTGTCGGTGATGGGCGGATGTAGCGGCGGTATCGCCACTGGGACCGTCGGCTTGGAGGACGCTGCGGTTTCTCCGGACGACCTCGTGCCCGGTAGCACCAGCGACGATGGGTCGGGAGTGTTTGTCAACCTAGACGCATCGTCGTCCGTCGATGAGAGCACTCCCCAGATTTGCGGGGACGGGATTCTCGCTTCGGGCGAGGAATGCGACGACCACAACACGGCTTCGGGCGATGGGTGCTCCAGCACGTGCAAGCTGGAAAAGGATTGGGTTTGCCCCACGCCGGGCGCTGCCTGTGTCTCGACCGTTGTCTGCGGTGACAGCCGCATCTCCGGCAACGAGCAATGCGACGACGGCAACACGCTTTCCGGCGACGGCTGCAGCGCGACTTGCCAGCTTGAGTCAGGCTGGAAGTGTCCGGTCCTTGGTGCCGCATGTGCCGCGGCAGCCTGTGGCGACGGTATCCTGGCCGGATCCGAGCAGTGCGATGACGGCAACACGAGCTCGGGCGACGGTTGCAGCTCGACGTGCCAGCTTGAGCCAGGCTACGCCTGCGGCCGCGACCAATGGCACCCCGCCGTCGCTGCCACCGAATGCTACAAGACGATTTGTGGCGACGGTCACGTCGAGGGAACCGAGCAGTGCGACGACGGCAACACGAAACCCTTCGACGGATGCTCGCCGACCTGTACGAACGAGCCCAAGTGCGGCTACCCGGACAAGGACACGACGAAAGCCTACCAGTGCTTCTCGGTGTGCGGCGACGGCATCAAGATGCCGGACGAACAGTGCGACGATGGCAACCTGCAGAATGGCGATGGCTGCTCGTCGACCTGCACTCTAGAATCGGGCTTTTCCTGCACGGCCACGGCACCGGCCCTTGGTCCGACGTTGACGATTCCGATCCTCTACCGTGACTTCAACTGGCACCATCCCCAATTTGAGGTGGATCCCGGCAACACACAACGATTGGCGGGAATTGCCAGCAGCGCGATAGGCGTCAACGGCAAGCCTGTCTACAACGCGGCCTTTGTTGGCGAAAGCGGCGCGACGTCGCTCGACCGGCCCTGGACCATGGATGGCCCGGCGATGAGCACGACGAGTGCGTTGATGAGTGACGCAAGCGGCGCAACTTTTCGTTCGAAGCTGGCGAGCGGAACGGCATCGCTCACGGCAGATCAAATCACCCAGAGCTATGCGCAGTGGTACACGGATGATCCCAAGGCCACCGGAGATCCGGTAGTAGATGCCGCAAATCCGGACGTCTTGAGAATCACGATTCAAGACAAGCTCACGCTCGCCCAGATCGGGCCGGGAACCTACCAGTACTACAGCTCCGCCTTCTATCCCTTGGACGGCCTGGGCTTCGGCAATATCAGCGATCCCGCCACGAACCCACAGTACGTGCATAACTACAGCTTTACCAGTGAGGCGCACTATTGGTTCCAGTACAGTGGCGGTGAGACGCTCGAGTTCCGTGGTGACGACGACGTCTGGGTCTTCGTAAACGGGCAACTCGCAGTCGATCTCGGCGGCATTCACAACGAGCTGCGCGGCATCCTGACGCTCAATGGAGCAAACACGAGCGTCTGTGTCGATGATACGCCGGCCCCGTGTGCAGGACAGGTGACATGCGATACGCCGGCCCCGTCGAACTGTACGACAGTGGCGGGCGGGTACAATCTCACGAGTGGCAACATCTACGAGGTCGTCGTGTTTCAAGCAGAACGGCACGTCATAGCCTCCAACTACAAGTTGACCCTCAGTGGCTTCAACGCTCCCAAGAGTACGTGTCAGGGAGTCTGTGGAGACGGCATCGTTTCCAAAGGCGAAGCGTGCGACCTCGGGACTGCAAAAAACACCGGCGCCTACGGAACCTGCAACCCGGACTGCACGCTGTCGCCCAGCTGCGGCGACGGTGTCGTGCAAGATCCGCCGGAAGAATGCGACGACGGCGTCAACCTGTCGACGTATGGACAGGTCAACGGCTGCGCGCCGGGATGTCGGAAACCGGCGTATTGTGGCGACGGCAAGATCGACAGCGGCCACGAGGAATGCGACGAAGGCCCGAGCAACGGCAGCTCGACCTGTACGAAAGACTGCCGAGCCATCATTCCGTGACGTGCCAGGCACGGTCGGGGCAACTAGTCGAGGCAGTGGTGGATAATTTCTTCTGAGCTTTGCGCGGTGGCCAGGCAGGGACGCAGGGAAGAACGCACTTCGCGGCCGCGACAGCGATCGAGATCTTCTGCGAAGCGATGGTTGAGGTCGTTCTGCCAGCGCGTGCGCAAAATGGGATCCCGGTAGCCGGACTCGCTGAGCTCGAGATCGACGAGGCGGTGGAGGATCGCCTCGCAGTCGTCCTCGGTCGCGGGATGCCGGTTGCAGCCCGCGAAGTGGGCGACGACGAAGATCAGAAGTAACAAGCGCAGCAAACGCATGGTGGACACTATCTATAGAAGTGGACGCGGACAGGCGGAGACTCGGCGGGGATGGGCTGGCCGGTGGCATTGCGTGCAGGTTCGAAACGCGTGCGCTGGGCGCAAAGGCGCGCCGCCGTGCCAAATCCTAACCCCGGATCGCTGAGGACATCGACATGTTCGGCCCGGCCATCGGCGCCGACAGTCGCTCGCAATACGACCGTTTGCTCGTTGACTTGCTCGGCGTCGGCTTCGGCCGGCCATGGACAGTTCCAGGCGGACTGATCGAGAGAGACGGGACGGGCTTGACTGCGGGCGCTCGCCGACGCGGCCTTGGGTGCCTCGGGGGCGATGGGACCGAGGGCGGCCTTGCGGCTGGTTCCACTGCTGGTCGTCGTACCGCCCGCATACGACGTGCCAGACCCGACGATGAAAGCCGTGCCGGTGAAATCGGCGGGCTCCGGCGAAGCAGCCGCAAGGTGTCCCGCCTGCGCGGGGGCGGTCGCGTGGGCAGGTGGTGCATGAGGTGCCCGTGGCGCGCGTGAGACCGCAACGTGCGGCTCTTCTTCGACGGGCGCGGGTGGCGGCGGCGCAGGTGGTGGGGGCGGCGTTACCTCCACGGACCGCTCCATCGCGATGGCCTCGTGAATGCGCGCAGCCATCTCCGCGCTCCAGGGACCCAGCGAGCTTCCCATTCGACTCACGAGAGCGAACGCTCCACCGTAGAGCGCGACAACCAGTGCACCACCCAATGCCCAGCGCCGCCATCGGCCGGCAGGTTCGGCCTGAAAGACGAGATCGACGATGCGAGGGGAGGGGGACACGCGTTTGGTCAACAGAGGATCGCGCATGGAGAATGCCTCACGGCCTCTGTTGCTCGTCCGGAAGCGCACCGAACGCCACCCGAGTCAGTCCGGCGCCCTTGAGCAAATCGAGTACATGGATCACGCGCCGGTGCGGCACCTCACCGTCGGCTTGAATGACGGCTCGCAGGTCTCGGTCCTCGACCAGGGCGGCACGCGCCTTGTCAGCGAGCGCTTCGTCGCTCGGCAGCGCAGCGCCGTTGACCAGCATCGGACCACGCACGGGCACAATGACCGACAGCACGACCTGCACCTCTTCGCCGTGGGCCGCGTGGGGCAGATCCAGCGGCACAGCCGGCGTCACGATGATTTTCGCAGTGACGATGAAGATCACCAGCAGCACCAGCATCACGTCCACCAGCGGCGTGACGTTGATGCCGGCGATGATTCCATTCGCCGACTGGCCGCTAGGCGCCGCCATCAGTCGCCTCCTTGCACTTCGTGCAATTTCGGCGCCTTCTGTGGCCCCCGCGCGTCCTCCGCGATGTACGCAAGCACCAGGTTGGTCAGCACCTCCGCGCCCGAGAGCAGCGCGGTCACCCGCCGTTGCAAGTAGTTGTACGCCGCAACCGCGGGAAGCGCGACGAGGATGCCGACCGCGGTCGCGACCAGCGCTTCGGCGATGCTGGACATCACCGCTTGCGACGCCACCTGACCCGCGGCAGCCGCGTGGCCAGGCGCGGAGTGGCCCAGCTCCTCGAAGGCGTGGATGACGCCGACGACAGTTCCGAACAGTCCGACGAAGGGGGCGTTGTTACCCACGGTGGCTAGGAAGGCGAGCCAGCGTTCGAGGCGACCGCGTTCGAGAGCCG
>ODAK010003043.1_pt1 | contig 17479 bp, 14 predicted proteins | sample 1539591 | NCBI WGS metagenome assembly ODAK01 (sample SAMEA3539303, study PRJEB22396) | soil metagenome | biome: tundra; feature: field; material: soil | place: USA | collected 2010-05 | depth 0.15 m
CGAGCTCGGCGGTCGCGGACGGGTAGCCCATAGACAGCCGCGCAGTGAAACGATCGCGCTGTGCTTCGGGCAGCGGGTAGGTGCCTTCCATCTCGATCGGGTTCTGGGTAGCCACCACCATGAATGGCGCCGCAAGTCGGTAGGTCGTCCCGTCGACGGTCGCCTGCCGTTCTTCCATGCTCTCGAGGAGCGCTGACTGAGTTTTTGGCGACGCACGGTTGATCTCGTCGCCGACAACGATGTTGGCGAACACCGGACCGGGCTTGAACTCGAATTCGCGGGTGTCCTGGCTGAAGACCGACACACCAGTGATGTCGCTGGGGAGCAGGTCGGGGGTGAACTGGATCCGGCGGACCGAACAGTCGATGGCCTTCGCCAACGCCTTGGCCAGCATCGTCTTGCCGACGCCGGGCACGTCCTCGATGAGTAGGTGACCCTCGGCGAACAGCACCGTGACTGCAAGTTGCACCACATCAGGCTTGCCTTCGATCACCTGCTCGACGGCAGCGCAGATACGCCGACCGGTTTCTGCGACCTCTTTGAGGTCGCCCCCCTCTGTCCCCGGGAACGCTGCCACCAGTCCTCCTTGCTCGTGATCTGCGTTCGAAATCGCTCGCAAGCTCGGATTGAGTCTCGCAGGTCAAGAGCGTGCAAACGAGTGATCCCGGTAGTCGAACGCACGGCACGGCACATCGGTTCGCCTCGCCCGGCCTCGTGCTTGCGCCGGCTACGGGAGTGATCGCCGCGATCGATGCCTCCAGGTTGCTTGAAAGTGGGGGAGTGTGGAGTATGGTGGCGCGAAATGGAGAGCAAGGGTACGGGCCGGCGAGCGGCCAAGGTCGGGCGAGCGGAGGTGGGCGGTGTTCCTCGGAACCCACGCCCCTCGACTCGATGAGAAGGGCCGACTCTTCTTGCCCGCGAAGTTCCGCGACGAGCTTGCGGCCGGTCTGGTGATCACCAAGGGCCAAGAGCGTTGCCTGTACGTCTTTCCTGCCGTTGAGTTCGGCCGCCTCACCGAGGCGCTGCGGACCTCACCGGTGACCCACAAAGGGGTGCGTGACTACTCACGGGTGTTCTTCGCGAGCGCATCCGACGACATCCCCGACAAGCAAGGCCGCATCACGATCCCGCCTGCGCTGCGCGAATACGCGGGCCTGAGCCGTGACTGCGCGGTCATCGGCGCAAACACCAGGGTCGAAATCTGGGACGCGGCGGCGTGGGAGACCTACCTCGCCGCCCAAGAGCCGGTCTTCTCCGAACTCGGCGAGGAGGTGCTGCCCGGCGTCCTTTGACCACACATCAGCGCGACGCGCTTCGAGGCCTCCGGCCGCTCGCTCTCCTGGCACACCTTCCCCGGCGCCAGGCGAACGGGAACCTCCGGTGAGCGGCTGGGAACCCCGACGCACGAGGCGCTCCATTTCGCACCACCACCCCACCCCCGACGCGTCAGCAGCCACATCGAAGGGTCGAGAACAGCCAAATGGACGACGGCCGCGCCGAAAGGTCGCACCTGCCGCACGACGCCCCCGGCGTCAGCAGGTACCGGCATGTGCCGGTACTTCTTGGTCGGGTGCTCGAGCTGCTCGCGCCGGCGTTGACCGCGCCGGGCGCGGTGGTCGTCGATGCGACACTCGGTATGGGCGGCCACGCGGAGGCGCTCCTGGTCGCACATCCGCAGGCACGGCTCATCGGTATCGACAGGGACACCGACGCGCTCGCCCTCGCGACCAGGCGGCTCGCTCCGTTCGAGACGCGGATCACTCTCGTCCACGCGGTCTACGATCAACTTCCCGTCGTGCTCGACGAGCTAGGGCTACCGGCGGTCGACGGGATTTTGTTCGATCTCGGCGTCTCCTCGCTGCAGCTCGACGAGACCGATCGCGGGTTCTCCTACGCTCACGACGCGCCGCTCGACATGCGGATGGACCGAACCACCGGCAAGACCGCCGCGGACGTCGTCAATACCTACTCGGCCGCCGAGATCGCCCGTGTGCTGCGGGTCTATGGCGAGGAACGTTTCGCGTCGCGCATTGCCCACGCGATCGTCCAGGAGCGCAGCCGCCAACCGCTGGTGTCGGGGTCGCGCTTGGCGGAGTTGGTACGTGACTCGATTCCCGCCGCGACCCGGCGTACCGGCGGACACCCGGCGAAGCGCACGTTCCAGGCCCTGCGCATCGAGGTGAACGCCGAGCTTGCGGCGCTCGAGCGGGCAGTGCCTGCGGCGGTTGCGGCCGTTCGCGTCGGCGGGCGGGTCGTGGTGTTGTCCTACCAGTCCCTCGAAGACCGTCTGGTGAAGCAGGTGTTCGCCGCCGGCGCCGCCAGCACGTCGCCGTCCGAACTACCTGTCGAACTGCCGGACCACGCGCCGCGGCTGCGGCTGCTCACCCGCGGCGCAGATCAGGCAAGTGCTGCCGAAATCGCCGCGAATCCGCGGGCCACGTCCGTGCGGCTGCGTGCGATCGAGCGGATCAGGCAAGCCGCATGAGCGCGCTTCCATTCATTGAGGTGACGGTGCCTGAGGTGACGGCACCCGATGCTGCCGTCGATGGCGAACTGATCGCGCCCGCGACGACTGCGAGCGTCAGCGCATCCCCGGCGAGTACGCCCGTCAGCCGGCCACCGACGCTACGAGTCGTGCGGCCGCGAAACGCGCCGCCGCGTGCCCCATTCGTGTTGGTGGTCTCGGCGCTGCTCGCGGCGGGCCTGGTCGGTGTGTTGGTGATCAATACCAAGCTTGCGCAGGGCTCATTCACGGTGGACCAGCTCCAGCGCCAGCAGTCGACCTACGCCGATCAGGTGCAGGCACTCAGCCGATCCGTCGCCGACCAGGGGGCACCGCAGGCGCTGGCAGGGCGGGCGGTCGCGCTCGGCATGGTTGCGGCACCTAATCCGGTCTTCAAGCGATCGGCGGACGGCGCGGTGCTGGGCGCGGCGACGAAGGCCTGGCGTCCGGCACCGCCACCTGCTCCGAAGCCATCCCCGACGCCGCAGGCATCGGCCTCGATAAGCCCGAGCGCGTCCCCGTCCGCGTCCCCGTCCGGGTCGACGTCCCCATCGGCATCGGTGTCGCCGTCAACGTCGGGCTCGCCGTCTGCAACATCGTCGGCCAAGGCATCCGCGTCGCCCGACGCATCGCCATCGGCGAAGGGCAGTCCGTCGGCTTCGGGCAAGCCGAGCGCGAATCCGAGTGCCAAGCCCACGCCGACGGCTACGACCAAGACACCAACGAAGCCCTCACCGACTCCTGGACCAACCGCGAAGCCCACCGGCCCCAAAGCGACGCCGACCGGTCCGGGGGGTCACGCGTGAACCGGATCGTCCCGCCTGGCAGCACGCAACAGCGCCCCGGTAGTCCTCGACCCGCGGCACCGCGCGGCGCTGCTCCTCGAGGCGCTGCTCCTCGAGGCACTGCTCCTCGAGGCACTGCTCCTCGAGCCACTGCTCCTCGAGCCACTGCTCCTCGCGGAGCGGCGCCACGACCTGCCGCACGCCCCTTACCCGGGGGGTTGCGCAGCGACCGCTCGCGCAGCGACGTCCGGCAGCTACGGCAGGCCGGCCGATCAGGACAGGCGGCGCAGCCAAGGCAGCAGCCTCGACAACCTCGGCAACCGGCCGGCCGACGTCCGCCCGCGCGTCGCCCCCCACGACGTCCGCGCCGCACTATTGGCCGGCTGGGCTTCCCGGCGCGGCGACTGCACGGCGCGCTGCTGGTGATCGGGTTCGTCATGATCGTGTTCACCGGTCGTCTGTTGCAGCTGCAGGGCGTGGACTCCACTGTCTATGCCGCGGATGCCAACGCTCAGTACTTGCACAAGGTGGCGCTGCCGGCGCAGCGCGGCTCAATTGTTGATCGCAACGGGGCGACGCTCGCCGACACGGTGAACGCGAGCGACATCATCGGAGATCCGCTGGTCGCCACCAACTCGAAGACCACGAGTCCGTGGACGATGGCGACGACACTCTCGCCGATCCTCGGCGTCAATCGCTTCACCTTGGTGAGCGATCTGACAGGCAAGAGTCAGTTCGTGTACTTGGCCCATGCCGTCACGCCGCAGGTTGCCAAGCAGGTGCTGGCGCTCGACCTCCCAGGTGTGACGACCGAGAACACCAATAAGCGGCTGTACCCGGCGGGCAACGTCGCGGCGAACGTGGTCGGTTTCGTTGGGTCCGACGGGAAGGGCCTTGGCGGCCTCGAGTATCAGTACCAGAACTTGTTGGCGGGCAAGCCGGGCCAACTCACCGTGCAGGTTGGGCACGACGGTCAGGTCATTCCGGACGGCGTCGGTGGTGGGCAGCCCGCTGTGCCGGGTCAGGGCATCGAACTCACGATAGACCGCGACATTCAGTGGAAGGCACAACAGGCGATTGCAGCGCAAGTAATGGCAACGGGTTCCGATGGCGGGTCCGTGATCGTCATGCAACCGCGCACCGGGCAGATCCTCGCGATGGCGACGACGCCGACTTTCGACCCGGCCGATCCGGGCGCAGCGCCTGCTGAAGACCGTGGAAACTCTGCTCTGTCTGATGTTTTCGAGCCTGGCAGCACCAACAAGGTCATCACGATGTCGGCGGCGATCGACTCCGGCGTGCTGACACCGATGTCGCCGATCAATGTCCCGCCGACCCTTGTTCGTGCGGGCAAGGTCTTTCATGACGCGGAGTCGCACGGACTTCTGCACCTCACCCTTGCGGGTGTTCTCGCCGAGTCCAGCAACATCGGCACGATCCTCACATCGGAGAAAGTCGGCGTGGACCGGCTTTATGCGTACCTGCAGGCATTTGGGCTCGGTCAGCCATCAGGCCTGAACTTCCCTGGCGAGAGCCCTGGCATCCTCGACCCGTTGCGCAACTGGTCCGCGACTCAGCAATACACCGTTCCATACGGTCAAGGGCTGGCGGTGAATGCTCTGCAGGTCGCCACCGTCTACTCGACGATTGCAAACGGTGGGGTGCGGGTAGAGCCCAGTCTGGTCAAGGGATTCTTGCAATCCGACGGCTCGGTCAAGCCCGCGAACGCACCGACGCAGACTCGGGTCGTGAGCCAGTCGACGGCCACTCAGGTCGAGAGCATGCTGGAAGCTGTTACTACTGACCAGGGCACCGCGCCCGAGGCTCGGATCCCGGGCTACCGCGTCGCGGGAAAGACCGGAACTGCGCAGCGCGTCGACCCCACGTGTGGGTGCTACCGCGGCTACACGGCGTCCTTCGTCGGATTCGCACCGGCGGACAACCCGCAGCTCGTCGTCCTTGTGGTGCTGGACAATCCGACCAACGGCCACTTCGGTGGCTCGATCGCTGCGCCGGTCTTCAAGGACGTCATGTCGTTCGCGCTCGAGTCGGAGAAGATTCCGCCGACGGGGACGACACCGCCGGTCGTCAAGCTCAGCCTTCCCTGACGGGTAGGGTTGAGCGCCGTGCCCGGCCAAGACCCGCGTTCGACCTCTTTGCGTCCGGCGGCGACGCCGGCGCGGCGGCTGGGCGACCTCGCGGATCGCCTGGGCACAGCCCTGGTGGCCGGGGTCGGCCCACTCGATGCAGCGACCACCGGGGTCACCCATGACTCCGCAGCGGTATTGCCCGGTGACCTGTATGCGGCACTGCCGGGTACTCATACGCACGGCGCGCGATTTGCTGATCGGGCGGTCGCCGCGGGAGCAGTCGGTGTCCTGACTGATCAAGCAGGGCGCTCAATCGTGGATGCGGGCAGCCTTGGCGCGCCCGTCATCGTGGTCAGTGACCCGCGCGCCGAGCTTGGCGACGTCGCGTCGTGGATTTACGGCGAGCCGTCAAAGCGTCTGCGGGTGCTCGGTGTGACCGGCACGAACGGCAAGACGACGACGTCGTATCTGCTCGATGCAGGACTGCGTGCAGCAGGAGAGAAGACCGGCTTGGTCGGGACCATCGAGACCAGGATCGGGGAGTGGGTTGCCCCAAGTGCGCGCACGACGCCGGAGGCCCCGGATCTGCAAGCCCTACTTGCCGTGATGGCGGAGCGCGGGGTCGGCTCGGTCTCGATGGAGGTCTCCAGTCACGCGCTCGCGTTGCACCGGGTTGACGGAACGGCATTTGAGGTGGTGGCGTTCAGCAACCTGTCTCAGGACCATCTGGATTTTCACGCCGATCTCGACGACTACTTCAACGCGAAGGCCCGATTGTTCACCCCGCGATTCGCACGTGCCGGGGTGGTCAACGTCGACGACGATCACGGACGCCGATTGCTCGGCGTTGCAGACATCCCGCTGACCACGGTGTCGGCAACGACCCGCGACGCGCAGTGGTGGGTGAGTGACCGGTCATACCGTTCGGACAACGGCACTGCTGGTGAGCGGCGCACCGATTTCGTCGTGCACGGTCCTGAGGTCGTTGCGGCAGTCTCGATCCAGCTGCCTGGGTCGTTCAACGTCGCCAACGCACTGCTGGCATTTGTCACACTCGTCGTCGCTGGAGTCGATCCGCAAGCCGCCGCCCACGGCATCGCGGGGGTGTTCGTCGTACCCGGCCGGATGGAGGCCGTCTCGGTGTCGCAGCCGTTTACGGCGCTCGTCGACTACGCGCACACCCCTGATGCGGTCGTGACGTTGCTGACCGCATTGCGTCCGACAACCGCCGGCCGGCTCATCGTCGTCCTTGGCTGTGGTGGTGACCGCGACCGCACGAAGCGGCCACTAATGGGTGCGGCCGCCGCGCGCCTCGCCGATGTCGCGGTGCTAACGAGCGACAATCCGCGCAGCGAAGCGCCGGACCAGATCCTCGCCGCGATGCTCGAAGGTGCGATGGGAGTCGCCCCCGAGCAGCGTGCGGAGGTGATCGTCGAACTCGACAGGAAGACCGCGATCCAGATCGCTGTCAGTCGGGCTCGGGCTGGGGATGTCGTTGTCGTCGCCGGTAAGGGTCACGAACAGGGGCAGGAGGTCGGCGGCGTGGTGCACCAGTTCGACGACCGCACCGTCCTGCGTGCTGAACTCGCTGCGTTGACCAACGGCGCCGGTGCTTCATGATGGCGCTCACGGTCGGCGAGATCGCACAACTGAGCCATGGCGTGCTGTCGGACCTTGCTGATCCGACGGTGCCCGTCGTCGGCCCGGTGGTCGTCGACTCGCGCCGGGTGACACATGGCTGCCTCTTCGTTGCGGTCTCGGGAGCGCGTGTTGACGGTCACGACTTCGCCGCGCAGGCGGTAGCCGACGGGGCTCCCGTCGTGCTGGCGAGCAGGCCGGTCTCGGTGCCCGCCGTTGTCGTCGGTGACACGGTGCGCGCCCTCGGTGACCTTGCGCGCGGTTATCTCCACCGGCTGGCTAACCCCGTGGTCGTCGGCATTACCGGGTCTAGCGGCAAGACGAGCACGAAAGACATCGTTGGCCAACTGCTCACCAAACTCGGGCCGACGGTCGCGCCCGAGGGGTCGTTCAACACCGAGGTAGGGCTGCCTCTCACAGTGCTGCGCGCTGACCAAGACACCAGGTACCTGGTCCTCGAATACAGCGCACGTGGACTCGATCACATTGCCTACCTCTGCGGAATTGCGAGGCCACAGATCGGCGTCGTGCTGAACGTCGGCGCAGCACATCTTGGCGAGTTTGGCAGTCGAACCGCTGTGGCGCAGGCCAAGGGCGAGCTCATCGAGGCCCTGCCGGACGACGGTCTCGCGGTGCTCAATGCTGATGACGACGCCGTGGCCGCGATGGCGTCACATACTGGCGCGCGCGTCATAACGTTCGGACTCGGCGCGCAGGCCGACGTTCGAGCGTGCGACGTTGTGCTCGACGCGTTAGCTCGGCCGTCGTTTCGCATGCGCACAGCGGTGGGCGAGGTCGATGTCTCGTTGTCCTTGCATGGCGCGCACCACGTGTCGAACGCTCTTGCCGCAGCTGCCGTGGCCCTCGAGCTTGGCCTCGACCTCGACTCAGTGGCTGCGGCGTTGGCGGGAATCAAGGTGGTCAGCCGCTGGCGCATGCAGGTGTCCGAGCGCGCCGACGGTCTCGTCGTCATCAACGACGCGTACAACGCGAATCCGGAATCCATGAGGGCAGCACTAGCCGCGCTGGCCGCAATCGGCTCCGGGGGGGATCGTCGAATGCACGCAGTCCTCGGGGTGATGGGGGAACTTGGCCCGACCGCGGCGACAGCACATCGCGAGCTCGGCGCTGCGGCGGCACTGATCGGCGTCCATCAGCTTGGCGTTGTCGGTGCCGCGGCAAAGGGGATCGCCGACGGTGCAATCGAGGCCGGGCTCGAACCCGCGCGCGTGAGTGTCGTCGACGGGGTTGCCGACGCCGTGTCACTCCTTGAAAGAGACCTTGGTCAGGGCGACGTGGTGCTGGTGAAAGCGTCACGCTCCGCCGACCTGCAGCGAGTTGCTGAGGCCTTGCTTGCCGGCCCAGTCGGCCCAGTCGACAGAGCCGGAGCGAGCCGGTGAAGGGGATCCTGGCCGCGGGCACGATCTCGCTGATCGTGTCGCTGTTCGGTACGCCGTTTGCGATCCGGCTGCTGCGTAAGCGCGGCTACGGACAATTGATCCGCGACGACGGACCGACGACGCATCACACGAAGCGCGGCACCCCGACGATGGGCGGAACCGTCATCCTGCTCGCCGCCATTCTCGGCTACGTGGTCGGCAACATGGTGAGTGCGAGCGGCCCGACCGCGTCCGGCCTGCTGGTGCTCGGACTCGCGACTGGCCTTGGCCTGGTGGGGTTTCTCGACGACTTCATCAAGGTTCGGATGCAACGCAACCTCGGTCTTCGCGCACGCACGAAACTGCTCGGGCAGACACTCGTCGCGGTCGTCTTCGGCGTTCTTGTGCTGCAGTTCCCCGACAGCTCAGGCATTCATCCCGCGTCCACCCATATCTCGTTCGTGCGCGATACGACAGTGGCGCTCGGGGCGGTTGGGTTTGTCGTGTGGGCGCTGGTCATGGTGTCGTCGACGTCCAACGGTGTGAACCTCACAGACGGCCTCGATGGTCTCGCGACCGGAGCCTCGACGATGATCTTCGCGGCGTTCGTCATCATGACGTTCTGGCAAGGCCGCAACGACTGCCTCACCAAAGCCGCGGCAGGCTGCTATCCCATCCGGGACCCGTTCGATCTCGCGATCCTGGCGGCCAGCTTTGCTGGTGCGTGCGCAGGCTTTCTGTGGTGGAACGCTGCGCCAGCGCGCATCTTCATGGGTGACACCGGCTCACTCGCGCTCGGCGGCGCGCTCGCCGGCATGGCCATCATGACGCGCACTGAGTTGCTACTCGCGGTACTTGGTGGACTGTTCGTCATCATCACGATGTCGAGCATCATTCAGATCGGCTACTTCAAGATGACTCATCGCCGGGTCTTCAAAATGGCACCGCTACAGCATCATTTCGAGCTCAAGGGTTGGGCCGAGGTGACCATCGTGATCCGGTTCTGGATCATCGCGGGTCTCGCCGTCGCCCTAGGCCTCGGCGTTTTCTACGCCGAGTGGATCACATGGCAGAAGTGATCCCGTCATGGTTGCCAGCAGCGGCCCATGATGCGCCTTGGCACGAGTTGAGAGTTTGCGTTGCCGGTGTTGGCGTTTCCGGTGCTGCATGTGCGCGCATGTTGCGCGCACTGGGTGCCGAGGTGATCGCGGTCGATTCCGGTGCCAGCGATAGACAACAGCAAGCCGCGGTCGATCTGCGTTCGCTCGGCGTCGATGTCCGGCTCGGCGACGGGGAGACGCTGCCAACCGCAGCTCAACTCGTCGTGACATCGCCCGGTTGGCGACCGGAGTCACCGTTGTTCGTGGCAGCGGCGGCGTCCGACGTCCCGGTCTGGGGCGAGCCCGAGCTTGCCTGGCGGCTGCGCAAGCCCGGTGCGCCGGCGTGGCTCGTGGTCACTGGCACCGACGGAAAGACCACGGCGACGCTCATGCTCGAGTCAATATTGCGTGCGGCCGGGCACCGCACTGCAACGGCCGGCAACATCGGCACCGCGCTTGTCGAGGTGGCCAATGGCCCCTATGACGTATTGGCTGTCGAGCTCGGCAGCTTTCAGCTGCACTGGTCGCGTTCGGTTGCTCCGGTGGCTGCCGCAATTCTGAACGTCGCACCCGATCACCTCGATTGGTGGGGCGATTCATTCGAGGATTACGCAGCAGCCAAGGGCCTCGCGTTCGCGCACGAGGAGACGTGCGCTGTCGGCAACGCGGATGATCCGGTCAGCACCCGGCTGCTGGCCCGCGCGCGTGGACGTCGGGTTGCGTTCACATTGAACAGTCCGCGTCCGCACCAGTTCGGGGTGGTGGAGGACGTGCTGGTTGATCGGGCCTTCGTTGACGATGCCGACAATGACGCCGTCGAGGTTGCCACGCTGGCCGACGTCACTGTTCCTGGCCCACACAACGTCGCCAATGCGCTTGCCGCGGCCGCACTCGCACGGGCGTATGGCGTCTCGCCGAGTGCGGTCGCCGAGGGGCTGCGCAGCTTTACGCCTGCGCCGCACCGGATTGCCGAGGTTTCTGTAGTCGCCGGCGTTCGGTTCGTCGATGACTCGAAGGCCACCAGCCCGCATGCGGCTGCGGCATCGCTGACGTCATTCGATTCCATCGTGTGGATCGCGGGTGGGCTCGGGAAGGGTATTTCGTTCGACGATGTGGCTCGAATCGCCGCACCTCGGCTGCGGGCAGTCGTGCTCATCGGTGCGTGCAGGGCCGAAATCGCGGACGCACTCGCGCGACACGCACCAGATGTCCGCGTGGTCGAGGTCGTCGGGCCCGAGACTAACCAGGTGGAAGCCGTGATGGATCGCGTGGTTGCGCAGGCACTGGCATTGGCGACCGCCGGCGACACTGTTCTGCTTGCTCCCGCGGCAGCGTCGATGGACATGTTCCGCGACTATGGCCACCGCGGCGACGTGTTCGCGGCTGCGGTACGCAGGCTCCAGGAGCGCCTGCGATGACCACAACGACGGGAACCAGGCCGCCGCCGACTCCGCCAACGCCGACCAACGCTGCTGCTGCTGCTGCTGCCGGGGGCACGGTCACTGCGCTGTGGTCGAAGATCGAGAACCCGCCGGTGCTCTGGCGGCCGCTGGCGTCGTACTACCTGCTGCTCGCAAGCACGGCGCTGCTTGTGGGATTCGGCGTCGTCATGGTGTGGTCGTCGTCCTACGTCGAGTCTGACCAGGTGTCTTTCGCCGTGGTCGAGAAACAACTCCTGTGGCTATCGATCGGCATTCCGTTGCTCTTGGTGGCGAGTCGACTACCGGTTTCGGTGTTCCGCCACCTTGCCTATCCCGCACTCTTTGCGTCGTGCGGATTGCTGGTCGCCGTCCTCGTCCCGGGCCTCGGCGTTTCGGCCAACGGCGCGACGCGTTGGGTCGCCTTGGGTGGCCCGTTCACGATTCAGCCTTCGGAGTTCGCCAAGCTAGGTTTGGTGTTGTGGGGCGCCGACTTGCTCGCGCGCAAACACAAACTGGGCACCCTCGACAGTTACCGGCGGATTCTGGTGCCGCTGTTGCCGATCTCGCTGTTCGTGCTGGCGCTGATCGAGAAAGAGCACGACCTCGGCACCATGCTCGTTGTTCTCACCATCGTGTTGTCGCTGCTGTGGGTCGTGGGCGCGCCACTGCGGCTGTTCGTGGTCACGATGCTCGCCGTCGTCAGTGGCGTCACCTACCTCGCCATTAGCGAGCCCTACCGCTTGCAGCGGCTGTTGAGTTTCGGCCACCCCTTCAAGGATTGCCTCGACACCGGATGGCAGGCGTGTCAGGGCATCTACGGCCTCGGCGCCGGCGGTTGGTGGGGCGTCGGTCTTGGCAGCAGTCGCCAAAAGTGGGGTTACCTGCCAGAGGCGCACACCGACTTCATTTTTGCCAACATCGGCGAGGAGTTGGGGCTCGTCGGCACAATCGCGGTGCTGATTCTCTTCGCGGTGCTGGCCTACTCGGGCATCCGGGTAGCACAGCGCAGCCGAGACATGTTCTCCCGGCTCGCGGCGTCGGCGATCGTCGCGTGGCTCTTGGTGCAAGCCCTCGTCAACGTCGGCGCGGTGATCGGATTGCTACCGATCACGGGCATTCCGTTACCACTGATATCGGCTGGTGGTTCGTCGCTGATACCCACCATGTTCGCGCTGGGAATGTTGATGTCGTTGGCGCGCCGGGAACCCAGCGCCGCGGCTGCCATTGCCGCGCGAGGTCCTCACGTGTTTCGGCGAGGACTGCACAAGACAGCGGTAGTGCTGCATCTGTCCCGTGGCGGTCGGTGAAGTCGGGTGCATGTGGTGCTCGCCGGCGGCGGTACCGCCGGCCATGTTGAGCCCGCCCTTGCCGTTGCCGATGCGTTGCGACGTCGCGACCCCGAGGTCGGCATCACCATGCTCGGCACCGCGCGCGGACTCGAGACCCGGTTGGTGCCGGCACGCGGCTATGACCTCGAACTCATACCACCGGTGCCGTTGCCGCGTTCGCTCACGCCGTCCCTCCTGACGGTCCCGACCCGGATGCGGACCGCCGTGCGTGAAGCAGCCGCCATTTTCGACAGCGTCCACGCCGACGTCCTCGTCGGGTTCGGCGGGTACGTGGCGTTGCCGGCCTATCTTGCCGCGAGGAGCGCTAAGTTGCCGTTCGTAGTGCATGAGGCCAACGCCAAGCCCGGCCTGGCCAATCGCTGGGGCGCGCGCTTCACGCCGTGCGTCGCGGCGAGCACGCCCGACCCGAAACTGCCGCATGCGCGGGTGATCGGCGTCCCGCTTCGACGAGCGATCAGCACCCTTGACCGGGCCGAGATACGCGGTCGCGCGCGCGCTGAACTTGGACTATTCGCCGACGCCCCGACCTTGCTCGTGTCAGGGGGATCGCAGGGCGCGCGGTCGCTAAACCGGGCCGTGGTTGGCGTTGTCGCAGAGTTACTGGCGGCGGGTATCCAGGTGCTGCACATCGCCGGTCCGACCCAGGTCGCCGACGTCGACGCCGCAAAGCCCGAGCCGATTGCCGGACAGCCGCCGTACGTGCTGGTGCCCTACGTCGACCAGATGGAACTGGCCTACGCCGCCGCAGATCTCATGCTGTGCCGTGCGGGGGCAATGACCTGCGCCGAGCTCACCGCGGTGGGATTGCCCGGGATCTACGTACCGCTGCCGCATGGCAATGGCGAGCAGCGCTTCAACGCCCAGCCGATCGTTGACTCCGGCGGCGGACTTCTGGTGTCGGACGCCGAATTGCGCCCAGCATGGATCCGGGACCAGGTGATCCCGTTGATGACGAACGCGCGCAGGCTGCACACCATGTCGGTGCGGGCCGCCGATTTGGGCCGGCGCGATGCGGACGAGAAAATGGTCGACATGATCGTCGAAGCGTCGGGCAGTCACGCCGACCGGGCAGGGCGGCCGCGCGGCGGGCGCGGCAGATGAACGCGAGTCCCCGATCGGACGCAGTGCCGGTCGGCGAGCTCGGTGTCGTGCACTTCATCGGCATCGGCGGCGGCGGCATGTCCGGCATCGCGCGCATCATGCTCACCCGCGGCGCGACGGTGACCGGCAGCGACGCCAAGGAGGCGCGGGTCCTCGCGGCACTTCGGGTGCTCGGAGCCAAGGTGTTCGTTGGCCATGACGCCGCCAATCTCGGCGCTGCCGACACAGTGGTTGTGTCCACGGCGATTCAGGAATCCAATCCCGAACTTATCGAAGCACGCACGCGCGGCTTGCGGATACTGCCGCGCGCCGCCGCGCTTGCCTCGGTGATGGCTGGCCGTCGCGGAATCGCGGTCGCCGGTACGCACGGGAAGACCACGACGACCTCGATGCTTGCGCGGGCACTTCAGCACTGTGGCGAGGACCCGTCGTTCGCTATCGGTGCTGACCTGAACGAGCCAGGCTCCAACGCTCACGACGGTGTCGGCGGATTGTTCGTGGCCGAGGCGGACGAGAGCGACGAGAGCTTCCTGCTCCTGTCACCGTTCGCCGCGATCGTGACGAACATCGAGGCCGACCATCTCAACCACTACGCCGGACTAGCGGAGATCCATCAGGCGTTCGAGCGCTTCGCCGAACGGATCGCGGCGGACGGGTTCCTTGCGGTGTGCGCGGACGACCCGGGCGCGATGCAGCTCGCGCGTTTCGCACGGCGGGCAGGGATCGACGTCCGTACCTACGGCGAAGCGGCTGATGCCGACGTGCGAATCGCGAAGCTCGAGTTGGCGGGCACCGGATCGTCGTTCCAGATCATCGCGGGTGGTCGCCGACTCGGCGAGGTGACGCTGCGGGTGCCCGGTCGGCACAACGCACTCAACGCGGCCGCCGCGACGACGGTAGGCCTGGGTCTCGATCTCCCGTTTGCCGAGTTTGTGGCCGGCCTCACGGTCTTCACCGGAGCGCGGCGACGGTTCGAGCCCAAAGGCGTCGTCAACGGGGTGCGCGTGTACGACGACTACGCGCACCATCCGACCGAGATAGCGGCGATTCTGCGGGCAGCGCGCGAAGTCGTCGGCGGCGGGCGATTGGTCGTCGCCTTTCAGGCCCACCACTACTACCGCACTGCGGACTTCTGTGCCGAGTTCGGCCAGGCTCTCGGGTTGGCGGACGACGTCGTGGTGATGGAGGTCTACGCGCCCGGAGAGACGATGCTGCCCGGTGGCACCGGGACTGCACTCGCGGCGGCCGTGACCTTGTCGCCCGAGCATGTCGTTTTCGAACCGTCATGGTCCGCTGTGCCCGCGCAACTGGCGGAACGTGCACGGCCCGGCGATCTGGTCTTGACGATGGGCGCTGGGGGAGATGTTGCGATGCTCGGGCCGGAAGTGCTCGAGGCGTTGAGGCAGCGTTCGCAGACGCCGGCGGCGTTGCCCTAATCGGTGGCCCCAATCGTGCTCGCGGTCCCGCTGGCTCAGCACAAAACCCGGCTCGCGCTACATCTGGCTCGCACAAAACCCGGCTCGCACTGCGACACGCCGTGACCCGCGTTGACCCTTCGCGGTTCGGGGCTCTAATCTTCGTGACGTTCTCAGGTTGACATAACTATAACGGTCTACTTGAGGATGAGGGTCGCGGAGATCCGGTCTGCGATCTCGCCGTCGGTGGTGGCTTCCCCGCATCATCGCTCGCGGAGTTTGGCATCACCCACCGGACGCACCGGGTTGCGAGCCCGGCGTGAACTGGCGATTGGCCTACGAGGGAAGGCAAGGCGAAAGTCCGTGGCAGCACCGCAGAACTACCTCGCGGTCATCAAGGTCGTCGGGATCGGCGGCGGGGGCGTCAATGCCGTCAACCGGATGATCGAAGTCGGCCTCAAGGGTGTTGAGTTCATCGCCATCAACACCGACGCGCAGGCGCTCCTGATGAGCGACGCGGATGTGAAGCTCGACATCGGTCGTGAACTCACCCGCGGCTTGGGCGCTGGCGCTGATCCTGAGGTCGGCCGGCAGGCTGCCGAGGATCACACCGAGGAGATCGAAGAGGTGCTCAAGGGCGCCGACATGGTGTTCGTGACTGCCGGTGAGGGCGGCGGCACTGGTACCGGTGGCGCGCCTATCGTCGCGCGACTTTCGCGCGCGCTCGGCGCGCTGACCATCGGTGTCGTCACGCGTCCGTTCGGATTCGAAGGCCGTCGTCGTGGCGAGCAGGCGGACGTCGGCATCGAAGAACTCCGCGATGAGGTCGACACCCTCATCGTCATTCCCAACGACCGGTTGCTGTCGATCAGTGACCGCAAGATCAGCGTGCTCGACGCGTTCAAGTCGGCCGACCAGGTGCTGTTGCAAGGCGTGTCCGGCATCACTGACCTCATCACGACTCCAGGCCTGATCAACCTCGACTTCGCCGACGTGAAATCGGTGATGTCCGGTGCTGGCTCGGCGTTGATGGGGATCGGTTCAGCGCGTGGTGAAGATCGCGCGGTGGCGGCTGCCGAGATGGCGATCTCCAGCCCGCTGCTCGAAGCGTCGATCGAGGGCGCGCACGGCGTCTTGCTGTCGGTAGCAGGCGGCTCGGACCTCGGTCTCTTCGAGATCAACGAGGCCGCGCAACTCGTCGCAGAGGCCGCCCACCCCGACGCCAACATCATCTTCGGCGCGGTTATCGACGATGCACTGGGCGACGAGGTCCGCGTCACGGTCATTGCCGCAGGATTCGACGGCGGCTCGCCTCGGCCGGCTCGCCAATCCGCTCGGCGAGTGGTCGAGACACCACGTCCGACAGATGCGATCGATGACGCCATCAACGTCACCACCGCCCCACCCGCCGGCATCCGGATCGAGCCGCGGGAGCCGGAGCGGGTGTCGTTACCCGAGGCCGGCGAAGGTCCGCGGCGCGATCCCGCTGCGCCACGTCGCACCATCGTGTTCGAGGACGAGGGCGAAGAAGAACTCGACGTCCCCGACTTCTTGAAGTAGGTGCTCTGGCTCGGGAGTCTCGGTGGTGATGTGCGGTTTGCGTTCACCAGCCGGCTCGGCGGGTTTAGTACGGCGCCATACGACAGCCTCAACCTGAGCTTTAACGTTGGAGATGACCCGGACGTCGTGGGGCGGAATCGACGCGCCGTTCTTGAGCGTCTGGGTGTGCCGCACGCCAGCTGGCTGCAGGCGCAGCACGGCGCGGTGGTGCAGGTCGTCGACGGCGCGCACGAACATGGCGCTGGGTACGCAGCCGACGGGCTGGTGACAACAGCGACCGATCTCGCCCTTGGCGCGTTGTCGGCGGACTGCGCGCTCGTCGTGCTTGCCGATCCAAGCGCTGGATTGGTGGGCAGCCTGCACTGCGGGCGGCCTGGCCTGCTGGCCGGCGTGGTCGATGCAATGGTCGCCACGATGCGCGAGAACGGCGCGCACGCGATCCGCGCGGCGATCGGGCCGACCGTCTGTGGAAGTTGCTACACGGTGCCGGCCGAGATGGCAGCAGCCGTCGTGGCCGCCGTTCCTGCCGCGTTCTCGCGGGCCCGTGGTGGCGGTTCGGCGCTGGATGTGCGGGCAGGTGTGATCGATCAGTTGCGCCACGCTGGCGTGCGCGTCGTGCGCCCAGTCGGGGGATGCACGCGAGAGGATCCGACCACTTTCTCCTACCGCCGTGACAAGGTCACCGGTCGGATGGGGGCCTTGATCTGGCGGCCAACGTGACAGGGACGAACCAATCGACGGATGCGAGACGTCGCGAGCTGGCAGCCAACCTTGAGCGAGTTCGGCAGCGCATCGGGGCGGCGTGCGTCGCCGCCGGCCGGCCGGTCGACGAGGTTGCGCTCATTGCGATCACGAAGACATTCCCGGCATCAGACGTTGTCCTGCTTGCAGAACTTGGCGTCACTGACGTCGGCGAGAACCGCGATCAAGAAGCCGCTGCCAAGGTTGCCGACGTGGCGACTCTGTGCGCGGATCCGGGCGTTCTGCGATGGCACTTCGTCGGTGCGTTGCAGACGAACAAGTGCGCCTCCGTCATCCGGTACGCGAGTCTGATTCATTCGGTGGATCGGTTGCGCCTGGTCGATGCACTCGGCCGCGCTGCACAACAGACAGTTGTCCGATGTCTCGTCCAGGTCGA
>ODAK010003045.1_pt1 | contig 17467 bp, 17 predicted proteins | sample 1539591 | NCBI WGS metagenome assembly ODAK01 (sample SAMEA3539303, study PRJEB22396) | soil metagenome | biome: tundra; feature: field; material: soil | place: USA | collected 2010-05 | depth 0.15 m
GGATCGCCCAGTCACCGGTCACGTTCTCCTCGCCGGCTACCTCCGAGACGGTGACTGGGCTGAGCAACGGCACTGCCTACACGTTCACCGTGAGCGCCATCAACGCGGTGGGGACCGGGCCCGCCTCCGCCCCGTCCGCCGCCGCCACCCCGGCCACGACACCCGACGCGCCGAGCGGGGTGACGGGCGTAGCCGGCATCACCCAGGTCACGTTGAGTTGGAGCGCCCCGGCCAGTGACGGCGGCAGTCCCGTCACCGGCTACATCGTGACACCGTTCCTCCTTGGGATCGCCCAGTCACCGGTCACGTTCTCCTCGCCGGCTACCTCCGAGACGGTGACCGGGCTGCTCATTGGGAGCTTGTACACATTTACGGTGACTGCCGTCAACGGGGCGGGGACAGGACCGGCCTCCGCCGCGTCTGCGGGAATCATCCCGATCTAAGAGGGAACCTCGCGCCGCAGGCCTGAGAGCTTCGTCCAACGAGGAAGTCGCGAACGATACGGCTGTCCTCATCCCGACGGGGAACAAGGAAGTCGGCCGCCGACCGTTTATCCCCGAAAGTCCGATGGGCTGGGTTGTCAACCTGGAAGCGCCCTTTGGTCAGTCACGAGGTGCTGGAGGTGCCGGTGATGCAGATTCTGATGGAGGGTGACCAATGATCCTGGCGTATCTCGCCGCCGCCTCGCCCCAAGTGACGCTGACCCCGTCGCTGGACTCGCTTCCCGGCGGTGGCACGCTGCAGGCCCTGGTCAACGGGTTGGGGGCGTGGGCTCTCATCGCGGCACTGGTCGGTCTCATTGTCGGCGCCGCGGCCTGGGCCTTGGGCGTGCACTCCCAGAACTTCCAGCAGTCGATGGTCGGGCGAAAGGCCGTCCTCGTCTCGGGACTGGCTGCCCTCCTCATTGGAGCTGCGCCCCAGATCGTCAACTTCTTCTGGGGTCAGGGCTCCAGCCTCCACTGAGCCAGGCGAGCGACCGACCATGTTCGATCTTTCCATAGTCACGGCGCCAATGGCGTCCACCGCGGTACGTGCCGGCGGCTGCAGCGGGCTCGAGGCCCTGAACCCCCTTTGCTACGCGGCCAGCGCGGTGGGAAGCATCGGTGGATCCATCGCCACCGCCGGTATCGGCGCCGTATTCGGCGGTCTCAGCCAATGGGTGGCCAGCGGCGCCGAGTGGCTGCTCTCGCAAATCGGCGACGTCCTCGTGAGTACGACGACGATCGATCTCGGCGCCAGCTGGTTCCATACGCACTACGAAGTCATGACAGCGTTGGCCGCCGTGGTCGTGTTGCCGTTGCTGTTGGTGTCGACGATGCAAGCGGTGTACCGACAGAACGCGGGTCAGCTCATCCGGGCCTTCCTCGTGCAGCTCCCGCTGGCGTTGCTCCTCGGCGTGGTGGCCGTGCAGATCGTCATCCTCTGTCTCTCGGCTACCGATGCTCTCTGTACTGAAGTCGCCGGGAGTTCGGGCTCCGACGTGAAGGCATTGTTCGCCGGCATGACGCGTGGGTTGATCGTGGCCGTTGGTGATCCGACCATGGCCACCTTCGTGCTCTTGTTGGTCGGCCTCTTGGTGGCGGCGGCGGCGTTCGTGCTCTGGCTGGAACTATTGGTGCGGGCCGCCGCGGTGTACGTGGCCGTCCTCTTTCTCCCCTTGGCCATGGCCACGCTGGTCTGGCCCTCTGTCGCGCACTGGTGCCGTCGTCTGGTGGAGACCTTGACCGCTCTCATCCTCTCGAAGTTCGTGATCGTGGCGACCCTGAGCCTGGCCGCGAGCGCGGTGGGATCGGGTACCGCCGGCACCGGCGACGCTGGTTCCGGCTTCGCTTCGGTGTTGGCGGGAGGCGCCTTGCTGGTGCTGGCGACCTTCGTCCCTTTTTCCATACTCCGTCTCATCCCGATGGTCGAAGCGGGCGCGGTCGCACATCTCGAAGGCGTGCGGCAACGTAGCGCGGCGTCGCTCACGCGCCTGCCCCGTACGGCGGCACAACACGCCCTGAGCAAGGGATTGGCTGCGAGTGGCGCCGCCAAATTGATGGCCCAGGCCGGCCCACCCGGAACGGGGGGCGCCGACGGGACGGGAGGTGCGGGTGGCATGTGGGCTGACATGGCGGGAACCGCGGCGGATTGCACGGTGGCCAACGGCGGGCTGATCCCCGACGAGGACGGGATGATGATCGGTCTGGCCGGCTCCGAGGAAGCATTCACGGAGCGCATGCGGGCTGATCCCCCTTCCCGGGGGCCCAAGCCACTTCTCCCCTCACCCGCCGAAATGCGTCAGGCGCGACGGGCGGCAGCAGAGGGCGGTGCGTCGGTGCCCGAAGATGAATCGTTGCCGCCCGGCTCCAGTCTCATCGGGAAGCCAGGCCCCTACGACAGGCGCTACGCCCTCGGTTATGACCACATCGGACCGAAGGTCTGGGGGCTCCCACCCCTGCGCTCGCGCGACGAGAAGCCACCGCCAGACGACGCGGGCTCCTCATGAGCGGCGAAGGCACGCGGTATCGCTTCGGTCCTCGCGAGCGGGGTGGGGCCCTGGCCGGATGGCGGGCCGGACAGATCATCACCGTGGGGGTGGGGTTGGTCGTCGGGGTGCTCGTGCTGCGCGCGCAACCGAATCCTGCCGGGGTGGGAGTGGGTGTCGTCATCCTGGTGGCGTGCGGCGTCTTGGCGACCTGGCCCGTCAGTGGGCGAACGGGCGACCAATGGCTCCCCGTCGTGGTGCGGTGGAGCGCGCGACGAGCGAGCACGCGGGGAAAGCGAAGGACGGATTGTCTGGCGGGACTCCGTCTGCTCAGTGTCGGTGGGCACGGCATGGGTGTTGTGCACGATCAGCGGGGCAGGACCCTCACGGCAGCCATCTCCTTGCGCGGCCAGGGATTCGCCCTCCTCGGACCGGACGAGCAGGATCGCCGGGTGGCCGGTTGGTCGTCGGTCCTGGCCACGTTGGCCCGCGAGGGGTCGCACATTCGGCGGGTGCAGTGGTTGGCGGCGTCGTTTCCCGATCAGGGATTCGGGGTCCGGGACTACCTCTCCACGCACAAGCGGGCCGATCCGGCCTCGGCCTGTGTGGCGTCGTACGAGGCGCTGTTGAGCGACATCGACGCTGATGCGTGCACGCACGACGTCGTTCTCGCCGTCCAGGTGCGACTCCCGAAGTCGGTGGAGATCGGGGCCGCCCTCCTGCAGCGTGAGATGACGTCGTTGACGCGGCTGTTGGCCGATGCCGATGTCGTCGTCGAGGGCGTGTTGAACGCGGACGATTTCATCGCCCGCCTGCTGCGCACCTATGAGCCCTCCCCCTCCGTGGCGGGTACCGTGGTGGGCGCGGTGGATCCGTGGCCCATGGCCATGGAAGAGGAATGGGCGCGCGTGCGCGTCGACGGTTTCCTGCACACCACGTTTTGGGTGGCGGAGTGGCCCCGCACCGAAGTGCGGAGCGATTTCCTCGCTCCATTGCTCCTCGGCTCGGCACGCGCCACGTTGTCGGTGGTCATGGAGCCTCTGGAACCAGAGAAGGCGGTGCGCAAAGTCGAGGCTTCGCGGACGGCCGACGTGGCCGATGCCGAGTTGCGGAGGCGCAGCGGCTTCATGTCCACGGCCCGCCATTCTCGCGAGTCCGATGTGCTGGCCCGTCGCGAGGGCGAACTGGCCGATGGCCACGCATCGTTTCGCTATTCCGGTTTCATCACGGTCTCGGCCACTTCCGAATCAGCGTTGGTGGCCGCCTGTGACGTGGTGCAACACGCGGCCAGTCAGGCCCGCCTGGTCATCCGCCGGCTCTACGGTGACCAGGCCGCCGCCTACACGTGCACGTTGCCGTTTGCCCGAGGTCTCGCCGGACGGTGACGCCCAGGCAGGACGAGTCCAACCCACACCGTCATGGCGAGTGGAGAACCGCCGTCAGCTTGTCGAGCACCATTTTCCAACCTGCTTCCACCTGTTCGAACACCTGTGGCATGGCGTCATGCAGTGCGTCCAGGTGTTCGTGCACGAGAGTGAGGAAGGTGGCGCCGTCGAGCGCGTCTGCCAGCGTGATCGAGAGAACGGAGTCGAACACGGGGCCCGCCGTCCGTTCCGGACCAACGAAACCCCAACGGAGGACGATGCGGGTATCGGGGACGAGTTCGAGGAACTCACCTTCGAAACCGCCGGCCTCGACCTCGTCGGTTCCCTGCCAGACCCGAAAGCTTCCGCCCTCCCGTTCGTCGACTTCGATGCGCGTGACCTGCAGTTCGCCGGGTGCAAGCCAATGTCGCAGAAGGTCGGGTTCGAGCCAGGCCCGGTAGACCTCGTGTGGCGTCGCGGGGATCATGCGGTGCAACGTGATGCGGGGCGTGGTGGTCATCGGTCCTCTTCTTGATTGTCGGGCGCGGGTGTGTCGAGAACTGGTTCGTCGGGAGCCGGGTCCGTGCGGAAGAGGTTCGCGAGAGCATTGAGACGCTCCTCCCAATGACGCTCGTAGAAGCGGAGCCAGTCGGCCGCGGGTGCCAGGGGGAGCGCCACGAGCCGGCACACATGCCGGCGCCCGGCGACTGTCTGTTCCACCAATCCGACCCGCTCCAGCACCTTGATGTGCTTGGAGGCGGCGGCCAGCGACATGCTCAAGGGCTCGGCCAGCTCTCCGACCGTTAAGGGATGCTCGGCCAGCCGGCCGAGCATCTCGCGGCGCGCACCATTGGCCAGGGCGTGAAACACCGCATCGAGCTCTGCCACATCCTCAACCATATAGTTGAGGATACCAGAAAGGGGGAGACTATCAACCATCTGGTTGAGGGTTTTCGGATGTCATCCTTAGGTGGGATTCGCTGGGGGAGCGCGGCACGCGAGAATGAGCGGTGCCTTCAACTTGCCTTGCGCTTCCAACCGCCCCGGTTCACCGCTGAGATATGGAGCACTTTCTCGCCACTTGGGGCTACCTTGCCGTCTTCGTGCTGAGCTTCATCTCGTCGATGGGCATACCCGTCGGGGCTGAAGTAGCCATCATTTACGGAGGCGTGCTGGCCAGCAAATATGGATTTTCACAACACCACCATCTCAACATCGTGGCCGTCATTGCAGTGGCTGCACTGGCGGAGATATTGGGGTCACTGGCCGGTTATCTGATCGGCTACTTCGGCGGACGCCCCCTGGTCGACCGGGTGGGCAAGTACGTCTTGCTCACACATCGTGACCTCGACCGGGCCGAGGCCTGGTTTGCCCGCCGCGGCGAGCCCGTGGTCCTCTTCGGCCGGTTTATCCCGCTCCTGCGTTCGTTCGTCTCCTTTGCGGCCGGCCTGGGCGAGATGGCCATTGCCAAGTTCATCCTCTTCACCGTGGTCGGTTGCGCCGTGTGGTGTGCCGTGCTCACCACCGTGGGTTACGAGCTCGGCCGTAGCTATCGTCACGTCCTCAACGGCTTCAAGGATGCCGGCTATGTCTTGGCCGCTGTCGTCGTCGTGGCCGTCGTTATGTTGTTCGTGCACCGGCTGCGGGTGGTGCGCTCCGAGCGGGCGGAGCGCCCATAGGCGGACTTTGGGCCCGCTCGCCCTGGAATGTGAGGTGGGGCGAGGCATAACGAGTCGGAGCGCAACCATTCCTCTGCGTCATGGGTCAATCACCACGGGTGCCGGCGCATCAGGTCACCACACGCAACCTCGGTGCGGCGTATCCGTTCATCGCCGAAGTTGGATTGGGCCAACGCGGCGTGGTCATCGGCGACGATCTTCTGGGAGGGTCCTTTGTGTTCGACCCCTTCGAGCTCTACGCCCAGGGCGTGGTGTCGAATCCCAACATGGTGGTGTTCGGACAGATCGGGCGGGGCAAGAGCGCGTTCGTCAAGACCTTCCTGTGGCGGCAAGCCGTCTTCGGCCGCCGAGCGTGGGTGGTCGACCCCAAGGGTGAGTACGGCGATCTCGCGGCGGCGTGGGGTGTGCGCCCGGTGGCGTTGCGGCCCGGCGGGTCCATCCGGCTCAACCCCCTTGACGCCGGGCCCGACCTCGTGGGAGAAGACGGTCCCGGGAGCACGGCCCGCCGGCAGATGGAGCTTTTGACGTCGCTTGCGTGCGCCTGTCTCGGCCGCAACCTGCTGCCGCGTGAACGCGCTGCGCTCGGCCTGGCCCTCGCGGCGGCAACCTCTCGCACGAAGAGCCCGACGGTGCCGGCAGTGGTCGACGCCCTGCTGACACCTACTGCGGAAGCGGCGGGATCGCTGCGCACCGGGCTTCGTGAGCTGTTGGAAGACGGGCGAGATGTCGCACTCGAGCTCCGTCGTTTGGTGCATGGGGATCTGCGCGGGATGTTCGACGGACCGACGACTCCCGGGCTCGATCTGTCCGCCCCGCTCGTCGTCCTCGACCTTTCTGCGCTCTACACTTCGACGGCTCTCGGTGTGCTGATGGCCTGCGCCACGGCGTGGCTCCACGCCGCGCTCTCGCGCAACGCCTCGGTCCCAGGTCCGGGCGGGCAGGTGTTCTTGGTGGTGGATGAGGCCTGGGCCATCCTGTCCAACCTCGGCGTGGCCCGATGGCTGCAGTCGTCGTGGAAGCTGTCGCGCGCCTTGGGTGTATCCAACGTGGCCGTGCTGCATCGGGTGTCGGACCTGCACTCGGTCGGCGCGTCGGACTCCGAGCAAGTGGCGTTGGCTCAGGGACTCCTGGCGGACTCCGAGACCCGTGTCGTCTATGCCCAGTCACCCGGAGAGTTGACCGTGGCCTCCGACCTCTTGTCGCTGTCCGCGACCGAAGCGGAACTGCTGCCGCAACTCCGGCGAGGCGTCGCCCTGTGGAAGGTGGGCCAAGCCTCGTTCCTGGTCCAACACCGGTTGAGCCAGATGGAGCGCGTGCTGGTGAACACCGATGCCGCCATGGGAACCCTCTAGCGCGTGTCGGGGCTCTCCGCAGCCATTCTCCCCTTCGCCCTCGGCGGGGTCCTGTTCGCCGCGGTCTCTACCCCGCGCGCCATGACGTTCCCGTGGCGCCGGAAGCCGCAGGAGAGGGGTGCCCGGTGGGCCTCTCGGCACGACCTGCGCGACGTCTTGCTCGCCCACGACGCCCCGCAACCGGGCCGCCTCGTCTTGGGCACGGTGCATGGTTTGTTCGGTCCGACAGTGGTGGCGGCGGAACGGGCCCAGTCGGTCGTCGTCGTGGGACCCACTCAGAGCGGGAAGACCACCGCGCTCGCCGTGCCGGCGATCCTGGCCTGGCAAGGACCCGTGGTGGCGGCCAGCGTGAAGAGCGACCTGTTGCGTTCCACCCAGCAACAGCGCAACGAACGCGGGCGCGTTTGGTGCATCGACCCCACCGGATCCGTCAGGGCACGACCAAGCACCTGGTCGCCCCTCACTCTTTGTGGAGATTGGACCGACGCACGCCGCGTGGCCGCCGACCTGGCCGAGACGGCCAAGGCCGACGGCACCACCGCCGACGGAGAGTTCTGGTACGCCACCGCGGCCAAGTTGTTGGCTCCGTTGTTCTTTGCGGCAGCACGCGACCGCCGTTCCATGGCCGACGTCGTGCGTTGGGTCGACACGCAGGAGGGCAGCGAGGTGTCCTCCATCCTCGAGCAGGCGGGGGTGGCCGAAGCGCTTGATGCCGCCCGCGCCTCGTGGTGTCGCGACGAGCGCACGCGCAGCTCGGTCTACACGACGGCCGAGACGATTCTGGCACCCTTCGCCGGAAGCACACCGGGCACGGACGCATTCGAACCGACCGAGCTCCTCGGTGGCTGCCATACCCTCTACCTGTGTGCGCCTGCGCATGATCAGCGTCGGCTACGGGGCTACTTCACCGCACTGACCCAGCAGGTCCTCTCCCACGCGTTCACCCAGGCGACACGGTCGGGCAAGCCGTTGGACCCACCGCTGCTGGTGGTGCTCGATGAGGCGGCGCACATCGCACCCTTGCCCGAACTGGACGGCCTGGCCGCGACGTGTGCCTCGCACGGCATCCAACTGGTGACGGTGTGGCAGGACCTGGCCCAGGTGCGGGTCCGGTATGGGTCCCGGGCGCCGACAGTTCTGAACAATCACCGGGCCAAGATCTTCTTGCCCGGGATCGCCGATCCCGACACGTTGGACTACGCCAGCCGCCTCATCGGTGACGAGGAGATCACGACGCCGTCGGTGACCCGCGACCCGAAGGGCGGTCGGTCGACCACGTCGACGAGAGGTCCGCGCCGGCTCCTTCCGCCCGAGGAATTGCGCTGCCTACGCAGAGGACAAGCCGTGCTGGTCTACGGCACGTTGCAGCCGGCGCGGCTGCGCCTGCGGCCGTGGTGGGAGGGCGTCAGGGCGCCGCTTCCTCGCCCAGCACTTCGGGGATGGGGTCGACAAGCTGGTGCACGCTCGGCGACTCCACCCACGCCGTGAGGTCGGCCGTGAACTGTTCATCGGGGAGTGGGCCTTCGTCGAGGTGGTGCGCTTGGGAGGCCATCCAGCGCCGACCGACCCGACGCACTTCAGTCAGGACCTCGGCATAGGGCAGCGAACTGGCGGCGGGAGAGCCGAATCCAAAGACGCGCTCGGAGCCCAGCACGGCATTGGTGCTGGCCCGGCCAACTAGCAGGCGCCGGTAGTCGTTGCGCGCGAGCTCGCCCTGATAGGCCTCAAGAATGTGCAGCATCCGGGTGAGGGCCGGCTCGCCGAAAGGGAAGAAGACGTTGGGCGCCGGGAGGTCTCCCCAAATACCCCACATCCACCAACGCACGGAAGGCGGCAAGGAGTCCATGGCTCGCTGCACACCGCGCGCCACCGTCTCGTGTCCGTGATGCACATCGTGCGGGGAAGGCGACACGACCACGGACGCCTCGTGCAACGCCATGATCAGCGGCAGCTCTGTGGCCACCCGCTCGGTGGCCTGGGCCAGGTCATCGTGGAGCGAGATGTCGAGGGGTGGGTCGAGAAAGACCGGCACGAAGTTGGCCCGCCGTGAGGCTTCTTCGAACTCGGCCCTACGACGCTCCCACTGGTTGGGGAAACCCAGGCTGGCGATGACGCTGACCACTCGCCAGCCCCTGTCGAGGAGGTGGAGGAGCGCACCGGGGCAGCCGAGCGCCTCGTCATCGGGATGGGGAGCAACGTGGACAACCGTCGGTGACATGCTCACCGCAGATTAGGCGCACCGGGGTCGCTTCTACTCAGCCGTGCGCACCCGGAAGAAGTGAGCGGCCAACGGTGCGCAGACCACCAGAATGGCCACGGACCAGAGGAGCGCCGCCTCCACCGGGTGCTGCATAGGCCCGAAGAGGTGGCGCGCAGCGGCGGTAACCGCGCTGACCGGGTTCCAGTTGGCGATGTCCGCCAACCAGCCGGGCATGCCCGCCGTGGGAACCAGCGAGTTGGAGATGAAAGCCAACGGGAAGAGGAAGATGAAGCCCAGCGATTGCGCCGACTCGGGCCCCTTGCTGTTGAGGCCGAAGCAGGCCGAGGCCCAGGACAACGAGTAGCTGAAGAACAGGGCGATGGCGAAGCCCGCGATGACCGAGGGGAGGCTGGCATCGGGGCGCCAACCGACGGCGAGGCCCGTCAGGGCCACAATGACGACGCATACGGTGGCCGACAACACGTCGGAGATCGAACGGCCCACCAATATTGCGGCACGCCACATGGGCACGGTCCGGAAGCGATCGATCACCCCCTCGTGCAGATCGGTGCTCAAGCCGACCGCGGTGCCCATGGTCGACGTGGTCAGGTTCAAGGTGAGGAGCCCGGCCAACGCGAAGTCCTTGTAGCTCCCGCCCGTGATCGGAATGCCCGAGCCGAAGACGTAGATGAAGAGCAACGTGAACAGCACCGGCTGCACGGTGACGTCCGACAGCTGCATGGGCTCACGCGAGACAAGAATGAGATTGCGCCGGGTCAGCGCCCACACATCGGAAAGCCGCTCGGTCACGTGCCCGATCGACGAGGTCGGCGCGCCTCGGCGCGCTTGGAGGACGGCGGTGGTCACAGGGTGGCTCCTTCGAGTGCGCGGGCGAGCTCGTCCGACTCAGTGTCAGCATCGCTGGCCGGATGACCGGTGAGGGAGAAGAAGACGTCATCGAGCGAGGGCGGTCGCACCTCGATGTTGTCGACGAGAATGCCGGCGGCATCGAGCGCGCGCACCACAATGGTGGCCAGCCCTGGTGAGTTGTCGACCGGAGCATCGAGCTGGCGGCCGTCGTCACTGACGTGCACCCGCCCCTCGACCAGCTGTTGGAGGGCGGAGACGGCGCGCTCGTGCGGGCTCGACAGTGTCACAATGAGCCGCGCTCCCTTGCTGGCCTCTTTGAGCTCGCGGGGTGTTCCCTCTGCGATGACGCGTCCATGATCGATGACGATGATCTGGTCGGCCAACGTGTCGGCTTCTTCCAGGTACTGGGTCGTGAGCAAGAGAGTGACGCCTTCGGCCACGAGCTCGCGGATGACGTCCCACACCCGCTGGCGGCTGGTGGGGTCGAGCCCGGTCGTCGGTTCGTCGAGAAACAGCACGGGTGGCCGTGTCATGAGGCTGGCCGCCAGGTCGAGACGCCGGCGCATACCACCCGAGTAACCCTTGAGGATCCGATCGGCGGCGAACGTGAGCTCGAACCGCTCCAGCAGCTCGGACGCCCGGGTCCGCGAGGGGGCGCGTCCCATGCGACTCAACTCGCCGATCAGTGCCAGGTTCTGGCGCCCGGTCAACATGCCGTCGAGGGTGGCGTCTTGTGCCGCCACACCGATGCAACGGCGCACCTCGCTGGCCTGGGTCCGGATGTCGTAGCCGGCTACGGTGGCCTGCCCGCCGTCAGGTGCGGCCAAAGTGGTCAGGATGCGCACAGCCGTTGTCTTTCCCGCCCCGTTCGGTCCCAGGACGCCGAGGATGGACCCGGCGGGCACGGCGAAGTCGACGCCGGCCAGCATCTCGACAAACCAGACCCGTGTCGCATGAGTACAGTGCGCACGGTGACACTTACTCCAAGCAACGACACCTCTGAGCACCCCTTCACCCTCTCCATCGACGTGGGTGGCTCAGGACTGAAGGCATCGGTGCTGAGCAAGACGGGCAGCATGGTCACTGACCGGGTCAAGGTGGAAACGAAGTACCCGCTCCCACCGGACGGCGACACCGGACTGCTCGCTGCCCTCGTGGCCTTGGTCAAGCCGCTGCCCGAGGCCGACCGAGTCTCGTGCGGCTTCCCCGGCATGGTCCGCAACGGCACCGTCCTCAGTGCTCCGCATTTCATCTGCAAGAAGGGCCCGGGGTCACCAGTTGACAACAAGCTCGCCGAGGCGTGGGACAGATTCGATCTGGCCACAGCGCTCTCGAACGCCCTCGGCAAACCCACCAAAGTGGCTAACGATGCCGACGTGCAGGGTGCCGCCGTCGTGCAGGGGAAGGGCCTTGAGGTGGTGATCACGCTCGGTACCGGAATGGGGAGTGCCTTCTTCTTGGACGGTCGCCTCATGCCCCACCTCGAGTTGGGTCACCATCCATTCCGCAAGGACGAGACGTACGACGACACTCTGGGTGAGTTGGCCCGCAAGAACAAGGGCGACGAGAGCTGGAACCATCGGGTCCAAGAAGCCATTGCCAGAATCAATGCGTTGTTCTTCTACGACCACCTCTACATCGGGGGCGGGAACGCGCGCAGGGTGGACCGCGATGCGCTGGGCGACGCTTTAGAACGCATCACGATCGTCGACAACACGGCCGGCATTCTCGGCGGCATCAAGCTGTGGGAGGTCTCTTGACCGGGCGCATGACCCAGCTGTCATGGGATCCCATCAGCGCGGAGTACAAGGACGATCCCCATACGGTCTGGCGTCTCCTACGGGACGAGGCGCCGACGTACTACAACCCGACGCACGATTTCTACGCCCTGAGCCGTTTCGCCGACGTCGATGCCGCCCACCGCGATCCCAAGACATTCAGCTCAGCTCACGGAACGGTGCTCGAGCTCATGGGTCCTGACATTCTCGGCGGCGATCTCATGATCTTCACGGATCCGCCCGACCACACCCGCCTGCGCCGCCTGGTGTCCAAGGCGTTCACGCCTCGCCGAATGGCCGTACTCGAGGGCGAAATCAGGGATCTTTGCGCCGATCTGCTCGATTCTCAAAGAGGCAATGACACCTTTGACTATGTGCAGGACTTCGGGGCGCGGGTGCCGGCCATCGTCATCGCTGCCCTCCTCGGAGTGGAACCGGCGCATCGCGAAGAGATGCGCGAGCTCATCGATGGCTCGTTTCACCTCGACCCCGAGAAGGGGATGGCCAACGATGTCAGCGCGCAGTTCATGGGCCAGCTGCATGCTTACATTGGGGTGGAGCTCGAAGCACGCCAGAAATCTCCGCGCGACGACATGTTCACCGATCTGCTCCAAGGCGAGATCCTCGACGACGACGGGCAAAAGCGACGGCTCACATTCGAGGAAGCGACCATGTTCTCCTTGCTTCTTGCGAGCGCCGGCACCGAGACGGTCGCTCGCCTCATCGGTTGGGCCGGTGTCGTACTCGCCGCAAACCCCGACCAGCGGGCCGAGCTGGTGTCCGATCCGGCACTCATTCCCAACACGGTCGAGGAACTCCTTCGCTTCGAGGCACCGTCTCCGGTGCAGGGCAGATGGACGACCCGGGAGATCGAGCTGCACGGCCAGGTCATCCCGTCCGATTCCAAGGTGCTGCTCATCACCGGGTCCGCCGGGCGGGACGAGCGCACCTTCCCAGATGCCGACCGGTTCGACATCCACCGGAAAATGGATCACCACGTCTCATTCGGCTACGGCATTCATTTCTGCCTCGGCGCCGCCCTGGCCCGCCTCGAAGGGCGCATCGCCCTGGAAGAGACCCTCCGCCGCTTCCCGCAATGGTCCGTCGACCTGGAACAGGCCGTCCCCCTCCACACCAGCACCGTGCGGGGCTACACCAAGCTCCCAATCTCGGTCTGAAGTGGGCGAGGGTTGAGCCTCATCGTAGTTACATCGTCACCCCGTATGACTTGGAACGTCGTGCGACGACATCGCAACGGGCGAGCGAACGACAGGTGAAGCTTGGACGACGAACGACGAGCGACCTGTGCGGACGATATGGAGCTGGGTCAAAACCACTCCACCCCGTCGTATCATCCCGAGAGGAACTACTTTGTCTGGACGCGTCCTGCCTGACTCTCTTCGTCTGCGCGGCCTTAAGGTCGGCTTAGGCGAAGTAGCGTTGCGGCTATGAGGTTAAGCGCGAGGAATCAGCTTGAGGGCACCATCGCTCGAGTTGAGCACGGTGCTGTCATGTCCTCTGTCGTCATCCGTCTCGTGGGAGGCCAAGAAGTCGTCTCGGTCATCACCAAAGACTCGGCCACGGAACTGAACCTTGCCGAAGGGGATGCGGTGATGGCCGTCATTAAGTCCACCGAAGTAATGATCGGTAAAGATTGACGTAGGGGCACAGCTCAGCTGCGTACGCCGTCGGCATGCCGAAGATCGAAGCGCCTGACGTGGACCAAAACGCTGCCCAGTCGAGATCACTCTGCTGGCGACCTGACGTGAGTGCGAAGGTTGGAATGTCTGAATCACCGGACCCGGGCACCAAGACCTTTGGTCTATGTCGTACAGCCCCTGATGATGCCGATCTTGGTTGATGTCCGTCGGCATACAGACTTGGCGCAGGTACCAATCAAACTGAAGGACCGACTCTTCGTATGACTGAATGGTGCGAGATAACTTGTTCTCAGCGTTCAGAGGGCGCGGTCACGAGGGGAGCACAATGGCTACCTCGTCTACAGTGGAGGCACTACTGGCGACCGAAACCGTGTACGAATCCTTTGGACTTCGTGCGTTACGCTAGGCCGCCTGAAGGGCTTCCAGGGATAAAACTCCTGGTAGAGAACATAGATTGCGCTCGTAGCTCAACGGACTAGAGCATCTGACTACGGATCAGAAGGTTGGGGGTTCGAATCCCTCCGAGCGCGCCGAAGGTCCTGTTCAAGAGGTTTGAAGCGTCGTTGGTCAGCGATGGCGTTCATGCCGAAAGCAGTAGCAAGGCCATGTACACGGCGTGTGTCGTTTTCTCCGCAGATCCTGGTCGCCGTCATGGAAGCCGAACCAAAACGACCAGGTGGATGATCGGCATCTGATTCTGCGTCAGATGTGCATGCCACGGTCGACACCCATGACCAAGCCTGTGATGAACTGACGCCATCGGAGCAGACGGCGGAGCAATCTGCACGTTGTCGGCGGGGGTACCCGGTTGGCTTGGCCAAGCGGAATCCCAGCGCGTCGTCGCAGGCAGGGCATGGTGGACCTGGATGGTCAATATTGTGCCCCTCCGTCGACCAGCGTTTTCACCGCATCGGAGATGACGGTCAGGCGCTTGGCTGGGACCTCTCCGAAAGCAGCCATCCAACTCGACGGGTGCCAGGCGATGTCGTCCGAGAAGGAGCGGAAGTGAAGGACCCCGCCCCCTGCATGTCAAGTCGGTGTCAACGTTCACATCCGGGTGTCAACCGCCAGATTCTGAAGATCGAGACTGATCCTACTATTTTCCGCACATATGTGCGATAAAAATGTATAATCGAATGGTGGACTACGTGAGGCCGATCGAAGCAATCGTTCCCGGCGTGCAGGGCCGCGTCCTGTCTGTCCTGGCCGGTACCGAGAGTGAGCTCACCATGCGCACGGTGGCCACGCTCGCCGGGTCGAGCGTCAATCGGACGGTATCGGTCTTGAATCATCTCGTGGCTCTCGGCCTTGTGGAGCGGCGTGACGTCGGTGCATCGGCACTCGTCAAGCTTGCCCGTGCGAATGAGGCAGTCCGATCCATTCTCCACCTGGGCCGCCTAAGGGACGCGGTGATCGAACGTGTCCGGGATTCGGCGAGGATGATCGATCCTCCGCCCTCAAGCGTGATCATGTTCGGCTCCATGGCTCGAGGAGAGGCCAGAGTAGACAGCGATCTCGACGTCGTGGTGGTGCGGCCCAATACCGTCGGAGCGGAAGATCCGATGTGGACACAAACATTGGGAGCTTGGTCCGACGAGATTCGCTTGATCGTCGGGAACCCGATCAACCTGCTCGTCGTTGACGAAGACGAGGTACCGAAGCTGATGCGTCGACGAAATTCAGTGTGGCAGGAAATCGCTCGAGAGGGCATTCCGCTTGTTGGAGGCAACCTCCAACGTGCAGGTTCGATGGCGTAGTGCCCCCACGAGGGCAAAGCAACACGCGTCGAGCGAGCATCTCGGATGCACGCTCCTATCTTTCGAAAGCTCGCGAGTCCTTCGGGCTTCGAAGGACTCGTTGGCACTTGGCAATCGCGTGGCCGCTGCCGGTAACGCTGTTCATGCGGGCATCGCAGCTGCCGATGCCATCGCGGCATGTCGGGCAGGAGTCGTCTGGAAAGGAGAGCATGGCCAGGCTGCCGGCCACCTCGAAGACGTTGCCGGTGCCGATGGCCGAAGAGCCTCCACCCATCTGCGGCGCCTTCTCCCGCTAAAGACTCGGGCTGAATACGATCCTGCTCCGGTAACAGATGCTGAGGCTCGACGCGCTGTACTTGCTGCCGAACGTATCGTCGCCATCGCCGAGCATGCAGTCATGTCTACATCTGCTCGCGAATGAACTGACTCCGAGCTCTCAGGGAGCCCTTGAGAACCGCCGTGAGAACCAAAGCAGCCGAAAACCGTGGAAACACGTGGCAACTACTGGCATCTGCTGCCCGCACACCAATGCACACGCGACTGGCTCAGAGGCTGAGTGCGAGGCAGTATTCCACGATGATCGTTCTCCACGCCGTATGGCTAGCCTCTGTCGGCCGTCTCGCTGTGTGGGCGGAGGACGGTGGCCGGCCTCGAACCGCTCCGGGCCGTCGTGGGCGTCCGCCTCGGCGACCACGCCCGAGACCCCATCCCTTCGCCCTCGACACCGACGGCATTCGACTCGCCGTCACCGAGCTCGGAGGGCTGGTTGGAAGCCCGATCGGGTTGGGCGAGATGGAACTTATGCTCCAGTTGCCCAACACGGGCGGAGGGCCGGTCGCCTCCCCGTGGCTCGAGGACGAGCCCACCGACTCCATGTCCGACCCTTCAGCCTCACCGGAGCCTCTCGCTGTGTGGACCGTCCCGGGCCTACTCCTCGAGTGGCCGGATGTGTGGCACGTCCTCTCGACATTGGTTGCGGTAGCCGGCGACCCCGTGCGCAGCTCGACCTCCGACCCGTCCGGCATCGCCCTGGCCGCCGACTTCCGATTCGCCGCACGGGCGGCGGAGATGGTCTTGGAGTTGACCACCCGAGGACGTGTGCTCCCTTCGCTCGAGCTCACCAACGACGGATGGCGGGCCCGCTGGCGCCCGCTGATCGACGGGCTTGACCGTGGTCGGATCGAAACACTGTTGTGGTCGCTTCCCGCAGCGTTCCTGGCCACAGGTGCTCCTTGCGAAGGGCAGGATCTCGCGCACGACGGCCCCGAGCCGGAGACACCCGACGAGGCGCTTCGCTCCCTGGTGTGGGGCTTCACCGATGCTCTGGCCCGCCGGTTCGCCTCCGATCGGCCACCTGCCGATCGACGACGCCGACCGAGGGCAGCGGGTTCCGTCGACGCGTGGCTGGCCGCCCTGGTCTCGCCCGATGGAATCGTGGAGGCCGATGACGACGAGCTCGCTGTGCTCGCCGGGAAGCTCGATACCTGGCAGGCGACAGCGACCACTCTCGCCGAACCGGTGCGGACCTGCTTCCGGATCATCCCTCCTGCCGACGGCGCGGACGATCTCACGGGAAAAGGGGGCGATGATCGCGAGCGGCCCGGACGGTGCCGTCCCAAAGATCAGCCCGACTCCAACGAAGAATGGCGGATCGAGTTCGCCCTGCAGGCCTTGGACGACCCAAGTCTGCTCGTCTCCGCCGCCACGGTGTGGAGCGACGGCCCTGAGCTCACTGCTCTGGAGCGCCACGTGGCGCACCCCGATGAGCATCTCCTCCGCGGCCTGGGCCGGGCCGCTCGGCTCGTCCCCTCACTCGGCCCGGCGCTGGCCGACATGGCACCTTGCGACCTGACAACCGACGCCACCGGCATCATCGCCTTCCTCCGCGACGGTGCCCCGGTTCTGGAGGAGGCAGGATTCGGGGTGACGGCGCCACCCTGGTGGCGCTCCTCGAGAACACGCCTGGCCCTTCGGCTCAAGGCTCGGACCGGCTCGAAGATCGCTGGCTCGGCAGGCACCATCGGACTCGAAGGCCTCTGTGACATTCGGTGGGAGGCGGTGCTCGGGGACGACAAGCTCGGGCTTGCGGAGCTACGTCAACTTGCGCGCCTCAAGCAACCACTCGTCCGGCTGCGCGGCCAGTGGGTGGAGTTGCACGAAGAGGATCTCGCCGCCGCGATCACCGCGGTTGGACGGAAGGGCGCGAGCGCGGAACACATGTCGGCCGGCGAGGTTCTGCGTACCGCCCTCGGGCTCGAGCAGGCCCCGGGTGGCCTACCGGTGACCGCGGTCGAGGCGGACGGGTGGCTCGGGGACCTTCTCGCCGGTGCCGACGACCG
>ODAK010003046.1_pt1 | contig 17456 bp, 12 predicted proteins | sample 1539591 | NCBI WGS metagenome assembly ODAK01 (sample SAMEA3539303, study PRJEB22396) | soil metagenome | biome: tundra; feature: field; material: soil | place: USA | collected 2010-05 | depth 0.15 m
TACCCCGGGGATTCCGCCTGGCAGGCAGCGCGTGACGCGCTGACGGCCGGACCCAGCCCGGCCGGACGGGTCGAATCCAAGTAAGCCCGAAGAGGCACCACCTCGGAGCGGACCAGCAGCACGAGATGGTCGCCCTTGACGATCGGCAGTTCCTCCGTGAAAGCGCCCAGCCGGCGCTCCGCGGACTTGTTCCAGACCCGTAACCCGGCCGCGGCTCGCCCTGGGCCTGGGTCAGGCCGGCGACCTCCGCCTCGAGCTGCTGCTCCTTGGCCGGCGGACGCGAGCGGCCCGCAGTCAGCGCCGTCTCGCCCGCCTCAAGGAAGTCAGCCTTCCAGCGGCCGATGGATTGCTCGCCGACCTTCTCCCGGCGAGCCGCCTCGGCGATCGTCATCTCCCCAGCCAGCACGCTCAGCACGATCCGAACCTTCCGCCCGGCCAGATCACAGGGGGCCTACCCATGGTTCAGATCCTGCTTCAAGGACTGACCTGACAGCCCTGCCAGGAATCTTGACGCGCGACACGCACGCTCGCTCAGGTGCGGGCGTCGCCGAACGCCGGCTCCGGTCACCTCGCGTTCAACGTCGCAAAGGTAGTGCCAACTTAACCCGCCAGTCTCACAAATCGGCCGAAAGTTACTGCGCCGACCTCCGTCGCATCCTCTCATGTCACAAAAATGAGGTATCGGATCTGCATCGGCACGGTGACTTCGGGCCAGGCGGAGACATGATGGATTTACCTGTACCGAAAAGGCCAGCGTGCACCGCCTGCGGTGGGTGCTTGCGAGGCGCGTGCCGCTGGTAGCAAGAAGGGGATCCACGTTGCTGATCATCTTTGGCTTGCGCGTGTTCTACCGGACCATCGCGCAGGGCACCTTCCATTGCCGCCGGTGCGGCGGCGACCGACAGTACCGGCGACGTTCCGGGCGCCGGTGGTTCACGCTGTTCTTCATCCCGGTCATCCCGCTGAACGCAGTCGGTGAGCACGTCCAGTGCACTACCTGCAATACCCGCTATGTGACCGACGTGCTCAACCAGCCGACGACGGCGCAGATGCAGGCGGCGCTGCCCGCTGGCATGCGCGCCGCCGTATCGGCCATGCTGCGGTCCGGCGACCCGTACAGCCCGGCATCCCGGCAGCGGGCGATCGAGGCGGTGATCGGAGCAGGGACGCCAGGCTACGACGAGGCCATGCTGGATACCGATCTCATCCAGCCGTTCGAGTCGATCCGTCCGGCCCTGAACCAGGTGGGGGCGCAGCTCACTGTCCAGGCCAGAGAGTGGTACCTGGCCGAAGTGATCCGCATCGCCATGGCCGACGGGACCCTGACCGAAGGCGAGCGGCACGCCGCGCTGGCGATCGGCGTCGATCTCGGCATGACCCAGGCGCAGGTCGTGGGCGTGGTCGCGATGACCGAACAGTCCGCCGGCCGCGACTAACCAGCCGCGACTAGCCAGCGGCAGCCATCTAGCCGCAGCCATCCAGCTCGGGCGGGGCCCGGATGTTTCCTGATCACTACCGGGATCAGCTGGTGCCCCCAGCTCGGATCGTCGGGATGCACCGCCGCCTGCCCAAGGAACTCATCGGGCACCGGACCGGTCCACGACACAAGCGAGTAGCCGGCGACCGCCTTCCCGGCCCGCGCGCAGGTCGGCGAGCCGGTCCGCCTTCAGGTCGGCGCCGTTCAGCACCGAACGCCCGTGGGCCGCAGTCCGGGCCGCCGCGTGCTGCAGCAGCATGCGGCCGAGCCCTCGCCGTCGTCTATCCGGGTGAACCATGAGGTCCAGCTGCGCCCGGTCCAGGTTCTCCCTATCCGGCAGCTCCACCCGATACCAGCCCGCGACCGCCTCGGAAAATCTCCCGCCCTCCCTCGCACCGTCACCGCCTGCCGCGCCGCCGTTCTCTCCGCCGCCCCCCCGGCCGCCCCCGGCCCGTCACCTGGCCCGGCGATGTCACCCCGGCTGGCATGGCTGGTAGGGTAGTACGCAATGTCGTGCGAGCTGCTCTTCCTTAGTGGCCGCGGCGGGGGCCGATAGGCCGGCTCCCTCGTCGCGGGGCGTTGGCGTGTCTGCTGGCCATCAACATGGCAACCGCCTACCTGATCTGAGGAAGCAGCAAACAATGCAGCAAGATCGCGCGTTCAATCGCGTCTCATCCGTCCAGCCGCAGCCGAGCGGGATGCCGTGCCATCGGTACGCCCCGTTCAAGGCGGTCGAGCTGCCGGACCGGACCTGGCCGGCCAAGACCATCACGAAGGCCCCGCGGTGGCTGTCGACCGACCTCCGGGACGGTAACCAGGCCCTGATCGACCCGATGAGCCCGGCCCGCAAGCACGAGATGTTCGACCTGCTGGTGCGGATGGGCTACCAGGAAATCGAGGTGGGTTTCCCGTCCGCGAGCCAGACCGACTTCGATTTCGTGCGCGAGCTGATCGAGGGCGAGCGCATCCCGGAGGACGTCAGGATCTCGGTGCTCACCCAGGCCCGCGAGGACCTGATCGAGCGCTCGGTCCAGTCGCTGCGCGGCGCGCGCATGGCTACCGTGCACATGTACAACGCGACGGCTCCGATATTCCGCCGGGTGGTGTTCCGTATCGACCGCGAGGAGTGCAAGGAGCTCGCGGTCGAAGGCACCCGGCACGTCATGAAGTATGCCGGGGAACTTCTCGGCGGCACCGACTTCGGCTACGAGTACTCGCCGGAGATCTTTATGGACACCGAGCTCGACTTCGCCCTCGACGTCTGCACGGGCGTGATGGAGGTCTGGCAACCGGGGCCGGGGCGGGAGATCATCCTTAACCTGCCGTGCACGGTCGAGCGGTCCACTCCGAACGTCTACGCCGACCAGATCGAATGGATGAGCCGCAACCTCCCGGACCGGGATTACGTCTGCCTCTCCGTGCACACCCACAACGACCGGGGGACCGCGGTCGCCGACGCCGAACTGGCCGTCCTGGCCGGCGCCGACCGGATCGAGGGGTGCCTATTCGGCAATGGCGAGCGGACCGGCAACGTATGCCTGGTCACGCTGGGACTGAACCTGTTCAGCCAGGGCATCGACCCGATGATCAGCTTCGCCGACATCGACGAGATCCGCCGCACCGTCGAGTACTGCAACCAGATCCCCGTTCACCCGCGTCATCCGTACGCGGGCGATCTGGTCTACACCGCGTTTTCCGGGTCCCACCAGGACGCCATCAAGAAGGGCTTCGAGGCGCTGGAAGCCGAGGCGCACGATGCCGGCGTTCCGTTCGCCGACTATCCCTGGGCCGTGCCCTACCTGCCGATCGACCCGCACGACGTGGGGCGCACGTACGAGGCGGTTATCAGGGTCAACTCGCAGTCGGGCAAGGGCGGCGTGGCCTACGTGATGAAGGCCGAACATCAGCTGGACCTTCCCCGCCGCCTGCAGATCGAGTTCTCCCGGGTCATCCAGGAGCACACCGACACCGAGGGCGGCGAGGTCTCGCCCGCCCGGATGTGGGAGATCTTCTCCGCCGAGTACCTCGGTGAAGGGCCCCTGGCGCTGCTGGATCACCAGACGTCTTCGGTCGTCGAAGCCAAGCACGTGCTGGCCGCCGAGGTATTCGCCGACGGGCGCGCGCAGCAGGTCGAGGGCGTCGGCAACGGCCCCATCTCCGCGTTCTGCGACGCGCTGGCCACCATCGGAGTAAGCGCACGGGTCCTCGACTACAACGAGCACGCGCTGACCGAAGGTACCGACGCCCAGGCGGCGGCCTACGTGGAGTGCGAGATCGGTAGCCAGGTGTTCTGGGGCGTCGGCGTTGACACGAACACGGTGACCGCCTCGATGCGCGCGGTCCTGTCCGCGGTCAACCGCGCCCGCCGAGCCTGAACCACGGGCGGGGTTACGTCATCGGCGTGACCCCGCCCGCTGGGACCGCCGGGCCACGCTCGCGCATATGCGGCCAGCTTGTCCCGGCGTGCGGGAGAATGGGTGAGTGCAGCTATACCGGGATGACGGGATCGTGCTGCGGACGCAGAAGCTGGGTGAGGCGGACCGGATCATCACGGTCCTGGGACGCACCAGCGGGCGCGTCCGGGCCGTGGCCAAGGGTGTTCGCCGGACCAAGTCCAGGTTCGGTGCCCGGCTCGAGCCGTTCACCCATGTCGACCTGATGCTGCACGTAGGGCGTTCGCTGGACGTGATCACGCAGGCGGAGGTGATCCGGCCTTACGGCAGCCCGCTGGCCGGAGACTACCCCCGGTACACCTCGGGCGTGGCGATGCTGGAGACGGCCGAGCGGTTCACCCCGGTGGAGAAGGAACCCGCGCTGCGCCAGCTGCTGCTCCTCATCGGCGGATTGCGGGCCCTCAGCGGAGCAGAGCACGACCCCCGGCTGATCCTTGACGCCTTCCTGCTGCGCTCGCTCGCGGTGGCCGGATATGCGCCTGCCCTGCAGGAGTGCGCCCGCTGTGGCGCGTCAGGACGGTTGCCGGCCTTCGCCATCCCGGCCGGAGGCATGGTGTGCGCGTCCTGCCGTCCGCCCGGGGCCGCCTCGCCTGCGGCCCCGACGGTGGCCCTGATGCTCGCCTTGCTGCAAGGGGACTGGGAAAACGCAGACCACAGCGAACGAAGGCACCAGGTAGAGTGCAGCGGGCTGGTCGCCGCTTACCTTCAGTGGCACCTGGAACATTCGATCCGTTCGCTGCGTCATGTGGAGCGTGTCTTATGGCGGAAGGTCCGCGACACGCGGGCGTACGCCCGCCCGATCCCCATCCGAGCGGGGTCAAGCCGCCGGGCATCCCGGCTGGGCTGGTGCCCAGGCATGTCGCCCTGGTGATGGACGGCGACGGGCGCTGGGCCGCCAAACGCGGACTGCCCCGGATCGAAGGTCATAAAGAGGGCGAATCCTCGCTGCTCGATGTGATCATGGGGGCAATCGAGCTCGGCATTCCTTACCTGTCCGCCTATGCTTTCTCTACCGAGAACTGGCGCCGCTCGCCCGACGAAGTGCGTTTCCTGATGGGTTTCAACCGTGACGTCATCCATCGGCGTCGTGACCTGCTGAACGAGATGGGCGTCTGCATTCGCTGGGCTGGCCGCCGGCCCAGGCTATGGCGCAGCGTCATCAACGAACTCCAGGACGCCGAGCAGCTCTCGGCCGGGAATTCCGTGCTGACCCTGCAATTCTGCGTGAACTATGGTGGCCGCGCCGAGATCGTCGACGCCGCCACCGCGATAGCCGCAGAAGTGGCCGCAGGCAAGCTCCGGCCGGAGAAGATCACCGAAAAGATGTTCGCTCGCTATCTCGACGAGCCAGGGATTCCTGAAGTCGACCTTTTCGTCAGATCCTCTGGTGAGCAGCGCCTTTCGAACTTCCTGCTCTGGCAGTCCGCTTATGCGGAACTCGTCTTTCTCGACACGCTTTGGCCGGACTTTGACCGTCGGCACTTGTGGCACGCCTGCGAGATCTATGCCAGCCGCGATCGCCGGTACGGCGGCGCCCAGCCGAATCCCGTTCCGCCTCCGCCTCCGCCGGAACCCGCGTCTTACTGAGCGTAAATGCTTCGGGTGCCGTGGCCTGGATATCGCCCTCTGCACCCGCTCCCGCGTAGTGGCCTGGTGCCTGTGTGCCTCGTGTGGTGCACGGGGCCCAGCAAAGATCGCGGAAGATTCGGCCCACCACCGTAACACAGGCGCCGGGCTGGGTCAGGCGGCCACGGTCCAGCGGCTCGGGTGCCACACCAGGTAACCCCTGGGTCAGGTCTCAAACACCACACCGGAAAAGCCTGTTCTAGCAGGCGCGATGGTCGCCCTGCATTACCACTTAGACGCCCGCGGCGCACCGCGACACGCCCGGGATCACTATCACCTTGGTGTAACTGTGCGTAACTTCGTGAACACGGGGAATGACTGGTGCGGGTGCGCTGGGAACGCACTCGTGAGTTGATTCGATCTATGGCGTGCTAACGGGGTCAAAGTTCACCATTGTCAACGGGGTTTTCCGGGGGGAAAATTAATGCGTCGCGCGGTAGTGGCCGTCATCGTTGGCGGATTCGCATGCGGGGGAATCGGATCGGGACTGGGGCCTCAGCCCGGCATCTTCGGCGCAAGACTGACCGCCGACGCGAGACCCGTCGTCACGGGGGCGAGCCTGACCGCCGCCGTCCGATCCGTCCATAAGGCCCACCATAAGTCCGGCCAGGCCAAGAACCAGGCGAAGAACAACGTCAACAACAACGCTGCCGACAGCACAGGTAGCGTGACGGCCAGCGCCACCGGCCAGGGACTCACGGACGCCGCCACCAAAGTCATCACGTATGGCGGCGTTCAGTTCCGCGTGTCGTCCGACTGGCCCGTGTACTGGCTGAACCAGAACCCGGACCAGTGCATTCGTTACGACATCAACGCCGTTTACGTGGGCACTCCCGGGGCCAGCCAGAACTGCCCGGCGGGCCTGATCGGCCGGGCCGACACGATCAGCATCGGCGGCACGCCCGCCACAGCCACCCAGAACACGCCCGCCACAGGCAAAACACCCGCCAGCACACCCGCCAAAACCGAACAGCGGGCCCTGATCGAGGGCCAGCCCGACCCCTCCGTCACTCCCGGAACCATCGTGGAGAATCCGAACCTTCATGAGTTCGCCGTCGCCATGCCGGCCAGCCTGCCGTGGATCGAAGCCACCTTCGGGACCGACCCGAAACTGGTCGAGCAAATGCTGGACACGATCCGCGTGATCGCGTCGGGATCGGTGCCGTTGAGCCGGCCGGAGCGCCCGAAGATCTCCGCGAGGTTCTCATTCTCCGGCCGGGCCAGGAATCCGGCCTGGCCGAAGAACCCGGCCCCGCCCACCGGGGAGGCCACCGCATGGGCCTGGCCCCCCGAGACGCCCACACCCACGCCCACACCCACGCCCACACCCACACCCACACCCACACCCACACCGACGGGGACCCCTACGCCTCAGCCCTCGGGCACCTCACCGGGCAGCCTGCCAGGGCCCGGCAGCCCGTCGCCCTCGCCGACTCCGTCAACGTCAACGTCAACGTCGCAGATCGCGCCGAACTCGCCCCGCAGCACGCTGGCCGGCTTCGACACCTGCACCGCTCCCTCGCTGTCGACGATGAAGGCCTGGCGGGCCAAGTACGCCGCCACCGCCATCTACATCGGCGGCCAGATGATGGCCTGCGACTACGGCAACCTGTCCGCGAGCTGGGTGCAGCAGAGCGAGGCGATGGGCTGGTCGCTGATGCCCACGTTCGTCGGGCTGCAGGCGCCGTGCGACAGCTTCAGCGGGAAGATCAACCCGGCCCAGGCGGCCGCCCAGGGCGCCGCGGCCGCTAACCAGGCGATCAGCAACGCCAGTAGCCTGGGCCTGGGCGCCGGGTCGCCGATCTACTACGACATGGAAGCGTACGACCACACCAACGCCGGCTGCCGGACCGCGGTGCTGACCTTCCTCGACGCCTGGGACCGGCAGCTGACGGCCAGCGGTTACGTGTCAGGGGTCTACTCCAGCGCCGACGCCGCGGTCATCGATCTGCAGACCACGACCAGGATTGCCGGGCACCCGCTCGCCGAGCCGCAGGCCATCTGGTTCGCGCTGTGGGACAACGCGAACAACCTGACCGGATCGCCCTACATGACCTCCGCGGTGTGGCCGCTCACCAGCCGGTCCAAGCAGCTCGCCGGCAACCAGACCGTGACGGTGGGCGGCATCTCGCTCAACATCGACGTCGACCTGGTGCACAGCGCGGTGGCCGGGGGGTGACCGGGCCGCACCGGGCGAATTCAATTCGCGATGACCCGCCGGTGCTCCTAAGCTAGGGGTCTTCGGTAGCGGATGTTGCGGCAGGGCCGCGCCCGCGCCGGAATCACCATGGGGATCGCGCCCGCCGCGCCCGCCGACCGCCCGCCGGATGGAGACTTCAAGATGGCAGGCTTGAAATGACCAGGCTTGAAATGACATTGCGCAGTGACCGTCTCGACGCCATAGTCAGCCTGAGCAAACGACGGGGGTTCGTCTACCCGTCCAGCGAGATCTACGGTGGCCTGCGGGCTTCCTGGGACTACGGCCCACTCGGCGTCGAGCTGAAGAACAACATCAAGCGTCAGTGGTGGCGCTCGATGGTCACTGAACGCGATGACATCGTGGGCCTGGACTCGTCGGTGATCCTGGCCCGGGAGGTGTGGGAGGCGAGCGGGCACGTCACCGAGTTCGTGGACCCGCTCACCGAGTGCATGTCCTGCCACAAGCGGTACCGGGCCGACCACCTGATCGAGAGCTACACAGAAAAGCACGGTCACCCGCCGGAGAACGGGCTCGCCGACACCGCCTGCCCGAACTGCGGCACCAGGGGCGCGTTCACCGAGCCGCGGATGTTCAACGGCCTGCTGCGCACCCACCTGGGCCCGGTGGAGGACGAGTCGGGGCTGGTTTACCTGCGCCCGGAGACCGCACAGGGCATCTTCATCAACTACCGCAACGTGCTGCAGACCTCACGCCGCAAGCTCCCGTTCGGCATCGGCCAGATCGGCAAGTCGTTCCGCAACGAGATCACCCCGGGTAACTTCATCTTCCGCACCCGGGAGTTCGAGCAGATGGAGATGGAGTTCTTCGTCCGCCCGGGCACCGACGAGCAGTGGCACCAGACCTGGATCGACACCCGGTTCGCCTGGTACACCGATCTCGGTATCCGCCCGGAGAACCTGCGGCTGTACGAGCACCCCAAGGACAAGCTGTCGCACTACTCCAAGCGGACGGTGGACATCGAGTACCGGTTCGACTTCACCGGCAGCGAATGGGGTGAGCTCGAGGGCATCGCCAACCGCACCGACTTCGACCTCAAGACGCACCAGGCGGCGTCCAGGCAGGACATGACCTACCTGGACACCGAATCAGGCGAGCGGTTCATCCCGTACGTGATCGAGCCCGCGGCCGGGGTCGACCGGGGCGCGCTGGTGTTCCTGCTGGACGCCTACGCCGAGGACGAGGCGCCGGACGCCAAGGGCAAGCTGGAGAAGCGGACGGTGCTGCGGCTCGACCCCCGGCTCGCGCCGGTGAAGGTGGCGGTGCTCCCGCTGTCTCGCAACGCGGACCTGTCGCCCAAGGCCCGCGACCTGGCCGCGGCCCTGCGCAAGCGGTGGAACACCGACTTCGACGACGCCAGCGCGATCGGCCGCCGCTACCGGCGCCAGGACGAGATCGGCACCCCGTACTGCGTCACCGTCGACTTCGACACGCTGGAGGACCAGGCGGTCACGATCCGGGACCGGGACACCATGAAGCAGGAGCGCATCGGCCTGGACAGCGTGCTGGCCTACCTGTCCGAGCGCCTCGAGGGCTGCTAAGCACCGGCCCTATCCCGAACGGCCGGTGGTTTCCCCGCCACGCACTCCATCCTCGCCCGGCTGCGCCGAACCCAGGTAGATCTCGGCCGCGGCCTGATGGAAGCCCGCGGGCAGGCCCGCCGCCGCCATGGTCGCGGCGATCTCCTCCATCTCCGCGGCCCAGCGCCAGCCCTTGGCGGCCGCGGACCGCGCCGCGCCGTCGGAGCGTGCCTCCAGCCCATGCTGGGACAGCCCCCATTCCGCCAGCAGCACGTCCTCGACGCCCTCCGCCCGGGCCAGCGCCCGCGCCGCCAGCAGCAGCGCCGCCGACCCCTTGGTCCACGACGCATACGCCATCTTCACCGCCGACGCCGCCCCTATTGCCTCACGGTCGACCACTCTCGTGACTACCGGGCTACCATCGAACAGCTTCAGCACCTCACCAGCGCGCGGGCCGGATAGGTAAAGCCGGATGAACCCAGGCGCCACCGGGGGAGTGCCGATGATCCCGCCGTCTACGTAGCCAGCCCCGCCGCCCGCCACGATCCCGGCCACCTCCCGCGCGGTCGCCGGCGAGATCGCGTTGGCGTCCACGTACAAACCCCCGAACCCGGCCCCGGCCACCTGCCGCGCCACCGCCAGCGCCGCGTGCGGCGGGCACACCGACAGGATCACCTCGGCCGAGGCGACCAGCCCGGCCAGGTCCACGCCGTCCATCCCGGCCGCGGCCGCCCGCGCGGCGCTGACCGGTCCGCGTCCCTCCGGCACCCACAGCACCTCGTGCCCGCCCTCGGCCAGGCATTGCCCGACCGCGGCGCCCATCTCGCCCGGATGCAGCAGCCCGATAGTGATGTCGCCCATGCTCCTAATTTCACCAGGTACCTGACTGGTCGTCTGCCATCACTGCCGATGCTGCCGAGGCTGCCGCCGGCAGCGGCGTGAACGAGTTCCCGCTGATCACGCCGATCCGGCCGACACCACCGCCCGGGATCACCCCGATGAGTACGCTGCCCGAGGAGTTGGACCACAGCACGCCGACGATATTGGGGATCACGTTGTGGAACTTCCAGTGGCCGAGAATCTGCGTGACCTCGCCGGTTGCGGTGGAAAATTCGCGGAACTCAGTCTCGTCGTCCACCACCCCGCCCGCGAGAATGCGAAACTGAATCGCCCCGCAGACGACCTTGGATCCGTCCGGGGTGATGATCAAGTCTTCCTGGCACGCCGGCGGGTAGGACGGCGCGGAAGATGACGATGCGGTTGGCTTAGGGGTCGCGGTGCCGGCAATACCCCCGGCGGCGGGAGTCACCGTCGCGGCAGGCGACGCCGCCCCGGATATCCGTGCTGGGTCTCCGAAGGGCACGACCCGGCGGCTGGCGGCCAGCAGGTTGCTGCCAGGGGCATCGAGCTGCAGCAGCCAAACTCCCCCGCCCGGTAGTACTTGTCCGGTACCGGTCCCATTCCAGTCGAACGCGAGCGTCCGCTCATCGCCCGTCCAGGACAGCGACCGGGCGTCATCCGGACCAGAGCCGATGCTGCCGTGGCCCGTCCAGGTCCGCACCGCGCCGGTAGCGAGCGTGTAGACCTTGACCAGCGTCAGGTCGGGCTGCGTGTTGGTCTCTGGCTGAAGCGCCATGGCCAGCTTGCTGCCGTCCGGGGACAGCGCCAGGCCGGTGAGCTGTTGCCCGCTAGGCGCCGACATGGCCAGCCGGGTCAGCGGGCCCGGCTGGCCGGAAGAACTCAGCCGGAACTCATAGAAGGTGCGCGCTCCGTAGTCCTGGTCGGTGGCACTGGTCGTCCAGCGCTCCTCGTCCAGCACGAAGGTCCGGTCGTCGGCGGCGGCGGTCACCGCGACGATGGTGCCGTGCGCCACGGACGGCTGGATCGCCGCCAGCGTCTTACCGCTGGCGGTCGCCTCCACTACGGCGTAGGAGGGGTAGACGGTCGGTTTGTTGTCGCGGGAGGTGATCGCGACGTAGTAGGGCGGGACCTGGCCGGATGCGACGTAGGACGAGATCGGCGGGCCAGCCACCACCGGACCGGGCCCGGATGTCGCGGGCGCCCCGCCGCCGGCCGGCGAGTGCATGGCCCGGCCGATGCCAACCACGGCGATGACGACGACAACGACGGCCACCGCGGCGGCCAGCGGCGTCAGCCGCCGCGCCCACCCGGTCCCTCCCGAGCCGACCCGCCGCCACCCGGCCCGCCCCGTACTGGTCCGCCCCGCGCCGGACGAACGCCAGTGCCGCCGGCTGCCAGCAGGAGGCAGCCGCAGCGGCGGCACGCCGTCCGGCGGCACCGTATCGGCGGCCGCGTGCGCCGCCGCCCGGATCCGGTCTTCGATCGTGTTCATGATGGGTCCCCCAGGATGCGCCCGAGCGCGGCCAGCGCGCGCGAGGTGGTCGACTTGACGGTGCCCCGGCTGATCCGCATCGAGGCGGCGATCTCTTCCTCATTCAGGTCGAGGTAGAAGCGAAGTACCAGCGCCTCGCGCTGCCGGTCCGGCAGCCTGCGGATCGCGGTCAGCACCTGCTGGTGCTCCTCGCTGACCAGGGCCGTGACCTCAGCGGACTCGACCGGCGGATCCCCGGCTAGGGCCGCCGGCGCGCTATTCCGGCGGCGCAGCACCGTACGGCAGCCGTTGATCACGCTGGAACGCACGTAGCTCAGCGCCTTCCCGGTGTCCGAGAGCGCGTACCAGCGCCGGTAGAGGCCGCAGAATGCCTCCTGCACCACGTCCTCGGCGGCGGGCCGGTCGCCCAGCATGACGACGGCCAGCCGGATCAGCCCGAGCGCGTGCGCCTGATAGAGCGCGGTCACGGCCTCGGCCGAGGCTGAAGCGGGGGCCGGAGCCGGCGGCGGCACGTCCGTGGCGTTCGCTTTCACGTATCAGAGACGCAGGGGTATCGCTGTGGTTGCCTGCCAGGGCCGTAAACGATTGGCTAGGACGGTAGAGTCCGGAGTAAATGCATGACGTCGCGCAGTGCGAGGAGCCGGAAGTGCCGAAGCTCGTTTATGACTTTACCGAGGGTAACAAGGACCTGAAAGATCTGCTGGGCGGTAAGGGTGCCAACCTGGCCGAGATGACCAATATCGGCCTCCCGGTACCGCCCGGATTCATTATTACCACCGAGGCGTGCCGTTACTACCTGGAGCAGGGCTCCACGCCCGCGGGCCTGGACGAGGAGATCGCCACCCACCTGGATGAGCTCGAGAAGTCCATCGGCCGTAAGCTGGGCGATCCGGCCGACCCGCTGCTGGTCAGCGTCAGGTCCGGGGGGAAGTTCTCCATGCCGGGCATGATGGATACCGTCCTGAACATAGGCCTGTCCGATGAGTCCGTGCAGGGCCTGGCCAAGCAGGCCGGCAACGAGCGGTTCGCCTGGGACGCCTACCGCCGCCTGCTCCAGATGTTCGGCAAGACCGTCCTCGACGTCGATGGCGAGCACTTCGAGCACGCCATCGAAGCTGCCAAGCAGGCCAAGGGCGTCAGCAACGACCTCGAGCTGGACGCGGCTGACCTGCAGCACCTCGTCGAGACCTTTAAGGGCATCGTCAAGGCGCAGGCCGGAAGGGAATTCCCGCAGGACCCCAGGGAGCAGATGACCCTAGCCATCAACGCGGTGTTCGGCTCCTGGAACTCCGACCGCGCCATCCTCTACCGGCGCCAGGAGCGCATCCCCACGGATTTGGGCACGGCCGTGAACGTGGTCGCGATGGTCTTCGGCAACCTGGGCCTGGACTCGGGCACCGGGGTGGCGTTCACCCGGGACCCGGGCACAGGCGCCCAGGGCGTCTACGGCGACTACCTGCAGAACGCCCAGGGCGAGGACGTCGTGGCCGGCATCAGGAACACTGTCCCGCTGCAGGACCTGGAGAACATCAACAAGGCCGCCTACGACCAGCTCATTCAGATCATGAACACGCTGGAGAACCACTACCGCGACCTGTGCGACATCGAGTTCACCATCGAGCGCGGCAAGCTGTGGATGCTGCAGACCCGGGTGGGCAAGCGCACCGCCGCCGCGGCGTTCCGGATCGCCATTCAGCTGGTCGACCAGGGCCTGATCGACATGGACGAGGCGCTCACCCGGGTCTCCGGCGCCGAGCTAGGCCGGCTGATGTTCCCCAGGTTCGACACGAGCGGCGAGGTCACCAAGATCGCCACCGGCGTGAGCGCGTCGCCGGGCGCCGCGGTCGGCAAGGTCGTCTTCGACTCGCCCCGTGCGGTCCAGCTGGCCGCCCAGGACGAGAAGGTGATCCTGGTCCGCCGCGAGACCAACCCGGACGACCTGCACGGCATGATCGCCGCCCAGGGCATCCTCACCAGCCGCGGCGGTAAGACCAGCCACGCAGCCGTGGTCGCCCGCGGGATGGGCAAGACCTGTGTCTGCGGCGCCGAGGAACTCGACGTGGACACCAAGGCGAAGAAGTTCACCGCCCCCGGCGGCGTCACGGTCAGCGAGGGCGACGTGATCTCCATCGATGGCACCAGCGGTGTCGTCTACCTGGGCGAGATCCCGGTCGTCTCGTCCGAGATCGTGCGCTACTTCGAGGGCGAGCTGCAGCCCGACTCCGACGAGGCCGACGACCTGATCCGGGCGGTGCACCGGATCATGGTTCACGCGGACGCGAAGCGTCGCCTCGGCGTGCATGCCAACGCGGACACCGGCCCGGACTGTGTCCGGGCGCGTAGGTTCGGCGCGGAAGGCGTCGGCCTGGTCCGCACCGAGCACATGTTCCTCGGCGAGCGCCGCCAGCTGGTCGAGGACCTCATCCTCGCCGACACGCAGGAGCAGCGCCAGCACGCGCTCGACGCCCTGGAGCCGCTGCAGCGCGGCGACTTCGTGGAGATCCTGGACGCTATGGACGGCCTGCCGGTGACGATCCGGCTGATCGACCCGCCGCTGCACGAGTTCCTCCCCGACCTGACCGAGCTGTCGATCAAGATCGCCCTGGACGGCGACAATGCCACCGAGAAGGACAAGAAACTGCTCGGCGCGGTGCGCAGGCTGCACGAGCAGAATCCGATGCTCGGCCTGCGCGGCGTGCGGCTTGACCTAGTCATTCCCGGCCTGTTGAACATGCAGGTCCTCGCGATCGCGCACGCGGCCGCGCAGCTCAAGCAGGCGGGCAGGGACCCGCGCCCGGAGGTGATGATCCCGCTCGTCGCGGCCGTGCAGGAGATGGAGATCGCCCGCGAGCTGACAGAGAAGGCGCTCAAGCAGGTCGAGGAAGAGACCGGCACCCACGTGGACACGCCGATCGGCACGATGATCGAGGTGCCGAGGGCGGCGGCGACCGCTGGCCCGATCGCCGCCAGCGCCGAGTTCTTCTCCTTCGGTACCAACGACCTGACCCAGATGACCTGGGGTTTCTCTCGCGACGACGTGGAGGCCGCGTTCTTCAGCAGGTACATGGAGCTGGGCATCTTCGGTGTGTCGCCATTCGAGACGATCGACCGCGAGGGGGTCGGCCGCCTGGTCGACATCGCGGTCAGGGAAGGCCGCGCCTCCCGGCCGGACCTCCACGTCGGCGTCTGCGGCGAGCACGGCGGCGACCCGGACTCGGTGCACTTCTTCCACGAGGTGGGCCTGGACTACGTGTCCTGCTCGCCGTTCCGGGTGCCGGTCGCCCGCCTGGAGGCAGGGCGGGCCGCGCTGACCAGCGGCGGCTCCGACAGCAGGTAGATGAGGCCAGGTTACGACGCGAGCGCCACGGCCCGCTGGGTGGCAGAGCCGCCCAAGCGGGCCGGGCGCAGCGACTTCGAGCGCGACCGGGCCCGCGTGCTGCACAGCGCCGGGCTGCGCCGGCTGTCCGCGAAGACCCAGGTCGTCGCGGCCGGCTCGGCCGACTTTCCCCGCACCAGGCTGACCCACTCGCTGGAATGCGCGCAGATCGGCCGCGAGCTGGCCGCCGAAATCGGCTGCGACCCGGACCTGGTCGACGCCGCCTGCCTGGCGCATGACATCGGCCACAGCCCGTTCGGCCACAACGGCGAGGCCGCCCTCAACGAGCTGGCGGCCCGCTACGGCGGGTTCGAGGGCAACGCGCAGTCCCTGCGCCTGCTGACCAGGCTCGAGCCCAAGGTCGCCGGGGCCGGCCTGAACCTGACCCGGGCCACCCTCGACGCGACCCTGAAGTACCCCTGGTTCAGCCAGGGGGCCAAGTTCGGCGTCTACGCCGAGGACGCCGAGGTCTTCGCCTGGATCAGGCAGGGCGCGCCGGACCGCCGGCCGTGCCTGGAGGCGCAGGTGATGGACTGGGCCGACGACGTGGCCTACTCGGTCCACGACCTGGAAGACGGCTTCTACGCAGGCCTCATCACCTTCAAGAACCTCAAATCTTCAGCCGAACGGTCCTTGGTAACACAAACCACGGCCACCACCTACTGCGAGGACGGCGTCTCGCTCGCCGAGCTCGACGAGGTCCTCGATGACCTGCTCGCCCTGGACGTGTGGCCGGCCGCCTACGACGGCGGCCCAGAAACCGCGGCCGCCCTCAAGAGCCTGACCAGCGAACTCATCGGCCGCTTCTGCGTAGCCGCCCAGCAAGCCACCCTGACCGAGCGCGGCCGCGCCGGCAGCCTGACCAGGTACGCCGCGGACCTCGTGGTGCCGCGCCAGCAGCGGCTGGAATGCGCGCTGCTGAAGGGGATCACGGCTCACTACGTGATGACGCGTGCGGGTGTGCTCGCGGCGCAGGCCCGGGAGCGGGAACTGCTGACCGAGCTGGCCTACGCCGTCGAGCGCGGGGCCCCGCAGACGCTCGACCCGCTGCTGCGCCCCGCCTGGGACGAGGCGCCGGCCGACGCGGCCCGCCGCCGGGTCATCATCGATCAGATCGCCTCCCTCACCGACACGTCCGCTATTGCCTGGCATCACCGCCTCTGCGCGCCCGGCGCGTCGTAGCCTGGTGGCATGCCTTCTTTTGTGATCGCGGGCGGCGGCCTGGCCGCGGCTAAGGCCGCCGAGACGCTGCGGGATGAGGGGTTCGACGGCGAGATCGTGCTCCTCGGCGCTGAGCCGGAACGCCCGTACGAGCGCCCGCCGCTGTCCAAGGGATACCTGCTCGGCAGCGACGAACGAGACTCGATCTACGTCCACCCCGCCGACTGGTACGCCCAGCACGGCGTGGACCTGCGCCCAGGCGTCACCGTCACCGCCATCGACCGCGCCGCCGCGACCGTGACCGCGTCCGGTCCCGCGGGCCCCGAGTCGGTGCCCTATGACAAGCTCCTGCTCGCCACCGGCGCCTCGCCCCGCCGGCTCAGTTTTCCCGGTGCCGACTCCGGCGACGTGCTGTACCTGCGCACGGTGGCGGATTCGGACCGGCTGCGCTCGGCGTTCTCACCGGGTACCCGGGTCGTCATCGCCGGGGCCGGCTGGATCGGCCTGGAGACCGCCGCGGCGGCCCGGGCGGCCGGCTGCCCGGTGACCGTACTCGAGCCGCAGCCGGGTGCCCTGCACGACCAGCTTGGTCCCGAACTCGGCGCCGTGTTCGCCGGGCTGCACCGGGCCCACGGCGTCGAGTTCCGCTTCGGCGAGCACGCGGCCGAGTTCCGCCCCGGCCTCGTCATCACCTCCGGCGGCGCCGACCTGGGGGCCGACGTGCTCGTCGTCGGCATCGGCGCGGCCCCGAACGACGCGCTGGCCGCCGACGCGGGCCTGGAGGTGTCCAACGGGGTGCTGACCGACGCCGCGCTGCGCACCTCCGACCTGAACATCTTCGCGGCCGGCGACGTCGCGAACTCGTTCCACCCGCTGCTCGGCCGCCGGGTCCGCGTCGAGCACTGGGCCAACGCGCTGAACGGCGGCCCGGCCGCCGCCAGGTCCATGCTCGGCCAGCCCGTCGTGTACGACCCGGTGCCTTACTTCTACAGCGACCAGTACGACCTCGGCATGGAATGCGCGGGCCTGCCCTCTCCCGGCTCCTACGATCGGGTCGTCTACCGCGGCGACCCGAAGGCGCTGGAGTTCATCGCGTTCTGGCTGCACCACGGCGCCGTGATCGCCGGCATGAACGTCAACGTCTGGGACGTCACCGACGACATCCAGTCCCTCATCCGCTCCGCCCGCCAAGTAGACCCCTCCCGCCTAACCGACCCCGCCGTCAACCTCCCCGAATTCGTGAATATACCGCCCGACGAGATGCAGCGGATC
>ODAK010003048.1_pt1 | contig 17456 bp, 10 predicted proteins | sample 1539591 | NCBI WGS metagenome assembly ODAK01 (sample SAMEA3539303, study PRJEB22396) | soil metagenome | biome: tundra; feature: field; material: soil | place: USA | collected 2010-05 | depth 0.15 m
TAGCCGGCGCCCGATAAGCCATCTCACCGGCAAACGTCGGGACGTGAGCAATTACAAATCTAACATGGCGTCAATGGCGTCATGTTTGGCTTTTACGCAGTCTTCCGTTGCGTCAGCAATATTCCTCAAACTATTTTCCGTTTTTCAGTATCTGTATTAAGGTCTGAATTGAGTGAAATCTCAACGGAATCTATCATCTTGCGTCCGGCATATCTAAGCTCAAAAATCGCAGATGCAACAACTTCGTTCCCACGAACTTGCTCAGCTTTTTTTATGCGCCTTTCAGCAATATTCCATTGCTTTATAAGTTCAGATAATGAACTATCAATTGCATCACCAAACAAAGGCACATTAGCTCCTTTGGTATAGCCTGATTGCCATTAACCTTTTAATCGCGACGAGCGCGCGATGCCCATTTTAACAATATTTTTCTCGCTGCGCCGTGTTCTTTTTCTTGTTCTTCCGGCATTAAAATGCGCGCACTCTGGGCAGAAATATTGCCTCTAGCAAATCTAGCTACTGTTCGTTTAACTGTGGCTGCCCACTTTGTTATAGGCACCCCCATTCGTATCCCTGAATGTAAGGTAACTTTTGTCATGATATCCTCCGCTCTTAGGCCTCGGAGCGTGGGTAGCTTCCACAATCCGGCAAAAGAGCCCGCGAATCAGAAGTCGCGGATCCTATCATATGGGTGATAACCAGTCAACAACAACGCGCAAACCTTGACAAATCCACAAATCGGGATTTGGTTCTCTGTAAGTTCTTCAGGTGTGGCAACACCCGCAATCCCTTCCGCTTTCCGGCTCCAGTGATGCGACCGCGCATTTCTTGCCTCAGCATGACTTGGATAATCCGGTAATTAATGGCCCTTCGGAGCACGCTATCTCGTTCATCCAAGCCTTTGGCACGGATCACAGCTAATGCCAGCTCTCGCGTGTCAAGGCCTTCTGGCGCGGCAGCAAGCGCAGCATTGTTGCACAAACAAAAAATCTCGCCGCGTTCGAACATGCGAACGATTGACAGACGTGACGGATAGATATTCGACGCGCCGTCTCTTCCAAGCAATTCCAGCGTCGCGTTGACGTGCGCAAGATCGCGCCGCGCCGCCGAAATGGATTTCTCATAAGAACCGATGATGCGCTCTAATTCATCGCGCTTGGTGCGGAGAGCCGTGACGGTCGTGGATTCTGCCATGCGCCATTGTGGCGTTATGGCATTGAAATTGCTCGGTTATTTAAGGTGCGTTTGCTACATAATACCGCGCCAATCGCACCAAAACGTTTCACGTGAAACATTTTGGTACGATCCGCGCGAAAAACCGGACAAGGATTATTCCGCCGGTTTGAACGCGGCTTCGGCGGGCGTGAAGCTCCCAGGCTCCGCGGGCCGCATTTCAAGACGGCGCTTGTGGAACCGCGCGAGACTCGCTCGGTGCCCGATCGAAACGATCGTCGTCGCGGGAAGTTTCTTGACGAGGGTTTCGTAGATCAAGGCTTCCATCGCTTCGTCCATCGCCGAGGTGGCTTCATCGAGGAAGAGCCAATCTGGCGTCGCCAATATGGCGCGGGCAATCGCAAGCCGCTGCTGTTCGCCTCCCGAAAGCCGTTGCTGCCAGTTATCCTCGACATCGAGCTCACTGACGAAATCGGCAAGCCGCGCGCTGCGGAGCGCGTCGAGGATCGCGGCGTTGTCATAGCGGCCGGGGTTTTCTGGATAGGTCACGGCGGCGCGCAAGGATCCGGCCGGAAGATAGGGCTTTTGCGGCAGCAGCATCATTTTTGCGCCGGCCGGCAATGTGATCGCACCGTCGCCATAGGGCCATATGCCGGAAATCGCCCGGAACAAGGTGGATTTGCCGGAGCCCGAAGGCCCAGTCACCAGCACGGGCTCGGCTTCCGCAAGCCGCAGGCTCGCATTTTCGATGATCTCGCGGCCGCTAGGCAGCCGCACATTGAGCGCCTCGATATCGAGATGTTTGCGCGCCGCTGGCGTATCCGCTCCCGGGCGCGGCGAAAAGGCCGGCGTCTTGGCGGTTTCGATCGCGAGGTCGAAGGACGTCAAGCGGTCGAGCACGGCTTTGAAATCGGCGAGCGACACATAGTAAGTGACAAAAAAGGTCAAGGCCTCGTTGACGCTGCCAAAGGCGCGCGCCGTCTGGGTCATGATGCCGAGCGTGATCTTGCCGGCGAAATAAAAGGGCGCCGCGACGACAAAGGGAATGATCGGGCTGAGCTGGCCATAGGACGCCGTGAACGCGGTCAGGTTCTTGCGGCAGGCGATGATCTTGAAATAATTAATAACAATCGCGCCAAACCGCGACGTGAGCGAGGCTTTTTCCGTCTGTTCGCCCGAGAGCAACGCGACTTGCTCGGCATATTCGCGCAATCTTGCAAGCGAAAAGCGGAAATCCGCCTCGTAGCGCTGCCGCTCGAAGGACAGGCGGACGAGCGGGCGGCCAATTAAATGGGTCACGAGCGTGCCAACGCCCGCATAGATCAGGGCGACCCAGAACAGGAATCCGGGCACCGCGATTGCCGTGTAGGGCAGGGTGAAGTTGGCGGAAAGATCCCAAAGCAGAATCGCGAAGGAAACCAGCGAGCTCAAATTCGAAATCAACAAAATCGAAAAGGAATAAATGCCATAGCCGACCTGTCCGCCGTCGATGAAGCGGTTGATGTCTTCCGAGATGCGTTGATCCGGATTGTCGGCGCCGCCGCCCGCAAGCGACATGCGATAATGGGTGTGGGAGCCGAGCCAGCGGTTCACATAATCGTTCGTGAGCCAGCGCCGCCACCGGATGATAAGGATCGATGTCACGACAAATTCGAGGACCGCGGTCGCGATAAAAAGAAACGCCCAAGGCGTGAAGACGAAAAAGAGTTGCGACCAGAACGCGGCCTGGTCCTTGTTCTGAATGGCGTTGAACCAGTCGCGGGAGAAGAACGACAACCGCAGATTCATGCCGACTTGGGCTTGGTTTATGATGACAAGCAGAACGACCATGCCGATGGCCACGCGCCGCTCCCGCGCGCCGAAGGCGGGGAACGGCCAGATACGGGCGCGGGTCTCGTCGCTTGTATCGAAATAGCGGTCGGTTATGCGGGTCATCGATTGCACGACCGGAACGTGGGAGAGCGCATGGACGAGGATGCCAAAGATCGCGACGGTCAGCGGCAGGCTTTCGGGAAATTCATAATCTTCAAGGGATGGCGGCCAGAGGCCGATCCGCGCGACGAGGAAGATGATGCCGAAGATCACGGTCTCGACGGCGAAGATCGCCGCGAAGATTTGCAGGAAGGTCGACATCCTCCGCGCCCGGTAGGTCGTGAAGGCGCACAGAAATCCCGCCGCCGCGAGCAACAGCACGATGTGGTCTTCGGCCTTTAGGCCAACAAGAGCGGCGGCGGCCGAGAAAAGGGCCACGAGGGCGGCGAGGAGATGCATGGAAAACCTTGTTCTCGACAATGATCGCTTCAAGTGCGATCGCCCATGGTCTCAAAAGCGCTTTCGGATTCCACGAAATCAGAAAGCCGCTCTCGATCTTTGTTTTATCGTATTTTCTTGAAGCGACCCGGTTTCCACTTCACTTGAAAATACTCTATCTCTTTGTTTTGCCGCATGATCTTATCCCAAAAAGACTGCGGCTTTTTGGGATCATGCTGTCGTCCTAGCCATCCTTCAGCCGAGATCGCCGTCTTCCGGTTCTTCTTCGCCCGCCATGCCATTGACCGACGCGCAAAGAACGGGCGACGGCTTGAAAGTCAGAACGCGGCGCGGCTTGATCGGAACTTCCACGCCGGTGCGTGGATTGCGGCCGATGCGTTCTCGTTTGGCTCGCACCAGAAACAGGCCAAAGGAGCGCAGCTTCACGGGCTCGCCGCGTACCAGCGCGGCGGAAACCTCTTCCAGCGCCATTTCGAAGATTTCCTTTGCTTGGGCGCGCGAAAGCATGGGGCAGGAAGCATAAACAGCGTTGAGGAGATCCGCGCGTGTCGCGGTTTTCTGGTTGCCAGACGGACCCGGCCGCAGCTCAGACGCTCGAGGCATCTTGTTGATTCTCCCCCTTTTAGCCGCCCTATCGCTGGCGATCTTAAAACATTTTACGAGCCAGGGGAAACGGCGTGGCCGAGCTTCGAAAAAATAATAATAGCGAAAAATTCTTTTCCAATACGGATCGGAAGTAGTCTGCGGGCGTGAAAAAGGCCCCGGATTTCCGGGGCCTTTCGGGTAAAATCAAGCTGAAAGTGGCTGGCTTAGACCATGATCGCTTCAAAATGAATCGCTCATGGTCTCTATCTCTTTGTTTTGTCGCATGATCCTGTCCAAAAAGTCTGCAACTTTTTGGGATCATGCTCTAGAAATCCATTCCGCCCATTCCGCCCATTCCGCCGCCGCCTGGCATGGCGGCAGACTCTTTCTTCGGCGCTTCCACGATGATCGCCTCGGTGGTGATGAGGAGACCGGCAACGGAGGCCGCATCCTGCAGGGCCGTGCGAACGACCTTGGTCGGATCGATGATGCCGAGCTTCACCAGATCCCCATATTCACCGGTCTGGGCGTTGTAGCCGTAAGTATAAGACGAATTCTCGATCAGCTTGCCGACCACGACGGCGCCGTCGCCGCCGGAATTGTCGATGATCTGCCGCGCCGGCGTCTGGATCGCCTTGCGGACGATATCGATGCCGGTCTTTTGATCGGGATTCTCGACGGTAACGTTATCCAGCGCCTTGATGGCGCGCAACAAGGGCACGCCGCCGCCCGGCAACACGCCTTCCTCGACGGCCGCGCGCGTCGCGTTGAGCGCGTCGTCGACGAGATCCTTCTTTTCCTTCACTTCGACTTCGGTGGCGCCACCAACGCGGATCACCGCGACGCCGCCGGCGAGCTTGGCCAGACGCTCCTGAAGCTTTTCACGGTCATAGTCCGATGTGGTATCGGCGATCTGCGCCTTGATCTGGGCAATACGCGCCTCGATGTCGGCCTTGGCGCCAGCACCGTCGATGATCGTGGTCGCTTCCTTGTCGATGCGAATCCGCTTGGCGCGGCCAAGCATCTGCAAGGTCACGTTTTCAAGCTTGATGCCGAGTTCCTCGGAGATCAGCTGACCGGAGGTCAGGATCGAGATATCCTCGAGCATGGCCTTGCGGCGATCGCCGAAGCCCGGCGCCTTGACCGCCGCGACCTTCAAGCCGCCGCGCAGCTTATTGACGACAAGCGTGGCCAGTGCCTCGCCCTCGACGTCCTCGGCGACGATGACGAGCGGCTTGCCGGATTGCACGACGGCTTCAAGAACCGGGAGCAGGGCTTGCAGCGAAGACAACTTCTTCTCATGGACGAGGATGTAAGGGTCTTCGAGCTCGGCGAGCATCTTCTCGGCATTGGTGATGAAGTAGGGCGAGAGATAACCGCGATCGAACTGCATGCCTTCGACGACGTCGAGTTCGGTCTCGAGGCTCTTGGCCTCCTCGACCGTGATCACGCCCTCGTTGCCGACCTTCTGCATCGCGGTCGCGATCATTTGCCCGATCGATTTGTCGCCATTGGCCGAAATCGTGCCGACCTGGGCGATCTCGTCGTTCGAGGTGACCTTTTTCGAGTTCTTCTTGAGATCGGCGACGATGGCGGTGACGGCAAGATCAATGCCACGCTTCAGGTCCATCGGATTGAGACCAGCCGCGACAGCCTTGGTGCCTTCCCTGATGATCGAGGCGGCGAGAACGGTCGCCGTGGTGGTGCCGTCGCCGGCCGCGTCGTTTTGCTTGTTGGCGACTTCGCGCACCATCTGGGCGCCAAGATTCTCGAATCTATCGGAGAGTTCGATCTCTTTTGCGACCGTCACGCCGTCCTTGGTGATCCGCGGTGCGCCGAAGGATTTCTCCATGACGACATAACGGCCCTTGGGACCGAGGGTGATTTTAACCGCGTTGTTGAGAATATCGACGCCACGCAACATGCGGTCGCGGGCATCGGAAGAGAAACGGAGCTCTTTGGCTGCCATGTTAAAACTCCTGAAACTGGGTTCTAAAAAAATCTACGGATAAGGATCTTCAAGGGCTCAGGCGACAACTCCGAGGATGTCGCTCTCCTTCATGATGAGGAGATCTTTCCCGTCGATCTTAACCTCCGTGCCCGACCATTTGCCGAACAGGATCTTATCGCCGGCCTTGACGTCGAGGGGCGTCAGCTTGCCACTTTCGTCGCGGCCGCCCGGACCCACGGCGATGATCTCGCCTTCCTGGGGCTTCTCCTTGACAGTATCGGGGATAATGATCCCACCCTTGGTCTTTTCCTCACCTTCGAGGCGTCTGACCACGACGCGGTCATGCAAAGGACGAAAGCTCATGTCTCTTGGTTCCCTAATGCGCCGCTCAAGGCTCCCTCGCTTTTGCGGGGTTTCGCCTTGCAAAGCTTACGGCTGATTTGAAACTGCGCCCTGTTAGCACTCACACCGTGAGAGTGCTAACGGAGGCAACCTTTACCTAGGGGCGGCGCTTTGCCCTGTCAAGGGACGCTCGCGAATTATAAAAATACGCGAACGGTTACTCCGTCCAGATCCCGCGATAAAATAGCAAGATTAAGGATCGTGAGCGGTTTAATGGGGCCGTCCGGCGGCGCCGGTTTGGTTTTGACTTTACGGCAGGCCGAGCGCGACGAAGCGCACTTCGCCTTGCCCGTTGGCAACGAGAAGCAGCGCCGATTTCTTGCCGCCGCTCTTCAGCGCCTCAATTTTCCTCGAAATATCGGCGGGCTCCTTGACCGGCTCCTGATTGATTTCCACGATCACGTCGCCGGCTTCGACATGTTTTTCGGCGGCGCTGGAATCAGGGTCGACATCGGTGATCACCACACCGGAGGCGACACTATTTTTAATCGCGAATTTTTGCCGCAACTCGTCCGTCAGGCTAGAAAATTCCATTCCAAGCGCTTTTTCGACCGGGCCTGCCGCCGCCTTCTTTCCCGCGTCGCCGCGCTTCTCCGCGAGAGCAATCTGCTTCTCGTTCTCCTCCAAGCGGCCGAGCTTGATGGTCTTGGTGATCTGCTTGCCCTGACGCACCACCACAATTTCGACATCCTTGCCGACCGGCTCCGAGGCGACGATCTTGGGCAGGTCACGCGACTCCTTGATGTCGGTCCCATCGAATTTGACGATGACATCCCCGGCCTTGAGACCCGCCGCCTTGGCTGGACCCTTGTCGTCGGTTCCGGCGACGAGGGCGCCGCGCAGCTGACCGAGATTGAGGCTTTCGGCAATCGTGTCGTCGACGTTTTGGATGCGCACGCCGAGCCAGCCGCGCCGCGTCTCGCCGAATTTTTCCAATTGATCGATGACCGGAAGGACCGTTGCCGCGGGCGTGGCGAAGCCGATTCCGATCGAGCCGCCCGATGGCGACAGGATCGCCGTGTTGATGCCGATCACCTCGCCCGCCATGTTGAACAAAGGCCCGCCCGAATTGCCTTTGTTGATGGCCGCGTCGGTCTGAAAATAATTGTCGTAGGGACCTGAATCGATGTTGCGGTGGCGGGCCGAAAGGATGCCCGCGGTGACCGTGCCGCCAAGCCCAAAGGGGTTGCCGACGGCGACCACCCAATCGCCCACCCGCATCTTTTCGCTGTCGCCGAACTTCACCGCTTTCAGCGGCTTGCCGGGTTTGACCCGCAGCACCGCGACATCGACCTTTTCGTCCTTGCCGACGACGTCGGCCTTCAGCTTCTGGCCGTCGGTGAAAATCACGGTGACTTCATTGGCATCGGCGATTACGTGATTGTTGGTGATGATAATGCCGGATGGATCGACGACAAAGCCAGAGCCGAGCGAATTCGATTTGCGTTCGCGCGGCCTTTGATCCGGCTGCTCCTTGCCCCCTTTGCCACCCTGTTGATGGCGCCGGAAGAACTCCTCGAACAGATCGTCGAAAGGGGTTCCCGGCTCCAGTTGCGGCGAATTGCTAGCGTGTTTCTCGTCCATCGTCTGCGTCGCCGAGATGTTGACGACGGCATCGCTCACGGCATCCGCGAGGTCGGCGAGGGAGTCCGGCCCCCTGGCGAAGGCCGGGGAGATCCCTGGAATGGGCCAGGCACTTTCGGCGGCGCCCAAAAGGAGCGCGCAAAGGAGGCTGAAGGCGGCGCGCGCCGGCCTTCGCCGCGCCACCGCGCCCGGCCCAAACCGTGCCGCGCCGAAAATAACCGGAAGGTGACCCATGAAAACAATCTCCTTGAAGCACCTGCCAAGGCACGAAGCGGACGTGGCCGCCGCAATTGGGCGGCCGGCGATTAGGTCAGGCGCGTTGAACCGCCACCGCGGGGGCCGTCCTTCGGTCTTGACGGCATAGCTTACCCGGGGCGCGGCTTTTCCATCCAAACCGCCTTCTACTACGGTTCTTCGCGAAACTCATTCGTCTTTTTGCGGTTTTTCGCGAGCACGCGAATCGCCTCGTCGACGCTGTGAAAGAAATGATCCCGGCGCACGGCCGAGGTAATCCCGAAACGGTCGAAAGCTTCCTCCGCGCGCACCGATTCAAGCCGGGCAATCGCGAAGGAAATGTTCGATTGTTTACATTCGCCGATAAAATCGAGGAGAATTTGCGCGGCGGTAAAATCGATTTCGACAATGCTGCTTGCTTCCAGGACGATCAGTTCGGGCGGCGCGCGCCTCTGCTGGAGGGCGTGCCGCGCGCTGTCTTGAAACTTATAGGCGTTGAGAAAGGAGAGGGGCGCCTGGAAAGCGATGACCAGCACGCCTTCGAGCGTCTCGCCCTTAAGGCCGGGGTCCGGCGGCCACCAAATCGAGGTGCCCGGAACCCGCTCGAAGGTGATGAGGCGGGGTCTCGTCATCGACCATATTCCATGCAGCAGCGAGAGAACGATGCCGGTCGCGACGCCCGTCCCCACCGGCAGGAGAATGATCGCGGTCAGCGTCGCGAGAATCAAAACAAACTCGCCGGGCGCGCGGCGGAAAATCGTGACGATCTCGCCGAGAAGGACGATCCGCATCGCCACGAAGAGGAGCGTGCCCGCGAGCGCCGCCAGCGGTACATACGCAAGCAGCGGCGTGCCAAAACCGGCGATGCCAAGGATCAGCGCCGCCGCGGCGAGCCCGGCCAGTTTGCTGCGTCCTCCCGTCTCGGCGACGATCCCGGTCAAGGGCGGACTTGCGTTGACGGGAAAGGCGCCGAAGAGACCCGCCATCAGATTGGCCGCGCCAATTCCCACGAAATCGCGGTTTATCATGGGGCCTTTCCGGGAAGCCGCCGGGAATGCGCGTGTCGTTGTGGCGGTTTGCACCATGATGGTGGCGACGACGACGAAGGCGAGCGGCGTGGCTTGAACGAGGTCATCGAACGCGATCGAGGGGAGGTGCGGATGGGGAAATTCGCCCGGTATTTGTCCCAGAACCGCGACGCCATCGCGATCAAGCCCGAACCGGTAGACCGCAAAGGCCGCCGCCGCAACACCCAATAGCGCGCCTGGTATGCGCGGGCTGATCCATTCAGCGCAAACCGTCACGGCGAAGACGGCGAGCCCCAGCAAGAGCGAAACACGATTGGTCTCGCCAAGCTTTTCGGCGATCGCGGAGGCTTGGTGCGGCAAGCTACCTTCGGGAGCTGCTATTCCAAGAAGTGAAGGGAGCTGCGAGATAACAATATGACACGCGATGCCGGCCAAGAACCCTATCGTGACCGGCCTCGATACGAGGTCGGCGATCCATCCGAGCCGGAATAGACCGCAGCAGACAAGAATGCTCCCGGCCATCAACGCGAAGGTCGAGCAAAGCGCCAGGTAATGGGCGCTTCCGGCGGCGGCCAGCACGGCGAGGCCTCCGGCGAAAATCGGCGCGATGGTTGAGTCCGCGCAGGCCACGACAAAACGATTGGCTCCGGCGGCCGCGAAGCCGATCGACGCGGCCGCGAAAGCGATCAAGCCAGTCGCTGGCGGAAACCCGGCAAGATGCGCGGTCGCCATTTGCGAGGGAAGGGCGACGGCGGCGAGCGCCAGCCCAGCGGCGAGATCGGCGCCCAAATCGCGTGCCGCGTAGCGCGCGGCGGATCGAAGGAAATCAGTGGCCGGCAAGGCTGGCCTTTGTGCCGCGGGCGGCTTTCAACCTGGCGTGGTCCTGCTTCGTCTGCGCGGCATAGGCCATCGCGAATGAGCCAAGCGCGTCGTCGAACGCCTCCGTTTTCCCCATGTAGCCCGCGAGCAGGGCGGGATCGCCGCCGCGAGCATGCGCCCGGGCAAGCGTCCTGCCGCAGAGATTGGCGTAGGCATCGAGCGCCTTGCCTTCCATGACCTGGCCAATGGAACCGAGATGACGGTTCTTGAGCTGACGGACATAGAATTGCCGGTTGGTTTTCGGGTCTTCCGTGAAGCCCAGAAAAATATCGCTCGCGGCCTGCATCGCGCGCTGACCTTCGACCACGCGGCAGCCCTGATGGACGAGGTGTGGCGGGGGCGCGGCGACCTTTTCGAGAACCGACGCCAGCGCCTGCTTGACCTGCAAGAACAAATGCTCGCCGTCCGGCGTCATGAAAAGTCCGACAGCGCAAAACGTGCCAACGCTGCCGACGCCGACGACCTTGAAGGCAATGTCGGAAAGCGCGTAGCGTCCGACAAGCGCTTGCCGCTCTGGAAGCAAGGAAGATTGATAATTAGCGAAAGCGGAATGCGCATGAATCTTGTAGCCCTGGGTTGCGGGGGTATCGAAATGATAAATCAAGGGTGGCCGGTTTTCGATATGGGCAACACCCGCTTTCGCCGCCGCGAGATGCGGAAAATTATCATCCGCCGCCAAATCTCTTTTTGCTTTCACCAAAGTGGAAAAGAGAGTTTCGCGCAGCTTAGCATCGGGGATTCGTTTGACCTCGCGCTCAATGTCCATGCGGGTGTACCAGACTTCGAGTGGCGTCTTGGCGGCGAGATCAAGGATGAATTCGCGATAGGATTTCACGGTGGCTTTCGCGAGCTCGCGCGCCTTTTTGTCCGGCATCTTCGCGTCGAGGGCGGCAACCGCGACACTGGCCGCGAGCCGCTTCAAATCCACCGTGAAATCGATGCCGGGCAAAGTCTCGTCGAAATCGTTGATGTCGAAGAGAACACGTCCTTCCGGCGTGTTGAAGGCCCCGAAATTCATCAAATGGCAGTCGCCGCAGGCTTGCACGTGCGCGCCGGTTTGCGGAAGAGCCGAGAGATCATGGGCCATCACGGCGGCGGCGCCCCGCAGGAAGGTGAAGGGCGATTGCAGCATGCGTTCGTAGCGGACCGGCAGAAGTTCCGGGATGCGCGCGGCATCGGTCTCGGCGAGAATGGCGGCTGGGTCGCGGCCGGCGGCGGGCGGGCAATCCGCGTGGCTTTCAAGCGCGACGCGTTTGCGCAGCGCCCGGCCGGCTTCAAAGCGTTCCGTGCGCGGCAAATTTTTGGCTGGAATGCCGTTCAAGGATGAATTTGGCATTTTCGCGCTCCAAAGAGATGGTGGCGAATGCAAAATAAAGCATTCCCCTAATTGTGAATCCAAGGCGTGACGTTCACCGGCGGCATCAAGGCCGCCGTCATGTTGGCCGCGCCTCTAGCCAAAGCCGCCGCCTGATCCATCAGGCCGCCACCAAGATTCGGCGAGAGCTCCAAAATCCAAAGCATGTAATTTAGGGCAACCCCCGGACAAGACGCTGGCGGTCCTTTCCGGACGTTCCCCGCGTTCGCTATTCCGCCGCGAGTTTCACGGGCGCGGGACCAGCGCGGAATTGCTCCAAAAGACTCTGCTCCTCGGCTTTGGCGGCTTGCAAATGCCGGGTTTTCACATGGCCGTAGCCGCGGATTTTTTCTGGAATCGCGGCCAGCGCAACCGCGATTGCATGATTGTCCAACGAAAGATTTGCCAAAACTTCCTCGATCAAAATTTCATAGTCCCTAATCAAATTGCGTTCGATACGATACTCCTTCGTATAGCCGAAAATATCGAAAACCGTCCCACGCAGCCCTTTCAGAGATGCGAGAACGCGGAAAAGGGGCATGACCCAGGGCCCGAAACTGGATTTTACCGCCTCGCCCTTCTCGTTCTTGCGGCCAAGCACCGGCGGCGCGAGATGGAATTCGAGGCGCGGCTCGCCTTCGAACGCCGCCGCGATCTGCCTTGCGAAGGAGCCGTCGCTGTAAAGCCTTGCGACTTCATATTCATCCTTGATCGCGAGCAGCTTGAAATAATAGCGCGCCACCGCCTCCGCGAGATCGTGCCGGCCCGGCACCTTCGCCCGCTCGGTTTCATCGGCATGCTTCACCAAAGCCACATAGCGCTGGGCATAGGCTTCATCTTGATAGGCGGTCAGAAAAGCGGCGCGCCGTTCGATCGTTTCGTCGAGGGACCGCGATTGCATTTGCGTCACGGTGCTCCGGCGCGATGGCGCGGCAACCGCTTCCACGGCGGCGGAATTGGCCGCTTCGCGGCGGCCCCACAAAAATGCCGCCTGGTTCATCTCCACGGCTTCGCCATTGAGGGCGATGGCGTGCACGAGCGACGCATCGTCAAGCGGCACGAGGCCTTTCTGCCAGGCGAAACCCAGCATGAACATATTCGCGGCGATGGAATTGCCGAGCAGCCCGGTGGCGATGCCGGTCGCGTCGAGGAAGCTCACGCCTTCCCCAGCCGCTTCCCGGATCGCCCGTTTGATGTGCTCCGGGTGGAGCGAGAAATCGGGATCGTGGGTGAAGTCGCCCGGAAAAATTTCCGCCGTGTTGACGACAAATCCGGTCTCGTTCCGGCGCACGGCGGCAAGCACTCTCTTCGTGCCAGAGACGACGAGATCGCAGCCAAGCACCAGATCGGCTTCGCCGGCGGCGACCCGGATCGCGTGAATATCCTCGGGCTTGGCGCCAATCTTGACATGGCTATAGACGGCGCCGCCTTTCTGCGCGAGGCCCGCCATGTCGATCGAGCCGCAGCCCTTGCCTTCCAGATGCGCCGCCATGCCCAAAATAGCGCCTATCGTGACAACGCCGGTGCCGCCAACCCCGGTCACGAGAATCCCATAGGGCTTGGCGCCGATCGCCGGGATCATGGGCCGTCCGAGGTCAGGGAAATCCTGCTCGTGTTTGATCTCGGCCTTCCGTGGGCGGCCGCCATGCACCGTGACCAAGGCCGGGCAAAAACCATCGAGGCAGGAAAAATCCTTGTTGCAGCTCGACTGGTCGATCACCCGCTTGCGGCCGAATTCGGTTTCGAGCGGCTGCACCGAAACGCAATTGGATTTGACGCCGCAATCGCCGCAGCCTTCGCAGACGAGTTCGTTGATGAAGACGCGCTTGGCCGGGTCCGGCATCTCTTTCTTTTTGCGGCGGCGGCGTTTTTCCGCCGCGCAGGTCTGATCGTAAATGAGCACCGTGACGCCGGGAACGCTAGCCAGCTCGCGCTGCACGCTGTCGAGTTCGTGGCGGTCCTTGATGGTCAGTCCCTTTGGCCATTGCGTGGCGGCCGGATATTTGCGCGGCTCGTCGGTCACAACGACGATGCGATTGACGTTCTCGGCGGCGGCCTGCCGGGCGATCATGTCCACCGTGAGGTTGCCCTCGAGGTGCTGCCCGCCGGTCATCGCCACGGCGTCATTGAAAAGTATCTTGTAGGTGATGTTGACACCGGAGGCGACGGCGAAGCGGATCGCGAGAATACCGGAATGATCGTAAGTGCCGTCACCAAGATTCTGGAAAACATGCGCCCGTTTCGAGAAAGGCGCCTCGCCGATCCAATTCGCCCCTTCGCCGCCCATGTGGGTGAAGCCCTCGGTCGAACGGTCCATCCATTGAACCATGTAATGGCAGCCGATCCCGGCATAGGCGCGCATGCCATCGGGCACTTTTGTCGAAGTGTTGTGCGGGCAGCCAGAGCAGAAATAGGGCGTGCGGACGCCCAAATCCCCGGCGCTCGCGAGGGCGGCCTGCATGCGTTCGAGCTTGCGCACCCGCTGTTCGAGGTCCTCGCTCGGCGCGAACCGCAACAGGCGGCGGCCGATCGCGATCGCTATGTCATTGGCGTCGAGCGCGCCAGTGACCGGAAACAGCCAGTTCCCGTCTTCATCCTTCTTGCCGACGCAAATGGGCTGGCTCGGCGACCCGTAAAGCTCCTCGCGCAACTGCACTTCGATCAGCGAGCGCTTTTCCTCGACGACGATAATGAGCTCCAGCCCGCGGGCGAATTCGCGCAGCCCCAAGGGCTCGACCGGCCATGTGCAGGCAAGTTTCAAGAGCCGCAAGCCGAGCCTGTTCGCCGCGATCTCGTCGATGCCGAGGTCGTCCATCGCCTGGCGCACGTCGAGATAGGATTTTCCCGCCGTGATCACGCCGATTTTCGCCCGCGGGCCGCCCGAGGTAATGATCTTGTTCAACCGGTTGGCCTGGAGCCATGCCAGCATGGCGTCGCGCTTATAATTCTGCAGCCGCTTCTCCTGATCGAGGACAGTGTCGCGCGCGCGAATGTTGAGGCCGCCGGGCGGCATCACGAAACCGGCGGGAACGACCGGCCTCACGCGATCGAGCGAGACGTCGATCGAGCCGGTCGATTCGACCGTATCCTTCAAGCATTTGAGGCCGGTCCAGGTGCCGGTGAAGCGGCTCATCGCATAGCCGTGGAGACCGTAATCGACGATCTCCTGGACGCCCGCCGGCGACAGCACCGGCATCATCACATTGACGAAATTGAATTCGGATTGATGCGCGGTCGTCGAGGATTCGGCGGTGTGATCGTCGCCCATCAGGGCCAGCACGCCGCCATGTTTCGAGGTGCCCGCGAGATTGGCATGGCGGAAGACATCGCCGCTGCGGTCGACGCCCGGACCCTTGCCGTACCAGAGCGCGAAGACGCCGTCGTGCTTGCCTTCGCCGCGCATCTCGGCCTGTTGCGCGCCCCATATGGCGGTCGCGGCGAGATCCTCGTTGAGGCCCGGCTGAAAGTGAATGCCGGCCGCGTCGAGCGGCTGCTTGGCGCGCAGGAACGTCAAGTCGAGACCGCCGAGCGGCGAGCCGCGATAGCCCGAGATAAAACCCGCCGTGGCGAGGCCATTGCGCCGGTCGAGCTCCTTCTGCATGAGCAAGAGCCTGACAATGGCCTGCGGACCGGAGACGAAGATCCGCCGCTTCGTCAGATCATATTTGTCGTCGAGCGAGGTGGACCGGAGATCCTGGGGCAATTCCTGGGCCAATTCCTGGGCCAATTCCTGGGGCAGGTCGACCGGGCCTTTCACCACGTCCGCCATCGATTTCTCTCCTGCCGGACCTTTCCGCCCGGCCATGCGGCGGTCCCCGCCGCAACTTCCGGAATATAGGCGGGAATGCCTCATTTTCCAAGGTTTGGCGGGCTTTTCCACCGGGGAAGCGGGTGTTGGACAGGCAAAAAGTGCTACTCCGCCGGTTCGCGCTGTTTCATGCGCCTGTAGCTATAGTTGGGCGCGCCGCCCGCGCCTTCGCTTCGCGCCGCGATCGCGGCGATCATAGCATGGTGCGGCGAAAGGTGACACACGGGATCGGCTTCCCGCGCGTCGCCGGTGAGGGCAAGCGCCTGGCAGCGGCAGCCGCCATGATCGATCGTCTTGCGCGGGCAGGAGCGGCAAGGCTCGCGCATCCAATCCTCTCCCCTGAAAGCATTGAAAGCGGGCGAATTTGTCCAGATGTCCGCGAGCGAATGATCGCGCACGTTCCAGAATTCGAGGCCGGGAATGGTTTCCGCCGCATGGCAGGGCAACGCCTTGCCGGACGGGGTGATATTGAGCCCGCGCTTGCCCCAGCCGCCCATGCAGGCCTTCGGATAACGCGCATGGTAATCGGGAATCACATGATCGATGACGATGACTCCCGCAAAAGTCTTTTTGAGCGCTTCGACCTCGGCGACCGCTGCTTCCGCCTCGGTTCGTGAAGGCATCAGCGCGGCGCGGTTGAGCAGCCCCCAGCCATAATATTGCGCATGCGCGATCTCCACGCGCCGGGCACCGAGCTGGACCGCGAGTTCCACCATTTTGCCAGCGCGTAAAATATTGGCGCGGTGAATGACGGCATTCACGGTGAGCGGCAGGCCGGCCTGCACGATCCATTCCGCGACCGCTTGCTTCCGTGCGAAGGCGCCCTTGTAGCCGGCGATCCGGTCGGCCGATGGCGCGTCCGAATCCTGAATCGAAAGCTGCGCGTGGTCGAGCCCGGCTGCCGCCAGCTGCGCGACGCGATCCCGCGTGAGGCCGATCCCGGAGGTGATGAGGTTGGTATAAAGTCCCACTTTCGCGCAATGCGCGACGATCGGGGCGAGGTCAAGCCGGGCCGCCGGTTCGCCGCCGGAAAGATGCGCATGCAAAACACCGAGCCGAGCTGCTTGCGAAAAGACGCGGGTCCAGTCCGCGGTCGCGAGTTCATCCTCGCGCGGGTCGAGCCCGAGCGGATTGGAGCAATATGGGCAGGCCAGCGGACAGCGATGTGTCAGCTCGGCGAGAATCGCGACGGGCGCGGCAAGTGTTTCCGGCGAGTCGAGTGTTTCCGGCGAAGCGGTCATAGATCCACCATTCGCTTGGCCGCGAGCTCGCAGAGGAGCGCCCGCACATCCGCCTCCACCGTTGCACGATCGGCGGAAAATTGTGCCGCGAGATCATCGACGATCGCGCCGAGGGTGGCAGTCCCGTCGCAGCGTTTTAAAATTTCCACCGCGATGGCGTCCGCCTTGATCAGGCGCTCTGGCGCGAGCAGAAGCCACTCACTCCGGGTCTCGTCATATTTCAACCGGACGCCGCGCGGCAGCCGCGGTTTTGACATTGTGTCCGGCAGGCTTGCATCCATCATGCGGCTTGACCATGCGCCGTCTTGGCTCCTGGCGGCACCCAGGCTCCGGGCGGGATGGCGCCATCGACATAAGCGCTCCAAAGCGCGTCGAGCTGCGCCCACAACACGGAGCATTTGAACTCCAAGGCGGCGATGACGGAATTCTGCTCCGCCCGCGTCGCCGCGTGTTTTTTTACGTAATCGAGGGCGAAATCGCTATCGCGCTTGGCTTGCACGGGGCGTTGCGAAAAATAGGCGAGCGTATCCTTGCTCACGAAATCATAATGCGCGAGCATGCCCGCGACCCGCGTATTGATGGCGGCGGGGGAAAATAATTCGGTGAGCGAAGAAGCGACTGCCTCCAAAAGGCTCTTGGCGCGGCAGAATTCCGTATAGGCCTCGACGGCGAACCGCGTGCCGGGCAATATGCCTTGCGTCGAGGTCACATAATCGCGCGAAAACCCCAGGCTATCGGTGAGCTTCAGCCAGCGCTCGATGCCGCCTTCGCCTTCCTCACGGCCGTCATGATCCTCGATGCGCTTGCGCCATTGCCTGCGGTCCTCGGGATTGGCCATCTTGGCCAGGATCGTCGCGTCCTTGATCGGGATCATCGCCTGATAATAATAGCGATTGAGCGCCCAGGCCTGGACCTCTCCATAAGTGCAATGACCGCCGTGCAGGCG
>ODAK010003050.1_pt1 | contig 17454 bp, 19 predicted proteins | sample 1539591 | NCBI WGS metagenome assembly ODAK01 (sample SAMEA3539303, study PRJEB22396) | soil metagenome | biome: tundra; feature: field; material: soil | place: USA | collected 2010-05 | depth 0.15 m
GTCGAGATTTTCACTCGCTGGGTTGCACCGCCTTTCTTCTGGTCACGCCGTGGAACGGGTCGTGGACGATGGCCGCGTGATCCAGGCCGCGCATGTATCCACGGCGTGCGAGTACGCGTGGTGCACGTCCATCGCGACCAGGGTGAGGTTCGCCTTCTTGTCGCGCGGGAGGCTCTGGAGCCAGCGTTTGAGCGTGCTCTCGTCGCGTCGCTTGCGGATCCAGAGAGGCTCGCCGGTCTCGAGGTTGCTCACGATGGTCACGAGCTTGTGGTGGCGGCGTCCGAGCCACTTCTCGTCCATGCCGACCTATCGCAGGCGGACCTCAGGCCGCGTCGCCTCCCAGCGCTTGAGGGCCTGCTCTTCGGCGAACGCACGCTCAAGGGCTGCGGCCTCGACGTGGCTCGATCCGCTACCCCCACCTTCGACGAAGGGCGTGTTTTCCCCCCTCGGCTAGACGGCAAGATCAAGCCCATTCGGTCTCCGTTGCGGCCTGAACGTCACTTCGCCGACTCATTCATCACCGTCCGTCTCGCGCTCACCCGTGCGATCGCGCGATGGCTACTCCGGTGCCCGGTCTGTCACCGCGAACGTCGGCCGAACCACGGACACCGCCGCGACGACGTCACACCTCACCACGCTAGGAAGCCCTCGCAGTATTGCTAACATGGTCTGCCTCGTGACGGCTGTTGTCACGATCGCGTTTCTTGCAATTATCCCACTCATCTTCAATGGACAATTGGCTAACATCGCTAACGGCGGCCCTGCGCAATGACTGCCTGCGCCGCGCGCCCCAGCGTGCGACGATTCTGCGATCAGAGTGAATTTTGATGCATTGACAGGTCCGAACGCCCCCAGTAGGGTCCGGTCGGGCTGCAGTTTCGCCGTTCTCTTTCGAGTGGACGACCGGGGGTAGCGAATGGACTGGGATCCCGAACACCAGGCAAACACCAGTGACCTCGAAAGGTGGTTGTCTGCCCTGCTCGATGGGGTAGCAGTCACGATGGGGCCGCTTCAGGGGGCAGGCGCCGCTCCGCGCGCTCCCCGTGGCATCAATCTCTACCTGCTTTCCGTGTCGCCCGATCCGCGGGCCGCCCGTGAACGAAACACGCAGGGGCGCGGCATCGAGTTCCGGCTCGGTCTCCGGTTCCTCGCAACGGCTTGGGCTGACAGCGAGGGGTCGGCGGCCGAACTTCTTTGTAAGCTTGCGTTCCGGCTGCTCGAGATGGATGCGCCCGAGTCCGGTACGTCGAAGCTGGTCGAAGTGGAGTCCGAGCCTCTGCCATTGGAGCTCTGGCCGGCCCTCGGCGTTCCCATTCGTCCTTCGCTGGTCCTCTCGTTGCCGTTGGCATGGACGAAGAGGCGCGAGCTGGCGCCGCGAGTCATCTCTCTTCCGAGACTCAAGACGGAACTTCATTCCACGTTCGTCGGGAGCGTCGTCGGTCCCGATGCGTCTCCTGTTGCAGGCGCACTGGTCGAGTGGCCCTCTCTCAGCTTGGTATCCGAGACGAACGCTGCCGGTCTCTTTACGTTCGGTCCTGTGCCGGCCGAGTTTGGGGAAGCCGAGCTTCGAGTACGCGCTCGAGGCGTCGACCAGAGTTTTCAGGTGTCTCGAACGAACCGCGGCGGCGCCGTGACTCTGCAATTGAGCTTGATGGAGGAGGCATGACATGGCGGCGCTCAGCTATCTGACACCCGGGGTCTACATCGAGGAGGCACAGAGCGGAGCCCACTCGATCGAAGCTGCCGGGACTTCGACGGCCGCATTTCTCGGCATCGCTCCCCTGGCGAGCGCGTTCGTCAACGAAGCGATCGCGGTCAATTCGTGGGAGGACTTCAAGAAGTTCTTCGTGTTCGGCGAGAAGAACTACGCCGGGATGGGAGCTCAGTCGCTCCCACCGGATATGAAGACGACGTCGCTGGCACAGGCGGTGCGAGGCTTCTTCGACAACGAAGGAGCTCGCGCGTTCGTCATCAATCTCGGTAGCGAAGGAAACCTGCAGGGTGCTGGGGGAGCACGCAGACAGGGGGTCGATCTGCTCGAGGAGCTGGACGAAGTGGCCATCGTCGCGGCGCCGGGCATGGCCACAGCCCAGGCGTACGACGCCCTGTTGCTCCACTGCGAGAAGATGAAGGACAGGGTTGCCGTTCTGGACTGTCCGGAGGACGTAGCCGATATCGGCGCCCTTCTGGACGAGGCGGCCCCCGACGGCCCTGGAGACGCCCGACTAGGTGCCGCCAACAGGTCCGGCGTGCGCGCGCGCCGGTCCGATGGTGGATACGGGGCGTACTATTTTCCGCGACTTGCGTGCGTCAACGCGATCGATCCTTCGGCCAAGCCCTTGGTCGTCGTCCCTCCGTCCGGCCACATGGCGGGTATCTATGCTCGTATCGACCGGACGCGAGGTGTGTTCAAGGCGCCCGCCAACGAGGTCATGAGAGGGGCTCTCAACGTCGTTTACAACGTGACCGATTCCGAGCAGGGCACCCTCAACCCGAAGAGCGTCAACGTGATCCGGCGATTCTCCGGAGACGCTATACGGTGCTGGGGGGCACGTTCACTCGCCGCTCCAGACGGCGATTGGCGCTACATAAGCGTTCGCCGGACCTTCGCCATGATCGAGAAGTCGATCAAGGAGGGGACGCGCTGGGCGGTCTTCGAGCCGAACGACCGCCTTTTGTGGAGGAGTTTGCGTGTAAGTATCGCGGCGTTCCTGAAGCGAATGTGGAGCAGTGGAGCGCTCATGGGAAGAACGCCAGACGAGGCATTCTTCGTCAAGTGCGACGAACAAACGAACCCCCAAGAGGTCATCGATGCGGGGCAAGTTGTCGTCCTCATAGGCATTGCCGTCGTGAAGCCGGCCGAATTCGTGATCCTTCGCATCGCTCAGGGCACTGCGGGAGCTGAAACAGGAGAGGTGGGTCATGGCTGAGGCAAAAGCACCCCAACCAGGGCCCAAGCCGGGCGCCGCGGCGGCAGGGACGCTCGTCAACCCGTACAGGAACTACAACTTTCGGATCTCGGTCACGCCGGGCGATATCAAAGGCCACTTCACACGTTGCGAGGGCCTCGGGATGCGGATCCACCCGATCCGATATCGAGAGGGAGGCTCCGATGGGCGCGTCCGCTTGCTCGCCGGGCCGGTGGACTACCCCGACGTCCGCCTCGAATACGGAATCATCAGCGGCGACCAGCTGACGATCTGGAACTGGCTGGACGGCAATCGGCGCACCCAGAGAGACCAGCGCAGTGTCATGATCGACTTGCTGGGGCCTGATCCCGCGGACGTCTACGGCTACGTGCTGGAGGAGGCCTGGATCTGTGACTGGAAACTGGCCCCTCTTGACAGCCTCGGCCGCGACTTTGCGGTCGAAGCGATCGCGTTCGCCTACGAGTCGATTTCTCGCGCGCCCGTCTCGAGGTAGTCCATGTTCGCCGGCACCTCAGGTCTCCGCTTCGTTGGTGAGCTCGCGCGACGGCTGTCCGTGTGGGTGGAGAGACGTACCGGCGAGGGCGATGTGCGATCCAGACGCCCGTCGTGGGCACAGCCGTCGTCGGCGCAACTCGGCGTCCTCGTCGAGATGGTCAAGGAGCCGGCCGGGAGCGCCAACGCACTTGGCGGGGAGCCCAGCGAAGTGGCCGAGGACGTGAACGATCCGGATGACCCACCTGCCCACTGGCTGGAGATGATCCGGAAACGCGCACCGCACCTGCTCGTGGGTCGACGGCTGCGGGCGGACGGCCCGCACGCATGCGCCGCGCTAGCGCCATCGTTGGGGTCGAAGTTGCCGTCGGCGGAAGCGCGACCCGACCTGGATGGGTCCTCGCCCTCCCCCTCCGCGGCGAACGTCGGCCCGGAGCCGCCCGGGCTCTCGAGCGAGCGGGGGCGAGAGGTCGAGATCCCTCGAGAGACTGAAAGGGTCGCGAGAAGAAACGTCTCCTGGCCGGCCGCCCCGGCGAACGGGATCCGGCCGGGCCCTGCGCTTCCCCTCGTGCCTGCGCAGGCCGGGGCTAGACCCCCGTCGGCCGCGGCCACGCCGCACGACGAGAGTGCTCGCACAGCAAAGGGGTCCAAACGTTCGTCCGTCCGCGGACCGGCGCCGGCACCCGCGCCCATGCCGGGCCGCCGGGGTGGCGATCCGGCGAAGGCAGCAGGTCTCCCCGAGCCACCGAGGCCTGTGTCGAACTCCGGTCTCGCATTCCCGCCGACCGCGGTGCGAAACCGTGCCTCGGATGCGAGCCTCGAAGGCCCGCGGAGAGACGTTCCTGCGAAGGTGCTTGCTGGGACCGATCGTCCCGCGGTGCCGAGCACGATGACGAGCGCAGCCTCGGAGAATCCACGCGAGGGCCTCGGGAGCTCCGCGTCCACGACGCAGAAGGGCGAGCGTGCCGGGCGCCCCGCATCTTGGGGCATGCCCGAAGCCCACCCATGCCCCTCTCGCGAATCCGTGGCGGCTGCGCTTCATCAACCCGTCGTCCCATCCACTCCGCGCCAATGGCTCGTCGCAGCCTCGTGGCCGCACCTTCCGGACGAGGCGCCGCCCCACTTCGCACCCGGAGAGGATCCGTCGAGCGGAGCGATCACCTCTCCCTCGTTGAACGACATGGCTCCGGAGTGGCCCAGCCTACCTGAGGAGCCTCCTCCCCCGGCCGCCCGCAACAACACACACGAACGCGAAGCGCGCCTCATGGCAGAGCAGCGAGGACGGCGATGGAAAGATGCGCGTTTCTGATTGAGGGCGCCGATCGCCGGACGACGACCGAGCGTCTCAGCTGCTTGCTCAACCCGAATACTCTGGTTTTTCGGCGCGTTGCGGGACTGCGACCACGCCAATCGCTCGCCGGCGCGATTGCGCAGTACGGGTTGAGCGACGACCCGCTGCTCCAGACCGGCGGTGGAACGACCGAGTTGCGCCTCGATCTTCTCTTCGACGTCAACGTGCCGGGAACGGCCGTCTCCGTGCGGACTCCCGCTGTCGAGACGAACGATGCCGAGAATCCATCGCCTTGCGACGTGCGGGATCTCACACGCCCGTTCTGGAATCTCACGGAGAACCGCGCACGAACGGACGATGTGCCTGGCCCGCCGCGCATTCGCTTTGTCTGGGGGAAGGCGTGGGACTTTCCCGCCATGGTCGTCGCGGTAGCCGAAAGGCTCGAGTGCTTCACGCCCGAGGGCGTCCCACAGCGCTCCTTCGTTCGGCTGCGCCTCGTGAGGGCCGACGAACCCATACAGCCTGACGAGAGCGCGTCCTCGGGAGGCGGGGACGCTCAGCTCCTCGCCAACCCAGGCCTCGAGGATGAACTGGGGACCCCGCTCGACGTCGTACCTACGGACGAATTGCCCGACGCCGAGGAATTGGAAACGTACGTGTCGTCGGGAAATCCGATGTTCCTGACGGCCATGCTCCGCTACGGCGACGTCTCCCTGTGGCGCAAGCTTTCTGAGCTGAATCCGGACGTCGATCCGGTCTTCGTTCCGCCGGGAACGATTCTACGCGTTCCGGCCGACGCGCAGACCAAGGAGGGAAAGGCGTGAAAGCGGCGCGCGGCCTCCCCCCTCTGTCGGTGCTGATCGGAGGCGCAGAGATCGAAGCCCAGACGGCTCGTGCTCTGGGCCACATACGTCTCGTCATGGCGCTCTCTGCGCCCGCGCAGTGCGAGCTCAGGTTCGTCGGCCCGCCGGACGGAATGATCCGCGGGAGTACCCCGCCGGGGACCCAGCTCGAGATCCGCCTCCGGGGTGCCACGTCGCTCTTCGCGGGCGAGGTGACGGCCGTCGAGTACGTATACAACGCCGAGCGACAGCTCGAGCTCCGCGTGCGTGCCCACGATCCTATGCACCGGCTGCAGAAGCGCCAGTCGGTTCGGGCCTTCGAGCGAGTCGATGCGGCGACGCTCGCGCGTCAGCTCATGTCCGACTTGAAGATCGAGGTGGTTGCGGCCGAAACCGGACCGGAGTGGCCGTACATCATCCAGACCGAACAGTCCGACTTCGAACTTCTTACCGATCTGTGTGAGCGAGCGGGGCTCTACTTCGTCTTGCGTGACGGCAAATGCCACCTGCTCTCGCTAGAGGGTCAGGAGGGCGCGGGCGCGTCGCTCCGGCTCGCGCTCGGAGGCGAGCTGCTGGAGGCTGTGTTCGAGATCAACGGGGCGACCGCGTGCCGTCGAATCGTCGCGCACGGATGGGACGTTGCCCACGCCGACCTGCTGGAGGCCCAAGTCCAAACGGCGCGAACGGGACGTGTGGTGAACACGCGCGTCGAACCGGCTGACGTGGGCGGCTGCGATCCGCGGCTCCTTTCCGGGCTCGCCTGCCCGGCCAACGAGCATGTTCAAGCCGCGGCGCAAGCGGAGCTGGATCGACTCGCCGCCGGCGAGGTGGTTGCGCGAGGCGTCGCCGAGGGCAGCCCCCTACTTCGACCGGGAGCACGCGTGACGCTCGAGGGAGTCGCTCCACTCGTCGCAGGGACGTACGTGCTGGCCGAGGTGATTCACACTATAAATCCGGAGAGCGGGTACCTGTGTGCCTTCTCCACCGAGCCTCCGGCCTCCGCGCATCGGTCGCGCGCCACGATCACGACCCTCGGTCGAGTCTCGCGGGTCGACGATCCTCAGGCGCTCGGCCGCGTGCGCGTCTCGCTTGCGACGTTTGGCGATGTCGAGACCGACTGGATACAGGTCGCGGCGCTTGGGGCGGGCGCCAAGAAGGGTTTCATGATCTTGCCGGATACCGGCGATCTCGTCCTCGTCGCATTCATCGACGGCGATCCGTCCCACGCGGTCGTCCTCGGTGGGTTGTTTGGCGGCGCGGGCGCCTCGGATCCGGGCGTCGAGGGCAGGGAGGTCCGACGATACTCTCTGCTGACAGCCGGAGGCAACCAGATCGTTCTGGACGACGTGCGCCGGACGCTGCGCATGGTCGACGCTGAGGGGAGTCACGTGGAGCTCGGCCCTTTGGGCGTAAGCGTCTCGTCAAAGGTGGCCCTCACGATAGAGGCTCCCGGGCAGACCATGGTCCTACGAGCAAAGACGATCGACTTCGAGAGGGGCTGACATGGGATGGCGACTGCTGATCGATAGCGCAATTCTGCGATGCAATCACGGCGGTTCCGTGAGGCTGACGCCTACCCAGTCGTGGGTCAGCATCGAATCAAAGCGCGTCCTAGTCGAGCCAAATCCCGAGAGTCGGTCCATCAGTTTTTGTCCGAACAACAATCCCCCCGCAGGCATCAAGCCCTGCCTCACCACGCTGGCGGTGGTGAACGGATACTCGGAGTTCGTGCGGATCGACGGCCAGCGGGTTTGCCTCGAGACGGTCACGGGAAACACCGATGGAACACCGCCGACCGTGGTCAAGTACTCCGTAAGAAATCCCGCGCAATCCCTCGTGGCGAGCAGCGCATGAGCGATCTTCGCGGTCTCCGCTTCGTCCATCCCGATTTTTCGCGTCCAGAACTGGGCAACGACGCGGCGGGCGAAGTCGACCGTCCGAGCGAGGGCCCCGGTCTCGTGGTGTCTCCGACGGGTTGGCTCGAGTGGGTGACGGGCGAAGATAGCGTGCGTCAAGCCCTCCTGCTTCTCCTGTCGACCCGCCCCGGGGAGCGAGTAATGCGACCGGACTACGGCTGTCCGCTCAACGGCCTGGGCTTCGAGCCGAACGACGACACCACGGCGGGAATGGCCATCGGATATATCCGACGTGCCATCGAACGGTGGGAGCCTCGCGTTAGGATTGTTCGGCTCGACGCCCGACGCGCCGAAGAGAGTCGGCTGGAGATCCTCCTCGAATACGCAGTGAGGTCTCTTCCCCAGGTCGAGGTTCTTCGCTGGACGATCTCTCTGACAGGGGAGAATCCAGAATGAGTCTCCGCATTCCGCCGCTCGACCAGCGGACCTTCGAGCAGCTCGTCAACGAGGCGAAGCTTCGCATTCAGAAGAGCTGTCCGAGCTGGACGGACCTGTCCCCTCACGACCCGGGCATGGTCCTCGTCGAATGCCTCGCGCATCTGACCGAAACGTTGATTTTTCGCTTCAATCGCCTTCCTGAGCGCGTCTACGTCGAGCTGCTCAAACTGATCGGTGTTCGTCTTCTCCCGCCCACGGCAGCCGAGGTAAACCTCGCGTTCACGCTGGCCAAGCCTACGATAGAGCCCGTCGAGATTCCGGCGGGCACGCGGGTGCGCGTTTCGCGCAAAGAGCAATCGCCGGAGCCCATCGTGTTCACGACCGGGCAGTCCACGTCCATTCCGGCAGGAGGTACACGCGCCGACGCTCGCGCGTATCACGCGGAGGTGATCGAGGGGGAGTTGCTGGGCTATGGCACGGGAATCGCGGGCCAGGCCTTTCGCCTCCAGCGACCTCCGGTCATCGCGTCGCTCTCCCGGCGTACAGACGCGTCCGGGGCCGGAAATCGCCTCGATCTCGTCGTGGGCGTGGAGGTCGACGCTCGTGCCACGACGCGCCGCGACCGAGTGCGAATGCATGGAGGTGACCGATACGAGCTGTGGGAAGAGCGCGAGACCTTTGCCGACACGGTACCCGGCGACCGGGTCTACATGGTTGATCGGACATCGGGGCTCATCGTGTTCTCACCCGCCCTGACGATGGAGTCCGTTGGCGGCGTGAGCGGAGCGCAATGGGCCGCGCCAGCCGCCGGGCGCCAGATCCGTGTCTGGTACGCGCGCGGTGGAGGACAGAACGGAAACGTTCTCGCCGGCTCGATCGACAGCCTGCAATCGCCGCTCCTCAGCGGCGTCAAGGTCGCCGTCACGAACGAGCAGCCAGCGACGGGCGGGCGCCCGGCAGAGACGCTCGCGAATGCCCTGCTGCGCGGTCCGCGGGAGCTCCATTCGCTCAAGCGCGCCGTCACGACGTCCGATTTCGAGCTGGTTGCGGTGCGAAGCGGCCCCATCGCGCGAGCGCGTGCGTTCACTGCCACCGATCTCTGGGTCTATGGTGAGCCGGGCGTCGTGGGCGTCGCGCTGGTGCCGTCGCTCCCTGACGCTTCGAGAGGCACGTCGGACGAGAACCTGACGCGGTCGCTCCTCGCCAGCTTCCAGACCGATGTCGCCCGCGATCGAGTCGCCGCTTCGCTCGACGAGCGGCGGCCGCTGGGGACCCGATGTCAGGTCGACTGGGCGAGATTCAAGCCCGTGGGGGTCACGGCGCGGGTGCGCGTTCAGAGCGGCCACGACGTGGCGACCGTCAAGCGAGACGCGTTGGCGCGCATCAACCGGCTCATCTCGCCGCTGCCCGCTCCAGGCGACTCTCCGCGGGAGAGCGGGTGGCCGTTCAAACGCTCCCTTCGCGCGTCGCAGGTATACGAAGCTCTGCTGGCCGACCCCGCCGTCAAGTACGCGAGCACCGTCCGGCTGGTCCAGCAAGAGGCACCGATCGACGTCTCCGTCCTCGAGGCCGATCCTTTCCAGCCCCGGACATTCTATGCGGGCTCCGACAAGAGGTTCTACCGGAGCCTCAACGCTGGCGATGGCTGGGAGTGCATCGCGACGTTCGAGGCGGAGACCGTGCTGAAGGTGGCCTGCCATCCGGAACAACCGGGGCTCCTCGCTCTCCTCACGGTCCAACCCGACAACGCCCGCGCGGGTACGGTGCGCCTCTCCGCGACGTGTGGAGAGACATGGGGCCCGGCGAGGGCCTCCCTCGATGGACTGGAAGACCTTGCATGGCTGCGCGGCGCGGACGCATCAAGCCTCCTGCTGGCAGGCAAGCAGGGCTTGCACCGCTGGCAGCCGGGCAAGCCGCCGCTGCAGGTCAGCATGCCCCCGGGCGCAGGCCCGCTCTGGGCGGTCGCCGTCGCCCGGAGCGCGCGCAACGACGTGACCGTGGCCGTCGCGACCCAGGACGAGAAGGGGGTCTTCGTCTCGCGCAAGGGCGGTCAAGATGGGACGTTCGAGACCATTGGCCTAGTCGGCGAAGACATCCGGCTGCTCCGGTGCGAACACCGGGGCGACGGTCGGACGTTCCTCTGGGCGGGCACGTGGTCCATCGGGAGTGACGCCGGCAAGGGGTTCTACCGCTGCGAGCTCCTGGGCCAGGAGCGCAGTCCGGAGCCATGGCAGATCGTCGCCGAGTGGGAGGGAGCGAGTGCCTCTTGCATCGCGTTCCAGGACAACATCGTCCTGGCGGGATCCTTCGAAGCCGGAGTCCTCTGGGTCGACGGTACGGACGAGACACTCCGATGGACCTCGCCCGGTCTGCAGTCCAAGCTTCCGACGCGCGAGAAGGGCCGGCTCTTTCAACCCGTACGCGCGCTCGCCGCCACCACCGCTCCGCGGCTCCTCCTGGTGGGCGGCCCTGGCGGCATCTTCGGTGCCGAGACCGCCATGGCGACATACAATCAGCGCGGCGCGGCCGAGACCGAGAACGAGGTCACCCTCGCTCCCAACTGGCTATTTTGCGTCGGTGAGCATCGCCTCGACGTAAGCGAAGACGACGCGTAAGTCGAAGATGTCATGAAGACCATCACTATCCCGAGTAGCCTTTCGATACGAAGTGACATGGCCGCACAAGCGACGCACGACTGCGCCGCCAGGCCAGAAAGGACCGACGGGTGAGCCGCGGGCAACTCGAGCAGCTGCTCCCAGGCGTCTTCCGGCGCGCCCTGCCACCGGGAAGCGCGCTCGGAGCGCTGCTCGATGTGGTTGCAGGTCTCGTGGACCCTGTGGAGCTCACGCTCTCCGACCTCGACTCCTACTTCGATCCTTGGCGCTGCCCCGACAGGTTTCTTCCCCTCCTCGCGGCGTGGCTCGATCTGCCTCTGCCGATCACGACCGGCCCGGGGCGACTTCGCGCACTGCTGCACGCGGCCGCCAGACTTCACCAGCTGCGGGGGACCAAGAACGCCCTCGTGACGTTCCTCGAGGTCGCCACGGGCGTCGACGGCTTCCGAGTCGACGAGGAGGTGCGCGACGAGAGCGGAAAAGTGAAGCCCTTTTTTGCGTTGATCCAAGCACCGGAGAGTACGCGTCCGCACTCCGCGATGCTGCGACGAATCATCGAGAGCGAGCGCCCGGCGCACGTGCGCTGTGAGCTCGCTTTTGTACCACCGGTTCCGGCATCGGAGACCCGGAAGGAGCAACCATGACTTACTTCACAATCGCAGTGACCCCCCCCACCAGCGCGAAGGTGGAGCAGGGAGGAGAGGCAACGTTCTCCTTCACGGTGACGAGCCTTGCGGCGCCGGACAAGGTCGAAGACGTCGTGCTGGAGGCGAGGGTCCTTGGCGAACCGGGAACAAAAGGAAAGAAGGTCGATTGGATCAAGCCGAGTCCGGCGAAAATTTCTCTGGCAGGCGGCAAGACCTTTAATGTGACCATCCAAGTGCGGCCGGACGCAAAGACTTCGAAGGGGCCAACGAAGATCCAGCTCGTCGTCGCAAAGGAGCGCACTCAGAACGACGACTACGATGTCTCGGAGCCGGTGGCATGCGAGGTCGAGGAACCAAAGGGCAAGCCGCCGGCCGAAAAGGGGACGACACCCCCGTGGCTGATCCCCCTCGTCGTCGGCGCCGTCGTCTTGCTCGCGGGCGTCGTCGTGACGGCGATCCTGCTCCTCCGCAATGCTCCCGGTCTCGGAAAGACCTGTAGCGACAAGGTCCCCGCTTGCGCCGACAAGCTCACTTGCACACCCAAGGAGAACAGGTGCCTCCTCCTGGGAGGCGAGAGTTGCAAAAACGCAACGGACTGCGCAAGTGGCGAATGCGACGACGACGGGGTCTGCGCCCTCCCTCTGGGCGAGGCCTGCGATCCCGCAGCCACCGCGGACGGCGGCTCCGGCGCGACGCCGTGCTCCAAGGATGGCGCCTGCGACCCCACGAAGAAGAAGTGCGAGGGAACGCTGGGCGCAGCCTGTGCGACCAACGACCAGTGCACGACGAACGCATGCGACGCAGGAGCCTGCTGGGCGCCCAGCGCAGCAGCCTGCACCACCGACTGCCCGTTGAATAGTGCGTGCACAGACAGCGTCCAATGCCACAGCGGCAGCTGTGCGAACAGCAAATGCATTTTGGCGAACGTTCTTCTTCTTTGCGGGGACTACACCCCCGGCCGTTGCAAGAATGGCAACAAGTGCTCCGTGGACGCCCAATGCGAGAGCGCTTACTGCGCGCCAAGCACCAAGACATGCGCAGATTGCCCACAACCATGCTTTCCCCACCAGCAAATCAAGCAAAAGGCACAGGAGCTGCCCGTCAACCACTGAGCCTCGACCTATGAGCGCCCGCGTTCTCCTCGTCGTCCTCGTTGTTCTCGTGCTTCTCTTTGCGCTCGGCGCCGGCTGCGGCGCGACCGATCGACGAACTACGTTCTCGTGTTCGCGCGAGCAACAGCGCGCATGGATGGACCGGATCTTCCGACCGCGACCGGTGGCCTCCGGCGAGGTGAGCGGCTGCACGACCACGCTCGGCCGGGCGTTCGTCGTGCCCGGCGGCTGCACGGTCGTCGTAGCCCCATCCGCGGACAGATTCCGGCGGCTCGTCGTAAAAGGCGCCAAGGCACGCTTGGACACGACGACTGATGCGGATGGGCGGTCTATCGTCCTGCACGCAGAGCTGACCGACGCGGGAAGCGAAGTGACGATCGGCAAGGACGGCGGCCGGATCAATCTGAAGTGCGACGATATCCAGCTATGCCAGGCCGTGCTGGAGTAGCCTCAGGCCGCGTTCACTTCGGGCTTCAACGCTTTCAGCGTCGCGAGAAGTGAAGACACGAGCAAGACCACGGCCCAGACGGCGGTGACAACGAGGACCAGAATCGCTCCCACTGCGTCGGTGATGCTCACGAGCACGCCGGGCGGGAGACCCTGCAACAAGCTAATCATGACATCGAACAGCACGGAGACGAGAAGCAGGAAGACGAGCCCCTTGTTTTCGATGAACTTGAGCTGTGCGAATAGCAATAGTATGGCGGCCACTAGTTTCAGAAATAGATCGAGGCTGAGCAACCACGCGACTGAGCCGCGGTCGAAGAAGCCCCATATCCCCAGATAGACCAGGGTCCCGAAGGGCGCAGCCAGAAACAGGCTGACCATGATCATGAGCAGAGAGACAATAACAAAGATAGCCACGACCGAGACCAGAAACACGAGCAGAGCCACGATGAGGGATACGATCCCCTGAACCCTGCCTACGATCTCCATCGGGAACACCAGGGCCAGGGCCATCCAGAGGAGTCCGAGCAGCACGAAGCCGTCGAACGCTGCCATGGCCTGGATCGCGTAACCCGGGCGGGGGGGATTCGTTCGACGCTGCTGGAACATCGCCTGGACGTCTTCCTGACTCGGCGCGGGGTCTGCGCCGGCCGACACAGTCTGCGAAAAGGTCGACGGCGTCGGCGTACTCAGAGGAAGAAATAAGCTCGATCCCATTTCGATCAGAAGAACGAAAACCCAGACCACGAAGGCGATGACGAAAAAGGGTGTCTGGAGACGGGCGGCCATGGGCTAGCTCGCGATCAGGGGGAAAGGCGGACGAAAAATAGCAGTATCGCAACCGCGATGCTTGCCAAGATCCAGAGCGCAGTGAGAGACCATGCGAGGGCGTTCCCGAAGATCAGGACCCGGGACTGTCCGTCGTCCGGCGCCCCCTCGACGGCATACGCCATGATCTCGAATGGATTGTCATAATAGGACATGTCGTTGACGCCCTTGACCGGCGAACCTCTCTTGATGAGTCCCAGGATCGCTCCGGGGAGGAACCACAAGACAAACCATCCCGCGTACGAGAGCACGAACACGGGACCTAGCAGCAGATGCTGAACGACGTGAATTGCCTCATGTTTCTCCAGGCCGTTTTGGGCGGTCATGACCCACCCTGACGTGAACGCGAAGTTGTGCTTCACGCGAAAGCCATTGCCGAAGCGCGTATAGAGGCGTCGGTCCGAAGCCTTCACGAACGCCCCGTGGTCCGCGTAGAAGTTCCAAGAGGCGACGCGGTGCATGAGACCGAGCAGGTTGCCCAGCACCCCCCAGCTCGCATTAAGAGGGACCAGCGCGAATCCGGCCCAAAACGGCACGGAGCGGTAGACGCCCACGAGGATGGCATCGACGAGGCCCGCGACCGCGCCACACGAACTGACGGCCGCAAGGTAGGTCTCGTATTCGCCGGCCGCCCTGCCATGGGCCGGGACCGAGAACGACATCACGGCGACCACCGCAAGACCGACGGCGAAGGCTAGAAACTCGAGCCAGCCCAAAAGCTTCCACCCGATGTCTCCCCCGCCCCCCATCGTCGCAAGAATGGCAAAGATCATCGCAGCCACGGCGAGCACCGCCAACAGCAGACCCATCCAGCAAGGCGGAACGAGCTGCGCGAAGATCAGCCCGGCCGCGCCGCCGGCCCACGCCCCGAGACCCCCATAGAAGCCCGTCTCCAGGCTCGTCATGATCACTCGCCACGCGTCCTCTTTCGCCAAAACGCGGCAGATTAGTGCGACGATGAATCCCAGCGCCGCCGCGCCCACAATGACCCAGATCGGAACGGCTCCGGGTATTGCGCTCTGACCCAAGTCTACGCAAGACGCGCGCAGATGATCGAGGTCCAGATTCGCGTAACGGGTGCGTCCACAGATTGTGGTCAGTTCGTTCGTCGACACGTTCAGCTCCCCAATTCGGCCGCACGAGCCGTGAGAAGTCGATCTCTCGACGCCTGGGCAAATGCCCAGTCGACCACCCGGATCGTAGCCGTTGTCCCCACCGTCGTCCGTAGACTACGCGCTTATCAAGCCGCGATGGCGACTTCGTGTCAAGGGAAAAACCGGGGATCCGGGCGTGAATAGCCTCTTGCTACCGGACGGGGACCGTTGCCTCACGAAATTTGCTGCCCCCGCGGGGGCAGATAACGGACGCCAGATGGCGACGGTCAGCGCGGCTTTGCGACGAGAATTGTTCGAGGCGGTTTCAGAGATGTACCGAAAGGGATCGACGCTCGAAAAGCGACGTATCATCGACGAATTCGTCGCCCTCACGGGCCACCACCGAAAGTACGCCGTCCGTGCACTACGGACGGTCGTCTCCGACGGGGAGATACGGGGACGGAGCCGGTCTCGTGTGTACGGCGAAGCTCGTTCGCACCGCGCTGACGGTCCTGTGGGAAGCGTCCGACCGGATCTGTGGCAAGGCCACGCCTCGCAGTACTGGCGGGCGCAGGACGCGCGGAGGCAATTGCACATCGTTTTCGTCATCGAGCCGCAGCCTTATCCGCCGCGTCCGGGATCATTCAGGAAAAGTCACATGTGACTGCCCCTCCTAAGTGATCGGGCTTGGTGACGTGGTCGCGCTCAGGAGGGTCGCGGATCGTGAACGGGATCGCCGCGATCTCAAGCTGCTCGAGGCGGCCAGGCAGGAGAGGAACCGGGCCGGCCGGTATCGCGTCGATGGCTCGTCGGTGTCGAGCGAGGACTTCACAAATCGTGCGAGACCATGGACCGCGCCGGCCTCGGGCGACGTTAACCTTGTGAGGGTCCCGATGGGTGTCCGGTGGGTGGAGCGATGACGAGCGCGGCTCAAGTCTTCCCGCGGACTGCCATGGTTCCGCTGGAGTATGAGTGCCTGCTGTCGGCCCTCGAATGCCAGCGGGACGGCGTTCCACTCACGGACGTCCAGCGTGCAACGCTCCGGGAGTTGTCGCGCTTCGTCTACGTTCATGCGCGCCTCATCATGAACCCAGCGCTCGCGGAAGACGTAGTGCAATCCGTCCTGTCGAACGTCGTTGTGCACCTGCTGACCCACGAGAAGCCGCCGCACCTCGAGCGCTGGCTCGCGGGGTGCGCTCACAACGCGGCCTGGGACCAGCTGCGTCGTGTCCGGCGGGAGACACGCAAGCGCGATGCGTTCGAGACGCTCGCATCGTGCCAGGGCATGGGCACAACGCAACCGCTCGCCAGTACCGACAACAAGCTCACGCTGGACAAGCTCCTCGGCGTGCTCTCGGACCCCGACCGACGGATCATCACGAAGTACTTCTTCGAGGATAACTCCGAGAAAGAGCTCGCGACCTCGCTGCGTATGCCGCTGAACACAGCCAAAAGTCGCTTGCGCCGCGCAATCGATCGCCTGCGCGCGCACGCGCTTGGCGCGCAGATCGCTGAGGGCCTCCGCGATGAGTAACGACTCCAGAGACGCTCCGCGCCTCAAAAGCCGCACCGGCTTGCGCGACCCCGTTGTCGAGCGCCGTCTGCGGGAAACGCTTCATTCGGCTGTCCTCGACGAGCCGTTTCCTCTGAGCGTCGAACGGCGCGCGTTTGTGGCGATTCAGACCGCCGCGCGCTCTCTCCCGCCGGAAGGTGAGGCGCGGAAGATCGAAGAGGGGACGGTGCCTACGGGCGGGGAACGAAGGAGTCAGTCAGAACGGCTCGTACGGGGAAGGGCCTTCGTATCAGACGGCGAGGTGGTCTGGGATAAGCTGATGGGTGGCCTCGTGATGGCCAGCGGGACCCCGATCCAAGCGTACGGCCGAACGTTCGTTCTCTTGAAGAGAACGACCCCTTCGCCGTCGCGACCGGCTCCAACCAGAGTCGCGTGCGCGGTCCTCACGCGCGCGCTCATAGGTGAATCGCGAAAGGTGATCGCCATGGACCTCCGCATCGCCACATCGACGGCGGCGAAGTGGTTTCGGGTCGCTCTCTCCCGGATCGGCGTGCACGGAGTTTTCCCTTTGCCGCTGGTCGTCACGGCAATGGCGTGGGCAGACTTCCGACGGACCGGTGTCGTCCGGACGTACGCGTGCACTCGGGACGCCCGCTATCTCCTCGTCAGCACGCGCAGTCCTACTGCGTCGCCTGGCGTTCTGACCCCGGGGGAGGCGGAGCTCGCGGCTCTGATCATGGACGGACGCACGCTCGCCGAAGTCGCCGCGATGCGCCTCGTCTCCGTCGACACGTTGGCGCGACAGCAGCGTCGGGTGTTCGCCAAGACCCTAACATGCAACCGCTACCAGCTGATTTGCTGGGCGATGAAGCAAGGCTGGTTCGCCGAAGCCGAGGGGCCAACGGACCTCGAGGCGGACCTCTCGATGGAACGCGTCATGCTCGAGCGCAGACCTCTCCACGAGACGATGGATGAAGGGGAGACAGGACGAGTCCACTCCCCCTTCGTCCGCGTGCGCAACGGCGCGGCATAGCCAAGCAGCGCGTTGATCGGGCGGACCGACCCGAGCCCCCCGGCCCTCGCCGGCTCGAACCAACAGGGGACGGGATCATGTAACCGTTCAGGCCCCGCGTAAGTGGTCCATATTGCTCCATCTTTTTTTTCGCACTTTCCATTCGGGTGCGGATCGGCGATTGGGTGGTCGTGGCGGCGGACTGGCGCGACGATCGAATCGCTGAGTTGGAGGGCGCGCTGGCAGCGCGGGAGGCCCGGATCGTTCAGCTCGAAGCGCAGGTCGCGGCGCTGACGAAGCAGGTCGCGGAGCTGCTCGAGATCGTCGGGCGCAACTC